>LXNJ01001094.1_pt1 | contig 16709 bp, 9 predicted proteins | sample 809081 | NCBI WGS metagenome assembly LXNJ01 (sample SAMN04870510, study PRJNA318959) | sponge metagenome | biome: sponge; feature: marine sponge reef; material: water | host: Petrosia ficiformis | place: Greece: Milos, Mediterranean Sea | collected 2013-05-29 | depth 5-7 m
CGGACAGAACAGGGCGACGCTCAACTTCTCGTTGTATTCCCGCGGGCTCAGGACGAGCGCCGGACGATGGCTCGCCTGCTCGTGGCCGGCTTGGGGATTGAAGTGCAGCCAGACGAGATCACCGCGCTGGGGAATGCTGGAATCACCTACCACGCTTCCGCGCCCTCGGCCGTACCCCAGTCCATCTCACCGTGGCGGTTGTCCGTGGTCATGCCGGCCACCAGATTCTTGAGGTCGTAGCGCCGCTTCCGAAGAATCACTTCGTCCCGGCGCGGGACGATCTCAACCACCGCTCCTTCCCGAACGCCCCACTGTTCGGCAACCGGCTTGGGAATCCGGATGGCGAGGCTTGCGCCCCATTTGCCAACCTGTGTCCTCGCGCCTATCAGAACCTCTCTCCTATGAGATATCCGAAGGATATCCTCGAACGAGAGTCAGCAAGTGGTGCCCAACGACCTTCGACTGGCTCCGACCCACGCTGCGGTTGTCCCGGAACGATCTGTTCCGGCGCGGGCAGCACTTTCACCCTGCGAGCCAAGAACGGGCGCGGGTCTACTGGCTTCGTCCGAGGGCGGGCCAGAGCGTAACGATGAACCGCTCCTCGCGCACCGGAATCCGCACGCTACCCCGCATTCCGTCGAAGAGCGGATACTCCGAGCCTGTACTGCTCACGAGAACCTCGGGTAGATCCGCGTAGACCAGCGCAAGAGCCGCGTCTTCGGTCGCGGCGGGTAAGAACTGTCCCATGAGCGCCCGCGCCTCGGCGGGGCTGATCACCTCCGGGCTGATCTGCCGCGCCTGAAGATGGAAGCGGCTGCCCGGGAACTGTTCGAGCTCGGCCACGACCGGAAGGCCGGAAACCAGGAGTGGCCGGAAGTTGCCCGGGACCGCGGCAACGATCTCGAATCCCGGGCCAGCCGACCCCACGGTGGCCACCGTCTGTCCCGGTGAGACCAGCGCGCCGGGCCGCACCCGCACGTCCGTCAAGACGCCCGCGACCGGCACGATGAGCTGCCGCTCCTCCAGTGCTGCGCGCGCCTGCTCGCTCAAGGCGCGAAGTCCGGCAAGCCCGGCTCCGGCCGTAGGGCTTTCGGGATCCCGCAGCAGACGCACCAACGCATCCTCGTATTCGTGTTCGAGACGCTGCACTTCGGCCAGCTCCGCGTGGTCATAGAGCGTGCCGATCACGTCCCCGGGCGCCACGGGGGTCCCCGGCGTCAGTTGGATGGCCGCAACCGTTCCCGTTTCGTTGGCAACCACGGGGATCCGCCCTCGACTGTGGACTACCGCACTCCCTTCGGCATACTCCGTAGCGGTCCCGAAGATCAGGAACGCCGCAAACGCAAGCAGCAAGGCCGCCATCCCTGCGACAATCCAGGAACCCCACCGTTCCGACACGTTCAGGATGGAACTCGGGCTCTCTGAACGCCGCTGTTCCTCGATGGCTTCCGACCGGAACAGCGACGGGTCCGCTCCTGTGTCCCCTTGCAACCGATCGTATTCCCGCAGGGTTGCCAGGGGCGGGGCGAACTCATTCGCGAGCAATCCGGCGGCGCGCATCAGCTCCGGTCGCAGGTGGTCGTGAGCGTCCGCCGGATGGCATGCCAGAACCCCGAAGACGGTCCCCACGAAATCGCGGATTGGCACGGCCAACAGCGCGTGGCCCGCTCCCGGCACGAGGTCCAGTTCCGGGTCGAAGAACACCGTGTCCTCCACCCGGTGTTCCAGCACCGCCGTCCCGGTGCGGGCCGCGTAAGCGATCAGACCCAGCGCGACGCTCTCGGCGAACTCCTCCGGCTGCTGTACGGGATGCGGTCCCAACAGCACCTCCGCCCAGTCGTCGTAGGCATACACCGTCGCGGTGACCTCCGGCATGCGCCGCTCCGCCTGCGCCGCGAGATCCCGCAGCACACCCTGCGCCGCCCGCCGTTCCCCCAGGCTCGTCGCGTCGTACCACGCAAACGCCGGAAAGCCGTCGTCGGTCTGGGGTCGCGGCCGCACCAACTCGCGAAAGGCCCGCCGGAACACGGCGTTCTCGAGCGCGGCAACGACGACGGGCCCCAGCCGGTCCGGCTCCGGCCAGCCGCTCGCACCGAAGAACACAGCACCCGAACCCACGAGGTCGCTCCAGCGCTCCGACCCGGCCCCGTCCACCGCGAACAGCACGGGGCGTAAGCCTGGAAACCGATCGATCGTGGTCCGAACCGTCTCGACGTCCCGCACCCCCTCTGGAGCACAGCCGAGCAGCAGCGCTCCGACCACTCTCGGATCGTGAAGCTCCCGGGCGTGAAGGACCTCGATTCCGCGGAGTGCCGGCAGCGAACGACACACCGTAAGCGCCCATTCGTGGTCCACCGCCACGACCACCGGCGGTAGATCCGTTGCCTCCAACCTGGAACCCCACTCATCCTCCCCGGTCGTAAGGAACACGGTCCGGACTGCGTTGTCTCCGCTGCCATGCACCGGCCCGAGACGCAACTCGGTAGCGACCATCCAATCGTCACCCCGTTCTGTTGCGGGCTCCGCCGCAATACGGACGCCGCTCACCGCCCCGTCCCGCGCCGCCACCGCATCAGCCTCCCGAAGGCACAGCCGTAACAATCGCGGTCCCACGGCACATAGCCACGCCCGGAAAGGGGACTCGTCTCCAATGCGCAGTTCGGCGTGCGCCGAAACGCGACGATAGTCCACCACCGTCATGCCGAGCTTCCTGCTTCCGAGCCGCCGCGCTCGTGCGCCCGCACCAGCGAGGCATATTCACCATCCAGCCCCATCAACTCGTCGTGGGCGCCCTCCTCCGCGATCCGTCCCTCCTTCAGCACCACGATCCGGTCAGCGTTCCGGATCGTATTCAGTCGCTGTGCAATCACGATCCGCGTACATGCAAGCCGCGCCAGCCGCGCCTGGATCTTCGCCTCCAGCTTCGTGTCCAGATTGCTCGTCGCCTCATCCAGAATCAGCACCGGCGGACCCTTCGCCAGCGCGCGCGCCAGCGCCAACCGCTGCATTTGCCCCCCCGAAAGCAGGAAACCACCATCGTAGAGCATCGTGTCGTATCCCAGCGGCAGCTTCGCAATGTCGTCGTGGATGCAGGCGAGCCGCGCGGCGTCGATCACTTCCGCGAGCGACATCTCCGGGTTCCCGAGCGCGATGTTCTCCCGCACCGTGTCCGCTGCATACCACCCGGTCTGCGTCACCGTCCCGATACTGCGCCGCACCTCGCGCAGGTCCAGGGTGGCCAGGTCGGTTCCCGAATACAGGACATGCCCCTTCGTCGGCTCGTAGAGCCCGAGCAGCAGCTTCGCCACCGTAGACTTGCCCGCCCCCGATGGACCCACAAACGCCACGAACTCCCCCGGACGGACGGTGAACGAAACGTCCCGCAGAATGTCCGGCCCGGAATCGCTGTAGCGGAACGTCACGTGTTCCATCGCCACCTCGCGGAAGTCCACTTGGCCCGCCGGACCGGTTACGCGCCGTTCGGGTTCGGTCTCGATCACATCCTCGATCCGGTCCACGTAGCTGCCCAGCAGGTAGACGGAGGACACCGTCCCCACCAGCTTGGACAACGGACCCAGGAACCCCATGGCGAAGGCGTTCATCGCCAGCATCACGCCGAGGGTCATGTGGCCGTCCAGCACCCGAAGCGCTCCGACAAGGAGCACCAGCATGGTCCCGGCACCGGACAGGGCCCCCGTGATCGCGCTTACCGTTGTGTTCAGGCGGTTCTGCTCGATCCCGATGTTCAACTCCTTCACGAAGAGATCGGTCCACTTCCGGGCCACCTCCCGCTCCGCCCCCATGGACTTCAGCGCCTCCATCCCCGACAGCATCCGCACCTGGTAGCTGCGCGCCGCGGCCTGCCGCTGGATGGATTCCGAGACCAGATCGCGGAGACGGACCCGCGTCACGACAAACACCGCAACCCGCAAAGCCCCCAAGAGGACCACCAAACCAGCCACCACCACATCGGTCAGCAGCATCAGCACCAGATACGACAGCACGAAGAGTCCATCGAGCACCGCGGAGAACGCCGTCGAGGTCAGCGCGTTGCGGATCTGGACGTGGCTGTTCATCCGCAGCATCAGATCGCCCGAGGAACGGTTCTGCAGATACGAGAACGGCAGCTCCATCAGCCGCTCCACGAACGACACCGTCAGCCGCGCGTCAATCCGCGACATGACCTCCACCGTCAGCCGCGAGCGGACGAAGGAGAACAGCGTCGAAAACGCCGAGATCCCGAGCAGCGCAATGGCTACCGTCAGCAGCAACCCTCGGTCCTCGCGCGGAACGATCCGGTCGACCAGCAGCGCCGTGAACAGCGGGGTTGCGGTCCCGAGGATCTGGATCGCGGCCGACATCGCCAGGAGCTGGGAGAGATGTCCCGAGCGCAGGATGACCCGGGCGTAGTCGCGCAGCACGCCCCGGCCCCCCGCCTTCTGCGTCCGGAAGGTGTCGGTCGGCCAGAGTTCGACGGCCACGCCGGTGAAGTTCCGGCTGACCTCTTCCCAGCTTACGATGCGGCGTCCCACCCCCGGATCCATCACCCGCAGGCCTCGCTTCACCGCCCGATCCAGAACCACGAAATGGCTGAAGCGCCAGTGCAGAATCGAGCCGCGCTGCAGGCGCTGTAAATCCTCGATGGCGTCCACCCGAAGGCCCCTGCCGGCGAGGCCGTTCCGCTCGGCAAGGTCGAGCAGATCCGCCGCTGTCGTGCCGTCCCGGCCGGGAGTCAGGTGATCCCGGAGCGCGCGCACCGGGGTGTGACGTCCGTGGAAGGCCAGCACACTCGCCAGACTGGCCAGCCCGCACTCCGTCGCGCCCGTCTGCTGCACAACAGGCACGGACCGCGGGCGGCGCAGCACCCCGATCCCCGTAACCCGGGGGAGCGAGTCGAGGAATGACGGACGCGACGAATCGGCCATGCGCATGAAATAGGTTGGAGCGTTCCCTTGCGGATCAGCGAACCAACATCAACTCCGGGGCATCTCGGGACAGCCACTGGGAGGCTCCCCGTCGGCGAGCTTCGGCACCGACACGACGCGGACCGGCGTACCGGCAGGCAGGTCGTCGGAACACAGCAACGCCTCGAACGTGTGCAGCAGCGTGCGGGGGTCCAGCTCGGGAGACGCGTAGATGACGAATCCGCGCACCGGCTCGTGGTCCTCGAACGTCACCGTAATCGCCGACCCGGCCGAGAACGCCATCGAGGCTCCCGGCGGCCCCGCGAAGCGCACATGCCACTCTCCGGCCTCAATTGCCACCACCGGCGTGCCGCGGGTGTCGTACATCCCTGGCGAGCCGAACACCTCGTCCACCACGCCGTCCATCGGAGCGCGCAGCGTCGCTTTGGCCGCTTCGGCGCGCGCCTCTTCGGCAGCCGTTTGCGTAGCCGCAAGTTGCGCCTCGGCGGACTCCACACGCGCGCGGGACACCTCCATTTCGGCCTCCACTTCCGCGAGCTGTTCCGCGGAGAACAGCTCCGGACGTCCCTGGCGGCGTTCGTGGCGCCCTCGCGCCTGCTCCGCCTCCACCCGCGCCACCCTCAGCGCCGCCTCCGCTTCCGTCACGGCCGCCAGCGCCACCGCTAGGGCGCGGTCCACCGATTCTGCGTCGAAGCGCGCCACCGGCTGGCCCCGCCGCACCTCGCTACCTGGCTGCACGAACCGCTCCAGCAGCCGGGCATCGAATGGCGCCGGAACCACCACCCGCCGCTCCCGCACCACCACGCCGACATGGCCGTAGTTTGGGGGAAGCAGGCCCAGGGCCGGTTCGTCCAAATTGACTTGCCGCGGCACCGCGGACGACGCGGGGCCCGAACGCCGCCGTTCCGGTTCGCTGCCGTCGCCGCAACCGATCCCGGTAGCGAAGGCGACGCATCCCGCCGCCAAGAGGGCGACACGCACTGCCCCGTAGCTCACCGCTTCTCGCGCGCCAATAACGAACGGTAGGTCCGGGTCAGGAAATCGTGGATCACTAACTCCTGCGCTCGCGCGGACGCGGGCAACAGCCGGTTCGCGTGCATGTGGGTCAGGCTTCGCAGCAGCTCGTCGAGCGGACATTCCAAGTCTCCAGACTCCTCCGCGTCGCGGAACTGTCGCACGATCTCCCCGGTGGCTTCCGACCGCTGCCGAAACACCGTGTCCAACCCAGCGAAACGAGCTTCTTCATCCCGGTGTCCGGTGACCAGCTTTTCGAGATCCCGGCGCTCCGCGCGCAGGCGCTTTGCCAGCTGCCGCCGCACCACCGGCCCGACGCGAAACTCCCGCCCGAATGATTCCCGCGCCCCCGCGACTACCCGCTCCCTTCCGTCATAGTCCAGCCTGAAGTCTGCGAACAGCCGATCCCAACCCATCGCCACCGCCTTCCAGCGGAGGGTCTCGTCGTCCGCCCTGTCGAACAGCGCCACCAAGCGCAGCGCCGCCGCGCTGTCGGCGCGGAACCACGCCTCCGCCAGTTCGATCCCACGATCACCGCCGTAGCGCTCGACCTCCCGCACGTAAGTATTGAGGCTCACCCGGTGAATGGAACCAGCCTCCACAAACGGCCGGAGCAGCGCCGACATCCTCTCGTCCAGCGCGCGACGTTCATCCCGCCCGCCCCGAAAACGAAGGCGGACATGGTGTTCCGGGTCCCCGTAGCGAATGAAAAACCACGGCTCGTCCGGTGCGATCTCTTCGTGGAGCGCCGCCAGCGGCGCGACCACCTCGCCGAGCAGCCGGTCCGCCGTACCAACGGCGGCGTAGAGCTTGTAGTACAGCCACTCGTCTCCCGGAGTGAAGACCCGGCGAGCGGTCGGCGCGGGCGAGTTCCGCCGCTTCCCGTCGTCTTCATTGCCATCATGCGCGGTTGGCTGCCGGCGCACGAGCGGCAGGATTATCTCATTCCTGTACTTCCCCTCCGGGCCGCTGACGCATCCTTCCAGGTCCTCGGCCAGGGTCTCCGTCAAGGTCAGGGCGGGACGGCGCGCAGCATGATCCGCCAGCACTGCGAGACAGAGCGGATTCTCCAGATCCAGCAGCAGGCGGTTGTCCCCGTCGGCCAGCCGGACGAATCGCGGCAGCGCCAGTTCCCGAACCAGCGACCTCAGCTTGTCCTCGCGGGCGGCGGGCGTCTTCGGTATTCCAATGGCCTTGTACGCCGGGCGGTCGCGACCCACCTTCCAGCAGGCGAGCGAGTAGATGGCTCGCCCGCGGGTCACCCGCGGCAGGAACGGAAGCCCGCTCAGCGATCCCCAGCTCCAGCCAAAGCCCAGCGCCGTCCCGTCGTTCTGCAGCGCACAGAGGAAACGGTACATCCCTGAACTCCGCCGGAAATTGTGCGCCGAAGTGAGCCGGGGAACGACCGTGCGGCCGTCCCGCCGCGAGCGCAATCGGAACCGGCTGCCCTCCAGCCGAAGCAGCAGGTCGTCCACGGTCAACCGGTTCGGACGGGATAGCCGCGAGTGGCCCGCGCAGCTCAGCTCGACTTCGCGGAGATGAGGCCGTCGCACGACGTTGCCGACGCGCCCTTCCGGGGTGTGCACGACCTCCGCAAACACCGTATCCGGCGCCAACCTTTCCTCTTCGCGCAGATGCCCACGCACCCTGCCGAGGAGTACTGGATCGAGATCACTGAACCGCCCCAGCATCCGGGCGCCCGAGGGACCGAAACCGCCGTGGTAGAAGATGCGGTAGTCCCCTCGGCGGACCGCCGCTTCGGACTCCGCCAGCAGGTCGAACTGGATCGACAGCGCGTCGGGCAGCACGCTTTGTTCCGGGGGCGCGAGGCGTTCAAGCAGGTCGTCGTTCAGTTCGAGGCTCGTCGGGGGCCTCTTCCCGCAATCGAAGAGCCGCTCCGCCAGCACCTCCCGTAGGCGACCGCCTTCGCCGGCATTTCCGTGGCGTCCCGCCACTCCGAGGTCGAGTCCCGCGAGCAATGGCGATCCCGGCGCGCGCGGCCGCAGGTCCGGACCCGGTGCACCAAGTCCCCGCTCTGGATCAAACGCTTCCGCCAACGGAACCTCCCTGGACTCGTAGCGCTCCCGGAAGCGGTTCTTCAGGTCGCGGAGCGAGTCGGCCGCGGGGCCGGCGAGCCGCAGCAACGGCTTCGCTCCGCGCAGCACCTCCTCAACCACCTCCCCGGAGAGCCGGAGATCGCCAGCCTCCTTGAACATGTCCACTTGGAGTAGCCGCTCGGTCGTTTTCTGACCCAGGTCCCCGGACCACACTGTGTCGACCGCCGCGTAGGCCTCGGGCGGCGCCCCTACCCCGTGCGCGTCCAGACGGTCGAGTTCTTCGCGGAGCCGGCGGACTCGCGTGGCGGCTTCGGAGAGTGCCTCGCCCGCTTCTAGGCTGCCGATGATCTGATCCAACGGATCGGCCCCAACGACTGCCGGGATGAGTTCCGGCAGCAGCACTTGCGCCTCGATCAGATCATCGAGGTACTCCTCAATGTCTGCATCCCGCACCTCGGGATCGGTGATCGCCGCCGCCAACCCGGCATGGAATTCCGACAGCAGCCCCGGCTCCCCCGAGCGTCCTCCCAGCGCTGCGGAGAGCGCCTCGTCCGCCTCGACAAACGCGATCTCGTGCCTGACTTCGCCGCCGCGCACCTGCGCCTCCACATACTGGTATCCGCCCGGAACCGCCGCCAACGTGTCGTTGGGGCGGTAGCGCAGCTTCTTCTGGACGGTTTCTTCCCTCAGGAGGGCGCGAACCAACCTCGACACCTGCTCCAGGTCGAGCGCCGAGCGCCGGCGGTAGCGCTCGCGTGCCGCGAGCTGCAGGCGCGTCTCTCCACCGATCTCCCCCACCGAGACACCCGCGAACAAGCCGAACGGCGTACAGCGGTCGCACATCCGGGCGTAGTACTGAACCAGCGTCCGCTCCATTCGCTCTCGCCGCCGCGACGGTGGGCGATCCAGCCAGCCCGCCACGTTGTCTGCAACCGTCGGGCTCGCCACCCGCAGGCCATCAGCCACCGGCGGGTCGGCCAAGCGCTCCGTCAGCGCACGTCGGAGCCCGGCCCGCCCCGGCTTGCGCCCGGAAGCGTCCGCGGCCGTCCCACTCCAACCCGACAGTTCCGCGACGGGGAGCAGCGGGGTGCGGAGAACGAAGAAGCCGGACGACCGGTATCGGTCCAACAGCGCATTGGCCGGCGACCCGTCCTTCGTCCTCGGCGCGCTCACCTGCCTCCTTCCGTCAGATGTAGAGCCGGCGAGCCGCGAGCCGGCTCAAGACAGCAGCAGCAAGCGGTCCCAATTCGGTTCAATGTCCGTGGTAGCCGCCAAGAGCGCCAAGCCAACCCCGGCGGAACCCGTCAGGAAGGTCGCGTCGTCCACCCAACCCTGCCGGTCGTCTCCGACGTCACCCCACATCCGGTAGCCGCCGAGTCCTTCACCGGGCTTCCGATGGTTGAGCGTCGCGCGGAACCAGGCGTCCGCCGCTTCCTGGAACTCCGCGTCCTCGTTGTTCCACGCAAGCCGGCAAAAGATCTGAGCGTTCCCTGCCGCGCCGTGGCAAAGTCCGGCGTCTTGGATCCGGGCCTCCTCTGGTGGAACACCGGCACACGCAAGCGCCAGAGTCCGCGCCCAGTCCTCAGTCTCCCGGTCACCAATTGCCTTGGCCGCCTCTAGCGCTACCGCTGACGCTCCGAGCGGGCCATAGCACCACGCCATCCGCCGATTCGGCTCGCGGTTCACACCGGGTGCGATCCAGGAGGGCAGTTCCGCCCGATCCGGCTCCGGCTGGCAGGAGCGAAGCCAACGAAAGGTCCGGCGAAGAAGCGACTCAGCGCGCGCAGCTTCGACACGGGCCGTACATAGCTTCGCGAGCAGCCAGCACACGCCCGGCACCCCGTGGGCGACGCCGACGTTGTAGTAGCCGTTCGGCGCACGTTCGCGCTGCCACGAAGGAAGGAACTCCGGGGCCGTGAACCAGGTGATCCCGCCGTCGGTTTGCACTGCCGTGGTCTCTAGTGCGTCGAGAACCAGATCGAGACCCCGTTTCGCGCGCTCGTCCGGCAGCCGCTCCACGAAATGCACCCCCACCCCAACCAGCCCACTGATCAGGTCGTATCCCTGCCGGCGCGGCCATTCGGGCAGCCTAGCGGCAATGAGCTGATCTACGTGAGTACCGACGAAATCGTCATCCGCCTCCAGATGGCTCGTCATCCATCCCAGCCCGGCCCAACCTCCAAACAGGCTGAGGCTCCGCCGTGACGCCTTCAGATCAAGACAGTGATCCATGATCCACGTGCACGTCTCCAAGCCATTCGCCGCCGTTCCGGCGATATCAGCGTAGGCGTGAAACAATCCCGAAAACGCGTTCGCCTTTCCGCTTCTCCTGCTCTCAAGACCATCCGACCGGGCCAGTTCCCGCACCAGATCGGATGCAATGGAGTCAACGGCGACAGACGCCCGCCGGGCCCATTCCCCGGAGACGAGTGGGTTCGCCACAGTGTTCTGTTTCCATTACCCGATGGCCGCGAGACCTACAAGCGCGCGCGCGTAGCCCGACCCGGGAAAACAAAACATCTGATCCTATCCGCCCCTGCGAGCCAGGCGGGATCCCCCAACGGGAATCCCGCCACCGTGTCCTACGGAACCCAAATAGGCGACTAGTCGAGGAGCCGCGCCGCTAACAGCAGCAGCTCGCGCAGTGCGTGTCCGGGCAAGTGTCGCACTCGGTCGGACAACTGCACGTAGTACCACATGTGTTCCCACATGTCTCCGGACAGGTCCATGGACATGTGTCATAGCACGTGTCGAAGTCCGAGGCGCCGGGCACATCCGACAACTGATCCGGCACCAGATCAGCAAGTTTGCGTTTCTTGAGTGTGATTTTCTTCTTCATTCTCCGTTGCCCTCCTCTGAAATCGGCAATGGACTAAGGGTTCGCATTACCACAAGAGATGGCGATGGATACCCTTGCTGCTGATGACGTGTAATTTACGTGTGTAAGTCAGAGCATCAAAGGCTGTTTTTTGGCAACCACTTGTGTTATACCCAGCACAGATGCAAGGTCACCTGGGAGTCGCGCTGCGCACCGCACAACAAGCGTCACCTCGCTAGTGGACTGTATCGGCATGTTTGATAGGGATGCGTCGTCGGACATCGTGATAGGTCCAGGTGTAGGGCTTGGCGCGTTTGTTGTGCTCGCGGATGAAGCGAAGGATCTTGCGTTCGAGATCGGCGGTTGAGGAGAAGACTCCGCGGGCGAGCACGTCGCGTTTGAGCTTCGAGAACCAGAGTTCGATCTGGTTGAGCCAGGACGAGTAGGTCGGTGTGTAGTGCATGTGGAAGTTGGGGTTCGCTTCGACGAACGCCTTGACCCGCTTCGTTTTGTGAGAGGAGAGGTTGTCGGCGATAACGTGGATCTCGGTTCCCGGCGGCTGACTCGCGACGATCTCCTTGAGGAAGGCGAGGAAGGGCTCTGAGCCGATCCGGGGCAGTGTTTTCCCCCGCACTTCGCCGGTCTGGGTGTCCAGGGCGGCGATCAACGAGCGGGTGCCGTGGCGGTAGTACTCGAAGCCGTGCCGCTCGGCGCGTCCGGGGGACATGGGGAGAACCGGCACGGTGCGGTCCAGCGCCTGAATCGCTGTTTTCTCGTCCACGCTGAACACGACGGCGTTTTCCGGGGGGTTCAGATACAGCCCGATGACGTCCGCCGCCTTCTTCTCGAAGTCCGGGTCGTTCGACGCCAGGTATCGCTCGAGCCGGTGTGGTCGCAGATTCGCCCGCGTCCAGGCCCGGTGCACGGCCATGTGGCTCACACCCAGGTGTTTCCCCAACCGTCGGGTACTCCAGTGCGTCGAGCCGCCGGGAGGCGGTGTTCGGGTAACCGCGAGGATCTTCGCTTCCATCTCCGGGGTCAGCACCGTGGGCGGGTTCCCTTTCGCTTTGCGGGAGGTAAGCGCCGGCAAACGGCCCTCGCGGAACCGCTTGCTCCACTTGTTGATGAAGGCGGGCGTGCAATCGAGACGCGCCTGGATGCTGACCCAGGTTGCGCCGGACGCCAGCAGGAGGATGAGTTGCGCGCGCCGCGCATCCTCCTGTCGGATGGTTCGGGAACGGGCGCGGCGCTTCAGTTCACGCCGTTCGGGCGGAGCCAGAATGATGCGGCCTCTGTGCATGCACCCCAACGTACACTATTCTTATTACCGGTACAACCCACTAGAGCAGCGTGCCGAAGAGTAGCCGGGAACCTGATCCAGCAACTTGTGGTCGCCAACACATTCGTCGGCCACGGCTGTGCGTTCGCGCCAAAAAGCGAAAGGCCCGCCGCCCCGGAGGGCGGCGGGCCTTGAAGGTGCTTGAGTTAGAGGATCCCTAGAAGGTCAAACGGGCGCTCAGGCCGACGGTCCGGCCCTGGATCCACTCGATCGTCTCGCGGTAGGCGCCTCCGGCGCGCATGATGAAGTTCGTCTCCGACGCGTTGTTCAGCGCGTTGAAGAGGTCGAAGATCAACTGCACGTTGGCGCTGTCGCCCAGCCCGACTTCCTTGTCGATCCGGAAGTCAACGATCTGGACGTTGTCCGAACGGCGCTGGTCCAGGTTGTCGAGGAAGATCGTCTGGGTACCGGCGTTCGGCACGCCCACCGACAGTCTCGGGGCCCAGTTGAAGCCGCTGACCAGGCGCAGGGTGCCAGCCAGGCCGATGTCGTAGGGCAGCACGTAGCGGCCAGCCCCCTTGAACTGCCAGTTGCTCAGGTCCTGGATCAGCGGGATGAACCCGTACTGGTAGGTCGGGCCCACACCGATCGGGTCCGTCGTCAGCGGGCTGTTGCTCTTGCTGCCGGGATTCCGGCCTTCGTGGCGCCACTGGTAGTCGAAGTAGGCATTCCAGAAGAAGTTGTTCCGGAAACGCCGGTTCACTCCCATGGAAATCGTCGTCCAGTTGTACGCGGCGAGGTCGTCGGGCCAGTTCGTGTAGGTGTTGTTGCTGCTGTCGGCGCCGTCCGGCAGGCCGTTCACCGTGATACCCGTTCCACCGAAGCCGGCAGTGTCGCAAGCCGCGGGGCACGGGATCGTCTGGGTGTTGGTGAGCGTGCCGATTCGGGCGACGTTCACCGTCCCCCAGGCACCGGTCTGCCGCTTGTGGACGACCGAAAACCGCGCACCGAGATCGTTGCCGATCTGGTGCTCCGCGGAGACGCTGATCTCGTCCACATAGGGCTGGGTGGTGCCCGAATCCACGGGAGCCCCGATCGGCTCCGCGCGCTCGACGCCAATCCCAACGTCGGGACTGCTGCGGTCGATCAACTCTCCGAGTTCGTGAACGCCGTCAAACAGGCCGTTCATGTTCTGGTCGAGGAACCCGTAGGTCACGTCTTTGTTTCCGCCCGGATTCGCATCCGCCCAGCCACTGTCCATGTTCCAGTAGTAGCGGCCCCAGTAACCCTTGAAGACCGAGCGGCCCTCACCGGTCAGGTCGTAGGTGAAGCCGAGGCGCGGCGCGACGTTCCACCAACTGATGACGTTGCTGTTGCCCGGCACAGCGCCGCCTTGGCCGAAGATGAGCGGCAGCGCCGCCGCCACGTTCGCGTCAATGTCGGCGATCTCGCGGATGCAGCCGAGGGCGGCATCGCAGGGGCCGCCGGGAACGTTGTTCGACTCCAGGTATCCGATGCGCTGGCTGCCCATACGCACTCCGGCGTTCACCGTCAGGCGGTCGTTGAGAGTCCAGACATCCTGAACGTAAAAGTCCATGTGGGTGTTGCGGTCGAAGTTGAAGTTGGGAACGCTCCAAAAATGGATCTCATCAACATTGTGCGGCCGAGGCGGATCCTGGGAACTGTTGTCCAGATAACGCACCGCCCCCGAGTTCGAGTTCCAGCCGAATTGCTCCTCGTCAATCTGGAAATCCCAACCGAACTTGAAGTCGTGGCTGCCGGCCTCCGTCGGCAGGTAGTAGTTGAACTGGCCGGTCGTGTGCGGCTTCCAGCGGTTGAAAGTAAAAACGCCCCAGCCGGCGCCCGAGAGAATGCCGGTGCCGTCGTCCAACCGTGCCGGTTGCGACGCCGGGTCCACCGCCGGGACCATCGGCCAGCCGAACCCGAAGTGGTTCACCTGGATGTTGCTGTAGAGACGGTCGCTCCACACCCGCTGCCACTCGGCCTTGTGGAGCCAGCTCCACGAGTCCTGCGCCCGGATGGATTCCGCCGGCGTCGTCCGGGACAGTCCCCGGAACGGCTTCTGCTTCAGCGACCAGTGGTGGAAGGTGATGAACTGGTCCCGGTCGGTGATCTGCCAGTTCGCCTTCACCGTGAACATGTCGAAGTCGCCGAGGTCGGTCGCGACGTCCTCGGGCACGCCCGAAATGATCCGGTCGATGACGAACCGGTTGTAGGCGGCGTAGAACCACGCCTTGTCCCGAACGATCGGGCCGCCAAGGTCGAGGTGCGCCTCGTAGAACTCGATCACCGGGGCCGACGTGCCGCCACGGCTCGAGAGGTCGGAGGTGATGTTGTCGGCGATCATGTCCGGCGGCTCGTAGGCGAAGTGCTCGGTCCCGGAGAAGTCGTTACCGCCGCTCTTCCACACCGCGTTCACGGTCGCGCCCGGGGTGTTCGACTCCACGTCGGCGCCCTGCGCTGAGACCTGGAACTCGCCGATCGCGTAGAAGTCGTAGTAACCGCCCGCGCCGCCGGTACCCTCGGTGCTGTTCACACCGTCGTTGATGATCCGGTTCTGACCCCGGACCCCGAAGGTCTCGTAGCCGGACTGCTGGCTTTTGTGGGACCCGCCCACGTCGTAGCCGCGCATCCGCACCCCCGGGCTCTGCTGGAGGACCGCCCACATGTCGGTGGCTGACGGCACATCCTCGAGCTGGGTGGTGTCGAACGATGCCGAGACGCCGGTGGTCTTCACGTCCACCACCGGGGATTCCCCGGTCACGGTGACGGTCTCGGCGACGGTCGCGATGTCCATCGTGGAGTTGACTTCGAAGGTCGAACCACCGACCACGATGACGTCCTCGAAGACGACGGTCTGGAAGCCGCCGAGTTCGAAGGTCAGGTTGTAGCTGCCCGCGACGAGCTGCGCAAACCGGTAGGTGCCGTCCACATCCGTCGTGGCGCTCCGCGGGGCGACGAGTTCTTCCGACTCCAGGGTCACCGTCACTCCGGGAAGGACGAGGCCCTGGGCGTCGTTCGCGGCGCCCTCAAGGCGTCCGTAGATCTGCTGGGACAGGGCCGCACTCGGCCACGCCACCAGCAGCGTAAAGAGAATCAGTTTTCTCATGCTGCTTGGTCCTCCTTGGAGCTCGGAAGCATGGAAAGGGGAAAGGTGTCAGCCGGTAAGAGCAACGGTCGGACCAGACGGGCCGACCGGGCGCTTTCTCAAGCTAAATCGTTCTAAATGGGTTATTTGCGCCCTGGGTTCCGAGTGTCGGAATTCAGAGAACTTGCCCCAACATTCGGTTTATTGGAGCCGAACCGCCAATTCTCTTGAATCTTGTAGGGTTCTGTCAAGCCGGGGAACCTTGAATGACGCCGCGTCAGGCGCTGGTCCCTTCCCGAAGAACAACCGTTGCAGCGGAGATCGACGCGGCGTTGATTGTCGGCTTGAAAGCAAAAAACGCCGTAAAATAACGGCATGCTGTACACCAGGCTCACCAGCAGACCGCGGCGCAGCTTCTTCCTGTTCGGCGTGCGGGGGGTCGGCAAGAGCACCTGGGCGCGGTCGGAACTTCCCGATGCGGCCCGCTTCGATCTCCTTGACGAAGCCCTCTTTCACGAACTGATCGGCCGGCCGGGACGCTTCGCGGAGATGGTGGCGGGTATTCCCGACCAGAAATGGATCGTGGTGGACGAGGTCCAGCGAGTTCCCGCGCTCTTGAACGAGGTCCACCGTCTCATCGAGGAGCGCGGGCGCCGTTTCGCCCTGCTCGGGTCGAGCGCCAGGAAACTCCGGGCAGCCGGGACCAACCTGCTCGCCGGCAGGGCCGGACGCAAGGAAATGTTCCCGTTGGTTCCGGAGGAGATGGGTCAGGACTTCGACCTGGAGCGGGTCCTCCGCCTCGGATCCCTGCCCCTGGTGCTCGCCTCGGAGGACCCGGCCCGGACGCTGCGCGACTACGTCGCCCTCTACCTGCGGGAAGAAATCCGCGCCGAGGCGGCGGTGCGGAATCTTGGAGGATTCGTCCGCTTCCTGCCGATCGCCGCACTCCTGCACGGGCAGACCCTGAGCGTCTCCGGTATCGCCCGCGATGCCGGGGTCGCCCGGAGTACGGTCGCCGGATACCTTGAGGTGCTCGAGGACACGCTGCTCGCTTCGCGGCTCGGCGCGTTCGAGGCGAAGCTGCGGGTCCGCGAACGCCGGCGGCCGAAGCTCTACTGGACGGACCCGGGACTCGTGCGGACCGCAAAAGGGCTTCACGGGTCGCTTGCCCCGGAAGAACGGGGCGCCCTCTTCGAGGGCTGGGTCCTCTCGGTCCTGAGGGCCTACGCGGAGGAGAGGACGGTCTTCGACGACATCCACTACTGGTCGCCGGCCGAATCACGGGTCGAGGTGGATTTCCTCCTCCGCCGGGAACGCGAATTCCTTGCGATCGAGGCGAAAGCGGCGGAGCGCTACCAGACGGGCATGCTCCGCGGACTGCGGGCGGTGGGCGGACTCCCCGGACTCGCCCGCCGGTTGCTGGTGTACGGCGGTAGCCGCTCGTTTCGGACCGACGACGGAATCGAGATATGGCCCGCCATCCGGTTCGCCGAAGAACTCGCCGCGG
>LXNJ01001095.1_pt1 | contig 16705 bp, 12 predicted proteins | sample 809081 | NCBI WGS metagenome assembly LXNJ01 (sample SAMN04870510, study PRJNA318959) | sponge metagenome | biome: sponge; feature: marine sponge reef; material: water | host: Petrosia ficiformis | place: Greece: Milos, Mediterranean Sea | collected 2013-05-29 | depth 5-7 m
GGTGTCGGCGCAGCCGGCGGCGAACAGCGCGGCAAACGGCGCGGCCAATGCCGCCGGGAGACCGATCCCCGGCCCGCCACGACTCGGCAGGTACTTGATGATGTTCACTTCGATCTCCGTGCGTCGGTGGTGGAACCGGACTCGAGGATGGGGTTGAAGGGGATGGATTCTTCCACCTCAGCCCACGTCGGTGTCGGGCATCGAGCCGGCGCGGTACGCCCGCCACAGGTCCAGCACTTCGCGCTCGCGCTCGGCGCTGACGCCCGCCCGCAAGGCCGCCTGCCGCTCCGGCGGACGCGCGAAGTGGAACTCCAGCGTAGCGGCGGTCGTGTCGGCGAGCGACCTGAAGGTGAGCCCCTTCTCCACCTCCGGCGTGAGGTCGAAGCGGGCGAACCCCTCGGCGCCGTCACGCGCGGGGCGCCATACCGGCATCTCGCCGTAGGGGCGCAGCCCCGCGTTGATCGCGAAGTCGGTGTCCACCCAGGTGAAGGTCGTCTCGGCGGTGGTGACCGCCCGGATGCCGTACAGCAATTCGGCCATCGGGCGCGGCGTGCGCGGCCCTACCACGTTGTAGGTGCCGGATTCGCCCGCCTCGGCCATGCGCACCAGCCAGTCGCCGAAATCGCGCACGTCGATGATCTGCACCGGGTCCGTGCCGTCGCCGGGCGCCAGCACCTCGCCGCCGCGGTGAATCCGCACGGGCCAGTACGTGAATCGGTCGGTCGGATCGCCCGGGCCGATGATGAGGCCGGGCCGGAAGACGATGGTGCGGTCTTCGCCGAAGGCGTCCCGCGCGATCTGCTCGGACAGCGCCTTGCCCAGTCCGTATGGCAGCCGCTCCGCGCCCGGGTCCACGCCGGCCAGTTCGTGGGTCCACACCGGCGCGTCGATCGACATGGGGATCCGGCTGGTGTCGGCGTAGACCGACCTCGTGGAGACGAAGATGTACCGCTCGCAAGTGTCTCTCAGCAGGTTCGCGCTCGCCTCGACCCAGTGTGGGGCGTTGGTCGCCGAGTTGTCCACGACCGCGTCCCAGCTTCGCCCTTCCAGCGCGGTGAGGTCGCTTTCACGGTCGCCGACGAGCTTCTCCACCCCGGGGAAGAGGTGCGCGTTCGTGCGGCCCCGGTTGAAGAGCGTGACCTCGTGGCCGCGCGCGAGCGCGTACTCGACCTGGTGGGGCCCGATGAAGCCGGTCCCTCCGAGGATCAGGATCTTGAGCGGATTGGCCGCCTGGCGTTGCCCGGCCCCGGCCTCTGCGGAGCCGCCAACGGCCGGCGTGTCACCCGCGGCGCAGCCCGCGAGCGCGGCGGACGCGGATCCGGTGGCCAGAATGCCGCTTGCGGCCGCGGTTTTCGTGAGGAAGTCACGGCGGGTCGTCGTCATGCTGTAAGGTCCCTTCTGCGCAGGTTGAAACCGTGTCAGGGCGTTACGGTGACCCGCACGTAGGCGTTCGTCCAGCAGCACTGGTCACCTCCCGTGCTGTCGTTCGCGTCCCAGTTGTCGATGCGTGCGCGGAGCACATACTCGCCCGGCTCACTGAACACGGTGCTCGCCGTGGCCTCGCCGGTGCCGCCTTCCACCACCGCCCGCCGGGGATCGAAGGAGACCGCGCCCGCGGGTCCCTGGTGCTTGAACCAGCTCACTCCTACGTCGACTACAGCGTTCACCATGTCATCGGGCGCGCGCGCCGAGACCTCTTCCGTCCACAGCGTCAGGGCAAGCGGCTCGCCCGCCCTGGCGGTGATCGGCTCACCCCACACGCCCTGGACGTGCTGGCCCCGCGGCCCGTCCCGACCGAAACGGACGACCGGGGGCACCGATCCCATGGCGCGCGGCCCGTAGTCCAGCTGCAGCGCCTCGATCCCTACCCGTCCCGGGGTGGCGTTCGTCCACCCGTTCGCCGTGATCGTCCACACCACGGCCTGCTCCCCGTCCGCGTAGGACGCGGGCACCGTGACGTGGAAGACGCCACGGTCGCGTCGCGGCCGCACCGGGAAATGGGTGGGCTGCATCCCGTTGAACTCGGCCGGCTCGACGAAGTTGTCGGGACCGAGCGGAATGTCGAGGATCTGTTCGCTGTTCAGATTGAAGAAGCCGAACGAGAGCGTGAACGTGCCGTCGTCGTTGCGGTACCAACCCTCGAAGAAGGGGGCGACTTCATCCCCTTTGGGGAGGATGGGCGCGAGGGGCAGGCGCTGTCGCTGTTGGGCGTGCAGGGACGTGCCCGCCGCCGCGCACACCACCAGCAGGATTTGCGCCGCCGGCAGGATCCTCGCCGCGGGCGCAATCCGCGCCACCGGTGGACTGCGCATCAGCGGCCGTCGGTGCCGTCGTTGCCGCTGCCGTCGTCCTCACCGTCGGTCGCGAGCCTGGCCTCCCTCTCCTCGACCAGCTTCCGGTAGCCGTCCTCGGTAAGGTGGGTGACGGCGATCCACGCATGCGACATCTCGTCCATCGTGCGCGAGCCTCGCGCATACCAGATCTCGGGGTCCGGCGTGAGTTCGTTCTCGGCCGTGTTGTCGTACCAGCCGGTGAGGACGACGACTGTCCCGGTGGGCAGGAGCGGCGCGGCATCGTCCTCGTAGATGTAGCTGTGGTGCCAGCGCGCGTCGAAGTCCGTGACCATGCTGATCAGCTCGACATCGCCGTCGGGATACACGACCTGTACGGACATCGCGTGCAGGTGCACATGGCCGTGCGGCTGGAAGCTGTCGAGGCGCACCGGGTGGTCCCAGCGGTGGAACCCCTGGGTCATTGCGGTCCCGCCGGGCCGTAGCGCGATGTCGCCGCGCAGCGGGTAGAGCCGCAGGTCCTGGTTGAATTCCGGCTCGTAGCCTTCCTCGTGGAACCAGATCCCGAGTTCGACCTGGTCACCGGTCACATCGTATCCCATGGGATAGTAGTGGGCGTCCCACTCGATCATGTCGGTCGTCTTCAGGAGCCGGCCCGCGTCGCGCGGCACGATCTCGCCGACCTTGCCCATGGCGTACTCGGACAGGCTCTGGATGCGCCGGTACTCGCCCTCGTCGTTGAGCCGCAGCAGGCGCGGGATCGCGTGGTGGACGATCTGGCGGCCGGCCGGGAAGGAGGGACGCGTCTCGGCCGCCATCACCCACCTGTCCTCGGCGAGCCCCGTGGGCACCCGCGGACGCCACCAGGTGTCGCCGCCCTCGGCGGGCACGTCGAACGGCTTCGACCTGATCACGTGATCGGGCGGGCCGAGGATGTCCTCGAGCTGCCACATCTGCTTGTTCGGCCACTCGATCGGCGGCGGCAGGTCGGCGGGATCCCCCTCCGGGGCCCCGGCGTCCACCCACGCCACGAACGTCTCGATCTCCTCTTCGCTCAGCCGCCAGTCGTCCTTGATGTCCTGGATTCCGACCCCTGTGTCGAGGTGGAAGGGGGGCATGAGGCGCTTCGAGACCAGGTCGCGCGCCCGCGACGCGTAGCGCCGCGTCTCCTGGTAGGTCAGGAGCGACATCGGGCCCACGGAAGCCGGCCGATGGCAGATCTGGCAGTTCGCCTGGAGGATGGGGGCGACATCCTTGCTGAACGTCACCTCGTCCGGATGGGCGCCCCCGTTGGCCATGGACTGCTGTGCGGTGAGCGGGGTGGCGCTCACCGCCATGAGGATAGCCAGCGCCAGGGGGGTCACGGGGTTCAGTCGACGATCCGAGCGGACACGCAGGGTACACATGGCCAGAGCCTCCATCAATAGCGGTCGCGCGGAGCCGCCTCGTCATGCGCGCGGCAGGCGCGCTGCGGCTCCGATCCCTACTACAATGCGGGCGCGTCGAACGCCCCGGCAAGGCCGAGCGGCGTTGTCACTCGCCGGTCCTGGTCAAAGATCCCTTCTGCGCAGACTGAGGAAGGCGATTGCAAGGAAAACGGCGCAGTACGCGAGCGCCACGACGACCAGCAGCCAGAAGTCGTGGAACTCCAGAAGTGGTCTGCCTTGCTCCGCTCTCATTGCGTTTTGTTCCGCCAGGACCCGCGGATAGTGGAGCGGCGGACTCACGAGCACTTCCTGTGTGTTGATCGGCAGGAACTCCGTCACCGCGGACAGAATCTCGCTGGAACGTCCGATCAGATCGGCGAAGATCTGCTCCACGAGCAGGTACACGAACAGGATGCCCATCGCCGCGCCCGAAGTCCGCAGCAGCGCCGCGAGCAGGAACGCCCCGCTCCCCACCAGCAGGTGGCCCAGCCACGACGCGATCATGAAATTGAAGTCCGAGGGCCCGACCAGTGGCGAACCGGTCTCGCTGGGGCTGAGCAGGGCGACCGTGCCCCCGATCACTACGGGTATTGCCGCGTAGACCACCGTCAGAGGCAGGAACAGAATGACCTTCCCGGCGAAGAAGCGTTCCTTGCTGAGGCCGTCGATGACGTTCTGCCGCGCGGTTCGCCAGGAGAACTCGGGCGCCACGAGAAGGATCATCACGACCCCGAGGAAGAACGGTCCGATGTTGGCGCCCGGCTCGATGATCGTGCTCCAGGCCTCCGGGAGCGCGAAGGTGTAGCTCTCGCGCGTGATGTCGCTTCGGAGGCTGCTGAACGCGAACATCGCGTTGAAGGCGGCAAACAGACCCGTCGTCACCCAGAATCCCAGGCGCTTCGCCGTCTTCAGCGCCTCGATCCGGACCAGAACGCCGATCACGTCGCAATCTCCGTCATGGAGCCGAAGTCGCCCTCGGTCAGATCGATGAAGACGTCCTCGAGGCTCTGGCGGTATGGGGCGAGGTGCGACACGTGAATCCCCAGGCCCGCCAGGTACCGGTTGAGAACGGCGAGGTCGCCGGAGGTCAGGGCCACCACCACACCGTTGTCGGATCGCTGGACCGAGGTCGCTTCCGGATACTCCTCCAGCGCGGCGACCAGGGCGTCCTCGTCCTCGGCACGAAGCAGGGCGGCGGTGCCCGCGCTGACGACCTCGGCGACCGTGCCCGTCGCAACGATCCTGCCCTTCCGCACGATGGCGACGTGGGTACAGGTCCGCTCCACCTCCCACAACAGGTGGCTCGACAGGAAGATCGTCTTGCCCCGGCCCGCCAGGATCCGGATGATCTCGCGGATCTCCCTCATTCCCTGGGGATCCAGTCCGTTGGCCGGCTCGTCGAGGATGACCAGCTCGGGATCGTTGAGCATGGTTGCGGCGAGGGCGAGCCTCTGCTTCATGCCCAGCGAGTAGGTCTTGAACCTGTGCCTGGCGCGGTCGGCCAGACCCACCAGTTCGAGGCACTCGTCGATCCGCGGCCGGCTCACCCCCTTGATGGCGGCGGCGACGCGCAGGTTGTCGAGTCCGGTCATGTAGGGGTAGAAGTTGGGCGTCTCGAGCGTGGCGCCGACGCGTGTGCGCACGGCCACGAGATCCTGCGGCTCCGAGGCGCCGAAAAGCCGGAAGCTCCCGCCCGTCGGGTTGATGATCCCGACGAGCATCCCGATCGTGGTCGTCTTTCCGCTCCCGTTGGGCCCCAGGAAGCCGAAGACCTGTCCCGGTTCCACGGCGATCGAGACTTCGTCCACGGCCAGGACGGAGTTGCCGCGCCGGGTTCCGTAGCGCTTGGTCAGTCCGAAGGTCTCGATGACGGCCATGGGCCCAATCTAACGCCTCGCGATCAGCCGCTGCATGAGCGCGGGCAGCGGGATGGCCAGCATGCCGTCCCCCAGGGGATAGGTCTCGGTCCCCGGGTACACAATGAACTTGCGGGTGGCTGCGACGTCCGTCGTGCCCACGCGAAACCCCCTTGGCACTCTCGGTGCCGACGAGCGCTTCACCTCGACCGCCCACAGCTCGTGTCCGGGCAGAAGCAGCAACAGGTCGATCCCTGCGCCAGACCGGGTCCTGTAGAAGAACGCATCCGTGCCGACGGGAGCGGCCCCGATCAGGTTCTCCACGACGATCCCCTCCCAGCTGGCGCCCGCGACCGGGTGTCCCAGAAGGTCGTCGAGGGACCGGATGTTGAGGAGGGCGTGCACGACGCCGCTGTCACGCACGAGGACCCGGGGTGACTTGATGAGCCGCTTTCCGACGTTGGCGTGGTAGGGCTGAAGACGGCGCAACAGCATCAGGTCGACGAGCGTGTCCGCGTAGCGGTTTACGGATGGCACGGAGACGCCGAGACTGCGGGCCAGCTCGGCCGCGTTGAACACGGATCCCTGCCGATGGCACAACATCGTCCAGAACCTGCGCAGCGTCTCGACCGGAGCCCTGAGTCCCGACTGGGGGAGGTCCCGTTCGAGGTAGGTGCGGATGAAGTTCGTCCGCCACCGGAGGCTGAGATCGTCGTCCGTAGCCGTGAAGCTCTCCGGGAATCCGCCCCTCAGCCACAGCCGGCTGAGATCGGAACCGGCTTCCAGCGCGTCGAATCCCGCCAGCTCGCGGTACGCCGTGCGTCCCGCAAGAGATTCGGCCGACTGGCGCAGCAGCGCTCCGGACGCCGACCCCAGCAGAAGGAAGTGTCCGCTGGTGCGGCCGTCGAGGCGGCGCGCGTCGATCTGCCCGCGGAGGATCCGGAAAAGATCCGGCATCTGCTGAACCTCGTCCAGGATGACCAGCCGATGCCGGTGCAGGTCGAGATAGTCGCGAGTGTTTCCAAGGCGCGCCCGGTCGGAGGGATCCTCCAGGTCCAGATAGATACAGTGCGCAACCGTGTTGGCGATTGCCCGGGCGAGCGTCGTCTTTCCCACCTGGCGGGGCCCAAGGATCACGACCGACGGGAACGCGGCGAGATCCCGTTGGACCAGCTCGGTGTCACGTCGTGTGATCATAGTTGCTAATATTAATGGGTCATTAGTGATTAGCAAGGATAAATGTGCCAGAGTTCACTCGAACGGCCGTATTCTCGCCAGGTGCCCGTTGGCCGGGTTCGGGACGCACCTGTCCCCCGCCGGCCCGGCGATGCAACCTTGTACGCACTAGCGAAACCGAACTCTCAGGGGTCCCATAATGGGACAGCGGTCTGCACAATGCCTGGTTGGATGGCGATTACCGGACGGGATGGATAGATGAAGCCAAAGCAGGGGCTGGGCGCCTTCTGGCGAGAGTTGCGCCGGAGACACGTCGTGCGCGCGGGCGGCATGTACGTCGCGGCGGCGTTCGTGGTGCTGCAGCTCGGCGAGATCGTGCTCCCCGCCTTCAACGCCCCGGACTGGGTGTTGCAGTCGCTGGTGGTGGCGGCCTTCCTGGGCCTGCCGGTCGTGCTGGCTTTCGCCTGGGTCTACGACCTGACGCCGGACGGACTGGCGAAGACGCGGAATCAGGGCGGCGCACGGGTGACCATCGTACCGCGGCTGGCACTTCTTGTCGTGACGTCCGTCTCGGTGGGGCTCGGGACGCTGTGGTTTGTGCGGGGCGCCGCGACCGGAGACGCGGGCGCCGGCATCGAGGCCGCGCCACCCGCGGGCGCGCAATTCGCGAGCCTGGATCCGGATGCGCCCATCACCGCGATCGCGGTCCTTCCCCTGGCCGACTTCGCGGAAGGGGACGACCTCTTCGCCCGCCAGTTGCACGAGGAGATCATCACCCAACTCAGTCTCCTCACAAGCCTGCGGGTCGTATCGCGGACATCGGTGGAGCGGTATGCCGATTCCGACATGCTGCTGCCCCAGATCGCGGCGGAGCTGGGGGTGCAGGCCGTCGTGACGGGCTCCGTGGCCATGACGTCCGAGAGCGACAGCGTGCGGATTACCCTGCAGCTTCTGCACGCCGCGACCGATACGCACATGCTGTCGCGCACCTTCCAGCGCGAGATGAAGGACATTCTGCGGCTTCAGACCGAGATCGCGGTCGAGATCGCCAGCACCGTGCAGGGGGAGTTGGGCGATCAGGTGATCGAGGAGGTCGACAGGGTCGCCGAGGTGGATCCGGAGGCCTACCGGGCGTTCCTGCGGGGCAAGAGCGAGCTGGAGAGGCAGACGCCCGAGGGGCTGCGGGCGGCGCTGGCCTATTTCGACCGGTCGGTGGCGCTTGATTCGAGCTTCTCGCTGCCCGTGGCATGGAGGGCCGGGGTGCGCCTTATGCAGTTGCCGAACCGCGACTCGGTGCCGCCGGAGGTCCTGGCGCAGGTGGTGGAGGATGTGCGGAGGGCGGAGGCCCTGGGGGGTGCCGAAGACGAGGTGGCGGCGGCGAGGGTCGTGCTGATCGACCAGATGGGCGCGGGGTTCGCGGGCATGAGCGCGGGGGTGGACGCGACCGAGGGCCTGGAGGCGGCGGCGGAAGCTGTGCGGACCGTGGAGGCCGCGGGAGATTCGCTCCGGCGGCGCTACCTGCTGGAATCGACGCGATTCGGGCGTCGGCTGGGGCGGGGCTCTCCGGTTGTCGCGGCCCACCGTCTGCTGCAAGAGGGCCGGTACGACAGTGCGGCCGTTGTGTTCACGGCAATCCTGGAGGCCGACCCGAGCATCGCTCCGGCCTGGTCCGGCCTGGAGGAGGCACACCTGCTGCAGGGCGACCATGCGGGTGCGGTCGGGGTCCGGGAACAGCGGATTCTGGCCACCCGGGGTGAGACGCCCGAAGCGGCGGCCTCCGTCGAGGCGCTGCATGAGGCCTTTGAGGAAGACGATCCGGCGAGCTACTGGCGCTGGCGGCAGGAACACAACGACGATCTTGCCGCGCGCGGCGACCGAGTGTCGGATGTGGAGAAGGCGACGACGGCCCTCGGGCTGGGGGACCATGCGGCAGCCCTGGACCACCTCGAAGGCGCGGTCCGAAATCGCGATCCGGCCCTGGTCGCCCTGACGAGCAGCTCGATGTGGGATCCCCTGCGCAGTGACCCGCGCTTCACGGAGATCGTGCGGCGTGCGCGTGAATTGTGGCGGCGAGGTGGACGGCCGCGACCGGGCGGTGGAGTCCCGGACAGACCGAACGCGCCGGGCAGGCCGCCGCCGAGATGAGGTCGGGTCGCGGCGCGGTGGCGTCGACGGTGTGGGCGGGATTGGCGTGTGTGGTCGTTGGCGGGCTGCTCGGTTGCGAAGGCGGGCCCGGCCCGACAAGTGCGTCCCGCGACAGCCTCGGGGTGCGGATCGTCGAGTCGGTTGCGCCGAGTTGGGGGGCGGGGGCCGGGTGGGCGATCGAGGAGGAGCCGGTCGTGGATCTGGTCGAGACGGGCTCGGGGGACATGCACCTGTTCCTTGGCGTAAGGGACCTGCTGCGCACGGACGATCACCTTGTAGTCGCTGACGGGTTGTCCCGGGAGATTCGCGTCTACGGTGCGGACGGGTTCTTTCTGCGTGCGTTTGGCGGGCCGGGCGAGGGACCGGGAGAGTTCAGCTTCCTCGCGGAGCTCGCCTTGATGGACAATGGCCGGCTCGTGGCCCAGGACTATGCACCGGGTGGGGGCGGCGCGGAGTTCGACCTGGAGTCGGGTCTGGTCGGGACCTTCTCCAGGCCGCAAATGGTTTATCCTCTTCCCCAGGTCGTACCGTCACAGGCAATCTGGGGATCGGATGAGCGGGTGATCCTCGGGGACGACAGATCGTCCCAGGGGCTGCGGCGTCCCTTGATGACGGTCGTGCGCCTGTCTCCTGACCGGGCGTCGAGTGACCCGATTGTCAGTATTCCCGGAGACGAGGTCATCTTCGTGCCGGACGCGGATGCGATCCCGATCATGGGACGGAGGACCCACGCGGTGCCCACGGGCGACGGGGGACTGGTGATCGGTACGGCCGACGCCATGGAGTACTCGAGGGTCGAAGCCCGGTCCGGTCGCGTGGAGTTGATCGCGCGGATCATCGGCGTATCGCTGGAGGTCTCCCGGGAAGAAGCAGAGCGTGAGAGACAGGTGAGACTCGGTCCCCGCGCCAGCCCGCGGGTACGTGAGATCTATGCCGACATTTCGGTGCCCGACCGGAAGCCGGCGTATCAGCAGATGCTCGTGGATGCCGAGGGCAACGTCTGGGCGGGTGAATTCCTGGGCCTGGCGCGCCGCGACGAAGCACAGGACTGGTATGTATGGGACTCGTCCGGGGTATGGCTGGGTGTGGTCGAAACGCCCGCGCGGTTCGAGTTGATGAGAGTGGGCGAGAGCGAGGTGTTCGGCGTGCGGCGCGATGGCGACGATGTTGAGCATCCGCAGGTTCTTCGGCTGGTGAAGCCCTGAGGCTGGCACGACTGACGCCTCAACTGTCCGCGATCTGCACCCTTGCGCCGCCGCTCGGCTGCGCGGCAAACATCATGTCCCCACTCGGCGAGGCGCCCAGGCGCGGCTCGTAGAAGCGCGCGGAGAGGGCCTCCATGACCGGTGCGACCTGGCCCGCCTCACACAGCGCGACCGCGCAGCCGCCGAATCCGGCCCCGGTCAGCCTGGCGCCCGCGGCCCCCGCCTGCATTGCCACCGCGACGATCTCGTCCAGTTCGGGCGTGCTCACTTCGTAGTCGTCCCGGAGGCTCTCGTGCGACCGCACCATGAGATCACCGAAACCGCGCGTGTCGCCATCGCGCATGGCCACCTCGGCCAGCGCCACCCGACGCCCTTCCGTGACCACATGGCGAAAACGGCGGAACAGCACGCGGGGCAGGGCGCGGCGGGCGCGCTCGAGCAGCCCGTCCGCGTCGGCGTCGGCGACCAGGTCGCGAAAGCCGACCACCTCACCCTCGGCCCCGCCGACCATCGCCAGCGCTTCCCGGCACTGCTGCGCCCGCTCGTTGTACGCCGCCCGCGCGCCCCGCGACTTCTCGGCCCGTGCCAGCGACGACGCAACCACCCACCGCCACCGCTGTGGCACGGCCACCGGCGTGACCCGCAGCGGCTCGAAGTCGATGCGGAGCGCGTGGCCCACGACCCCGTGAAGGCACGCGGCCTGGTCCATCCCGCCGCCCTCCAGCCCCACGAAGCGCTCGGCGCGTGCCAGGAGCGCGGCCAGTTCGAGCCGGGCGATGGCCGGGGCCGGTCCGGGGTCCCCCCCAACCTCCACGCCATTTGCGTTCAGGAGCGCCAGCGCCGACGCCACCACCAGCGCCGAGGAAGACGACAGCCCGGATGCGATCGGCACGTTGCCCGCCACGGTCCCCTCGATACCCCGCTCCAGCGGCACCCCGTGTTCCAGCAGCCCCCTGGCTGCGGCGCGGACGTAGTTGGACCAGTCGCCCTGGCGCGCCGCCTCGATTGAACGGTTCAGCTGAAACGCAAAGGGGTCGAAACGTGCCCGGGGGCTGTCCAGCCGCACCACCGGCCGGTCGGTGACGCGGTACTCGATGCGGATGTCCCGGTCGAGCGCCATCGGCAACACCGGCAAGCCGTTGTAGTCGGTGTGCTCGCCGATCAGGTTGACGCGGCCGGGCGCGATGGCCAGTCCGCTCAATCCGAGAGGCCCAGCCGCGGCAGGAGCCGGAAAAGCCAGACACCTGCGCCCGCCGAGACCGCCAGCGCGAACACCCCCGCCGCGTGCTGACCGTAGAGCAGATAGCCGGTCGCAAACAGAGCCGCGTACACCAGCACGCAACCCAGGAACCAGGCCAGGAACGCCGCGGTGATCGACTCGGCGTCGCGCGGTCCCTCGCCCACGTCGACCACTCGCCGCCACCCCCTGCCGAGCGGCTGGATCCGGTCGTAGAAGCGCTGCAGCGTTTCCCGGCTTGCGGGCGGCGTGACCAGGGTGACCCCGACCCACCCCACCGTCGTCATCGCCACGCCGATCACCAGCTGCTGCCAGCCGGTGAGCGGCGTGAAGCCCAGCGCCTCGTGCACCCACGCGAAGTAGATGGCGACGAGAAACGAGATCGTCATGCCGGCGAGTTCGCTCCACACGTTCACCCGGTACCAGAACCAGCGCAGCAGGAAGATCAGCCCGGTCCCGGCCCCGATCTGCAGGAGGATCTGGAAGCCCTGGCCCGCGGTGTCCAGCTGCAGCGCGATGACGGCGCCGAGCACCATCAGGGCGACCGTCGACAGTCGACCCACCGCCACCAGCCGCCGCTGGCTCGCCTTCGGATTCACGAACCGCCGGTAGAAGTCGCTCACCACGTATGACGAGCCCCAGTTGAGCTGCGTGCTGATCGTCGACATGTACGCGGCCGCCAGTGACGCGACCACGAGTCCCAGCAGGCCCGCCGGCAGGAAGACGAGCATCGCGGGGTACGCGAGGTCGTTGCCGACCAGGGAGGGATCGAGATCCGGGAAGCGGGCCTGGATGTCGGCCAGCTCCGGATAGATGACCATGGAGCAGAGCGCCACGATGATCCAGGGCCAGGGCCGCAGGCCGTAGTGCGCGATGTTGAACCACAGCGTTGCCTTCATCGATTCCTTCTCGTTCCTGGCGGCCAGCATCCGCTGTGCGATGTAGCCACCGCCCCCGGGCTCGGATCCCGGGTACCAGGCGCTCCACCACTGCACCGCGATCGGAATGATGAAGATGCCCGCCGCGACGCTCCAGTTGGAGAAGTCGGGGAAGAACCGCATCGCGGAACGCAATTCGGTGTTGCCGACGAGGCCGGCGAGTCCGCCGACCTCGGGCTGGGCCAGCGCGAAGTACGCGGCCGCGATCGATCCCACCATTGCCACGACGAACAGGACGAGATCGGTGACGACCACGCCCCACAGCCCCGAGGTGGCCGAATAGAGCATGGTCACCGACCCCGCGATCAGCACGGTCGTGAGGGGGTCCAGCCCGAGAAGCACGCCCCCGATCTTGGTCGCGGCGAGCGTCACGGTCGCGATGATCATCACGTTGTAGAAGACGCCCAGGTAGAGGGCGCGGAACCCCCGCAGGAAGGCGGCGGGACGCCCCGAATAGCGCAGCTCGTAGAATTCGATGTCGGTGAGCGCACCCGATCTGCGCCACAGCTTCGCGTAGAAGAAGACCGTGCACATGCCCGTGATGAGGAAGGCCCACCACGACCAGTTCTGCGCGACGCCCCCGGTGCGCACGAAGTCGGCGACCAGGTTGGGCGTGTCGGTCGAGAAGGTCGTCGCGACCATGGACGTGCCCAGCAGCCACCAGGGAAGCTTGCGCCCCGACAGGAAGAACTCGTTGGCGTCCGAACCCGCCCGCCGGGCAAAGTAGAGGCCGATTGCGAGGGCAGTCATCCCGTACAGGGCGATGACGATCCAGTCGAGGGGGGCAAGCTGCATCGGCTTCAGGCTCGGGAGACGAGGGTTGGCGGAGCGTCCCAGAGACGCATCGGATAGACCCCGGAGTCTACCAGCGCCCGCAGGGATTCGGCCACTCCGGCGTGATCGTCCGGGAAGGTGACTCCCAGCCATTGCTCGCGGGTGGGCAGCACCGTGCAGCGGACCAGCGCGGCGGGGATCAGGTCGTTCACCGCTTCGGTCAGATAGAATTCGCGGTCGAGCCCGGGCCCGGACTCGATAAAGTCCGAGAAGAGACGGCGGAGGTGGTAGCGGATGCCCTCGCGAGATGTCCGCCGAGTCTCCAGGAATCCCCAGAGGTTCATGCAGACCGGGCAGTCCAGGGGCACGTCAATGGGGTTTCCCGCCACGTCATGGCCCCGGACCCGCTTTTCGGCGCGGCGCAGTTTCAGCCCCTCGGTCAGCTTTTGGAGGATGCCCTCCTTGTCGATCCGGCAAAGGCCTCGGGATACGCCTCCGCTCTCGGACAGGGTGACCTTGAGCGGGTAGCCGACGGTGAAGGCGTTCGGCGGGCCGGTGGCGGCGGGGTCGGGAGGACGCGCCGCTGCAGGGCCGCCGGGCCGGCGCGCGTCCGGGAGCAAGTCGCGCTCCGCGTCCCGCATGGCTTCGGCCAGTGCCGCGAAGGCCTCGCGCCCGTAGAAGTCGTCGGCGTTGCAGAGCGCGAAGGAACCGCCGAAGCTCTCCGCCGCGGTGAGCACCGCGTGACCCGTGCCCCAGGGACGCGAACGGTCGGACGGCGGGTCGTCCACCAGCCCGGGATGCGCAAGCCCCTGGTACACGTAGCGGATGTCGAGTCCGGCCGCGACGGCGGGGGCGAGGTGTGCGTCGAAGTCGTCCTGCTTGTCCTCCTGGATGACCAGCACAAAGCGTGTAAACCCGGCCAGCGCTCCGTCAAAAAGGGCGTAGTCGAGAAGCGCCTCTCCGCCGGGACCGATCGGCGTGAGCTGCTTGAGGCGGCCGAATCTCGTGGAGCGGCCGGCCGCGAGGATGACGAGGGTCAGGGGTGTATTCACGTTGCGCCACCAATCGGTTTCGGTTCGGGTTGCCGCGTTCGGGACCGATCGGCCGGTGAGCCGTCGGCGTGTCGTCCCAGCCCCACCATTTCCAGCAGCTTCAGCGCGTTCGTCGACGTGGCGATACCGGCGCGCAGCCGGTAGTCGAAGGCGAGGCCATCCCCTCCGTCGCCCACCGACTCCGTGAAGTGCATGGCCACGGCCCGCGCGACCAGGTCCTCTGCGTCCGCGAGCGACAGATCGTGCGTGGTCACCGCGCCGATGGCGTTCGTTTCCAGCAGATGACGCATTACCGTGCGGGCCGCGATCCGCCGCTCGGCGCTGTTGGTTCCCCGCAGAATCTCGTCGAGGAGGTAGAGGGTGCGGGGATTGTCGGCGCCGGGCGAGGCCGCGCTGGAGCGGGCCGCATCCACGACCTCCTTCAGCCGGTGCAGGCCGGCCATGAAGAAGGATACGCCGCCGGTGACCGAATCCTCGACCCGCATGCTGGTCACGACGCGCATCGGCGGCATGCGAAGTTCCCCGGCGCACACCGGTCCCCCGGCCTGCGCGAGCACGGCGTTCAGTCCGGCAGCCCGGAGCAGCGTCGACTTGCCGGACATGTTGGAGCCCGTCACGAGCAGGAACGAGCCCGCGGGACCGATCTCGACGTCGTTGCGCACGCAGACGCCGGGGGCGAGGAGCGGGTGGCCGAGTGCCCTGGCTCGCAGCGTGCGGGCGTCCCGGTCCAGGGCGGGCAGGGTCCAGTCGGGGTGGTCGGCCGCGGCGGCAGCGAGGGCGGCCAGCGCCTCCGCCTCGCCGATGGCTTCCAGCCAGTCCCGTACCCGCCGGCCCGACCGCGCCTTCCAGCGCTCGAGCGCGGCCAGCACGTGCACGTCCCAATGCAGTACGATGGCGAGGGGGAGATGGAAGAGAGGCGACCTGCGAACGTCGGCCAGGTCCAGGAGCCGCCGCAGTCTGGCGATCTCGTCCGGAGCCGCCCGCGGTCCCGTGCCGATGCGTTGTCGGATCGCGGTCATTTGGCGCGACGCGAGGGGTGCATCGACAAGGTGGCCGAGAAGGTCGTCGTACTGCCTGATCCCGGATTCGCCGGCGTCGGCCTCCGCGAAGACACGGTGGATCGCCTTGCGTTGCCGGGTGAGGACCAGGACCGAGACGAGCAGCGGCCAGGCCAGCGCCGCGGTCGGCACCGCGCCCGCAAGGTAGAGGGCGATGGCGGCAAGGTTCACCGGCGTGAGGACGAGGGCGCCGATCCGCACCCACCGGTGTTTCGGCAACCAGGGATCGGCCTCGGCCCAGCGAAGGAAGCGTTCGGGCGTCGAAGCCTCCGCGCCGGGTGTCGAGGACTCCGGGCCGGCCGGCGAAGGCTGCGCGAGCCGCGCCTCCGCTACGAGGCGATCCCGGAAGTCCATCGCCGCGGCCATCTCGCGGACCGCCTCCTGGCGCAGCACCACGGTCTCCGGATCGGCCCGGCCGAGCAGCCACGCCTGCAGCGTCCTCCACCCGGGTGCCGTCCCGCAGGTCCCGACCAGCCGCAGGACCGATGCTTCGCCGTACAGGTCGAGGTCCGTGGCGTAGTCGTGGTTCCCCTGGGCCGAGAACCGGGGCGTCGGGGGCAGGTCCGTCCAGCGGCGTTCGACCCGTGCGATCCCGGCCCGGTTGAAGTCCGCCATGAACTCGGCGCGCCGCAAGCGGCGCCGCGCGGCCCGTTGCCGCACGACGAGGACCGCGAACGCGACCGCCGAGGCGCCGAGGACCACCTGGGCCGCCGTGCCGTGTCCCGAGGCGAACTGCCACCAGGCGCCGGCCACCGCCGCCGCGAAGAGGACCAGGCGCCACCCCGCGTACGCACCGACCGTTGCCGTCCTCGCGGCCGCCTCCCGATCGAAGCGCTCCGCCCGCTCGGCGTAGACCGCTACGGGAGAAGCGCTTGCGGTGTCTTTGCGGCGACCGTCACGTTTCATGGATGAAAGTAAGCACTTCGCCGATCCGCGCGGGGCGCCCCGCCGCGCGCGCGCCCGTTTTCGCCACCGCGCGCGCCGCCGCGTTCGCGACCGTCGCCGCCGCCACCACCGCCCTCGCAGCCTGCAGCCCGGCCACCGTCGCCCGCGTCGACGCCGTCTTCGCCGACTACGCCAGCCCCGCCGGGCCCGGCTGCTCGCTGGGCGTGATCCGGGACGGGCGCCTGATCCACGCCACCGGCTACGGCGCCGCCAACCTCGACCACGGCATCCCGAACGGCCCCGCGACGATCTTTCGTGTCGGCTCGGTCTCGAAGCAATTCACGGCCGCCGCGATCGCCCTGCTCAGCATTCGTCGTGAACTGGACCTGGATGCTCCAGTCCGCGACTACATCCCGGAGTTCCCCGACTACGCGGACCCTCCCACCATCAGACATCTGGTTCATCACACGTCCGGCGTGCGCGACTATATCGTGCTCATGTCCCTGGCCGGGAACAGGAGCGAGGACTTCTACACGAACCAGGAGGTTCTCGACGCGATCAGCCGGCAGCGCGAGCTCAACTTCCCGCCCGGCTCCGAGTTTCTGTACAGCAATTCCGGCTATTTCCTGCTCGGCGAGATCGTGGCCCGCATCTCCGGCCG
>LXNJ01001096.1_pt1 | contig 16699 bp, 19 predicted proteins | sample 809081 | NCBI WGS metagenome assembly LXNJ01 (sample SAMN04870510, study PRJNA318959) | sponge metagenome | biome: sponge; feature: marine sponge reef; material: water | host: Petrosia ficiformis | place: Greece: Milos, Mediterranean Sea | collected 2013-05-29 | depth 5-7 m
ACAAGGATTTCCAGCTAATTCTTATGCTTTCTTTTTTAAATCGGGGTTAGAAACCCCTCCTACAAGAGCATTCGCGATATAGGTAGCAACTTGGGTTATTCTACCATCAACTTGCATTTCTGTATAGACAGGATTACTGATAGTCTCTAAAATCCATTCCGTTTTGATTTTTGCGCGATCAGGTCTTTGTCGGACATGATCAAATATGCCGTCGATTTCAAATTTTGAGAAAACCTTAATCAGATTATTTATCCTTACGTTGCCTTGGTAAGTTAAACTGATACAACAGATACAACGCATTGATAAGAAGTTTATAGAAATCATCCCTGCTGAAATGCACGTTGTCGATAGAGATGCTCGAACAGATTTCCTTCATGCGGACTATCCCAAGAAATCTGATTTGTCGGGATCGCACCTATATTTAGTCGATCAACAAGAGGTGTTGTTAAGAGTGCTTGGGTTAGTACCACATCTTCGGTAATAACGGTGGCAACTAATGTCGCTCCAATGGATTCGACTAATTGTGCTGCTGGCACTTCAACGACACTCACAAATGGAAATGGGAATTCCGTGTTTGCCAAGGGGTGTTCAGGGTCTTCACACCAAATAACCGTCGGTCTAAGGAATGTGCAACTATCTAATTCAATCACCCGTTCATCCGTTGTTAATTCAGTCGCGCCGGGTTGTTTGAGATGTCGGTCAATCAGTGCAGAGATACTGTGTGCAGCCTTCGGATTTGCCCACGCAGCAATTCCTGCTTCGGGATGGTCAAGTGGTTTCGGTTCAATACTTGCCAAACGTTCTGCTAATGCTGCGGCAATATCATTGCCATGTGCCGTTACCCACACGCCAGAAGCATTTATACATGACCTACCACCGTTTTTAACTACCGATTCTACGATGAGATTGAGATGGTCTTCCCAGTTCCCATTCTGTCCTTCATGGATGATAATTTTGCTGCGTCCCGGTCCGTGGATTTCCACGCGTGGGTCATTTAACCATGGTGCTACAGTCGAACCACCACCAAACAGCATGGATCTGCCACAACGGAAAAGGATTTCGTTAGCACCGGGATAATCGGTTGGGTAAAAACTGAACGTTTCTGGAGGTACACCCGCTTCTATAAAAGCTTGTGCTATCCGATAGGGAGTCCACGGTTCCTCACGCCCCGGTTTAAGCACCAGTGGTACTTTTAAAGGGACAGCAGGAATCCACAGAGAGTGGACACCAGGAGAATTACTCGGCAGCACTGCACCAAGCGCATCCGTTTCACAAACGTAACTCAACGTCCGACCGCTTTGCACACCCCATCCTGTGTCTATGATATCCAGGTCAAGTCCGCGTGTCAAGCCGTTCAGAACCGTTTCTATATTTTCCAAAACACCTTGTATCTTTCCCATGTTTTGCTGACAAAGGGTTTCAGGTAAACCTGTTGTTCCAGAAACTTGTTGGATATAATCTGTCGGTGATTGCGTGCCACTATCAAGTGGTAAGTCAGCAGTTGTGAATAGGCGCGCAGCATCGCTGCACATTGAAATCAATTCTTTTACAGAATGTTGTGCAAGTGTTTGCTTGTGAAGTGGCAAGTCGCGGAGGTCTTTGGCTATCAAACCAGTATTGGCTTGGCTGACTTCAACTAAAGTTTCGCCTGTTTTAATGTGGGGAACGCTGACGGTTTTCAAACTTCTGTAAGAACGTCCAGCGCGTAAAATTGGGATGTGTTTCATTGTTTTTGTTAGGTTGCCACATAATGACCATATCGCGGTTGAAAACCGCTCCCACAAGAGTGTATGATTATACCTTATTTACCGTGGAAAGAGGTTAACCTTGATGGTATGATTCTACCTTGTAATCTTTGCGAACTACAAGAATATCGGCTTACAAAGCCCTCCTAAAAGAGAGAATGTTTATTACCTTGTGATTTTTGCAACCCACCCAGAAGATGCATCACAATAGAGGAAATCATCACCGTAGATGGATAAACCGTGCGGTTCAGGGTAATCTTCTGATACTTCAATCTTATCCAAGATTGTTCCATCTTCAAGGTCAAGTTTGACGATAACCCGATCAGAGGTGTGTGTTACCCACAGTCCGTCTTCAACGCGCACAGTACCGTGTGCTCTGCCGTAGGGTAAAGGTAATGTGTGTTGGATCGACCAATCAGATATCCGAACTTTGTGTATCTCCTGATTTTTAAGAGTCTGTACCCAGAGATGCCCTTCATCGTAGTTGTCATATTCGACACCGTGTGTGCCGCCGCCTTCTGGAACAGGAAAACGACCAAGTGTTTCACCAGTGGCTGGGTCAACTTGAAAAATCTCACCCGTCCCTGGTTTGGCATCTGTATCTCGGACAGCACGCCACCGATCCCCAGGACCGTTTGCAGCTAACCACAACACGCCGCCACCAAACGCCATGCCGCTTGTGTTGGAGGATTCGCTCGGTATGTCACGGATATGTTTCGGCACGTGATACTCTGGATCGCAAACAATTTCAACTAAAGCGACTCTGTCGGTGATTTGGTCTACTATCCACAAACCATCGTTTGTAACCTGTAAACCGTTTGGGACTGAGTAGGGTGAACGAAAGACTTTTTGAATATTTGTTGGCATTTTAAGATTCCTCATCAAGATGGTGGTACTTCAACAACGGACTCTGCAATTTTTTCCGTTGACGCGTTCAAGTCTACTTCTTTGTTGCCTGAAACTTCCAGATCGGGATACGCGCCCGCTATCGGTTCAATAGAGAGTCGCCATCCAAACGCATTGAGAATGGTAACGAGCGCGTCAATGCTTGGTGACTCGTCACTGGACAGTACTTCCGAGAGAGTTTCAGGGACAACGCCTGTTTTCTTCACAATTTCACCTTGTGCTTCAAAAACTGTTCGGAGAGCTCGTAAAAAAAATGGTTTGTCTCCATTTACTTGGTATTCTTCTAAGGCAAATTGGAGATAGTCAAGTGCTTCATCTCGACTTGTCAGTTGTTCAACTAAGACCTCGTGCCATGTGCGATATTTTTTCATCTGTCTGCCTCCTTGTATTCCAACCAATAGGTTTTGGCACGTTCAATATCCCGTGCCTGCGATGATTTATCACCACCACAGAGCAGAAGAACAATCGTGTTATTAACTTCACCAAAATAGATACGATAACCTGCTCCGAAATGGAGGCGCATCTCAAAAACACCTCCACCAACAGCCCCGCAATCCCCAAAGTTCCCGATTTCAAGCCGTTCAAGTCTATCTCTAATTCTGGTTCGTGTCCTTTGCTCTCGAATTGATGCCAACCATTCAGTGAAAGGTTCTTTGCCATTTTGAGTCTGGTAGACTTCCAGTTCTCTCGGATGTGTGTCAGGCATCATTTATTTTCGGCTCGCGCGTTCCAAAAAAGGAAACATCAGAAACTCCCACGTCAGCTTTCCCTGATACGCCTCATATACTCATCGTGTTTTCCGATCCAATACCAAACTAAACTCTGTCTTCTTCGGTTGCCAAAGCCCGGTAGTCTTTGCTGATACGTACAACCCAATCTGGTCCAACCTTTTTCAATCGCAGGGAAGGATGTTTTGAATCCCGCTTTAGCAGTTCAAACTTCTCATCTGCACGTTTTTGAATCTCTTCAGGAAGGGCATGATAATACTCCCAAAATTTACGGTTAGTCCTATAGATCAATACATTTTCCTGCTCGTAAATCCTCAAGAGCTTCCTCGCGAAGAGTGTCAAGATGTCCAGCCTTCACGTCTTCCTCAAACTGCTTTTCCCACGCCTCATCCTCAGCGACTAAGGCTTCATGCAGTTTCTTTTCAAGCATTTTCAGCAATTCTTCCTGTGTGTTTTCTTGACACTTTACATCGGGAACTTCTGGGACCCATCCGATCCACTTTGCCCCATTTTTCTGAATATGGGCAGCATAGGTTTCTTCATATACTGTATCTTTTATTTCAACAATCTGAATTTGTTCCATGTTTATCTCCTTTGAATAAGAGAGTGTTAATAAACACCTACTACGACGGTTTCTTGCAATTCAGAAAGCAGGCACAAGCTTTCAACGCCATCCCACGGATATTCGAGAATCGGTTTAGCGCGTTCAAGAAGATGGATATAAAATATCTATTCTTCAATTTTCTCGGATCCGCCTCATATACTCATCGTGTTTTCCAATCCAAAACCAGTCGAACACCCTTTCCTTTTTTCGTGCTAAAGCTCTGTATCCCTTACCGATTCGGATTGCCCAAAGAATCCCAACTTTTTTGAAACGAAGATAAGGATGTCTTGGATTTTGTCTTAGCAGTTGAAATTTCTGCGGAACACGTCTCTGAATTTCTGGAGGCAGTCTCGTGCAAAATCTCCAAAAATCTGCATTCAGAATATGATTCATGTAACAAACTACTTCTCCAGTAATTTCTGGAGGTCTTCTATCTTGTAGTATCTGCCGGCTTTGAAATTCTTTTCTGCTTTTTCTAAGAGATGATCAAGATGCCCTGCTTTCACATTTTCTTCAAGCTGCTTTTCCCATGCTTCCTGTTCCGCTTCTAAGGCTTTGTGGAGTTCTTTTGCAAGTGTTTTCAGCAATTCTTCTTGTGTGTTTTCTTCACACTTCACTTCAGGAACTTCCGGTATCCATCCGATCCACTTTTCCCCATTTTTTTGGATATGGGCGGCATAGGCTTCTTCGTATACTGGATCTTCTATTTCAATAATTTGAATCTGTTCCATGTTTATCTCCTTTGATTAAGAGACTTTAATAGACACCCACAACAACACTTTCTTGGAGTTCAGAAAGCAGACGGAGATTTTCAACGCCATCCCAAGGATATTCTGGAATTGGTTCAGCGCGCTCTGCTTCGTCACGCTCAAGAAATCTCGGGACAAAAAATTCCTTTGTCAATGTTGTGAGCATGACGCGTCCCGTTTCGCCATAATCTACTGGCTCATCAGGGTTTTGTGGATTAACCAACTCAATTACAGCGCGCGGTTGTGGAGGATAATAAATTATCGCGTAGTTATCAGCAGGATCAAAGGGTTTACATGTGGCTAATCCCATGAGAGTATTACCGTAGGTCGGCACAAAATCAATTCCCGGTACGAGTTCTTCCCTGGCAAAACGGTGAAATTGTGCGTCCATTTCAGTGCCGCCACAAAAGATGCCTTTAATCCCCACCTTTTGTAAGGAGATTTTTTCACATAACGCTTCAAGCAGTTTCGGTGTGGTAAAGAGACATTGAACGTTTTCGTGCGCTTTTAGGACGTTTAGTGCTTGCGAGATGACGTGGCTCTTATAAGCGTCCAATTCCTGATGTTTTCCGTAACGGACAAGTTGATTTACCCAACGCGGGTCAAGATCAACAAGGAAACAGATGCCGCCACGATGTTGTGCGAGATGTTCAACCGCAAGCCGTAATCGGCGCGGTCCTGTCGGACCCAACATCAGCCAATCGCTACCGCGTGGAAAACTTTCGTCGGATAACGTTTGACTGAACAACTCGTAATCAATATGGAAATCTCGGATACTGATGCGACATTTCGGCACACCTGTGGAGCCGCCGGTTTCAAAAACATAAATCGGTTGATCAGCATACGCTTTCGGTACCCAGCGTCGAACCGGCCCACCCCGTAGCCATTCATCTTGGAAATGACCAAGGCATTTGAGATCGGCATATCCACCGATCTCTTTTCTCGGATCAAAATCTAAGTTTTCTGCGAATTCTAACCAGAAGGGACATCCAGTTTCTGGACTAAAGTGCCAGTTGACAATTTTTCGCACATGCGCATCAAGTGCGGTTCGCGCATTTTCTATTTTTTGAGAAAGGGTTTTTTGCATAAAATTCTTCTAATGACTCTGGTGTTAATCAGAATTCTATTCAGAAATTGCAATCAACTGATTACGGGTTACGATGTAAAGCACACCATCCTTTGCCACGGGCGTAGTATAAACTGAACTCCCCATATTGGTTTCATTCAATACTTCTTTGGTTTTACCTGTTTTTAAAATGACAACATCACCATCTTCATTACCGAGGTAGACTTTACCGTCTACTACATAGGGCGACCCCCAGATGGCAGCAAAGGTATCATGCGTCCAGTAAAGGTCGCCTGTTTTAACATCCAAGCAATAAAGGAAACCGCTTAAGTCGGAGATATAGAGAAGTCTGTCATGGATAGCAACGGTGGACATTGTGCGATTGAACTGTTCATTTCCAAAGTGCCAGACCACAGCGGTTGAGGTAATATCGCCTGTTTGTGAGGCATCAATGCACCAGAGGTGTCCTACGCCTTCGCCGTGTTCAGGGTCTTGTCCAACAGCGAGATAGACTTTGTCATCATGAACGACTGGGGTTGAGATAATATTGTTCCGTGTGCCACGACCACCGAGTTCCCATTCAGAGTCTTTCGGGTTGCAGTCAAACTTCCAGATGATGTTGCCGGTTTCAGGTTCAAAGGCATACACCCAACCATCACCACCTGGAATGATAACCTGTGGAACGCCTTTGATAACGCCATAAGCTGGGTTTGACCACTGCCCATGTAGTATATTTTCACCAGGAGAGGCATCTTCCCAAACAAGTTCACCTGTGTTTTTATTCAATGCAATAAAACTTGGAGCATCAGGAACAGGGATGTGGATGTGCGTTTCATCAACACCGTTGCTTGTTTCCAAAAAGAGTAGATCACCAACAACAAGCGGAGAACAGGTAGCGAGGTTATGTGGAAAGACATCCAACTCATCCATCATATCGTAAATCCAGATAATGTCCCCATCAATTTCGCTGGTTTCGGTTTCCTCGTTAAAGGGACCGTCATTTTCGCCATCCAGAAAACCTTCCGTATCAACACAGACAACCTCACACCGGTTAGAGATGTAGTAGAGCCGATCACCTTCAATATATGGGGTAGAACAGATTCCCTGCAGAGGCCAATCGTTTACGCGTCCAGAAGGGAGTTTCGTGTGTGTGATTTGCCACAGAAATGCACCATCGGATTCACGAAACGCCATGAGATTTCCACGGTCCCCAGTCAATTTTGGATTTTTTAGCGCTTCATTGTTTGTTCCGACAAAGACTTTGCCCCCGACAACGAGAGGTCCTGCATAACTTTGTGAACCGAGTTCTGCTGTCCATTTGATATTTTCGCCTGTCGCCAAATCCCATTCTGCTGGGATGTCTTTCTCATCTGAGACCATGTTACGGCTTAACGACCCACCCCATAGTGCTATTTCTTTCTTAGCAGACAAATGGCTATCTGCAAAACTGTTGGACACTTGAAAAATACTGAGTAGACCGAATATGAAAATGGCAAATGAATACGAACGCATTCTATAACTATACTTTTCAGCATAGGTGCGCGTGTATGATAAATTTAATCTACTTGGCATGTAATTTAATTTGCGAATAAGTTTAGTTAAGACACCAGAAAACATAGCGATGCCTTTAGCACCGCCTTTACATTCAAAAAACATATATCACCATACCTTCAAATTATCATAATAGATTTCAGTTACGGAGTAAGCGTAGATACCGGGGCTGCCTTCACGATTCGGAAGTGGGTCTTCGGCAGTAATAGTCCATTCATCCGGTTCATCTTCACCCTTGCGCCACACCTTTCCTCTAATTACCGCTTTATCGTCAACAATATCTACCTTCATTTTCATGGTATACCAGACATCTGTTTCCCATGCAAAGTCTATCGTTTTTGCCATGCGCAAATCAGATGCCCATGATCGGATCTGCAAACGTTGCTGTCTACCTTGCATATCCAACGTATAACGATTAGCAATTAAGCCCATATCTGGCAAACGGCGTTTGTTTCTCGTTCCCATCAGGTCAACCTGAATCTGATAGTTTTTCATTGTTGGCGGACCGATGTAAACATTAGACTTGTCTAAACCTCGCTGGACAGGTGTTTTAACTAATATCTTGTTGCCATCTTTTTCACGAACAAAATATTTGTTTGTAGCAGCGATCCAGTGTGAGGGGGCTTTTTCAAGTTCAACATTTTCAAAATCTTCTGTCCATGGCAGTGGAGGAATCACGCGAATTCGGGCAGTTGCCTTTAACTCTCCCGATTGTGCAGTGACAGTGCCTGCATGCGCTCCAGCACTTTTATCTGGTGTGAATTGGTTATCCTCAAGTGTTCCAGTTAAACCAGTTAGCGTCCATTCTATTGTACCAATCGCACTTGTGCGTTTCCCATTTACATCAAACCCTATGACGTTGAAAGCAACGGGTTCGCCCGATGTAATAGTCTCTGCAGGAGTAAGCAGGAGTGTAACAGCAGGTTCATTACTCATTTCAGGCGCTGCGATCTCTTTGCTTGCACAACCTGCGACGAGAAGACAGATTATCAAGCCTGCGTAGAAAATATGTCGTCCGAAAACATAATTTTTCTGCCTCGTTGTAAAACAAATTTTTTTCATTATTTCCTCCCGATACAATAGACATGTTCTTCAGTGGTGAAATAGATGCGTCCATCAGCAATAGCAGGTGAACCGTAGATTTCAACGTAGTGATCATCTTCTTCTCGGTTTATCTCCTGGACACTGAGCGACTCACACTTGTCCGCGCCGGGTTGAAGGATATGGAATTTGCCATTGACTTCAGTGGCGTACAATTTTCCATCTGCCCACACAGGCGACCCTTTGCCGACGGTCCCGATGCTGTGCTGCCATAAGAGTTTACCAGTTTCAGCATTGAGACAATGCATATTTGCTGAGTTATCTACCACGTAGAGTTGTCCATTTTTGAGTGTAGGCGAAGCGTATCCAACGCCGACTCCATCATATCGCCACACTTCATGGGTTGCGGTAACATCTCCAGTTCCCGTTGCATCAATACAAACAACGCGCCCCATCGCGGTAGTATCAAAATTCTCTTCGCTATGTGTAGCGTAAACCTTTGTGCCAGCAACAATGACTGAGGTATTGATTCCACGTTTACTCAGCTTAAATCCCCAGACCATCTCACCAGTCGTCTGCTTCATAGCGTAAATGCTGCCGTCAGCATTGCCGCCAATAATAAGTGCTTGTCCATTGATCTCGGTGACAACTGGCGTAGAGTACGTAGTATCAAGCGGTCTACCGCCGGGGGTTGATACCCAAATCAAGTCGCCGTTCCGTTTGTCAAAAGCAAAATAACGGTGCCGAGGGATAGATTGATTTCCCCATCCTACATTCAGATAACTGATAACCACAAGATTGCCAGCAATAATCGGGGTGTGAACACGTCCGCCGTATCCAGAAATCCGCCCATATTCCTCAGTTAGAGAGCGTGACCAGACAATGTTTCCATCCTTATCAAAGCAGATAAAAAGCCCTTGGATGCCGTGGATGTAGATATTACCGGTTTCCGTATCACCGACAGGATTTGTCCAACCGACGCGGTTGAAGGTGATAGTGGTATGAAATACGTTCATTTGATGATTCCACAACAGGTCACCGGTTTTTGCATCAAAACAAGCGATGCGTTCCTGTTCGGTTATATCCTTGCCGATACGCCCCATAACATAAACTCTATCGTTGAGAACTACCGGTGTGGAACGTCCGATAAAATCTGCCTGCCAGAGCAGGTTTTCTCCTTCAACAGACCAGTTAGATATTAGTTCAGTTTCTTCAGATGTGCCATCCTGGTTAGGTCCTCGCCAACTTGGCCAATCGCTGGCAGTGGTGGACATTGGAATAGCAATTAAAAGAAAAAAGATGAATAGCCGACAAAAGGTCGGTTTGCAATAGCGCAAATTTTTATTCCTCCTACACATTTATATGTGTTTTTGTAGTTTTAAGACGATGAAAGAGGTTTTATGTTTAAGGCAAGGTGTCTTACATAATTGAAAGATAAAAGGAGATGCCTAACCATTTCCTTATAGTTTATTCTTCAAAAATCCCCATACAAGCGGCAGCTTATCGTGAGGTTCAACAGCGAGTCCAACTTTGGATTCAAAATTGCGATTCACTTCTTCTGCTGTGAGGGGACGGTCATAAATACGGACCTCATCAATCACACCGGGAAAGAACCTTTCTACATTACCACGATTGTTCGCTGCACCAATATAGACAGGTCGCACAAAAGGTACAAAGTTGTCTAACTTTGATTCTTTCCCAACAATTATTTCCTGTGGATCGCCATCCATATAGATACTAATTTTCGGTTCACCTGCATCTTCAATTGCAAAAACGACATGATGCCATTTTCCATCTGATAGTGCAAACTCAATTTCAACAGCATTATCAATACACCCAGCGGCAGCTTGATGGCGGACATAGTAATGAACAATATCTTGTGCCAGCGGAAAACCGGCTTTCGCGCTACGGTTGACATCAATTGCCCACGCCATATTGCAACCGTCATCAAGCACTTTGAAGAGCGTTGTCCAATCCTTCTTGAAATCTGTTTTGACCCACGCCTCAAATGTTGATGTGCCAACTTTACTGCCAAAATCACCCAAATTTGTTAGGTTTACATAATCGTCAGAACCGTCAAATTCCAGAGCATCGCCCACACGTCCAGCAACAATCTTTGGGTTCCCAACAATCGTGCCACTGTTTTTACCCCAGACATCTTTGACTGTGTTATCCGTAATATCTTGTCCGTCAAACGTCCAATAACTCACCAGACCGTCAGTTACAATCGTTTTAGCAGTAGCGGAGAAAGCAATCGTAACACTAATCATCGCAATTGTAAGGAAATATAATAGTTTTTTCATCATTCTATCCTTTTAGAAACAAGGGAGTTTCCGTACTTGCGTAAAATGTTTGGTATTAATCATAACATTATTGATTATTTTACACAATATAAATTTGGATAGAGGTAGAACCATTCAATTCTCCAATAATTTCTATCTTTTCCCAAACCTCTTCCTGTAAGAGCGAGCTCCAGCTCGCGACCCTGTCCAAATTGTAAAAAAACACAAATACTGGATGGCTCTGCGGCAACAGTTTATAAAGTTTCTGATAATTTTTGAATCACAGATTTGGGTGATGTCGCGAGCTGGAACTCGCTCCTACAGAAGAGATGAGATTTAAAGAGCTCACAAAAGTGCTTCACGACAGTTGAATGGCTCTGAGGTAGAGAGGAATTAACTTTTTAGGAGGGAAGGTAGGCATAGCAGAGTCCACCTGCCTTGTATCTGAATTAAGAGGGCAGTGAACTGCAAACATAGAGTAAGGTGGGTAACTATCTTTTCTTCAGGGCACCCCAAACAGTTGGTAACTTATCTTTATGTTCAACAGCGAGACCTGTAGCAGATTGAAAATTTTGTAATACCTCTTCATCAGTGAGCATACGGTCATAAACACGGACTTCGTCAAAGACACCATGAAAAAACCTCCTTGCCTTACCATTATCATTGATTGCACCAAGAAACACAGGTTGAGTAAACGGTTCATTTTTGGGTAGGTTCTTAGAAGTACCTCTGCCTAACGATTTCCTTATGCTGTCAATATAGATTACTTTTTCATCTCTACCACTACCAAACTCGTCTATATACCAATTATACATATATACAATGTGATGCCATTTGTCATCTGAAATCGACGCTGGGGATGATCTTGCAGAATGACCACATCCCTTCCCCCTTTTTTCAGCATATTCGACGAGTATTCTTTCATCTCTTTGAATTATTCCACCTCCTCCTTGAGGAATATTATCAGGTCTATTATGAAAGTTTGGTGCCTGAATTGAAGCATTGAGATGTATCCCCCAACCTTTATCAGTCCAGCGTTGATCTCCTTCACAGAGTACTTCTATAACTTTGAATAATATATTTCGTTTATCATAACTGGTTTTTACCCAGAATTCAAAGGAAGATGCGCCAATTCGACTTTGAAAATTGCTGAGGTTATCTAAGATTACATAATCCCCTGTTCCACCAAATTTGAGTCCTTGTCTTAAGTGCCCATTTACAATTTTCGGGTTTCCCTTTATCGTCGCATCGTTTTCACCCCATACATCTTTAGCAATACCATCGTTAACATCATGTAAATCGAAGGTCCAATAACTTACTAACCCATCTGTTACAATAGTTGCAGCATGTATAGTGGCATTCATTGTGATGATAATCAGCATTAATATTAGAACGAACATTAGTCTTTTCATAACGATTTCCTCCTTAGTAAATGTGGAAGAAGGTTTAATGTTTGAAAATTGTTGATAAGATAATCATAACATTTCAGACATTTTTACGCAATATGAATTAATGTAATTAGTTCTGCTTTTACGCCATTTTTATTTAACTCTTGACATCTGAACAGATAATTGATATTATGTAACAAAAACAGCAAAGGTTAAGCATGAATAAAATAATCCTCACGAAATCATTTCAATTTTCCATCCTGCTATTACTCACAATTACATTCCTTTTTCAAAACACAATTTTTAGTTCTGCGTTTGCAGTAGACTTTATCAAATTAGAACGTGAATTTTCAGGCAAAGGTTCGTCTCAAGGTGCTTTTAGCAAAGACATTCACCTTGCATTTAAGCAGAATATCTACGTCAGTGATACTGAAAACCGGCTTATTCAGAAACTTTCACCATCAGGCGAATTCCTCTTACAAATCCCCGCAGACCCAGAATCCATTGATAATATCTTAAGGAAACCGGGACACCTCGCTGTAGATGACATGGGAAATATCTATGTCGCAGATGTAACCGCACACCATATCGCTGAAACCGCCAATCCGAAAATATATATCTTTGCACCATGTGTACATAAATTCAGTCCAACAGGTGAGTTTTTAGACACCTATTTTGTGGACCCTGTGAATCAAAAACCCGGTGTGGTTTTACTCACAAAACCCATGATAGATGAAAATGGTAAAACTGCATGGGGAATCCAGTCGACTGGACACGACCGTTCCCTTCGCGTTGCTGTCAATACCCAAAACCAACTCTACGTTTTGGACGCAAAACAGGGACGTATCCACAAGTTTGGTGTTGACGGTAAAAAACTTCTGACTTTCGGTAGGTATGGTGCAGGCGATGGTGAATTTGATAGAGATGCTGCTGACATCGCAATTGATGCTCGCGGAAACGTCTTTGTTGCAGATACAGGTAACCACCGTATCGTAAAATTTAATGGCGATGGAAAATTTGTTCAAAGTTTCGGCAGAAAAGGACGCGACAATGGTGAATTTGTTAAACCGATGGTACTTGTCACCCTGCCTATAGGCGAGATTTTAGTCAAGGATGCAAGCCGATTCCGTAGGAAAGTCGGCGGATTGCCTGAGGTTATCGCGCTTTCACCGACATTGACGCAGTTGACAGAAAGCACACCCGGTCAAGCAGACCTTGGCAATACGATTACGGATGCAACCCGTCCACAATACGGTCCGTTTGCCCAAAACGCTACGGGAAAAGTTGATACTGCCTCTCTAAACAGACGTTTACGCCTGCTTGAAGAAGCAGAATATCGCAGATACTATGATGACAACGATTATGACAATGAGGAGAAAGAGGAACTATCCGAAGAACTTAAACGGGCTGATATTCGGCTGACGCTGTTTCATAATGTTATCTCACGCGTTCAGAAATTTGATAACAACGGCAGGTATATTGGACGGATTATTTATGAAACAGATCAACTGAGTGAGGAAAAACACGATCTAACTTTTCTTGATCTTGACCCATCAGGCTATCTCTATTTGCGAGACACCAGCGATTTTACAATAGCACAATATTCTGTTACCGGATTTACCGTAAAACCTTCCCACATGAACGGCTTTTATAGTACCCGCGTCGCAAATTTTAGTAATAACTATCTGGAAGATTATGAGGACATTGACTTTTCAACTGATGTCCAGGATGAACTCAATCAGCTGGAACTCAAAAACTTGTTCGGTTGGACATATAGTCTTTCCGAACGTTGGCATTTAACTTTCCTTGATGAATTGACATACAGCGAACAGGACGAGCGATATACCACGCCTGCCAAAATAGAGGATAGTTTTGATTTTGAGACGCAGGCGTTAGAGAATGCATTCGCTGTGAATCTGAAATACATTACTAATCCGAATCCGTATCGGTATAAGGAGTTGAACTTATCAGTTGGACGTGTTGACGGCACCTCTGATCTGACGCAAGATGCACTTTTTCCTGATCTAAATAAACAACATAGGGTTGATTCTGGTGATGCAAACTCTACAGTGATTGAACTCAATTGGGATATCTGGTCACGTACAAATCTATGGCTCCGTTACGCAGACCTCAATCCTGCAGAGACGAGTCGCAATTTTATCCGTAGATTTTACGATGTCTCAGGCGATCTGTATGAGGTTTTTGGGAGTCGCAATCAAGCACGACAGTTCCTCGGTGAATTGACAATAAAGTTTTAAGTTTAGTCATAATTCAAAAGCGTCATTCAATTATCGCTAAAAGTTCTTGTGGGAGGGAGACCTTGTCTGCCCGATTTCTGCGTCCGTAATATAAGATATGGAGTTCCGATCACTTTATCCTGATGAATTAGAGGCATGGCTTGACCATGTCACTCACGTCTTTTCAGCAAGCCGCCAGTATTTTTCCAACCATTGGTATAACGATCCGTGGAAAGATGTCCAAGGTATCCGAGTCGCAGTTGATGATGGCAAAATTGTCAGCACGGTGCGGGTTTTTATCCGTAAGATGTTCTTTCACGGTGAACCTATTTCTGTTGGTGGCATTGGTGAAGTTAGCACACGTCCAGAATACCGTAAGCACGGACTTGCCACACAACTTCTTAAAGATTCAATTCAGTTCATGGAAAACCGTGGAATAGCGATCTCTATGCTCCACGGAAGCCAACGTATCTATTCGGTAGAGGGTTGGGAAAGTGTTCCACGTTATTACGCCAAGAGAACCCTTCTCGGTAGAAAACAGCAGGCGTGGCATATCCGTCCAGCCAAATTTCAAGATAACAACGAAGTTGCGCAGCTTGCCTCTCTCTACAACACCTATTCCCGCAAATTCAACGGCACTTTTGTCAGAGATGAGATAACGTATTGGACAGACTGGGTGCAGACCGAATCGCCGCAGGCATGGATTGCTGAACGTGATGGTGTCATTGATGGTTATGTTTCCGTTAGAAGGCGGGATGGAGAATTGGGTGTCAAGGAATTTGCCGCGTCAGAGGCGTTGTTTGCAGAGGACAGTGCCACAGTCTTTTTTGAAGTTATGCTATCTGATATAATCGCGCAGATGGATGCGGAGGAACTTGAAGTAGCGTATCCCGCGCCGATTGCTGATGGATTCAATGCCGCGAAAGTTGAGTCTTATGGAAGTACGATGTATCGTGTTATTCTACCTGCTGCGTTCCCACCAAAAATGAGGCAAGAACTATCTGATGCGCTCCCGGACCTTCTCCATAGTCAATCGGAAGCTTTAAAACAAGACATCCGGTCGCATCACATCTTTTGGCCGACTGACGGGTTTTAGGTAGTAGATTTTTCTGCATTGCATGTTTTTTGTGATGTTAAGTGTTTGTATTTTCTGAATCGCGGATTTGCGCGGATTACACTGATTACGCGGATTTTTAACACCTTCCCGTCAAATCAACACGGATTGCTCCCTTAATATTTAATTTCAATAACTTGATGGATAAGGAGGATATAATGGAACGAAACAAAAAATTGTTTTGGCATTGCTTATGTTTAGCACTTTTCCTATTTTGTGGGATAACTACTGCACATGCCCAAAGTCCACAGCAAATTGCCAAAAAGGCGTTAACTTCTACAGTGCTTTTGGTCATGGAAGATGCTAACGGTCAACCGCTTTCACTTGGCAGTGGATTCTTTATCCGCAGTGGTCAAGTTGCAACGAACCTTCATGTTGTTAAAGGGGCATCACGAGGTTACGCAAAACTGGTAAGTCAAAAAACAAAGTACGACATTGAAGGCATCACAGCAGTTGATGTAGAACGCGATTTGGTTATTCTGAAGATTTCGGTACCTGGGGCAAAAGCAATTTCGCTTGGTGATAGTGGGACAGTTCAAGTTGGCGCGCCTATTTATGCCGTGGGAAATCCACGAGGATTGGAAGGCACGTTCTCACAAGGAATTATCAGTAGTATCCGTAAGGTTGGAACAGACAAGATTCTGCAACTCACTGCTCCGATCTCTCCAGGGAGTAGCGGCGGACCTGTGCTAAATGACAAAGGATAAGTTATTGGTGTGTCTGTGGCAACTTTCCGCGGAGGACAAAATCTTAATTTTGCTATTCCGTCAAGCTATCTTAAAAAATTGATGGAACAGATAGGACCTGTAAAACCGTTCCCAAAAGAGAAACCTACTGGATCAAAAAGTTCTATTTTTGCAGATCTTGGTGGTAAAGGCACAAAAGGAATAACCGCAGGCAAGATATTGTGGGGCTATCGTTCTTGGGAGTTGTCTTATTCACTGCGTAACCATCTTCGTCAAAATGTGGAGGATGTCCATTATTACATAATTTTTTACGACAAATTAGGTGATCCAATTGATGTGGAAATAGAAACTTACAGATCTACGATTCCAGCGGGGTTGGCAAGGCGTGTTGAAATAAATGTTTTTGCTGATGGAGTCCCATCAATGGTAAAAGACGGAGGAAAAATAGAATTTAGAATTCTTGATTTTGAGATAGTGGAATAATAGAGATTGACAATGGTTTTATCCTACATTCCGCACTTCGAATTTCCGATTTTCGATATTTATTTCTCAAACCTGCGTGGCACCTACATCGAGCAAGCAATTTCAGGTGAATTAGAGAA
>LXNJ01001097.1_pt1 | contig 16689 bp, 18 predicted proteins | sample 809081 | NCBI WGS metagenome assembly LXNJ01 (sample SAMN04870510, study PRJNA318959) | sponge metagenome | biome: sponge; feature: marine sponge reef; material: water | host: Petrosia ficiformis | place: Greece: Milos, Mediterranean Sea | collected 2013-05-29 | depth 5-7 m
GGGAGAGGGCTGGGGTGAGGATTGGAGGGGCCGAGGGGATGATATGGGTCATGCCACGGTCTCATTTGAGGGAGAGGACCGCGCGCTGAAGCGCGCGGTGAGGGTGGATCGGACAGTTCGCCGTTGACCTGTCGGCGCGCTGCCTCTGATACTTGACGCTGGCCGCCGACCGAGCGGCTTACATCTTCGGAACCCCCCAAGGAGGAGTTATGGCAATCACCAGATCCGCGCGCGCTGTCTGGAGCGGCGACCTGTTCACGGGCACTGGCACGGTAACCGCTTCGTCGTCCGGCGCATACAGCGAACTACCTGTCTCGTGGAAGGCGCGCAGCGACGAGACGGCAGGCCCCAGCACCAGCCCCGAGGAACTGGTTGCGGCCGCGCACGCGAGTTGCTTCTGCATGGCGCTCTCGGCACGCCTGGGACGCGACGGCAAGGTCGCGACCAAACTGGAGGCGGACGCCACCGTGACGTTCGAGCTGTTCGAGGGCGGCGCGAGGGTCGCGTCCAGCGCGCTCAGGGTCGTCGGCGAAGTGCCGGACATGAGCGAGGACGATTTCCGGCAGGCCGCCGAGGACGCCAAGAACGGCTGCCCCATATCGACTGCGATGGCGGGCAATGTCGAGCTCAGCGTCGAGGCTTCGCTGGCGTAGCGCGTTCCACGAACGAGGCGCAAAGAGAGGAGCCCTCCCGGTTCGGGAGGGCTCCTTCGCTGTCATCACTTACCGGGGCGCGGGTTAGTCCACGCCGCCCGCGAGTTCGATGAAACCCTCGCGGAGCACCGGGTCCTTCAGTGCTTCCGTGCCAGCCGCGATCACGCCCACGATGTCTTCGGGCCCGAGGTAGCCGACCTCACGGTTGGCGATCCTGGCCAGCTCGAGGAAATCGGCGTCGTGCGCGTTCTGGCGGAAGGCGTCCACCCAGAACTGGTAGATGTGCTCCGGTGTGTCCGGGTGCATGATGAACACTCGCGACATGCCCTCGTTGATCGTCTCCGTCACGCTGAACAGCGTCTTTTGCGCTTCCGTCAGGTCGATGATGTCGAACAGGTGCGGGGGTATCTCCGCGCCGAGTTCGTTCACGACGTAGTTGGTGAACTCCTGGTCATCGGCGGGGTCTGCGCCCCAGTAGAAGAGCGGTACGATCTGCTGTTGCTCGATCCACTCGGGGAAGAGGCTCCTCGCGGTGTCGGGGGACCCACGGTTGGAGATGTCGATCTCGCGCCGGTCGAACGCCGCGGCGATGTCCGAGGTCCCGGGGTAGCCGTAGACGTTGTTGATCGGCCCACCCACCATTTCGATGAACGCCGTGGCGATGCCGCCGCTGTCCCCCCGTTCAGTCGCGCCGACCGTGAGGTCCTTGCCCTTCGCAACGGCTTCCTCCCACGTTGTTGCGAAGTCGCGGAAGGCATACTGGGCGCTCGTGGTCCTCACCGCGGAGGCGGTGCCGATGATCTTGACCGTGTTCGGGTCGAAGTCCGCTACGTCGATACCGACCAGTTCTCGCTTGAAGAAGCGCGGGTGAACAACTGCGACCGTGTAGCCGTCAGGGTCTCTCTCAACCAGCGTCGGCCGGAAGATCCGCTCTCCTCCACCGCCGGTGAGGTTCCGCACCACGAACCGCGGGTTCCCCGGTATGTTGTTCTCCAGGGAGGCAGCCATGAGCCGCGCGAACGTGTCGTAGCCGCCGCCCGGTGAGAATCCGACGTTTATCTCGATGGTCTTCCTGTTGAAGTGCTCCGCCGGGTCCCAGCCGGGGACGGGCGTCGCCGTCGGTGGCGGCCGCAACGTCGGCGTGGGCGCGGCCGGAGGAGGCGTGACGCCGGGCGGGAGTGGCGTCGGCGTAGCCGCGGGCTCCGCCGGGGTCTCCGGCTCCATCGCGTCCGCGGGCGTAGGCGTAGGCGCATCCGCCACAGGCGCCGAGGTCGGCGTTGCCGCTGGTGCAGGTTCGGGGTCGTCCCCGCCGCACGCAACGGCCAGCAGCGCCGCGCACAGCAGCGCCACGGTCAGTGCGAAGAATCGCGTCAGACGCATCACTTTCCTCCCGCGCAGCGAATGGTCTCGCGGCGCCGGAGGAACAATAACAGGCGCAAGGTGTCAATGCCAACCACCCCGCTCAAAGTCGTTCGGAAGCTCGCCCGTTTGACTCAACCGCTCGACCAGTGCTAGTTTTTCGAGCAGGTTTCATGCGAATCTTCGCAAGAGCGATACGATGCAACACCAAGGCGATCCGACCGAAGCGATACGCGCCTCTGGACGCCGCGTCACCATACAGCGCGTCGCCGTGCTGGAGGCCATCCGCGAGTTGGAAGGCCACGTGGCCGTGGACGAGGTCGCCGCAAGAGTGCGCGAGAAGCACCCCCAGATGGACCTGGCGACCGTCTACCGCACCGCGGGGCTGCTCGGCCGCCTGCACCTGGTCAACGAGGTCTCGATAGGCGGCGTCAGCCACTACGAGTACGCTTCCCCTGGCGCGAGACACGGCCACATGGTGTGCGAACACTGCAGCAGCGCGATCCATGCCGCCCCTGAGCTCCTCGACGAACTCCGCGAGGCGCTGCTGCGCGACACCGGGTTCGAATTGCACCTGGAGCATCTCACGATGAGTGGGCTATGCCCGGAGTGCCGCCGGGACGAGGGACACTCGCATAGCGGCCACACGCACTCCCAGGCGCAACACCACGAACACCCCCTGGCATCCCCTCCGAGCCCCATCGGCAATCACACTACCACCGGCATCGGCGGCAGGGAGAGCCAACAGTGATAGAAGCCGGTTCGGGCGTATGGGCCATCCTGGCCATCGGTATGCTGCTGGGACTGAAGCACGCTACCGATGCGGACCACGTCGTGGCCGTTGCGACCTTCGCGACGGAGCATGGCAACGTATGGCGCGGGCTATGGGTCGGCGCATCGTGGGGGCTCGGACACACGACTCCGCTGCTCATTCTCGGCATCGTCATCCTGCTGGTGAAGGAGGCCCTGCTCGACCGCTACGAGGACGTCGCGCCCGTGCTGGAGTTTGGCGTAGGAATCATGCTGGTCTTCCTCGGAGCCCAGGTCTTCTACAACCTCCGCCGGGGCACGTTGCATGCGCATTCGCACCAGCACGGAGGCCATGCTCACGTGCACGTTCATGCGACGCACCGCGAGGGCAGCGAACCCGGCAACAGGAACGGACTCCACGAGATCCTCCGTCCGCAGTTCCGCCTCAAGTCGTTTGGGGTGGGCATCGTGCACGGTCTCGCCGGGAGCGCGGCAGTGATGCTGGTGCTCCTGCCGCAGATAGAAGTGTTCTGGGTGGGACTGGGCTACCTGGTGGTGTTCGGCGTCGGGACCATCGCTTCCATGGCTCTCATCACCATCGCCCTGGGTGTGCCGTTCGCGCTCACGACGCGCGCAAGGCAGTGGCAGCGGGCGATCGCCGGCGTAGCAGGCGCCGCGAGCCTCTTGTTCGGCGTGGCGCTGATGGCCGAGATAGCGACCGGCGCGGCTATCATCCCGTTCTGAGGCCCCCATCGGTCGTGCGCCGCCGCGAAATACCTCTCATGCGGTTCTCGGCTATAGTTGCGCGCGTACGCAGCAAACCTGAACAAGTGAGCGGGGTGCGTGATGGCAACCGTGATTGACGCCGATACCCACGTGGTCGAGTCCGAGGCGGTCTGGGAGTTCTTCGACGAAGAGCTTGCACACCTGAAACCGGTGCTCGTCGGCACGGCGGAGCCATCCACCGGGCTCCCGCGCAACCGGTGGGTCATCGGGCGGCGGCTGGTCCCGCAACCCGCCGGGCCGGGCGGGCACAACGCGCAGGCGCCGCCCGCGGATGCCGAGGTGCTGGCCAGCAAGTTCTGGGGCGGCAAGTCGCTGCAGGACCTGACCTACAGGCTGCAGGCGGCGGACGAGATGAGCGTGGACGTGCAGGTCGTCTATCCCACGCTCTTCATCGTCTACCTCACCGGCGACCCGCAACTGGAGCTGGGGCTGTGCCGCGCGTACAACCGCTTCATGGCCGACGTGTGGTCCAGGTCCAATGACCGCCTGCGCTGGATCCTCGTTCCCCCGCTCCACTCCATCGACCGGGCCATTGAGGAGATGCACTACGGCGTGGCGAATGGCGCCGTCGGTGTCCTCTTCCGTGGCATGGAAGGCAGCCGGTCGCTCTGCGACCCGTACTTCTTCCCTGTCTACGACGAAGCGCAGCGGCTCGGCCTGCCCATCTGCATCCACACCGGAGCGGGTAACCCCGCTATCACCGAGGCGTTCGACACGACCATCGTGCAGTCGTTCCCGCAGCAGCGGCTGCTGCCGCTCATCGGCTTCCATGACCTCGTGTCCCACCGCGTTCCTGAGCGGTTCCCCGACCTGCGCATCGGCTTCATCGAGACCAGTGCATCCTGGGTGCCGTACCTGCTGCACTACCTGAAGCATCGCGTGCGCGACGGCAGCAACCGGTGGGAAGGCGGGGTGCTCAAGGACTACCGGCTCTTCGTGGCTTGCGAAGCGGACGAGGACATCTCCTACCTGGCCCGCTGCATCCCGGAGGACCAACTCCTCCTCGGCTCGGACTGGGGTCACACCGACCCTTCGGCGAACTACTCGATCGTGGACGAACTCAAAGCGCGCGAGGACGTGGAGCCGGAGCTGATGGAGAAGATCCTCTGCCACAACCCGCGCAGCTTCTACCGGATGTAGGCGGAGGACGGGGGTCCGTCAACCGCCCAATTCCACGACACGCGCCCCGGCGCCGTTGGTGACGACGTCGAACAGGACCTCGACGAAGTCCGGTAGGTCGTTCGGCATCTCGATGCGCGCCAGGCGGACGCCAAGGTCTGCTGCGACCCGCATCGCCGTGATGTCGATGTCGAACTGTATCTCCAGGTGGTCGCAGACGAAACCGAACGGTACAACGAGCACGCTCTTCCCGCCCTCGTCCGCGATCTGCGCGATGCTCTCGAGGATGTCCGGCCCCAGCCACGGCGTGCCGGTCCTGGCCGCGCTCTGGTAGGCGAATCGCCAGGACACAAGCCCCGCGGCCTCCGCGATCGCCGCGGCGCTCTCCCCCAATTCCCGTGGATACGGGTCGCTGTCGTCCAATACACGCGCTGGCAGGCTGTGGGCCGTGAACAGCACTTCGACATCCGCCGCAGCGGAGTCGAACCCTGCAAGCGCATCCCCTATCAGCTGTGCGATAAGCGCTCTGAACAACGAGTCAGCGTGCCAACTCTCGATGAACCGCGTTGGCGGGGGCGACGCCGCCTGCGCCATGCTGCGCTCCACTGCCTCTCGATACCCGTCCGTGCTCATGCGGGAGTAGTGTGGCGCCAGCGGCAGCGCGACGAGTTCGTCGACGCCGTCAGCCAGGATGCTCTCGATGGCTTCAGCGATATACGGACGCCAGTGCTTCATGCCGACGTACACGCGCCATGCGGCGCCTCCGTCATCGCGGTTCAGGCGTTGCTCCAGCAGGCGGGCGACACTCCGGGTGGTCTTCAGCAGCGGTGTCCTGCCGCCCACGGCGCGGTACCGCTCGGTGAGCTCAGCCACTGCCTCCAGGCTGGGCTCCCGCCCGCCGCGTATGTCGCGGTAGTACGGCCCGACGTCGCCGAGCTCCTCCGGCGTCCCGTACGCCATAAGCAGAACGCCCTTCAGGAGGGACACTTCTGTACTCCGTTCCTCGTGCTCAGACCCCCATGGTCTGCGCCGCGCTGTGCACGGCGTCCCGCAAGCCGAACGCATGGACGCGCTCCGCAGCGTCGCGCCCCTGCCGGATGCAGTCGGGAACGCCCACGCCCCCGTAGGATGCGCCGCACAGGAACAGACCGGGGTGGATCGCGAGCTCCTTCTCCACACTGCCCAGCCACTCCGTGTGGTCAACCCTGTACTGCGGCAGCCCGTCTGACCATCGGTGCACCCAGTACCGCTCCGGAACGCCGCTGATGCCGAGGAGGGGCCGGAGCGCCTCGCAGGCAGACTCGGCCAGTTCAGCATCGCTGTTGCCGAGAGATGCGTTGTCACCTGCACGTATGAACGCGCGCAACAGGGCGTAGCCCTGCGGGCTGCGGTCCGGCCACTTGGACGATGTCCACGTGCACCCTGCAACCGGTCCAGCCTCGGAGCGCGGCGACAGGAAGCCGGACCCGTCCAGCGGGTGGGCCACGTTCTCGCGACGGAACGCGAGGAAGACGCTCACGGCGGGGGAACTTCGCATCCGCCCCAACAACTGCGACAACCCCGGAGCGAAGGCGCCTACCAGGCCTCCTGCGTCCTGGGCGGGTGTCGCGAGCACGACGGCGTCCGCATCAAACGAACGATCATCGTCCAGCGCGACCCGGTAGGAGTGGAGCGCTCCTTCGATGCGGTCCACCGCGACGGCTGCCCGGCCGCTGACGACCTCCGTCCATTCGAGGCGCTCCATGACCGCCCGTACGAGCCGGTGCGTTCCGCCGTTGAGCGAGAAGAACGCGCTCGGCGGCTGTTCGGAGCCAAGCGCAGCCTTCCGGGCCTCGCGCATCCCGCGCATGATGCTGCCGTGACGTTGCTCCCACTCCTCCAGCATCGGGAAGAGCGCGTCGAGGCTCATGTCGTCGAGATCGCCGCCGTACACCCCGGCGGTGAGGGTCTCCAGGAGCGTATCGGTGAGTTCCGTGCCGACGCGTCTGCGCAGGAAGCCGCCCAGCGACTCGCGCCCTCGCGCGGTGCGCCTCCGCACCAGCGGTTCGAGGCTGGCGCGCAGCTTGCCACGCCACGAGAGGAACGACGCGTTCCAAATGTCGCGCCGGCTCGCCGGTGCAGGCCCCATCAGGCCGGGAGGGATGCGGTGCAGTTTCCCGTTGCGCAGGAGCGATGCCCCCCTCGCTTGCATGTAGACCACGTCGTCCGCGATGCCGACTTCCTTCGCGAGTTCGAGCGCCCACGGCTTCCTCGTGAGGAATCCATCCGGCCCACTCTCCACGATGAAGCCGTCCTCGTTGAGCGTCCTGATCTTGCCGCCCGGGACGGCTGCGCGCTCGGCGACGACGACGGAGACATCCGTCCCTGTCTGGCGCGCCGTCCGTTCCAGGTACCAGGCTGCGGCGAGTCCGGTGATGCCTCCACCAACGACGACTACGGAGAGGCGCTTCCTGCCAGGTGAACGATGGTCAGGTGGCATGAGCGGCGTCCCATTCCCGTACGCAATCGATCATGTGCATGACGTTGTCTATCGGGGTCTGGGGCAGGATGCCGTGGCCGAGATTGAAGATATGGCCGGGGCGGCCTCCGGCGCGCTGCAGCACGTCGCGGGTCTGCTCCCGAACAACGTCCGGAGGGCCGAGAAGGACGGCAGGGTCCAGGTTGCCCTGCACGGCTACGGCCCCCAGAGACGCCCACGCTTCGTCCAGGGGAACGCGCCAGTCCAGCCCGATCACGTCTGCGCCGCTCTCTCTGATGACCTCGTTGAGACCGCCCGAGCCCGTCGCGAAGTGGATGATCGGGACGCCGGCAGCCCTGACGGCGCCGATTATCTCGCGAGTGTGGGGAAAGACGTACTCGCTGTAGTCGCGTCTGCTCAACCAGCCAACCCAGCTGTCGAACAGTTGGAGCACCTGCGCTCCCGCCCCGGCCTGCGCCAGCAGGTAGGCGGTTACCATGCTGCCGAGCCGGCTCATCAGGCCGTGCCACAGGTCCGGCTGGCTGTACATCATCGCCTTGGTCATGGCGTAGTTCCTGGACGGACCGCCCTCGATCAGGTACGTGGCGAGTGTGAACGGGGCGCCGGCGAAACCGATGAGCGCCTTCTCCTGCGGCAACACGGCCCGCACCAGCCGGAGCGCCTCCAGCATGTATGGCACGTCCGCTTCGGGTTCGAGCGGGCGCAGGCGTCCGAGGTCACTGGAGGAGCGGACCGGCGGGTCTATCACCGGTCCAACTTTTTCGACCAACTCCACCTCGATGCCGACGCCGACCAACGGAGTGACGATGTCCGCAAAGATGATGGCGGCGTCCACGTCGAAGCGCTCCACGGGCTGAAGCGTTACCCTGGCAGCGAGTTCCGGGTTGCGGCAGATGTCCAGGAGGCCGTGCTTCTCCCGCACCTTCCGGTACTCCGGCAGCACCCGTCCGGCCTGTCGCATGATCCACAGCGGAGTGCGTTCGGCCTTCTCCAGTCTGGCGGCTTTCAGCAGCGCAGGCTCATATCCGGTATGCGTCGTGAGAGTGCTCATCGCGTATGCGCCCGGTTACCCGAGCAGGTCCAGGATGCGTTCCGGGGTCCTCTTCACGCAGGTGAAGATCGGGGTATCACGCAGCGTGTGGCGCCGGGCTTCGGTGGAGCGGAGTTCAACGACGAGGTCCTGGAATTCCGCGAGCGAATCGGTCTCGTACCCCACGATGAACTCCTGGTCCCCCAGGCCGGTCGAGTAGAGGAGTATCTGGCTGATGTCCGGGTGCGTCCGGCCGACGCGGATGTGCTCGTTCATCATCCCCTGCCTCGCCTCACGGGAGATGAGGTACCACTCGATGGTCTTGGTAAAGGGGTAGAGGACGAAGTACCTGCCCTTCTCCTGCGACTCCTCTGCGTGGTCCTGCCCCGTGCGCGCCTGACCGTAGGTGGACCGCCGCAGCAGCCCGAAATACGAGTGGCTCACTTCGAGGAACGCACCTAATCCCGTTGAAAGCAGTGCGCCGAGCGTATCCTCGAGGGGTTCGAGGCCAGAGGACGTGCGCCACAGCATGAAATCGGTATCGGCGCGCAGTCCGAGCGTGCTGTACGTATGGGCCGACACCTCGGCTTCCGTCGCCCGCAGAGTCGTCAGGAACTCTTCCTTGTGACGAGTCCTCGTCTCGGCGGGCTGCCGCCGCCACGACGCATCCGCTTTGAAGAACACGAACTGGACGCAGGTGTCGCCCGTTCCGGTTGGACCGTCTTTCAAATCACCCATCCTTGTCACGCAGCAGGCTTCGGCCTGGCTGCCCCGCCTGGATTCGAACCAGGGTCAACAGATCCAAAGTCTGCTGTGCTACCACTGCACCACGGGGCACTGACCGGCGCATCGCCCTATTGTAACGCCCGAAGTCCCCGCGCGAACCGTGACCCCTACGCCGGAAGCTGCGGCGAGAAGGACGTCGCCTCCCAGATCGAGTTCTCGATCCTCGCGACGATGAGCCCGTCCTTCTCTGACTCGGCAAATGCGCGGATGCGCTCCTGGTCGTCCCGGAAGGTAGCCCATTTCGCACGCCGTTCCGCGTCGTCCTCCCACGCCAGCATGTAGTGGAACTTCGTGTTGTCGCCCACGGACTCCGTCCAGTACCCAACGGGGCGAAAGCCGTGCCGCAGGAAGATCGCGTGGGTGACGTCCCCGAACCGCTGCACGACTGCGCGCAGCTTGCCGGGCATAGCATGGTAGGTGCGCATCTCGTAGATCATGGAAGCCTCCTCATGCGCGGGAGGATAGCGCATCGCACCGGTGACCGTCCGTCGTGCCCATGCTGTCGAGAACAGACGTTCACGGCAACGGATTGATCGTGACGACCGATCCCTCCCCGATGCCCAACTCCTCCGCGAGCCCGGCATTGATCTCCAGCACGTAGCGTATCGGCACGCCGGAGGAGTAGGTCGGCAGCGCCGAGGCAGAGGTCCCTGGCTCGGGGAACGGCAGCCGCTCCGCCACGCCCGTCACCACGAGGTCGTCCGATATCCAGACGATGTCTATCGGGAAGCGCATGCCGCGCATCCAGAACGAGGCGGGCCCGGTGCCGCCCATGTCGAACCACATGCCGACGTCACGGGCGAGGTCGTCGCGCCCACCGAGCCCCAAACGCCGCGTCTCGTGGGTGTCGGCCACGTCTACGAGGAACGTGAACCCCTCGACGGTGACCTCCGCCTGCGGGTAGCCGGATGGCGTCGCCGTTGGCGCTGGGACCGGCGTGGGCGTCGGCGCAGGGATCGGTGCAGGCGTCGGGGTTGGAGAAGGAGTCGGGGTCGCAGTTGGCGTCGGAATCGGAGTAGGCGTCGGCGTCGCAGAGGGTACGGGGGTTGGAGTCGGTGTGGCGTCCGGCGCGCAGGAGAGCGCGGCAAGAACGAGGGCCGCACACAGCGACAGTATGACGGGCGAGGCATTCCGGCGGTGGGAGGTCACGGGGCTATCGAGTCCATCAGATCGGTCCCGTCAGGCCCCTTGTGCCTGGCGCAACTGCACTTCCTCGGTCTCCCTGTAGAGCTGCACGATCGTGTCGCGGTCCGGACAGTACCGGTCCACGTCGTCGTCGATGTAGAGCCAGCCGCCCTTGGATACCTTGTGGAAGTTGGCGCGGTAGAAGATCGTCCCCCGCGCCCCGCGGCTGGCCAGCACCCTGGCTGCTGTCTCGCTGTCCTGCTCGAGGACCCGTTCAGGGCGCTCTATCGTGGACGGGTCGCGGAAGACGTTCATCGGCTCGCCGCCGTCCTGCACCACCTTTATCTGCTCCTTCAACAGGTTCCGGTACGCGATGACGCACGCATCCGAGACGCCGAGATGCTCCTGCGTCCGGTCGGCTATCTCGCCCTGCGACCACCACGCGATCATGTCCTGCGAGAGGACGTTGTCGAGGATCGGCTCGCCGTTCTCGTAGTCCAGCGGCACCTCGGCATAGGGCACGCCTTCCTGTTCCGGCACGCTGACGCCGGGCGGGAAGTCGTAGTAGAAGTATTGGAAGTGCCAGGTGCTCGTGTCGTCCAGCGGCACACCTATCTGGTACGACTTGCGAATGGTCCCCGGCTGGTAAGGCGCGAATGTAAGGATGTAGGGGAAGAGGAACGAGTTCGCGCCGATGTTCCACGACGGCGAGTCCTCGCTCTTGTCCGATTCCAGGTTGCCTTTGCTGAACCCGAACTGGTTCCAAACGGGCTGGTACTTCGTGTAGACGCCCCTGTCCAACCTGTCCTGCTGCTGGCGCATCGTTGCGTTGTAGCGAGCCCGGGTGTCGTCGGTGAGCCTGCCCTGACGCTCGAGCGCATACTGCGCGAGCCGTCCATGGAGGTAGGTTCCGTGGCCGAGGTCGCCCCGGTTCTCCATCACCTGCAGCCAGTTGCACGGCAGGTGGTGTGCGACGATCTGCCGGAAACCGCCCGGACGGACGAAGAGGTCCCACCGCGGGAGCAGCGGCGCGGGAGCGGGACCGAGGTACGCCCAGACCAACCCGCCCATCTCCTGCACCGGGTAGTGCAGCGCTTCCACTTTCTCCTTGAACGTGCTGTCCGGTGGCTCCAGCGGGGTCTCGATACAGCGACCTTCCTCGTTGAACATCCATCCGTGGTAACCGCAGCGCAGGCCTTTCTCCTCCGGGATGCCGTACTCCAGGCTCATCAGCCGGTGCGGGCAGCGCAGGCCCAGCAGCCCCACCGTGCCGGAGCGGTCGCGGTAGAGCGCCAACTCCTCGCCGAGTATCTTCACCCTGCGGACGGGGTTCTCGTCCAGCTGCTGTGTCGCGGCGATCGGGTGCCAGTAACGGCGCATCAACTCCCCACCGGGCGTGCCCGGCCCTACCCGCGTCATCAGCTCGTTGTCGGCGGCGGTCAACATCGCTTCTCCCTCTGGCGTCCGTTCACTGCCCCGTACTATCCCACAACTGCGGTTGGCCTACGCCGAGGCGGGACGGAGGCGTGAGACCAAGGTGTTCATACGCCGCGCGCGTGAGCATGCGCCCGCGCGGCGTCCGGTTCAGGAAGCCCAACTGCATCAGGTACGGCTCGTAGACGTCCATGATGGTGTCCGCCTCCTCCCCTGTGGACGCCGCGAGCGTGTCCAGCCCCACCGGACCGCCGCCGTACTTCTCCGCGATCATCCGCACGAGGCGATGGTCGACCTCGTCGAGGCCGATCGCGTCCACCTCCATCAGCCCGAGCGCCTGCGACGCCACGTCGCGCGTCACGCGGCCGTCGGCGCGCACCTGTGCGAAATCGCGCACGCGGCGCAGCAGCCGGTTCGCCACACGGGGCGTCCCCCGAGCGCGCTTGGCGACCTCCTCCACGCCGCCCTCATCGGTCTCCAGGTCCATGATGCGCGCCGAGCGCCGCACGATGGCCCGCATCGCCGACTCGTCGTAGAAGTCGAGGCGGTAGACAGAGCCGAACCTGTCGCGCAACGGCGCGCTCAGCATCGAGTAGCGCGTCGTCGCGCCGACGAGCGTGAACGGCTCCACCTTCAGGTTGATGCTCTGGGCCTGCAGCCCCTTCCCCATCACCCAGGAGAGCGAGTAGTCCTCCATCGCAGGGTAGAGGATCTCCTCCACGAGCTTGCTCAGCCGGTGTATCTCGTCGATGAACAGCACGTCGCCGGGCTTCAGCTGCGTCAGGAGCGACGCCATGTCGCCGGGACGCTCGATGGCCGGGCCCGCCGTCGTGCGAACGTTCGCGCCCATCTCGGCCGCGATGATAGTGGCGAGTGTCGTCTTGCCGAGGCCGGGCGGACCGTAGAGCAGCACGTGGTCGAGCGGTTCGCCGCGCTGCAGGGCTGCGTCCATGGAGATGGTGAGCGTCTCCTTGACGCGCTCCTGGCCGATGTACTCGGCGAGGCGGCGCGGACGCAGTCCGCCCTCCGAGCCCCGGTCTTCCTCGTGCGCTGCCCCAGAGACGATGCGTTCGTTGGCCATCCCGCCGGGATTCTAGCGCATGGGGGCAAGGAGAATGATTGAGGGTAACCGGGCCCCGTGGCTTACAGAGAAGTGGGCAGCGGGTGCTTAGGACAGTTAGGCGGAGAGCCGAACCGCACGGCGCGCTGACACTGCTCGCACGCTACCTCAGGTTCGTCCTCCAGGAGCGGGCCGCGCTCCGCCCATTTCGCGTAAAGCCACTCGAGACCGGCTTTGTCGTTGGTGCGCAAGGCTTCCTCGAGCTCTGCGATGTCCTCAGGACTGTACTTGCCAAAGTCTTCACCCAGAAGATCAGCGACCAGTAATTTCACTTCGTCTAACACATACTCTGCCGTGTTGCTACTCCTGTCGCTACCACGATTCTATCGCACAGGCATGGGTGAAAGCGGGTACTATAGCTTGAGGTGCACCTGCGAAGGGTCTTGGTTGAAACCGTTCAGCAAGTGAACCGCTTGCGTGACGGCCTCGTTCCGGTCAAGGTGGGCCTCAAGCATAATTCCGCCACCTACTTGACGAGGAACCTCGAACGGTTTGTGCGGGTGCGCTCCGGTGAGGTTTAGCAGGTAGCGCTTATTCTTGGGATTCCCTGACCAACGAAACTCGCAGTTCTTAGGAGTTACTATTCCTGAATGAATCAGCCATTTAGCAGTCTCTTCAAGAACCCCCGTCCAAGATTCAAGATTCTGGGTCTTGCCATCAGAAAACCGTATTTCACCAGGAACAGCATTTGTATCCTTAGGCTTGACAACAGTCAAGGGCACCCATCCCACGCCGACCGGCGCAGACGGCTGCGTAGCGGTCTGTGGAGGCGCCAACTGGGGCGTGGGCGCAACCTCAACTTGAGCGATTGGGTGAGGGGCAGCGTCACTCTCTACTTCAATCAACGGCTCAACTGCCTGCTCGAAGCTCCCATCTTGCAAGCTCTGTCGCCAGAGGCCAAGGAACTTCAAGGCACACTTAGCTATCTCTTCTTCAGCGATTGACACTCTCATAACTGGCCTTTGTGGTGGGCTAAGGTCATAGACTTCCCACCTGTCGCCGTTGGTCAGAGCGCAATAACGGATATTCGTGTTGTTCTGCATGTTTTCAGCAATTGCATAGCCAACTGTCTGTTGAGTGTGCTTGCTTATGTCTTCGCTGAGCTTCTTGGCCTCGAGGTAGATAACGACCTTGTGGCCTGTCCCCAGCAACGCGTAGTCGGCCCATCCGTTCTCAGTCTTCGGTTCTACGTGCACTGATTGAGGGTCAGACACATCCCACCCCAGAGCAGACAGCATCGGGTTGATGAGCGTCACTCTCGTACGGCTCTCGTAAGCACCTATGTGGGAACCGTGGTCCCTAATCCGGTTCTGCAGCGTCCTAATGGTCTCCACTAAGTCGTCCAGCACGGTGGCAGTCCTCCAAACAGCATCGTTCGCGCCATCCTACCACTATCCCCTTTCTTATCCTGTCCATCCTGTGCATCCCTGTAAGTTGCTCCCCCCCACCTTGTACACTAACCCCATGATCGACGACGCCCACGAGCGCTGGCAACGCGAGACGTACGAGCCCGCCGTTCGGCGTGTACCGGAGCGCAAGCCCGCCTTCCCCACCGAGTCCGGCATCGAGCCCGCGCCGCTCTACGGCCCCGACGGCTCAGCGCAGACGGAGGAGGAGCGCCTCGGCTATCCGGGCGAGTACCCGTTCACGCGCGGCGTGCAACCGTCCATGTACCGCGGCCGTCTCTGGACGATGCGCCAGTACGCGGGCTACTCGACGCCGGAGGACTCCAACGCCCGCTACCGCTTCCTGCTCGCGCAGGGGCAGACCGGCCTCTCGGTCGCGTTCGACCTGCCGACGCAGACCGGCTACGACGCCGACCACGACATGGCACGCGCCGAGATCGGCAAGGTCGGCGTGCCCATATCCAGCCTGGCCGACATGGAGGCGCTGTTTGACGGCATACCTCTTGCCGAGGTCACGACGTCCATGACCATCAACGCCACCGCGCCGATGCTGCTCGCGCTCTACCTCGCCGTCGCGCAGAAGCAGGGCGCGCCGTTCACAGAGATCGGCGGCACGACCCAGAACGACGTGCTGAAGGAGTACATCGCCCGCGGCACGCACATCTTCCCCCCCGCGCCGTCGCTGCGGCTGGCGACGGACATGTTCGCCTACTGCGCTGAAGAGGTGCCCCGCTGGAATACGATCAGCATCAGCGGCTACCACATGCGCGAGGCGGGAGCGACTGCCCCCCAGGAACTGGCCTTCACGCTGGCGAACGGCATCGCCTACGTGCAGGCCGCGGTCGACGCCGGGCTGAACGTGGACGACTTCGCCGGGCGCCTTTCCTTCTTCTTCGCGTCGCACAACAACCTGTTCGAGGAGGCTGCGAAGTTCCGCGCGGCGCGGCGCATGTGGGCTGGCATCATGCGCAATCGCTTCGGCGCGAAAGACCCGCGCTCCTGGATGCTCCGATTCCACACGCAGACCGCGGGCGTCACGCTCCAGGCGCAGCAGCCCGACGTCAACGTCGTCCGCACGACTGTGCAGGCGCTTGCGGCGGTGCTCGGCGGCACCCAGTCGCTCCACGTCAACTCGAAGGACGAGGCGCTCGGCCTGCCGACCGAGGACTCGGCGGCGCTCGCGCTGCGCACGCAGCAGGTGCTCGCGAACGAGTCCGGCGTCGCGGAGACTATAGACCCGCTCGGGGGCTCGTACTACGTGGAGCACCTGACGAACACCATCGAACGCGAGGCGGCGGCCTACATCGAACGCATCGACGCGATGGGCGGCGCGGTCGCGGCCATCGAGGCGGGTTTCCAGCGCGGTGAGATCGAGGAGGCCGCCTACCGCCACTTCCAGTTGGTCGAGAGTGGAGAGCGCGTCATCGTGGGCGTCAACGCGTTCACCTCTGAAGAAGACCAGCGCATCGAGTTGCAGACGATCCCCCCACACGCGGCGCAGCGCCAGTTGGACCGCCTCGCCCGCGTCCGCAACGAGCGCGACACCGCCGCGAGTGAGGCCTCGCTGCAGCGCCTCGGCGAGGCGGCGCGGTCCGTGTCGGTCAACCTCATGCCGCCTATCCTCGAGTGCGTCGAGTCATACGCCACGCTCGGCGAGATCTGCTCGACACTGCGGGACGTCTTCGGGACGTTCGAACCCCCCGCCTAGCCAACGCCCCATGGTGCACAGTGGTTTCAGGAACCATTCCTTGCCATCTGCCGGATATAGACTAGTCTGGTCTGGATGATATAGACTAGTCTTGACAACAAAGGAAGCAGGCCCTAGCATGCAACTACGGACGGAAGGAGGACTGCCGTGACCACCCGAACCGCACCCACACACGCTGATTCGCCCCACACTTGGACAGTCGCCGAAACCAAGGCGCGCCTGTCCGAGATCCTGCGCCTTGCAGACGAGGAAGGGCCGCAGCGCATCGGCGTGCAACGCGCGTTCATCGTCGTGCCGGAGCGCGTCTGGCAGGAGCGGGCACGCCCCCGCAAGCCGCTCGGCCAGTGGCTTGTGGAGAACTTCCCCCGCGGGGTCGAACTGGAGCTTCCCTCGCGTGGTGGAGACAGGCCGATCCCCTTCATCGACTACGACCAGCCGTAGCATATGAGCGGCCACCTGCTCGACACGAACGTCATCTCGGAGTTGACGAAGACTCCGCCGAACCTTGGCGTCATCACCTTCCTGTCGAGACACGACGACCTTTGGATCCCCGCCATCGCACTGCACGAACTGCAGTACGGGCTACAACTCCTTCCACACGGGAGGCGGCGCTACGGGCTGGAGTTCGCCATGACCGCCTTCATCGCGGAATACGAGGAGCGCATCCTCCCTCTCTACCGCGAAGCAGCAGAACATGCGGGCAGCTTCCGTGCACAGGCGCACCGGTCAGGCCATTCGCTTACGGTGGGCGACGCACTCATCGCTGGGACGGCCGCAGCGCACGGACTCGTCCTCGCCACCCGCAACACAAAGGACTTCGATTACCTGTCCATCGAAATCATCAACCCCTGGCGGAACGCCCAGCCCGCCATCTGAACTTCCCTCCGCGCACCCAATCCCGCGCGTGCTACAATCCCGCCAATCTGCCTGCATC
>LXNJ01001098.1_pt1 | contig 16685 bp, 13 predicted proteins | sample 809081 | NCBI WGS metagenome assembly LXNJ01 (sample SAMN04870510, study PRJNA318959) | sponge metagenome | biome: sponge; feature: marine sponge reef; material: water | host: Petrosia ficiformis | place: Greece: Milos, Mediterranean Sea | collected 2013-05-29 | depth 5-7 m
AACGACGATGATCCGCCCCGTCCGCTGATCGATCACCGGGTACACCTGCGTGAAATTGCTGCCTGCCGTCTGCTTGGTCTGCGGCGGCGTCTTTGTCACACGCACGAACGGCTCGCTGGCGTAGTAGTCCTCATACAAATCGCGCAACCGCTTTGCGCCATCCGGCGACGCGGGGAGCCGGTTGTCCGATGGGGTCAAGTAAATCGTGCTCAGGATGCCGCGGGTCATCGGGATCAGATGTGGCGTGAACGTCACGGCCCACTTCTGCGACGGATCCATGTCATGAAGTTCCTGCGTGATCTCCGGCAGATGCCGGTGGCCCGACAGCCCGTAGGCGGACACGTTCTCATTCGCCTCGGAGAAATGGACGGTCTGGCTGAGCGAGCGGCCCGCGCCGGACACGCCCGACTTGGAATCCACAATAACGGTCGGCTCAATTAGCTTCTCCCTAACGAGAGGAGCCAGGCCAAGCAGCGCGCCCGTTGGATAGCATCCAGGGTTCGCGATGAGCCGCGCCTCCTTGATTGCATCCCGGTGCAGCTCCGGCAGGCCGTAGACAGCCTCCTCAAGGAAGGACGGTGCAGGGTGCGGTTGATACCAAGCCTCGTACTCCTCGACGTTGTGAAGCCGGAAATCGGCGGCGATGTCCACAACGCGGGCGTTCTTGCCGAGCATGGCCACACAGGCCTCCGCCGACGCCTTATGTGGCAACGCGGAGAACGCGACATCAACGCCATCGAGCTCATCCTGCTCGACGATGGGCAATCCCATCCTGTCCAGGTGAGGCAAGTACTCATCGAGCTGCTCACCGGCGGCGGACCGGCCCGTTACGGCCGCGAGTTCAACCTCGGAATGGCTACGCAGGATCCGCACAAGCTCCATCCCCGCATACCCCGTCACATTGATGATCCCGGCCTTGATGGTCATGGTATGTGTTCCTCTGACTCCAACTTGCATTGCTATCTGGCGTTATAGATGAACACCCATTTTAGCAGGATGGAAAAGAATCACATCGAGCAGAAAAGACATCCCATGTATGAGTGTTTGACATCAGAGTCCGCCCTACCCTTTCTCCGTACTGCTCGGACATATCTCCGAGAGGACGCAGTCCGGACAGTTGGGCCGGCGGGCATGACACACGCGCCGGCCGTGTTCGATTAAGTCCACGTGGAACTGGTAGACCTGTGACTCATCAAGATAAGACTCCAGTTGGTAATGCGCCTTGTCCGCGTTCATTTTCTTGGGGATTAGTCCGAGTCGGCCTGACACGCGGTGGACATGGGTATCGACAGGCAGCGCGGGGCGGCCGAGGCTGAACAGAAGCACGCACGCCGCCGTCTTTTCTCCAACCCCGGGCAGGCTCAGCAACCACTTTCGCGCCTCATCGAACGGCATATCAGCCAGAAAGTCGATGCTGAACTCACCGCGCTGGCGATGGATCTCGTTCAGGATGGCCTGGATGCGCGGAGCCTTGATCTTCGATAGTCCTCCCCCCTTGATAACTTCTTGCACAACCTCGGTGGGTGCATCGACGACGTCTTGCCATGTGGGAAAGGCGGCTCGCAGGTCCGCGAATGTGCGGTCGGTGTTTAGGTCGGACGTATGCTGCGAGAGAACGGTGTAGATCAACTCGTCCATCGGCTCGGCCCGCTTGAACCAGGGACGCTCGCCGTTTTGCTCCAACAGCAGCCGAGATACGTCCTGAGCGCGTTGGGCGCGGACTGTCGGGCGGCGGCGTTTCGTGGTCATCGCGTGCTAGACTCTCCCTATGGATTTCCCATCAATTCTAGGCATAAGAGCGATTAGTTCACCGGCAACCCTCCCCCAGCAGCGACGCATGATGGTCATTGCCCATGCGTGACGAGATGACGCAGGCCCTCAGCGGCCACAACGCCGACTACATCGAGCTGCGACTGGAGGAGTTGGACACCAACCATATCTCCATGCGGGGACATGAGATTGACGACATCGGCGGCTCAACAAGCAGGGGCGGCGCGGCGCGGGCATATGTGAACGGCGCATGGGGATTTGTGACGTTCACGCAGGCTGACAACCTCCGTGAGCGCGTGGCGACGGCCGTTCGGCAAGCGCACCTTGCCTCCGGCGAGGGTGGAGAGCTAGTGCGCGGCGAGCCGGTCATCGCAGAGCCGCCACCTGTTTTGGACAACGATCCATTTCTCGTTCCCCTCGACCGCAAGGTCAACCTCTTGCAGGAATACGTTGAGGCCATGTGGGCCGTGCCAAATATCCAGAGCACGTCAATTGGCTCCGGCGACCGACGTCGGGTAACCCATTTCGCCAATTCGGAGGGATCGTACATCCGGCAGGAGCGAGTGGACGTGACATTCCGCGCACGCGCCATGGCCCGCCGTGACGGCGACGTGCAGCAGTACGGAGTCAGCGTCGGCAGCCTCGGCGACTACAACATTCTCGAGGGTCGCCACGACGAAATGCGGGAGATCGCCGACAAGGCGGTCGCCCTGCTTGACGCCCCTCAAGTTGAGGGACGCGAATACACGGTCATCTGCGACCCGATTCTCGGCGGAGTGTTTGCGCACGAGGCGTTCGGCCACCTGTCAGAGTCGGATTTCGTCTATGAGAACGATCAGATGAAGGAAATCATGGTGTTGGGGCGGCGATTCGGCGGCCAGCACCTGAACATCGTTGACGGCGCGTCGGTGCCCGGCCTCCGCGGCTCCTTTGACTACGACGACGAGGGCATCGCAGCCCGCAAATCGGACCTCATCCGCGAGGGCGTGCTGGTCGGACGGCTGCACTCGCGGGAGACAGCGGGCAAGATGGGCGAGGGCGTGACAGGCAACGCCCGAGCCATGGACTATCGGTTCGCGCCCATCGTGCGCATGACCAACACGTTCATAGAACCGGGAACGGCCACGGCCGAGGAGCTGATCTCTGAGGTCAAGGACGGCGTCTACTGCAAGAATTGGTACGGCGGCATGACCTCTATGGAGATGTTCACTTTCTCCGCCGGCGAGGCGTACCGCATCCGCAACGGGCGCATTGAAGAACTGCTGCGGCCCGTCGTATTGTCCGGCAACGTCTTCACCACGCTTGAGAATCTCGATGCGGTCGCGAATGATCTCGACATGAACCAGGGTGGTGGTTGTGGCAAGGGCGGTCAATCACCCCTGCCCGTCTCCAACGGCAGCCCGCACATCCGAATACAGAACTGCCTCGTCGGAGGCGCGTAGGCCATGACGCAGAGGCCGACCGACGCAGATCTCGCGCTGCTGGACCGGACGCTCGCCTACGCTCGTGGCAAGACAACTGCCGCCGAGGTGTTCGTTAGCGAGGCTGAATCGACACCCGTTAGTTTCGAGGCTGAAAAACTCAAGGAAATCTCCACGCGCCAGACGTGGGGGCTCGGCATCCGCGTCTTTGTGGACGGGCGGATGGGCGTTTCATCCACAAACCACCCGGACAAAATGGAAGAGTTGGTTGACCGTGCCATTGAGCTCGCTCGCTATGGCCCCGAATCGGAACTGACCCTGCCCGACCCCTCCCCGGGCACCCCCTCCATCGAAACGTATGACCCCGCCATTGAGGAGGTCACGACCGAGGCCATGGTGGAAGCGGGGCGAAGGTTGCTCGATGAGGCCAAACCGCTGGAGCCGGAGGCGCTGTATGGTGCGAACCTTACCTACAGCACAAGCAGTTTCGCATTCCTCAATTCCAACGGCGTCAACTTCGGCCATCGCAAGAGCGGATTCGGACTGTTCGTCTCCGGCACGTTGATTCGCGGAACAGACATGTTCTTTATCGGTGAGGGCGATCGCGGATGCAGCCCGGATTGGGACATGCAGCGCCACATTGACGGCATGAGGCAGCAGATCGAGTGGGGCAAGGATATTGCGCCCACCCCCGCAGGACACATGCCCGTCCTCTTCATGCCGCGCGCAGTCTCATCCGTCCTTCTAGGCCCGTTCCTCTCCGGCATCAACGGCAAGACGGTACTGCAGGGATCGTCACCACTTGAGGGCCGGATCGGCGAGCAAGTCTTTGATAAGCAGCTGTCCATCGTCGATGACCCCACCCTCCCGCTCAAACCACCGTCACGCTCGTACGACGATGAGGGCGTGCCAAGCCGCAAGCAGTTCCTTGTTCAGGACGGCGTGCTCCGCACCATCCTGTACGAGTTGCAGTCCGCATCCAAGGCGGGCGTAGAGCCGACGGGCAGCGCCTCGCGGGGACTTGGCGCGATGCCCGGCGCAGGCACAACCTATCTCACAATCGAACCCGGTGATGCTTCGTTCGATGACATGCTCCACACGATGGGCGACGGCGTCATCGTCGAACGGCTCATCGGAATGGGACAGGGCAACGTCCTGGGCGGCGACGCCGGCGGGAACATCCTGCTCGGCTACCGTGTGCAGGGCGGCGAAGTCATTGGCCGCGTCAAGGACACCATGCTCCACTGCAACATCTACGACATCCTCAAGGACATCATGGCCATTGGGGCTGAATCGACGGAGTTGGGTGGGTCGCTTGCCACCCCTGCAATTCTCTGCAGCGGCGTTTCTATCGCCCCCAAGTCAGACTCCGAGTAACACAGCGGAGCCGATACGATGCAGTCGGATGGTGTCGAGAGCGTTATCAACGCTATACGACAGGATCCCGGCGGCGTAACCGCCGCCGCCCTCGCCGAGCTCTCCGACCCCAACCACGACGAATTGGGCCGGGTGATCGACACTTTGCGTGACATCGATTTTGAATACCGGCGTTCCATCGTTAGTCAGCTGGTGGAACTCGGGGAAGAAAACGTCGACTACACATTTGACCGCATATTCATGACCCTGATGGAGGACGAGGATGAGGAGGTCCGGGAAGCAGCAATCCTGGGGCTATGGGAAAGTGAGAATCGTGCTCTGATTGAGCCGCTTTTTGAGCGGCTCTTGATTGACGGCGAAGAGCGTGTGCGGGCCGTTGCCGCCCAATCGCTTGGCCGCTTCGCCGTCCTGGCAGAACTTGGCGACCTCCTGGAGCGGGATGCCAGTTACGTCCGGGAAGGCCTGCTTGACGTGATTCGCAACGAGCAGGAACCGTCATTCGAGGTGCGCCGCCGCGTGATTGAGGCAGTCTCCGCCTTCACAACCGAGGAGGTCCGGGAACTCATTCTCGAAACCTACGACAGCGCCAGTGAAACCCTCCGCGCCTCCGCCCTCTATGCCATGGGACAGAACGCGGACACGTCCTGGCTGACGTACGTTCGCGAGGAAATGGAAAGCGACTCCGAGGAGGTGCGGTTTGAGGCCGCCGGCGCAGCCGGCCGCATCGGCGATGAGCGCCTAATTCCGGCCCTCGCCCGCATGGGCATGGAGGATAACACGGAGATCCAGGGCGCCGTCGTCACGGCCTTGAGCGCCATCGGCGGTCCCGCGGCGCAGCGTGTGTTACGCCGCTTCCTCCAACATTCGGATGAGAATTTTCGAGAACTGGCACTCGACGCATTGGAGAGTATGCAGAGCTTCGACACCAATGCAGAGATCCTTAGAAAGTCCGCCGGCAGCGCGGCGGACGCCGTTTCCCCGCTCAGTGACGACTCAGAAGATGATGTCTTCGAGAACTTTGATGATGATCTCGGCATCAATGAGGAACTTGACGATGACGAATTCGATGATGACTGGTAGGCCCAATGCCTGGTGAGACTCAGGTTGGCCATAAACGGGTGCAATACGATGTCTCCGCAGGGGGCGTGGTCGTTCGATGCACACAGGACGCGCGGCTTGAGGTCGTCATTTGTCGCCGTGTTTCCACCGGCCTTTGGGCACTGCCGAAGGGCACGCCGGAGCCCGGCGAGACGAGGGAACAGACGGCGTTGCGAGAGGTTTGTGAGGAGACCGGGCTGAGCGTCGCCATCATTACAGAACTCGGCAGCGTCCGTTACACCTTCACAGTGGATGGGGTGCTCCATGACAAACAGGTCTACCATTACCTAATGGAGCCAGTCGGCGGCAGTCTTGACGACCACGACGGCGAGTTTGACAGCGTTGAATGGCTGCCGCTTGAACCCGCCACTCTGGGCAGGATGACGTACGATACGGATGTGGAAACTCTTAACAGGGCCCTTCGAGCGCTGGCCACGAGCCCGGACGGAATCGATGGCCCCAAGAACTAAGCCGCTCATCGTCACCGGAGAGCGAGTCGGCCTGAGAGACAAGGCCGAGATGGACGCGTGGAACGATTACCTGTGGCGCTCAGACGATGAACTGGCTGAGCTGGACGCCACTTACCCACTCAAGATGACCTATGAGCAGTACGCTCCCATTCACAAGGACGACCTCAACTACATATCCAAGCGCAGTCACCGCTTTGCCATAGTCGAATTGTCTGAGGGCAGGCATATCGGCAACTGCATGTACTACGACCTTGACCGGCGTGCCAAAGAGGCTGAACTCGGCATCATGATTGGCGACCGCGCCTTCTGGAACGGTGGGTACGGTACGGATGCCGTCAAGCTTCTGACAGGCTGGATGTTCAACCAATTGGAGCTAAACCGCGTCTACCTAAAAACGCTGGACTGGAACGTCCGCGCCCAGCGAGCATTCGGGAAGGCCGGCTTCACGCAGACCGGCTTTCGTGAACAGGGCCGCTATCGCTTCATGCTCATGGACATCAAGCGAGACACCTGGGAACAGACGCAGCCGGACTCAGCCGAAACGGCCTAATCCAGGACTGCCGTCGCTTCCACTTCTATCAGGTAGTCCGGGTGGGCAAGGCCGCTGATGAACAGCAGCGTGCTCGCCGGAGGATTATTGGGAATGTGGCGCTGGCGCGCTGCCCGATAGCCTTCGATGTCCTCTCTCCGCGTTAGAAACGTGGTGACCTTGACCACATTCGTCCACGTCGCGCCGACAGATGCAAGAGCCACTTCCAGATTGCTGAACACTTGCTCTGCCTGCTCTTCAATACTGCCGACACCGACAATCTCACCGGCGGCATTCTGAGATGTCTGGCCGGCAATGTGGATGAAATTCCCTACCTTCACTACCTGCGTGTAGGCCGCCGGCTTGCTCAGTCCGTCCGGTTGAATTCGCTCAATCGCCATGATGTTGCCTCTCTCCCTCGATTAATCCTGCGTCATCCTAAGGCAGCGGCGACTGATTCCCCAAACTCACGCGCTTGCCATTTCCGCACAACGGATGCCCCTTCTCTCGTCTCATCATTAAGCATCGACGGATCACGCGCCAGCCGTTCCAGGCTCTGCATCGGCCAGATCAGGGCCGGATCGAGATCCAATTCCTCACCTTGTTCATTTCGCCATGCCTTGAGGTCACGCAGTTGGTCGATCTGCTCACGGGTAGGTCTGCCTTCCAGACCATTGGAGTTGGAGCTTCCGTTTCGCGGTCGGGTGACGGGTTCGGCAGCAAGCCCGCGTTCCCGTGCTCGTTGCAGTCGCCTGCCATACCGTCGCAGTGAGCTCGCCGGGATACCCTCAATCTCGCCAAGATCATCACGTCCTGCGGCTGCAATTGCAGTCAGGACCGCATCGCTCATGATCTTGAACGGCGGCACATCGCGCCGCATACCCTCGTTGTAACGAAAGACGTATAGCTCGCGGAGCACGGCCAATTCCTGCGGCCCCAATGCCCGGCTTCCCTTGGCATTCAGGAAAGCGATTTCAGGCGGGTCAGGCGCGCGATACCGAATGTCCTCCAGCCGTCGAAACTCCTCTTCAACCCATTCAGCGCGTCCCAAATCTTCAAGCCGCCGCACCAGTTCATCACGCAAATCCTGCAGGTGCAGCACATCATCAACGGCATACTGGAGCGCCTCATCGGGGAGTGGCCGCACCGTCCAGTCCGCACGCTGGAGGCTCTTGGATTTCACGATTGTGACGCCGAGCGCGTCCAGCAGGACCGAGTCCAGCCCCACCCGCCGCATGCCACAGAACTGCGCAGCGATGCTCGTATCAAAGATGTTAGCAACCCGGAACGACCACTCCTTGTCCAGGACGCGGATGTCATTCGATGCCGCGTGGATGACCTTCTCGACGTTGGGATTGGCCATCAATTCGCCCAGCGGCGCAACGTCATGCTCCGTCATTTCCAGCGGATCAACGACCCATGCTCTCTTCCCTGCGGCTATCTGCACCAAGCAAACCCGGTCAGGAAAGCGATGAAAGCTGTTTGATTCCGTATCAATAACGATGCACTCTTCGAGGGACAGCCGCTCGACGAGCCCGGCAAGAGCGTCGGCGTCCGTGATCATCTCGACTCGCGCAGGGCGGTTGCTCCAGGTCAGTTCAGTTTCTCCAATCCCGCAAGTCCGGCCAGCAGTCGCTTGACGCCCTGCCCCTTGAATGCGACCGTCACCTCAAAATCATCTCGAGTCGGCGTCTCCAGACACGCCACCACGACACCCTGTCCGAACCGCGCATGGCCTACGTGGTCGCCGGGTCTGAACGGCGCGGGGGCCTTGGGTACATCCAGTTGCGGCTCCGGCATCGGCTCCCGTGGGCCGGAGAATCCGAACGGCGACGGCATCCGCCGTTTGACCAGGTTATCAGGCAGGTCCTGGAGGAAGCGTGACGCCTTGCGCGAGCCATAATGTCCACGTGTGTTGCGCCGCAGCGCGTACGTCATATAGAGCCGCTCCATCGCTCGCGTCATGCCCACGTAGCACAGGCGGCGCTCCTCCTCCATCTCCGCCGGATCTCCCGACTCGATGGATCGAATATGTGGCAAGAGTTCGTCTTCACAGCCCACGATGAACGCAACGGGAAACTCCAGCCCCTTGGCCTGATGCAAAGTGATGAGGGTCACGGCATCCAGCCGCTCCGAGCCTTCATCGCGTAGCGCAGCATCAAGGTCAGTGGACAGCGCCACCTGGTCCAGAAAGGCTGCGAAAGCGTCTCCGGCCTCTAAAGCCTGGTATTGTGCCGCCACATTGCGCAGTTCTTCGACGTTGTCGAGCCGATCTTCCGCGTTCTCATCCGCCTCAAGGAAATCCCTGTATCCAGTCTTGCTCAGAACCTGGTCGAAGAACTCAAGAACATCCTCGCCCTGCAACGCCTCAAGAAGTTCCGTCATCATCTGCACAAACGCTCTCACGGAGCCCAGCGACTGCGTTGGCAGATTCAGGGCGTTCGCTTCTTGCCCATCCGCCGCGACCTGCATGGCCGCGTAGAGCGGCACATTGTTGGCTTCCGCCCATTGCTGCAGCAGGTCCAGCGATCGCCGGCCGATCCCGCGCGTTGGAACATTGACTATACGCAGCAAGCTGATGTCATCAAAAGGATTCCGCAGAACCCGTAAGTAGGCGACAACGTCCCTGATCTCACGCCGTTCCCAGAAACGCAGACCCCCGATGATGCGGTAACGGATTCCCGCTCGGTTGAACGCATCCTCAAATGCGCGGGATTGGGCGTTCGTGCGGTACATGATCGCGCAGTCGCCGTATCGTGTTTTCTCCTCCCCAACGAGCCGTTCAATCTCCTCCGCGACGTAGAGCGCCTCGTATTCCTCGTCGTCAGTCGGCTCAATCGTAACCGGCCTGCCGCTCCCTTTCTCTGCCGTCAGCTCAATCTCTTTGCGATCCTTGTTTGCCTTCACGAGCGCGTGAGCGGCATCGACAATCGTGGAAGTCGAGCGGTAATTCCGGCCGAGCGAAATTGTTTGTGTCTTCGGGAAATCGCGTTCGAATCGCAGGATGTTCTCGATGTCCGCATGCCTCCATGCATAGATGGACTGGTCCGGGTCGCCGACCACGCAGAGATTGGGATTCTTACCGGCAACCTGGCTCGTCAATTCATATTGCGCGCGATTCGTGTCTTGCCACTCGTCAACAACAATGTGCTCATAGCGGCCCTGGTACTTGGCTAGGATTTCGGGCTTTGAACGGAATAGCAGCACAGGCTTGATCAGCAGGTCATCGAAATCGACCGCGTGGGCGGCTTTCAACAACTGCTCATAGCGGTCATAACAGGAGGTGACAATCTTCTCGTAACGGTTGCCTGCTTGCGCCGCATAGTCGCCGACAGTGAGCATCAAGTTCTTCGCGCCACTGATCGCATTCTGGATGGCCTGGGGACGATAGGTGTGAGTATCAAGACCCTCCGTCTCAATGGCGCGCTTTACGAGACTAAGCTGGTCATCTTGATCGTATATAACGAAATCGTTTTCCACGCCGATGTGCTCGCCGTCTCTGCGGAGGATACCCGCGCCGAATGCGTGGAACGTCCCCATCGTCAACTGATTAGAGCGGTCACCGATGAGTCCTTCAACGCGGGAGCGCATTTCACGGGCCGCCCTGTTTGTGAACGTGACGGCAAGGATGCGCCGCGGATTTACGCCGAGCGTACGCACGAGATAGGCGATGCGATGGGTGATGACGCGCGTCTTGCCGGAGCCCGGCCCGGCGATGATCAGAACAGGGCCGTCGACAGCCTCAACGGCCTCACGTTGTTCTTTGTTTAGGTTTTCGAGAATATCGCGCGCTGCTGCGGTAGTCATAGGAGAAACCAATCTTCACTAAGCATACCAGCGGCGCGCGCCTATAGGCGGGTCCAAAACGACCCGGGGGCGGCTCTCTGGCCGCCCCCGGTTTCTTCTCAATTGCCGCAGGTTGGGCTACGACTGCTTGGCCAACTCCAAAGCGCGTTCCATCATCTCCGGCGGCGGAGCAAACATCGCGAACGGGTTTGGCATGACGCCCAAAGGCACTTCAATCAGCGCCGGGGCCTCGGCCTTGAGGGCCTCCTCAACCTGCGTCGTCAGCTCCTCCGGCGTCTCCGCTCGCCTGCCTTGCGCGCCAAAGGCCTCTGCGTACTTCACAAAGTCCGGGTTATGCAGATCGGACGCGATGAGTCGATGATCGAACTGCGTATCCTGGATGCGCCGCACGTTGCCAAAAGCGCCGTCGTTGAACACAACCGTGACCAGGTTGATGCCGTAACGGACGGCAGTGGAAAGCTCCTGCGCACCGTACATGAATCCGCCATCTCCGGAGATTGCCACGACCGGCCTGTCAGGATTCCCAACCTTGACGCCGAGCGCAGTGTTGAAGCCGTATCCGAGCGTGCCCTGGTAGCCTGCCCCGATGTAGCTTCGCGGGGAGTACACCGGGAAGCCCTGGTTGGAGAAGTAACCGACCTGCGTAACTTCCGTGACGAAGATACCGTCCTCCGGCAGCGCCTTGCGGATCGCGCCGGCATATTCGGAGACTGGCGACATCGCGGCCAGCTTTTCCTGCACCGTGGCACGCGCGGCAGCAATCTCATCGTCGCGGGATTCGCGCGTTTTCTTGTGTCGGGGCACCCGGCGAACGAGGTCGGCGAGTGAACCCTTGGCGTCTGCGACGATACCGATGTCAGGCTTGGAGTTTCGGCTTAGCTCTGTGTCGTCGATATCGATGTGGATGACCGTCTGACCTTCATCCGTTGGATACGGGTTTGGGCCGGGCATGACGAACCTGGTTCCAACCGCAAGAATGACGTCTGCGTTGGGAAGCAAATCATAGGCAGCGATGGACGGCAGGGCGAGCGGGTGACGATCCGACAGTGCACCGCGTCCGTTCTGTGAAACGATTACAGGCGCGCCCAGCATCTCCGCCAGCTCCTGTAGTTCAGCAGACGCCTCGCTGGTGATAATCCCGCCGCCCACGAAGATGAGCGGGCGTTCAGAATTGCCCAGCGCGTGGGCCGCTTTCTCCAACTGGTCCGGATCGCCCTGTTTGGTGCTCGGCATTCCGGGCTCATAGAATTCAACGTCCGCAGGTGTCATGAGGACATCCATTGGCACCTCGATCTCGACCGGGCGAGGGCGGCCGGAGTTCAACTGGTAAAAAGCTTCCCTGACGAGCCCGGGCACGTCGGAGGTATTCATGGCGCGTCCCGCCCACTTGGTGACGGCGCCGATTGCCTCAAGTTGGTTCTTAATCTCATGCAGCGCGCCGCGTTCCTTGCCAATGTGATGTGTGGGAACCTGCCCGGAGATGCAGAGGACACGGGAATTGGTGGCATACGCCGTCGAAAGGCCTGCGCCCGCATTGAGCAATCCGGGGCCGGGCACCACAAGGCATACTCCAACCTTGCCGGTGGAGCGGGCATAGCCGTCCGCCATATAAGACGTGCCCTGCTCATGGCGCGTGTGGACCACGCGTATCGAGTCCCGTTCCTCATAGAGAGCGTCAAAAGCCCAGTCAAGCTGCACGCCGGGCAGTCCGAAGACCACCTCAACACCCTCGCGCTTAAGCGCCTGCACAAGTGCCTGTCCTCCGGTTAGAGTCGGCATGATCCACCTACCTCCCGTGCGCCTGTCGGCGGCTTTCTTCCCTAGTCAACAAATACATGCCCTGACAGGGCATTCCATAATCGTGAGTGCATTATGACGCACTTGGCGTGATGCCGTGCATCCATTTAGGGAACGAGGAGCGGGTGTTCCTCAGTCACGATCCACGTCTCCGCCGCCAGCGCATCTCGCAGCGGCTTTGGCAACGAGAAGATGTGGCGATGCGTGATTCCGTCGTAATAGCCAAGGTTCACAGTGATGCGATCTGAAATGAGCGTGTCAACCCGCTCCGGCGCCAGTACAGCAGGGTCCTCGCCGCTCTTTGACGCCAAGACAAAGCTCCATGCGCCGCCAAAGTCCATGATCACCGGGCTGTACCCTGTGACAATCGGAAAGACTGAGCCCAAGGTGTGATAAAGGGCCGTGAATCCGCGAACAAGGTCCGTGAGGGCTTCCGGCTCGTGGCTATTCGCGTCTGTGGCCGGGCCTGCCGTCATGCCTGCGATGGCCGGGCCGGACTGCACAACGAGCGCCCCGTTTTCCGTCAGCCGATCACTCGCCATGCGATAGAACTCCTGAGTATAGAGTCGATAGGCCGGTCCCGCCTCCATAGGGTCCACGAGGTCGAGAATCATCACGTCGAACGGCTCGTCGGCACCTTCGAGGTACGCAAGCGCGTCTTCATGGCGGAGCTCGACTCGTGGATCGTCAAACGCGCCCTGGTGCCACGTGGATAGATGCTTCTTGCAGAGGTTCACGACCTCTTCATCAAGGTCGACCATCACGACGCTCTCAACCGAGCGGTGCCGCAGCACCTCCCTTAATGTCGCCCCCTCGCCGCCGCCGCCAATAAACACACGGCGTGGCGCGGGATGATGGAGCATCACGGGATGAACAAGGGCCTCGTGGTAGACGTACTCATCCGACTGGCTGGATTGCGTCTTGCCGTCGAGGCGCAGGACGCGGCCAAAGATCTCAGTATCAAGAATCTCAACCTGTTGATATTTCGTACGGCCCGAATAAACCACTCCGCTGATACGAGTCAGTTGATGAAGGGATGGCGTGACAGCTTCTGTCGCCCACTCGGATGTGGAATACGGGTATTCGGCGGCGTCGCCGCCGGCCGGCTGATTAGGCGCCCGGGACACCGGCGAAATCAAGCTCAGAGCGCGTCACGGCACTCGTGGATGAATCAATCTGTCCGCGCTGGAGCGTGACAACCGACCGATCCTGCGAACGGAAAGCATCGGCGATATGCCCGGTAGCCTCTTCGAGGCGCGACGTATCGCCGCAGGTGAAGATGTCGACAGCAGCGTAGCCGTGCTCCGGCCACGTATGTATACAGATGTGAGATTCGGCAATGATAACGACGCCAGTAACGCCCTGGGGGCTGAACTGGTGAAATGCGTGTCCGATAATCGTTGCGCCAATACGTCTCGCCGCGTCTATGAGCGTGGATTCTACGTTTCGCAGATCATCAAGCGCATTGGCATCACAATCGCGGAGTTCCACCAGCACATGTGTCCCTAGAGCATTCAATCTCACCTTCCCCCACATCAAGATTTTTGGCGCAAGCGCCATTATACGGGCGGCGTTTGACGCTAAGCAATAGGAAAATGGCGCATCCTCAGCCAAGTACCACTCCAATAAGACTGCGGCGAGGCGGTTGTCCGCCTCGCCGCATATCTTTGGCACTTGCCCCTACCCTTGGGAAGCGCCGTTCTCCCATCCATCCTTTTTGCGCGGGGAGATGGTGTTGGGAGAAGGAGGAGTAGAACCACTGTACCGAACGGGCGTTCGCTTGTCAACCCCTTTTGGATGATTTGTTCGAAATCTCTCAAGGCATGGCCTTGATTGGCAGACGGAAACGGGCGCATAGTGGCGGCGCGGATAGCTTTTTCCGCTTTGCGGACAAGCGGGGAGAAGGGAACAGACGCCATGGATTTCAGTTACTCGGAGCAGGACGAGGCCCTGAAGCGCGAGGTGCGGGACTTTGTGGAGGCCAATTGGCATTCCCCGTACGAATCCCACATCAATTCCGTCTATTCCTACGACGTCGACACGCCGGAGGATGAAGTCCTGTTCCAGGAATTCACGCGCAAGCTGGCCGACAAAGGCTGGTACACCATGCACTGGCCCACGGAGTACGGTGGGCAGGGCGTTCCATTCACCACACAGATTGCCTACCGCGAAGAGATGGCCTACCGGGGAGCGCCCATTGCCCAACCCGGCTTTGAAGCGCCAATGCTCATGTTCCACGGTCAGCCCTGGCAGAGGGATTTCTTCCTGCCAAAGATCGCGAGTGGCGAACTCATCTCATGGTCGCAGGGCTTCAGCGAGCCGAACGCGGGCGCGGACCTTGCCAATCTCCAGACCCGGGCTGTCAGGGACGGTGATGACTGGGTCGTCACGGGGCAGAAAATCTGGAACAGCCAGGGACATCATCCGTGGGTCGACTGGGGTCACTACCTCGTACGAACGGACCCGGATGCTCCGAAACACCGCGGCATTTCCTATCTCATCATCGACATGAACACGCCCGGAGTGGTCAAGCGGCCGCTGGTCGATGCTCTTGGCCGCCGCCGCTGGAGCGAGATTTTCCTGGACAATGTCCGCGTTCCCTCCCGCAACGTCATCGGTGAAGAGAATCGCGGCTGGTACGCCGCCATGACAACTCTCTCCTTTGAACGGTCGCAGATCGAAGCTCCAGCGCGCCGCCTGCGCGATCTTGAGCGATTCATCGACTACGCCCGCGAGGCTCGCATCAACGGTGGGAGGCTCATCGACGCCAAGCAAACGCGGCACATACTGGCGGATGCCCGCATCCTCATTGAGACGGGCCGGATGCTCGCACTGCAGGTGGCGTCCATCCAGAGCAAGGGTGAGGTGCCGCAGATGGAAGCGGCCTTCTCCAAGTTGTTCCACGACGAAATGACGGCGCGCGTGTATGAGCTGCTGGCGCGAATACTGGGGCAGGACGCGGCCATGACGGTCGGCGAGCCGCGCGCGCCGCTGGGCGGATACCCGGCAGTTAACTCCTACCTAAGTTGGATGAACCGATTCGCCGGCGGCGGGCGGGAGATCCAGTTAAATATCATCGCCCAGCGGGGACTCGGTCTACCACGGTAAGCATCGTCTTGCTTGCAGGACGATAAGGGGCGCATAGTAGCGGCGATTGGGGGGCGAAGCTATGGCAACAGATACTGCGCCGTTGAGCGGACTCCGCGTCCTGGAGATCGCGGGCGAATTCATTGAGCCTGTCGGACGGCATCTCGTTGATCTTGGCGCAGACGTGACCCTTGTCGAGCCGCCGGGCGGCAGCCCCTCACGCCACATCGCGCCCCAACCAACTCGCCCGACGACTGAGCCGCGCAGCCTCTATTTCCTGCGTTTCAACCTCGGCAAACGGAGCATCGTTCTCGACCTCGACACTGAAGAAGGATTGAGCGCGATTAGAAATTCCTTGTTGCCGAACGCGGATGTTTTGATGACATCATTCAATCAACAGGAACTGGCGTCGCACGGACTCGACTACGCCTCCCTTACCACCATTAACCCCAACATGATTCTGACCACCGTCACGCCGTATGGACGCAAGGGAATCCATGCCGGATTCACGGGCAACGATTTCACCGCCGGCGCAGCGGGCGGCATGACATTCATGGAGGGACGGCGCAACGGCCTCCCTGCCGCGCAACCCCATTACCAGGGAGTGCAGATGACCGCTTTGCACGCGGCATACGGGACGCTTCTGGCGTGGTGGCACGCGCGGAACGGCGGCGGCGGGCAGGAGGTGGATGTCTCCCTGCAGGACGTCGTGGCGCACGAGTATTTCAACCTTGTTTACTACGCCTCCTACGGAGAGATCGTGCAGAGGGTCGGGGGACTGAGCGGGGGGCGCCCCACCAACTATTTCCCCTGCTCTGACGGCTGGATACTTATGTCCCTGATCCAGGCGCACCAGTGGGAGGCGTTTGCGGAATGGACGCAGGACCCGCTGATTATGGATCCAATGTTTGACGATTCCGCCGTGCGCGCGGACGCAGTCGAGTTCCTTGATGAGCGTATTTCGGAATTCACACGGTCGATGACCGTTCAGGAATTCCTGGAAGGCTCCATCCCTCGCCGGATTCCAGCGGGGCCGGTCAACGACATCGTCGGACTCATCAACCACCCGCACACCATCGCTCGCAATGTCATGACAGAGGTCGATGATCCGGTCATTGGCACGTATTCGACACAGGGAGCGCCGTTCAGGTTCAGTCGAACGCCGTGGGAGATAAAGGGCCCTGCCCCAACCATTGGCCAGCACAATGACGATCTGGCGGCAATCACGCCCCGCCCCCATGAGAACGGCCACGTGACGACCGCCGCAACCCCCGCCCATGAACGCGCTCTGCCTCTTGAGGGCATCCGGATAGTCGATTTGACCAAGTC
>LXNJ01001099.1_pt1 | contig 16682 bp, 23 predicted proteins | sample 809081 | NCBI WGS metagenome assembly LXNJ01 (sample SAMN04870510, study PRJNA318959) | sponge metagenome | biome: sponge; feature: marine sponge reef; material: water | host: Petrosia ficiformis | place: Greece: Milos, Mediterranean Sea | collected 2013-05-29 | depth 5-7 m
TCGCATTCCGCCGGGCGATGAAGCGTTCGGTGCAGTCGGCGATGCGCTTCGGCGCCGCCGGTATCCGCATCATCTGCGGCGGCCGGCTGGGCGGCGCGGAAATTGCCCGCGCCGAGCGTTACCACGAGGGCCGGGTGCCCCTGCACACGCTGCGCGCGGACATCGACTATGGCGAAGCCACGGCCCAGACGACCTACGGCACATGCGGCGTCAAGGTGTGGGTCTACAAGGGCGATATCATGGAACACGATCCGCAGGCCCAGGAGCGCCGCGCTCTGGACCTGCAGACCGCGGGCCGAAACTAGCCGACGGGAGCAGGAAGGATGCTCAGCCCCAAACGGACCAGGTTCCGCAAGCAGCACAAGGGCCGCATTCACGGTTTTGCCAAGGGCGGCACGCAGCTGAACTTCGGCGCCTATGGCCTGAAGGCGACGTCGCCGGAGCGCGTCACGTCACGCCAGATCGAGGCGGCACGCAGGACGATCACCCGCCATATGAAGCGTGTCGGCAAACTGTGGATCCGCATTTTCCCGGACCTGCCGGTCAGTCAGAAGCCGGCGGAAGTCCGGCAGGGAAAGGGCAAGGGATCGCCTGAATACTGGGCGGTGCGCGTCCATCCGGGCCGCATCATGTTCGAGCTCGATGGCGTGCCGGAAGATGTCGCGCGCCGGGCCTTCGAGCTGGCTTCGGCCAAGCTTCCGGTCAGCACCCGGTTCGTCAAGCGGCTGGAAGAGGAGTAGGGGCCATGCATGCCGGCGATCTCCGCCCCAGGTCCATGGATCAGCTGAGCGAGCAGCTGGAGGATCTGAAAAAGGAGCAGTTCAACCTGCGCTTTCAGGCGGCCAGCGGCCAGCTCGAAAACACCGTGCGGGCACGCGAAGTCCGGCGGGACATCGCGCGGGTCAAGACGATCATGAACGAAAAGCGGCGCGCGGCTGGTGCCGCCGCAGGGAGCTGAGGCAGATGCCGAAACGCATACTCCAGGGCGTGGTTGTAAGCGATGCTGCGGACAAGACCGTGATCGTGCGGGTCGAGCGCCGGATCATGCATCCGCTTTACAAAAAATTCATCCGGCGCTCGAAAAAGTTCATGGCGCATGACGAAAACAATACCTGCAAGACGGGCGACCGCGTGTCGATCCAGGAATGCAGGCCCTATTCGAAACGCAAAACCTGGCAGGTTCTGGCCGGCGATGCCTGACGGCGGAGCACGGCTTGAATTCGGGAGACCGAAACCATGATCCAGATGCAGTCCAGGCTGGAAGTCGCGGACAACAGCGGCGCGCGCAAGGTGCAGTGCATCAAGGTGCTCGGCGGCTCGAAGCGCAGGTCGGCCGGCGTAGGCGACGTCATCGTCGTTTCGGTCAAGGAAGCGATTCCGCGGGGCCGTGTGAAGAAGGGCGACCTGCATCGTGCCGTGATCGTACGAACCGCGAAGGAAGTACGCCGGGACGACGGCACGGCGATCCGGTTCGACCGCAACGCCGCCGTGCTCATCAACAGGGCCGGCGAACCGGTCGGCACCCGTATCTTCGGCCCGGTAACGCGCGAACTGCGCGGCAAGGGCTATATGAAAATCATCTCGCTTGCCCCGGAAGTGCTTTAGGGCACCGGCGGAAAATCGAACGGTCGGAAGGAACGGTCGGGACCATGGCTGTCAAGATCAGGCTGAAGAAGGGAGACCGCGTGGTCATCACCGCCGGCAAGGACAAGGGCAAGACCGGCGACATCACCAGGGTCATCAAGGGCAGCAAGCCTGGGGATCACCGCGTCGTCGTAGGCGGCGCGAACATGGTCAAGCGGCACACCAAGCCGACCCAGATGAATCCCGGCGGCATCGTCGAGCGCGAAGCGCCGATTCACATTTCGAATGTGGCGATGGTCGACCCGAAGGAATCCACGGCGACGCGGGTCGGCTACACCTTCCTGGAAGGTGGCCGGAAAGTGCGCTTCGCCAAGCGTTCCGGCGAGATCATCGACCGGTAGCGGCGAGCGGAAGGAGCGACCGGACCATGTCTTCGCCAAGGCTGTACGAACACTATAAGTCGTCGGTGCGGGACCAGTTGAAGCAATCCTTCGACTACACCAATCCGAACCAGATTCCGCGTCTGGAGAAGATCGTTCTGAATATGGGCGTCGGCGAGGCGACCCAGGACAGGAAAAAGATCGATGGCGCCGTGGACGACATGACCCGGATATCCGGCCAGAAGCCGCTCGTGACCCGCGCAACGCGGTCCGAGGCTGGCTTCAAGTTGCGCGAGGGCATGACGATCGGCGCGAAAGTTACGCTGCGCCGGATACGCATGTACGAATTCCTCGACCGGCTTGTGACCATCGCCCTGCCGCGGGTGCGCGACTTCCGCGGCCTCAGCCCGAAGAGTTTCGACGGCCGGGGCAATTTTGCGATGGGCATCCGCGAACAGCTCGTGTTTCCGGAAATCGACTACGACAAGACCGACACGATCCGCGGCATGGACATTGTGATGGTGACGACGGCGCAGACCGATGAAGAAGCGCTGGTACTGCTAAAGGGCTTCAACCTGCCCTTCCGCACCAGCTAGGCAACGCAGGAACGAGATCCGACGATGGCGAAAAAAAGCGCAATCGAGAAAAACGACAAACGGCGCCGGCTGGTGGCGAAATTCGCGGGCAAACGCGCCGCGCTCAGGGCGATGGCCAAGGACGCGTCGCTGCCGCCGGAAGAACGCTTCAAAGCACGGCTCAAGCTGAACGAATTGCCGAAGAACGGCGCGGCGACCCGCGTCCGCAATCGTTGCGCCGTAAGCGGCCGTCCGCGCGGCTACTACCGCAAATTCGGCATCTCGCGCATTGCGCTCAGGGAGCTCGGTTCGAAGGGCCAGCTGCCGGGCGTCGTCAAATCGAGTTGGTAGGGGGCGGACCATGGCGATGAGCGATCCTCTCGGCGATCTGCTGAGCCGAATTCGCAACGGTCAGCGCGCCTCCAAAGCAAGCGTCGTGTGCCCCCACTCGACGCTGAAGGTGAATGTGCTGCGCGTACTGAAAGACGAAGGCTATATCCGCGGCTACAGCGAACGCGAGGTCCGCAAGGGCATCAGGGAAATTGTCATTGAGCTGAAGTATCACGAGGGAGTTCCGGTGATCCGAGAGATCGCACGGATCTCGACGCCCGGCCGGCGGGTTTACTCGGCGATCAAGGACTTGAACCGGGATCGCGGCGGATTGGGCACAAAGATCCTGTCCACCGGGCGGGGCGTCCTGTCGGACAACGCCGCCCGCGAAGCCAATGTGGGCGGGGAGGTGCTCTGCCGGGTCTTCTGATCGCGGCAGGAGCGGAACGAAAAAGACGGAACGGAACAAGCCATGTCGCGGATCGGCAAGGAACCGGTAAAAATCCCGAGCGGTGTCGACGTCAAGATCGACGGCCTCTTGGTGACCGCCAGGGGCAAGCTGGGCGAAGAGAGCTTCCGGCTGACCGACGACGTGATCGTCAGCCAGCAGGACGGCGCGCTGGCCGTGTCGCCGGCCAACGACGGCAAACGGGCGCGCACCATGTGGGGCACGACGCGCAGCCAGCTGCAGAACATCGTCACCGGCGTGTCGGAAGGCTTTACCTACAATCTGGACATCCAGGGCGTCGGCTATCGTGCCGCCGTACAGGGCAGGACCCTCAATCTGCAACTCGGCTACAGCCACGATATCGACTATCCGATCCCGGACGGCGTCAGTGTTTCGGTCGAGCGCAATGTGGCGATCGAGGTCAAGGGTACGAATAAGGCCGTGATCGGGCAGTTCTGCAGCGAAGTGCGGGCGTTCCGGCCGCCCGAACCGTACAAGGGCAAGGGCGTGCGCTACCGCGGCGAGTATGTCATGCGCAAGGAAGGCAAAAAGAAATAGGCGCCGGTCTCCGGTTTGCGGATTCCGGGCCGTCTGTTTCCCGATTTTTGGCGAGAAGCGACACACGATGGCAGCCAGAGAGAAAAAACTGTTTACGCGGCGCAGGCGCCGCAACCGGCATGCAATCCGGAAGAAGGCGAATGGACGCCCGCGCCTGTCGGTCTTCCGCTCCGGCAGGCACATCTACGCTCAGATCATCGACGATCTGACGGGCGAGACCAGAGCATCGGCCTCGACTGTCGAAAAAGATGTCAGGAGCACGATCGGGAATGGCGCCAACATTGCGGCCGCCGAAGCCATCGGCCGGCTGGTGGCAGAGCGCGCGTTGAAGGCCAAAGTCGACTTCGTAGTCTTTGACCGCGGCGGCTACATCTATCACGGCCGGGTCAAGGCGCTGGCGGAAGCCGCGCGCGAGGCCGGCCTCAAATTCTAGGGACGGGACGGTAGGCGAATGGCTCGAGAGAACAGGCGCGACGACCGCCGCCGTGGCGGCGGGGACGACCGGGAAGAGAACGAGTTTGTCGAGAAACTCGTCAGCATCAACCGGGTGGCCAAGGTTGTGAAGGGCGGCCGGCGGTTCGGTTTCGCCGCACTCGTTGTGGTCGGCGACGGCAAGGGACGGGTCGGGCACGGCGCCGGCAAAGCGCGCGAGGTGCCCGAAGCGATCCGCAAGGCGACGGAACAGGCCAAGCGCCAGATGATCCGGGTGCCGCTGCGCGAGGCGCGCACCCTGCATCACGACGTCAAGGGCCGCTACGGCGCCGGCAAGGTCGTGCTGCGGGCGGCGCCGGCGGGAACGGGCATTATCGCGGGCGGCCCGATGCGGGCGATCTTCGAGAGCATCGGCATCCACGACATCGTCGCCAAGTCGGTCGGCACTTCGAACCCGCACAATATGGTCAAGGCGACCTTCGATGCGCTGACGCAGATCCAGTCGCCGCGCGATGTCGCGTCGCGCCGGAGCAAGAAGGTCGGCGACATTGTCGGGCGCCGCCAGGACGGCGGCGAGGCCCGCGAGTAGGACAGCAGCGCCCCGGAACGGAAGAACGGGGCGCCGGAGCAGGCGCAATGGCAGAGAAGAAAAAAACGTTGCGGGTCACCCAGACCGGCAGCCCGATCGGCCGGCCGAAGGACCAGCGCGCCACGCTGGTCGGCCTGGGCCTCAACAAGATGCACCGGACGCGCGAGCTGGAAGACACGCCGGCCGTGCGCGGGATGATCCGCAAGGTGCACCACTTGGTGCGCGTCGAGGACTGAGACCGGAGCGGCGACCGGCAGGGCGAGCAGCCCGCCGGCAACAGCGGATTTGAAACGATGAAACTCAACGAACTGGCCGACAACAAGGGCGCGCGAAAGGCGCGGACGCGGATCGGGCGCGGCATCGGCTCGGGCAAGGGCAAGACCGGCGGGCGCGGCCACAAGGGCCAGAACTCCCGGTCCGGCGTCTCGATTGCGGGTTTCGAAGGTGGACAGATGCCGCTCTACATGCGCCTGCCCAAACGCGGCTTCAACAACATCTTCCGCAAGAACTACGCGGCGGTGAATGTCGGCCGCCTGCAGCAGGCGATCGACGCCGGAAAACTGGACGCCGGCGCGAGCATCGATGCCGGCGCACTCCTGAAAGCGGGTGTGATCCGACGGCCGCTCGACGGCGTGCGCCTGCTCGGCCATGGCGAGATATCAGCTGCCATCGAGATATCGGTCTCGGGCGCAACGGGTGCGGCGGTCGCGGCGGTTGAAAGGGCTGGCGGCAAGGTCAATATCGAAGCTGCGGCGCCGAAGCCGGAAGGCAAGTTGCCGAAAAACGAGAAGAAAGCAGCGAAGCGGGCAGAGCGCGCCGGTGGCGGCAAGGCCGCCGTACCGGCGGAGTCGTGAGCCCGAACCTCGTCACGTAGACGCGACAGGCGACCGGATGGCAGTGACCGACAGAATTGCTCCAGGCATGGGCTGGAGCGCGTTTTCGAAGGCGACCGACCTGAAAAAGCGCCTGTGGTTCACGCTGGGCGCACTGATCGTCTACCGACTGGGGACCTACATCCCGATTCCCGGCATCGACCAGCAGATCTTTGCCGACATTTTCGCCCAGATCAATCAGGGCGGCGGCCTGCTGACGGTGCTCAGCACCTTTTCCGGCGGGGCGCTGGAGCGCATGACCATATTTGCGCTCAACATCATGCCCTATATCTCCGCGGCAATTATCATCCAGCTCCTGACCGCGGTATCGCCGAAGCTGGATCAACTCAAGAAGGAAGGCGAATCCGGCCGGAAAAAAATCAACCAGTATACCCGCTATCTCACGGTGCTCCTGGCAGCCGTCCAGGCCTACGGCGTTGCCGTCAGCCTCGAAGGCGCCAGTTCGAGCGCCGGCAATGCAGTCGCCAACCCCGGTATGTTCTTCCGCGCGACCGTCGTTATTACGCTGGTCGGCGGCACGATTTTCCTGATGTGGCTGGGCGAGCAGATCACAGCACGCGGTGTCGGCAACGGGATTTCGCTCATCATCTTCGCCGGCATCGTCGCCAGCGGTCCGGCCGCCATGGCGCAAATGTTCGAGATGGGCCGCCGGGGCTCTCTGTCGGCTTTCGCGATTATCGCATTCGTCGCCATGGCGGTCCTGGTTGTCGCCTTCGTGGTGTTTATGGAGCGGGCGCAACGGAGGATTGTCGTCCAGTATCCTAAACGGCAGCAGGGCAACCGGCAGATCGGCGGCGAGCAATCGCACATCCCGCTCAAGCTCAACACCGCCGGCGTGATTCCGCCGATCTTCGCGAGTTCCCTGTTGCTTCTCCCGGCAACGATTTCCGGCTTTTCCGGGCAGGGCGGGCCGGAATGGCTGAACGTGGTAAACGCGCTGATGGGGCGCGGTCAGCCGTTGTTCCTGCTGATCTATATCGGCATGATCGCCTTCTTCACGTTCTTCTACACGGCGATCGTCTTCAATCCGCAGGACACCGCGGACAATCTGCGCAAATATGGCGGCTTTATACCCGGAATCCGCCCGGGCAAGCCAACAGCCGACTATCTCGACCATGTGCTTACGCGAATTACTGTCGTCGGCGCGCTTTATCTGTGTGCGGTGTGCGCGCTCCCGGAAGTGCTGATCACGCAATATGCGATCCCGTTCTATTTCGGCGGCACCTCGCTGCTGATCGTGGTCTCGGTGACCATGGATACCGTGGCGCAGATCCAGGGCCATATGCTGGCGCATCAGTATGAAGGGCTGATTCGAAAATCCCGTCTTCGAGGCAGAAAATCTTGAATATCGTTCTGATGGGTCCGCCCGGGTGCGGCAAGGGTACCCAGGCCCAGCGCCTCCAGGAAAGATTCGGGATGGTTCACCTGTCAACCGGCGACATGCTGCGCGCCGCGGCGGCGGCTGGAACCGATGCGGGTCTCAGGGCCAAGGCGATTCTCGACCGCGGCGACCTTGTGCCCGACGACATGGTCGTCGGCATCATCGTCGAGCGCATCGAAGATGCCGAAATCCGCGAAAAGGGTTTCATTCTGGACGGGTTTCCGCGCACCGTCGCCCAGGCCGAGAAACTGGACGATGTCCTCGCCGAAAAGCGGATCGATATCCATCACATTATCGAGATGCGCGTGGACGAAGCCGCCCTGTTCGCCCGGATCGAGAGGCGGGCGCAGGAAAGCGCCGGAGCCCGGGCGGACGACAACGCCGAAACGCTGAAAAAGCGGATAGTCGTCTATCGGCAGCAGACAGCGCCGATTCTGCCTTACTACGCGAAGTCCGGCCGTCTGGAGACGGTCGACGGTATGGCGGCGATCGATGACGTAACGACGCAACTGGCGGCGATACTGGAAAGCAGCGCCCAAACGCAAAGGCCTGCCGATTGACAGGCGAAGGCAGCAGTCTATATTCGCCGTGGCTCCGGGGAATTAACCCTTTCGGGGCCCATTCGTGCTTGCGCACACCGGATTTCGTTTCGACCCCGAATGGAAGCCGGTATGGCCTCGAAGCGGCAGCGGCTTCGTAAGAGAAGGAGAGCGCACCTTGGCGCGAATTGCTGGTGTCAATATCCCGACCGGTAAACGGGTCGTCATCGCCTTGACCTATATCCACGGCATCGGACCGGCCCATGCCCGGCGGATCGTAGAGACTGTGGGCGTGCCGATGGAAAAGCGCGTGAACCAGCTTTCCGACGATGAGGTGGTGCGGATCCGCGAGACCATCGACCGAACCTTCCAGGTCGAGGGCGACCTGCGCCGCGAGACGGCGATGAACGTCAAGCGGTTGATGGACCTCGGCTGCTATCGCGGCCTGCGGCACCGCAAGGGTTTGCCGGTCAGGGGCCAGCGCACACATACCAACGCGCGCACCCGCAAGGGCAAGGCGCGGCCGATCGCCGGCAAGAAAAAGTAACGACTTTCAAACGCGCCGGCAGTGGCGCGTTTGCCCGATCCGGCTCCGCCCCGACCGACGCGAAAGGCTGGGGCATACCGGAAACCGCACGCAGGAGCAGTGGATGGCAAGTCCAACGACAGGGCGGGTTCGTCGCCGCGAACGAAAGAATATCACGTCCGGCGTCGCCCATGTGAACGCATCGTTCAACAACACGATGATCACGATCACCGATGCCCAGGGCAACGCGATTTCCTGGTCGTCCGCCGGATCCCAGGGCTTCAAGGGATCGCGGAAATCGACGCCGTATGCCGCGCAGATTGCCGCCGAGGACGCCGGCCGCAAGGCGCAGGATCACGGCATGAAGACCCTGGAAGTCGAGGTCAAGGGGCCGGGCGGCGGCCGCGAATCCGCGCTGCGCGCCCTGCAGTCCATCGGCTTCAACATAACGGCGATTCGCGATGTGACGCCGATACCCCACAACGGCTGCCGGCCGCGCAAGCGCCGCCGGGTCTAGCATCTCCCGCCGAAGGGGAGTGCCGCCGCAGATCTGAACGAATGACGCGCCGGACGACCGGCAGCTATGGGCTCTTGGTATGAACGTACAACAGAAGAACTGGACCGACATTATCAAGCCGAACGGCTTGGCGACCGAATTCGGCAGCGATCCCGACCGGCGGGCGACCATCATCGTTCAACCGCTGGAGCGCGGGTTCGGCCTGACCCTCGGTAACGCGCTGCGCCGGGTGTTGCTGTCCTCGCTGCAAGGCGCGGCGGTGACATCGATCCAGATCGAGGGCGTGCTCCACGAGTTTTCCTCGATTCCCGGCGTGCTCGAGGATGTCACCGACATTGTGCTCAACGTAAAGGCGCTGGCGCTGCGTATGCACGGCGCGTCGGCGCGCCGCCTTTCGCTGCGTGCGCAAGGGCCCGGCGCAGTGACTGCAAGCCAGATCGAAGGGGTCCACGACGTCGATATACTCAACCCCGATCATGTGCTGATGCATCTCGACGAGGATATCGAGGTCGTCATGGAAATGACCGTGGAGAGCGGCAAGGGCTATGTACCCGCTGTCCAGAACCGCGACGAAGAATCGCCGATCGGCCTCATTCCGGTGGATGCCATTTTCAGCCCTGTCAAGAAAGTGTCCTACAAGGTCGAAAATGCGCGGGTTGGACAGGTGACCGACCTCGACAAGCTGTCCCTTACCGTCGAGACCAACGGTGCGGTTTCGCCGGAAGATTCCGTCGCCCTTGCGGCGCGCATCCTGCAGGATCAGCTCCAGCTCTTCATCAATTTCGAAGAACCGAAGCAGATCGTCAGGGAAGAACAGGAAGGCGATCTGCCGTTCAACCGCAACCTTCTGCGCAAGGTGGACGAACTGGAACTGTCGGTCCGCTCGGCGAACTGCCTGAAGAACGACAACATCATCTATATCGGCGACCTGGTGCAGAAGACCGAGACGGAAATGCTGCGCACGCCGAACTTCGGCCGCAAATCCCTGAACGAGATCAAGGAAGTGCTGTCGCAGATGGGCCTGGCGCTGGGGATGGAAATCCTGGACTGGCCGCCGGAGAATATCGAAGACCTCGCCCGCAAGCTGGAAGAGCCCTACTAGAGCGGATTGCGCAGCGGCGATCCGCGCCTGCCTTCGGCCTGCCGGGGGCGCAAACGAACGCATACGGCCGCCTGAGGCCGCCCGGGAGTTGGAGCCATGCGCCACAGAATGAGCGGCCGGAAGCTGAACCGGACGAGCAGCCACCGCAAGGCCATGTTCGCCAATATGGCGGCGGCGCTTATCAAGCACGAGCAGATCAGGACGACCCTGCCCAAGGCGAAGGATCTGCGTGGCGTCACCGACCGCCTTATCACGTTGGGCAAGCGCGGCGACCTGCATGCCCGCCGGCAGGCCCTGGCGGTGCTGAAAGACCGGGCGCTCACCGAAAAGCTGTTCGGTACGCTGGCCGAGCGCTACGCCTCGCGCCGGGGCGGCTATACCAGGGTGCTGCGCGCCGGATTCCGCTATGGCGATTCGGCGCCGATGGCGGTTATCGAACTGGTCGACCGCGACCCCGAAGCAAGGGGGCAGGACAGCGGTCCGATCCAGGACGCCGAGGCGGCCGAAGCGGAAGAGAGCTAGGCGCCTCGGCGCAGAACCGCTCCGGGGCGTCCGTTCCGCCGCTGCCCGACCCTCGGGTCGGCGCCTTGACAGGGTGAATGCCGATGGCGCTGAGCGCGACGCCGCAGAACACCCCCGGATTGTTCGAAAGTCATGCGCCCCGGCCGCTGGCCGACCGGCTGCGGCCGGAGACCCTGGAAGGTATCGTCGGGCAGGACCACCTGATCGGCCCCGAAGCACCGATCGGCCGGATGCTGGCGGCCGCTTCCCTCGTATCGCACATCCTGTGGGGTCCGCCGGGCACCGGAAAGACGACCATCGCGCACCTGGCGGCCGATCGGACGGCGCTTCATTTCGAGCCGGTTTCGGCCGTGTTCTCCGGCGTCGCCGAACTGCGCAAGATATTCGAGGCGGCTCGACAGCGGCGGACCGGCGGGCAGGGCACTCTCCTGTTCGTCGACGAAATCCACCGCTTCAACCGGGCCCAGCAGGATGCCTTCCTGCCGGTTGTCGAGGATGGCACGGTCATCCTCGTCGGCGCGACGACGGAAAATCCGTCCTTCGAGCTGAATCCCGCGCTGCTTTCGCGCTGCCGGGTGCTGGTGCTGAACCGGCTTGACGACGCAGCCCTCGAATCGTTGCTCGCGCGCGCCGAAACCGTGGAAGGGAGGCCGCTGGGCCTCACCGCCGAGGCGCGCAGTGCGCTCAAGGCGATGGCTGACGGCGACGGGCGCTATCTTCTGAATTTGGCGGAAACCGTCTGGGCTGCGGATGCCGTCGGCGAGGTCGATACGGCGGCTCTGGCATCGCTGGTCCAGCGCCGGGCGCCGCTCTACGACAAGGGGCAGGAAAGCCACTACAATCTGATCAGCGCGCTGCACAAGAGCTTGCGCGGCTCGGACTGCGACGCCGGCCTGTACTGGTTGGCCCGGATGCTCAGCGGCGGTGAAGACCCGCACTATATCGCCCGGCGGCTGACCCGCTTTGCCGTGGAGGATGTCGGCCTGGCGGATCCGAATGCCCTGACCCAGTCTATCGCAGCCTGGCAGGCCTTCGAGCGGATCGGTTCGCCGGAGGGCGAACTGGCTCTCGCCCAGCTCGTCGTCTATCTCGCGACGGCGCCGAAGTCGAACGCGGCTTACAAGGCTCTCGGCGCAGCCACGGAGAGCGCCCGCAAGACCGGATCGCTCGCCCCGCCGAAGCATATTCTCAACGCGCCGACCCGGCTGATGAAGGATCTGGGCTACGGCGCCGGCTATGCGTACGACCACAACGCGGAAGACAGGTTTTCAGGACAGAACTATTTTCCCGACGGCATGCCGCGGGAGGTCTATTACCGTCCGGTCGAGCGCGGCTTCGAGCGCGATATCCGCAAGCGGCTCGACTATTGGGCGCGTCTGCGCGAGCGCCGGACGCCGGACGGCGACCCGGCGCCCGACGACACGGAAGAATGAAGGTCCTGCTTCCTGCCTCGGCCGCCGATTCGGCGCTGGCCCCTTGGACCGGGCGGCTGGCGGATTGCGCCGCGTCAAGCTGAATGGCGATGCCTGTGACCCGGCACACTGTTGCGGAAACCGACGGCAACCAGCGGCTCGACCGATGGTTCAGGCAAAAGTTTCCGGAACTGGGTCACGGCCGGCTGGAGAAACTCCTGCGCACCGGCCAGGTGCGGGTCGACGGCAAACGGGTGAAGGCCGGGCACAGGCTCTCTCCCGGCCAGGTGATCCGTATCCCACCGCTGCAGACTGCGTTGCAGGACCCGGTCCCGGCGAAGCGCCTGAAGGAACGGCCGGCCGGATCGACGAGGGAAGACCGGGAGTTCCTCGAGTCGATTGCGCTGTATCGGGATGACGCCATTCTCGTCCTGAACAAGCCGGCAGGTCTGCCGGTCCAGGGCGGCTCCGGACAGGATCGCCATCTCGACGGTATGCTGCAGAGCCTGAGACGCTCCGGCGAACCGCCGCGCCTGGTGCATCGGCTCGACAAGGATACCAGCGGCGTCATCGCCGTCGGACTGACGCGGCAGGCGGCCTCGGCGCTGGCCGCGGCATTTCGGGGCCGGGAGGTGCGCAAGCTGTATTGGGCGGTCGTGGTCGGGACACCCGAGCGGCGGCGCGGTTTCATCGACCTGGCGCTTGCCAAGCGCGCCGGCCCGGCCGGCGAGCGGGCGGTCGTCGGGGAAGACGCCGGGACCGGCAGGAAAGCCGATGACGCCCGCTCCGCACGAACCCGTTACGCGGTGATCGACCACGCGGCAAACCAGTTGACCTGGCTCGCCCTCATGCCGCTGACCGGCCGGACGCATCAGTTGCGCGCGCATTGCCCGGCGATCGGGACGCCCATCCTCGGAGACGGCAAGTATGGCGGTAGAGACGCGTTCGTCACCGGCCTGTCGCGCCGGGTCCATCTGCATGCGCAGCGACTGATCGCGCCGCATCCGGCAGGCGGATGGATCGATGTAGAAGCCGCGTTGCCGCCCCATATGTCAGAAACGTTCGATACAATGGGCTTCGACTCGCGCGCCGACACCGATCCTTTCGGCCTCGGCGCGGTCGGAGAGTAGGCCGGAGCGGCACGGTGCGCTGGATTCTGCGCGGTGTAATCGGTCTGGCGGTTGTCGCGATCCTTGTTGCCGTGGTCGCGGTCGTTACCGTCGGTACAACCGATTTCACGGCCTACCGCGACGACATCGCCGCCGCTGTGGAGGACGCCACCGGTCGGAGGATCACAATCGGCGGCCGGATCGAGCAGAATATTCTGACCTTATCGCCTTCGATTAGGCTGACCGGTCTGGCCGTCGCCAACGCGGATTGGGGTTCGCGGCCGCAGATGTTGACGGCAAAACGCGCCGAGATCGAAATCGCGCTGCTGCCGCTGATAAGCCGCGAAATCAAGGTGACGCGCTTCCGATTGACCGGCGCAGACCTGTTGCTCGAGACAAACGCCGAAGGCGCGGCGAACTGGCTGTTTGCCGGAAAGGCCGGCGAAGAGTCTGGAACGCCGTCCGAGGCGCCCGACAACACCGCGTCTTCCGCGGTGCCGGTCGTACCGCTGTTGAAGCATGTCCGGATCGAGGAGTCCGTCGTCACCTTCCGCGACGGCCGCAGCGGGCTGATCAGCAGGCTGCGGATCGAAAAGGTCGCTGCGCAGGCGGCGACTTTCGAGAGCGCCATCGCCTTCAGCGCCCGCGGCGCCTACAACGGCCTCGCCGTTGCCGCGGAAGGGACTTTCGGCCAGCTCGATGCCCTGTTCCGGCGGGTCCGGAATTACCCGATGGCAGCAGCGCTGACGGTCGGGCGGAGCCGGTTGCGGGCTTCCGGCGCGGCCGATCTCTCCGGCCCTCTGCCGGCAATTTCAGGCAGCGTCGAGGGCGAGTTGCTGGACCTCGACCAGATTGCGGCTGCGACCGGCCGGAGCGACGGCAAGCCTGCGCCGGCGAAGAGCGCGGAGCCTGGCGGGACCGTGACGCAGAACCCGGGCAGAGCGCTTGTCCTGTTCCCGGAAGACGAACTGCCGCTCGGCATTCTCGGCCTGTTCAACGGTAAAATTACGATCGGAATGAAACGGCTGGTCGTGGCGCGCAACGCATTCAACAAGGTGCGGGCCGAGGTTGCGCTCCGGGACGGCCGGGTGGCCGTGCGCAAATTCATCAGCCGGCTGGCCAAGGGCCGGATTGCCGGCACTCTGCGGCTCGACATCGGCAGCCGGACGCCGAAAATCGCCGCCGATTTGCGGGCGTCGCGGATTTCCTCCGGTGCGGTGCTCCGGCAGGCGCATGACGAGCCATTGATCGACGCTCCCGTCGCAGCGCACGCCCGGGTTTCGGGCGCCGGACGTTCGGCTCGCGCCATTGCCTCGACTCTCAAGGGGCCGGTCACGGTGACGATTGGACGGGGGCCCGTCGCCAACCGCCTGTTCGACGTTGCGACGACCGATTTGCTGAAATTGCTGGCCCGGAAGCCTGGCAGGCTCTGGGTCGTTTGCGGCGAATTTGCACTGCAGTTCGACGGCAGGGGCGTCGGGCGGGGCAGGCAACTCGTGCTCGATACGAACAGGGTGACCTTCTACGGGCAGGGCGCCGTGAACCTCGGACGCGAATCGCTGGATTTCCGCTTCGTCCCGGCCGGCAAGGGCGTCAGCCTGACCCGGATTGCGAGTGTTCTTCCGATTTCGATCGCCGGTTCCCTGACCCGTCCGGACATATCGGTCGAGGCGACGGCTATCCCGAAACGGGCGGCAACCGAATTGCTCGGCCTCGTCACGCAGCCTTTCGGGACAACGAAGGGCGAGACCGCCGCGCGCCGGAGATGCGGGTCGCGGGAGGCGGCCGAAAGCTCCGGCCGGAACGAGAAACCCCGCGCCAGGAAAAGCAAATCGGGAGCCGGTCGTTTGCTGGACGACCTCAAGAAGCTCAACCCGTTTCGGGAATGAAACGGTTTTACAAGGCGGCGGCCGTCGGGGAGTTTGACGGCGGCTTCGGAATTTCGCTCGATAACCGGCCGGTCCGGACGCCGGCCCGCGCCGCGCTGCATGTCCCGACCAGGGCGCTGGCCGAGGCTCTATGCGAAGAGTGGAACGCGCAAGGAGATCGGGTCGATCCCTTGTCGATGCCGCTCTCGCAGCATGCGAACACGGCGATCGACCGGATGCCGGACGCACGGCGGGAAACGGTCGCCGAGTTGGTGCGATACGGTGAAACCGATCTGTTGTGCTACCGCGCCGAACGGCCCGAAGCCTTGGTCGCCCGGCAGGCGGCGCTGTGGCAGCCGCTGCTGGACTGGCTGCAACGCCGTTACGGAATCGCGTTGCGCGCAGTCGTCGGCGTGCTCCCGCAGCCCCAGGACCCGCATTCGATTGCACGGTTGGAACGGGTGATCGACGCGCATGACAACTTCGCGCTCACCGCGCTGCATATGGGGGCAACCAGCGCCGGATCCGTCGTGATCGGCCTGGCCATGATGGACGGCGAAATTTCCGCCGATGAGGCTGCTGCGGCGGCCTTTCTGGACGATCGGCACCAGATTGAGCAATGGGGCGCCGACGAGGAGACAGAAGCGCGTCTGGCGCACGCGAGCGCCGATCTCGCTCTGGCATCACGATTGGGCCATCTGCTTCGCGCCTGACTTGGCCGGGCGCGGCCTAACGGACTGGCCACGATCCGGGCAGGATGCTCTAATCCCGGTTCGGCGCTCACCAACGGGGCGGGAATTCTGTCATGCAGGAAATTCTTGCAGAACTTGGCAAACGGCGCGAAGCCGCTCGACTCGGCGGTGGCCAGAGGCGGATCGAAGTCCAGCATGCCAAGGGCAAATTGACGGCGCGCGAGCGGCTCGACGTACTGCTCGATTCGGAAAGTTTCGAAGAATACGACATGTTCGTCGAGCATCGCTGCGCCGACTTCGGTATGGAAGAACAGCGGGTGCCTGGCGACGGCGTCGTCACCGGCTGGGGACGGATCAACGGCCGGACCGTATTCGTGTTCAGCCAAGACTTTACCGTCTTCGGCGGGTCGCTCTCGGAGGCCCATGCCGAGAAAATCTGCAAGGTCATGGACCAGGCGATGAAGGTTGGCGCGCCGGTCATCGGCCTCAACGATTCTGGCGGCGCGCGTATCCAGGAGGGCGTTGCCTCGCTCGCCGGCTATGCCGAGGTGTTCCAGCGCAACGTGATGGCTTCCGGCGTGATTCCACAGATTTCCTGCGTCATGGGACCCTGCGCCGGCGGCGCGGTCTACTCCCCGGCCATGACCGACTTCATCTTTATGGTCGAAGACAGTTCCTACATGTTCGTGACCGGTCCGGAGGTGGTGAAGACCGTCACCCACGAAGAGGTCACGGCCGAGGAACTTGGCGGCGCGATCACCCATTCCTCGAAATCGGGCGTGTCCGACATGGCCTTCGAGAACGACATCGAAGCCCTGCTACAGCTGCGCCGCTTTGTCGATTTCCTGCCCGCGTCCAACCGGGAGGCGCCGCCGCAGCGCGACTGGCAAGATCCTGCCAACCGGCCGGAGCCTTCGCTGGATACGCTGGTGCCGGACAATCCCAACAAACCCTACGACATCAAGGAACTGATCCACAAGGTCGCCGACGACGGAGATTTCTTCGAGCTCCAGCCCGACCACGCCGCCAATATCGTCATCGGCTTCGGCCGGATGGCCGGCCGCACGGTCGGCTTCGTCGCCAACCAGCCGATGGTGCTGGCCGGCTGCCTGGACATCAACTCGTCGCGCAAGGCGGCGCGTTTCGTGCGCTTCTGCGACTGTTTCAACATCCCGATCGTGACCTTCGTCGACGTGCCCGGCTTCCTGCCCGGCACGGCGCAGGA
>LXNJ01001100.1_pt1 | contig 16667 bp, 12 predicted proteins | sample 809081 | NCBI WGS metagenome assembly LXNJ01 (sample SAMN04870510, study PRJNA318959) | sponge metagenome | biome: sponge; feature: marine sponge reef; material: water | host: Petrosia ficiformis | place: Greece: Milos, Mediterranean Sea | collected 2013-05-29 | depth 5-7 m
GCCGGCATATCCGACGCGGGCGAGGACAAACCTCGCCCCTACGGTGCCTCCGCCTCGACACGGTCCCGAAGGGCGCGCCCGCACCTGGCGCCGAGATTGCGCAGCAATCTCGACACGCGCCCGAAGGGCGCGCCCGCACCTGGCACCGAGATTCCGCAGCAATCTCGACACGCGCCCGAAGGGCGCGCCCGCACCTGGCGCCGAGATTGCGCAGCAATCTCGACACGCGCCCGAAGGGCGCGCCCGCACCTGGCGCCGAGATTGCGCAGCAATCTCGACACGCGCCCGAAGGGCGCGCCCGCACCTAACGCCGAGATTGCGCAGCAATCTCGACACGCGCCCGACGGGCGCGCCGACGCCAAACCGCGCCGTTCTCCGTACTGGCATCAAGGCCGTCGAGATACGCCTCGTGCACAGCGACTTCCTCGGCCGACGCCATCACGACGGCGACCGCCGGCCGGTCCTCGGGCAAGCGCGTGACTTCCCGCTCGCCGAGTGCCTCCCCCGAATCCTCGTCATCGCCGAATAAGGACATCTGACCGCCGGTCATCCGGAGGTAGACGTCGGCCAGGATCTCCGCGTCCAACAGCGCCCCGTGCAACTCGCGCGCCGAGTTATCTACATCGTAGCGTCGGCACAGTGCATCCAAGCCGTTCTTTTGCCCGGGATGCTTGCGCCTCGCCAAGGCGAGGGAATCCGTTACGTTGCAGACGTCGATGAGCTTGGACGCGCCGGGGCGGTCTAAGAGCGAGAGTTCGTAGTCGATGAACGCCAGATCGAAGGGCGCGTTGTGAATGATCACCTCCGCGCCTTCGACGAATGCGAGAAACTCGTCCGCGACCTCGCGGAACCTCGGTTTGCCGGTCAGGAACTCGGCATCGAGTCCGTGCACGTCGAACGCGGCGTCGTCGATGTCGCGTTCCGGGTCCATATAACGCTGCAAACGACGACCCGTGATCTTGCGATCGACGATCTCAACCGCACCCACCTCGATGACACGGTGCCCGGCCTGTTCGGCTTCGAGGCCCGTGGTTTCAGTGTCGAGAACTACCTGCCTCAATTGATCTCCCCTCTACCCTCGCTCCCCACTCTTCAGCATCTCGTCGATGGCCTCGTTCGCGGCACGATCCACGGCTTCGTTTTCCGCATGTCCGCTGTGGCCCTTGACCCACTGCCACGAGACCTCGTGGCCTTCGTTCAACGCGTCGAGCCGTTGCCAGAGGTCGACGTTCAGGACCGGCCGGTTGCCCGCCCGGGCCCACCCCCGTCGTTTCCAACCGACGATCCAACGGGTGATTCCCTGCCTCACGTACTCCGAGTCGGTGGTCAATGTGACCTTGCTCGGCCGCTTCAGGGCCGCAAGCCCCTCGATGGCGGCCATCAGTTCCATCCGGTTGTTCGTGGTGCGGGCTTCAGCACCGCGAATGGATTTCTCCGCGTCCCCGTAGCGCAACAAGGCCGCCCAGCCGCCCGGGCCCGGATTGCCCCGGCATGCACCGTCCGTGAATATCTCGACTCGACGGGTCACAACCAATCGGCCTGGCGTGTTGCATTCCCCAAGACCGCCGCCGCGAGCTCGCGGCTGTGTTGTCGCTGATTTCCGCGTTCCAGGACGTAACCGTGCCCCTGCTTCGTCGCGGCGAGAATGTAAGCACCGCCCAGCGGCAGCTGAAGGCGGTTGACCCAGGCACTGGCGGTATGCCAGCGGTCCGAGTGGAGCGCCATCGGCAATGCCGAGCGGTAATTCAGGTAGATCGTTCGGGCCTCCCGGGTCATGCCCAGGACGGTGAGCCATTCGCTGAGCCTGGGGACGCTTAAGGGACGCAGGTCGCGGAACGCCCGCAGGGGCTTGATAAACAGCCACAAACTCAACGGGTTGAATCCCACCACGACCAACCGGCCCCCGGACCTGAGAACCCGGGCCGCTTCACGCAGGGTTCCGCGCCGATCCGCAACGACGTCGAGAGCGTGATGCAGTACGATGCCGTCGATGCTGCCTCCGGCAAACGGAAGTTCGGCTGTGTCCGCGACCACGAGATCGATGTCCGCCATCCCCGGGCGGGCGCGTTCGCGCCCCGACGATCCGTCCAAGGTGGTGTGGGCGGCGCAGATCCGCGCGCGAACCATGCACTGTGCCGTGGTGTCCACCAGGTCGTCGGTTGCACCGATCCATAGCAGCGAGTCGCCGTGGAACCTGCGCACGGTTTCCTGCAGCGCCGGACGTTCCGAGGCCAGAAGCCGGTCCCCGGCAGGCGTAGCCAGCCATTCGGCCAACCGCCGACGCCTGGCGGCGGCACCGATTCGGCGGCCGGCGGCCCGGGGTTCGCGGCGGGGTTCCGTCCCGCCCTGGTAATCTGCGTTTGCCAAGTATTCCGCTTTCCCGCAAAGTACTTGCGCTTCGTCATGACGATTCTGACCACCACCACCGTGTTCTGCAACCGCCCGTTGACAGCGTCCGCACGCCCGTTACGCCAAGCTTGCGCCGGGTTGGCCGCAACCTGGCCGACACCGTTCGCACTCTCCGTTGTAATCCTCGGTCTCGCCGGGTGTGGGACCGTATCCGTCGAAACGCCCACCGATGGGGTTGGTGCCGTCCCCGTCAACGAAGTGCCGGGCGAAGACACCCCGCCTGATTCCACCATCGACGCCACCGAGCCGGTCGACGTTATCGTGCCAGCCGACGTCACATCGACCAGCACCGAATCGCCCTCTGCTGCGCCCATCGGCGAGACCGAGGCCACACCCGTCGAGCCGCCCGATCCGCCGGTGCACGAGGAAGCGGTCGCGATGGGATTCGTCGACCGACTACGGGAGAGCTTTCGGTTGGACCACTCATTGGATCGCCAAGCCGTCGCCAAGGAAATTACCTGGGTGGCGCGTAGACCGGACCGCCTGGCCCGGCGCGACCGTCTGCTCGAGTATCTACCCTACGTTTGTGAAAAGGTCTGGGACCGAGGCATGCCCGGCGAAATCTGCCTCTTGCCGATTGTCGAGAGTCGGCTCGACCCGTTTGCCTTCTCGAAGGGAGGCGCGGTCGGGTTGTGGCAGTTCATGCCGGCGACCGCCAAGCGCTTCGGCTTGAAGATTGACTGGTGGGTGGACGAACGGCGCGATGTCGTGCTCGCCACCGACGCCGCACTGGACTACCTGGAGGAACTGCACGATCGCTTCGGCGACTGGCTTCTGGCCCTCGCCGCCTACAATTGGGGTGAGGGCAGCGTGAGTCGAAGACTGAGTCGTTCGGGACCGAACGCCGGTTTCTTCGATATCAAGGTGCCGCGCGAGACCTCCCGGTACGTCGATCGTCTACTGGCATACTCCGCGATCTTCGCCGATCCGGCTAGATTCGGGGCCGAACTGCCGTTTTCAGACTTGGGGGCCTCGTCGGTCGCATTCGCCGTGGTCGAAACCGGGGGACAGGTCGACTTGGCTCGGGCTGCTGAAGCGTTGGGTTGCGAACTCGACGAGATCTATCGGCGAAACCCGGCTCTCAATCGCTGGGCTACCCACCCGGAAGGGCCACACCGACTCCTCGTCAGTGCCGACAGCGAGTCAACAGCCGCCGAGGCACTGGCGCGAATCCCCGAGACGGAGCGACTCGCCTGGGTGCGCCATCGCGTCGTTTCCGGCGAGACACTCAGTGAGATCGCCAGAGCGTATCGCACCAGCGTGGAGTGGCTCCAACAAGCAAACGGCTTGCCAAGCACGCTTGTTCGCACGGGGGATCACCTGCGGGTTCCGGCGACGCACCGGCCCGTTGAGCACTACGCACGGTTGTCGCGTCCCTTGGCCGGCGGATCCGCGGGCGAATATGTCGTCAAACCTGGCGACACGATCTGGGGCATTGCTCGTTCGCTCGGCCTGCAACGCCAAGCACTGATGGCCGCCAATCACATTGGTCCCGAGGACATCCTGAGAATCGGCCAGCGTTTGTCGATTTCCCACTAGCGGGTTACTGCCGTTGCGGGCGACCGCTGGCCTCAGGGCGGGTCAAGCGTCGTTGCGTTGGACCGTGAAGCCGCCGGGGCGGGTTGAGGGTCGGCGCGGGCGACCGCAAGGATCGCCCCTACGGAGCGGCGAATTCGATTGCGCTGATCGAGGCGTCGGCCCGCAGGGTACGAACCAAAGCGTCGAGATCCTGGTTAGCCGACAATTGTTCAAGCGACCGTGCGAGTGCGTTGCGGTCGGCTTCGCTCGTTGCGGCGTAGTCTTCGAGCACCACGTTCGAGAGACGCACCAATGCCCGGGATCCGTTCGCCAGGGCAGCAATGTCGGAGGTAGCCTCCCCTGGGTCCGGTGCCGCCATTTCGAACGCCCGGGCGCGGATTTCCGCGGGCACGGACTGATCCGAACGCGCCGTGCCGTCCGCGCGTTGCCACGTGATCCCCGTCGCGTCCGCGAGTTCGGCGGGCGTGGACCCATCGGCCAGCTGGGTCAACGCATCGAAGGCCGCGTCCTCGGTCTGACGTCGTGCCCGCTCCAATGCCAACCTCCCGCCGATCTCCTCACGCACCTCGTCGAGGGGTCGTTCGGTTGGTGGATGTCGTTGTCGCAGGCGTATGACCACCGCTGCGTCCGCGGTTGCCACCGCGGGACTGTTGAAGCCTTCGACGAGAACCTCGTCCCCGAACGCGGCCTGACGAACGGCTGCATCCGCGAAGATACCTGTGCGAGACGATCGCATCACGCCATCCAACGCCTGGACTTCAACACCGTAGCGCTCCTCGAGCCCGCCGAGGGTGTCGCCATCTTCGAATGCGAGTTCGTCGGCCTCCCGAAGCAACTCCTCGAAACGTGTGTCCGCTTCTTGACGCCGCAGGTCGTTCCCGATAGCCGCGGCACGTTCCGCCAACGACGGGATATCGACGTCGTCGATGTCGACGAGCTTTATCAAGTGGACCCCGAACTCGGTCTCGACGGGGGCCGACACCTCCCCGGGAGAAAGCGACCACAAGGCAGTCTCGAGAGCCGGCGGCAAGACGTCTTTCCCAATGCTGCCCAGATCCCCGCCTTGGTCCGCCGACGGGTCCTCCGAGATCGCCCGGGCACGTTCCTCGAAGCTCGCTCCCGCTTCGATGGCCGTGCCGACTTCCGACAAGACGGCTATCGCATCCTCGACACTCCGTTCGTCATTGACCTCGAGCAGAATGTGCGCCGCACGTCGTGTAGGTTCTGGCATGGCGGCAATCTCGTCCTGGTAGGCGAGCTCGATCGCGGCCTCTTCGATGACGACCTCCGCTTCGAGGGGACCCCGCGGGATCTCGAGGTACTCGAAGTCGAACTTCTCCGGCGTCATGTAGTCGTCGAGGAAGTTGCCGTAGTGCTCCTCGATTTCCTGATCGCCGACCTCCACCTCCGCGGCAAAGGACTCGACGTCGAAGAGCAGGTAGGCGATGTCTCGACGTTGACCCAGGATCCGCGCGTTGCGCCTTAGCTCTCGTGGGGTGACGAAACTCGTCTCCGCCAGGCTGGCGTTGACTTGGTTTTGAAGCAGACGCTCCGCTTGGTCGGTTTGGTAGGAGCTCGGCGTGTGGCCGAACCCCGCAAGCCAATTGCGGTACATCGCGTCGTCGAAGCCCTCGACACCGGCAAAAGACTCTCGAATGCGCCGCTGAACCGCGCCCTCGCTCACCGACAGATCGAGATCCCGGGCGAACTGCTGAGTTAGCGTCTTGACAACGAGGGACTCGAGCACGACTCGGGGATCGATCAGGCGGTCGAGCAGCTCGTCCGAGACCTCGTCTCCCAAACGATTGCGCTGCACCGCTCGCTCGCGCTGGGTCTCCAACTCGAGCACACGCTGAGTGATGTCATCGCCGTTCACGGTCGCGGCGATCGGTTCACCACCGGAGAAGAGCTGAATCGCGCCGAACCCGGTCACGGCCAGCACGAAGACGATCAAGGCAACAAGAACCTTCGCGAAGATTCCCTGCGCGCCCGCGCGCATCTTCTGCAGCACCACGGATTTCGTTCCCCGCCGACTTACCTACCCGGGCGGGTCCGACGTACTTGTCGCCCTTCGCCTTCTAGTTCAGCGCGTCCTTCAGAGCCTTGCCGGGCTTGAAAGCCGGCAGCTTGGCAGCCGCAATCTCGATCTCCTCACCGGTGCGTGGATTGCGTCCGGTGCGAGCCCCGCGCTCGCGGACGGAGAACGTGCCGAATCCCACGAGGGCAACGGGTTCGCCGTTCTGCAACGACCCTTGAATCGCGTTGAGTGCAGCATCCAATGCCCGCGCCGCAGAGGCCTTCGAAATGTCCGCCTCGTCGGCGATCGCATCGGTGAGTTCTGATTTGTTCATTGGCGTTGTCCTTAAGGTGGGTGGCCCTCGACCAGCGTGCCTCTCGTAAGACCGGCCCCCGCAGGCAGTGCCGGCCGAGATTCCGAGTTTATATCAGCCGACCGAAATACCGTCAATTAGATACCGCACACAGGTGTGGTTTTTCCCGGTGTCGGGGTAGCCACACCACGGATTCGGCGGTGCGGCGACGGCAACGCGTCGACTCACTCGGCGCGCGCGTGGGACAACGGCTGACCGGAAGGCCCGAGCCTCAACCGGCCACTCAATGCGCACTGATCGGCAACTCTTCCGTGGGTTGCGGTGGGCCGAGCGGAACCCTGGCTTCGTCGGGCTCGGCCGTGTGCGGTTCAGGGCGACGCTCGAGCGCCGCATCGATCACGTCATCCATCCAATCGACGGGCAGAATCTCGAGGTCGTCCTTGACGTTGTCCGGAACCTCCTTGAGATCCCGGACGTTTTCCGCCGGAATCACGACACGCGTTATACCGCCCCGGTGTGCCGCGAGCAGCTTCTCCTTGAGCCCGCCAATCGGCAACACCTGGCCGCGCAAAGTGATCTCACCGGTCATCGCCAGGTCCGCCGCGACGGGAATTCCCGTCAGGACGCTCACCAGCGCCGTACACATCCCGATTCCGGCGCTCGGACCATCCTTCGGTGTCGCCCCCTCCGGCACGTGAATGTGCAGGTCATAGCGCTCATGGAAGTCTTCCCGGATACCAAGCGCCGCCGCTCGGCTGCGCACGAACGTCATCGCCGCCTGTATAGACTCCTGCATGACGTCGCCCAGTGACCCGGTCTTGATCTGCTGACCCTTGCCCGCAACCGCCAAGGCCTCGATATTGAGAAGCTCGCCACCGGCCTGGGTCCAGGCCAGGCCCGTGACAACCCCGACCTGGTTCTTCTTCTCCGCCCGTCCGTAGGTGAACTTCCTGACGCCGTTGTAAGCTTCAACGTCGTCGGCCTCGATGGGCTTCGCCGCAGCCTCGTCCCCCCCCTCCGCTAGCGATTGTTCCGTAACGACTTTGCGGCACAGCTTGGCGATCTCGCGTTCGAGACCACGCACACCCGCCTCCTTGGTGTAGTACCGAATCATGTGCGTTAGTGCTTCGTCGGTGACCTTGAAGTCATCCTCGCCGAGACCGTTCAAACGCTTCTGCTTCGGTATCAGGAAGCGCGAGGCGATGCTGCGCTTCTCGTCCTCCGTGTAGCCGGCCAGTCGAATCACCTCCATCCGGTCGAGCAATGCGGGTGGGATGTTCATCGAGTTGGATGTGCACACGAAGAACACGTCCGAAAGGTCGTAGTCGACCTCGAGGTAATGGTCGTTGAAGGCGTGGTTCTGCTCGGGATCGAGGACTTCGAGCAATGCCGACGCCGGGTCGCCGCGAATGTCCATGCCCATCTTGTCGATCTCGTCCAGAAGAAATAGCGGATTGCGAACGCCTGCCTTGGCGAGGCGTTGCAGGATCTTGCCGGGCATCGAGCCGATGTACGTACGCCGGTGGCCACGGATTTCGGCCTCGTCCCGGACGCCGCCAAGCGCCATGCGGACGTACCTGCGGTTGGTGGCGCGGGCGATCGACTCGCCGAGCGACGTCTTCCCTACCCCCGGTGCGCCCACCAGGCACAACACGGGACCCTTGAGCTTCTTCACCCTGCCTTGCACGGCCAGGTACTCCAGGACCCGCTCCTTGACCTCTTCGAGGCCGTAGTGGTCATCGTCGAGAATCTTCTGCGCGGCCCGGAGGTCCCGGCGTACGCGTCGCCGCTTTTTCCAGGGAATCGAGAGTATCCAGTCCAGATAGCTGCGCACGACCGTGGCTTCCGCGGACATGGGCGCCATCAGGCGGAGCTTCGCGAGCTCGTTCGAGGCCTTGTTGCGGGCTTCCTTGGGCATTCCGGCCGAGTCGATCCGCTCCTTGAGGGTGTCCAATTCGTTCGGCGCGTCGGACAGATCCCCGAGTTCCTTGTTGATGGCTTTGATCTGCTCGTTCAGGTAGTACTCGCGCTGGCTCTTCTCCAGTTGTTTCTTCACGCGTCCGCGGATGCGCTTGTCCATCTGCCGTGCTTCGATCTCCGCGTCCAGGTATGCCTCGATGCGCTGCACGCGTTGCTTGAGATCGAACGTCGCCAGCACGGACTGCTTCGCCTCAAGCTTCAGAGGTGCCTGGGCGGCAATGGTGTCGACGAGGCGCGCCGGATCGTCGATGCTCGACAACGACGTGACCACGTCCTGGCGAATCTCCTTGGAGGTCTTGGCGAGCGTCTCGAAGCGTCCCATAAGGGATCGCAACACGGCCTCCGCCGCCCCGGCGGCCAGTGCGACCTCCTCGAACGGGATCACGTTGGCGACGATCACCGGTCCATCGACCCGGAAACTGTCAACCTTGGCCCGCTGGCCACCCTCGATCAGGACCTTGACCTTGCCATCCGGGAGCGGCAGCAACTGCAGGATCGTCGCGACGGTACCGACATCGTAGAGGTCGCCGGGATCCGGATCGTCGATGGCCGCATCGCGCTTGGTGACCAGGAGAATCTGCTGGTCGCCGGCCATGCTGGCCTCAAGCGCCCGAATGGAACGCTTGGTCCCCACGAACAACGGGTGGATTCCGTGTGGGTAGATCACCATCTTGCGCAGCGGGAGCACCGCGAGATCGGTGAGCATAGCGGTCAACGGCATCGGCTAGGTCCTCCGCCGGCGTTAGAGCGCCTCGCTGCTCGGCGGTGCTCCGCGTAGCGGCGCTTGAGAAGGCTGTGGTTGTCGGAAATACGACTCAAGTGTCAACATCCGAGCGCAAAGAGCTTAGCTCGCGGGATTCGACGCGGGCCCGGCTTCCCCTTCAACCGGCGGAACGCTCTGGTAGACCAGCATCGGTTCGTTCTCGCCTTCGATCACGCTTTCGTCGACCACGACCTTGGCCACTCCCTCCGACGACGGCAGGTCGTACATGGTGTTGAGGAGTACCGACTCCAGGATCGAGCGAAGCCCCCGCGCACCGGTCTTGCGCTCCATGGCCTTCTTGGCAACAGCACGGAGGGCATCGTCCCTGAAGTCCACCTCGACGTCCTCCATCTCGAAGAGCTTGGCGTACTGGCGCGTCAGGGAATTCTTGGGTTCGGTGAGAATGCGCATCAAGGCTTCGGTATCAAGCTCCTCGAGCGTTGCAACGACCGGTAGTCGACCCACGAACTCCGGTATGAGTCCGTACTTGATCAGGTCTTCGGGCTCGACCTGGCGGAGGGTTTCGCCAATGGTCTTGGGATCCTTCCGGGTCACGCCGGGATCGGCCATGAACCCGATTCCCACCTTGTCGGACCGGTCCACGATGACCTTGTCCAAGCCCGAGAACGCCCCGCCGCAGATGAACAGGATATTCGACGTATCGACTTGCAGGAACTCCTGCTGTGGGTGCTTCCGGCCACCTTGCGGCGGAACCGAAGCAACCGTCCCCTCGATGAGCTTCAACAGTGCTTGTTGGACGCCCTCTCCCGATACATCCCGCGTGATCGACGGGTTGTCCGACTTGCGCGAGATCTTGTCGATCTCGTCGATGTACACGATGCCCACTTGTGCGCGTTCCACATCGTAGTCGCACTTCTGGAGCAGCTTTTGGATGATGTTCTCGACGTCCTCGCCGACGTACCCGGCCTCGGTCAACGTCGTCGCGTCGGCAATGGTGAACGGCACGTCGAGCAACCGGGCCAGGGTTTCGGCGAGTAGCGTCTTGCCGCAACCTGTCGGGCCGATCAGCAGGATGTTGGACTTCGACAGTTCAACGTCGTCCTTCTTGCCCTTGTAGTTGAGGCGCTTGTAGTGGTTGTAGACGGCGACCGAGAGCACCTTCTTCGCGTGCTCCTGGTGAATCACGTACTCGTCGAGCGTGCTCTTGATGTCGACCGGAACCGGCAGCTTGGCCTTCTCGGAACCGTTGGATCCGGCAGGTACGCCTTCGCGAATAATCTCGTTGCAAAGTTCGACGCACTCATCGCAGATGTACACGCCAGTGCCAGCGATGAACTTTCGTACCTCGTGCTGGCTCTTGGTGCAGAACGAACACCGTTTGTCTGAGTCGTCACTGCCCGAATTGTTCGCCATGGCGCCCCTTTTTGTCGGCTCCGCCAACCCCAAACGATGAGGGCTCAGGGGTCATTTTGCAACCCCGCGACGGTCCACCTTCGCTCAAGCGTGTACGTCGTGGCGCCCACCGGACGCCCCCAATCGAGCCCAATGGGCTCCTCTAACGAGGTTGCAGAATCAACCTGCGCTCGTCGTCTCCGGATGCTTGATCGTATCGACCAAGCCGTATTCCACCGCGTCTTCAGGGCTCATCCAGAAATCCCGGTCGGTGTCAGTGGCAATCCGCTCCACGCTCTGGCCGGTGTGCTGGGCCAGGATTTCGTTCAGGCGCTTGCGCATGGCCAGGATTTCGCGCGCCTGGATCTCGATGTCCGCGGCGACGCCCTGGGAACCACCCGATGGCTGGTGCAGCATCATCCGCGAGTTGGGCAGGGACAGTCTCTTTCCCTTCGCACCCGCGGCGAGCAGGAACGCTCCCATGCTCGCAGCCTGACCGATGCAGTACGTGGCGACGTCGCAGCCGACGTATTGCATCGTGTCGTAGATCGACAGACCGGATGTCACGGCTCCGCCGGGGGAGTTGATGTACATGTGGATGTCCTTCTCGGCATTCTCTTGCTGCAGGAAGAGAAGCTGCGCGATGACCACGCTGGCGACCGAGTCCTCCACGGGGCCGACGAGGAACACGATGCGATCCTTCAGTAGCCGCGAATAGATGTCGTAGGCACGCTCGCCGCGGGCATTCTGATCGAGCACCATCGGCACTAGGTTGAGATTCGTGGTGGGTGTCGGCTGATTGCTGTACATGATTCCCTCGTCTTAAATCTTCGTGGTGTAGTCGCGCTACGCGCGCTTGCCGCCGAACCATCGCCGCAGACGGCCTTTCGGCGGCTTCTCGGCTTCGCCGACGCCCGCTTCGGGGCTTGACGCCTCGTCCGGATCTTCGGCGTCGTCGCGTTCGAAAGGCGACCTGTCGAGATCCGCATCCGCAGACGTCGGTTCCTCGAACGGGAGCTCCGGGATCGAATTGCCGGTCACAACATCCTTGTAGGTGGCTGGAACGGACTCCACGGTGGCCTTGGACAGGATGTGCTCCACAAGCTGATCCTCCAGGACGCCCAGTTCGACCCGCTGCAACTGCTCCTCGTCGCCATAGATCCAGCTACGTACCTCGTCGGGCTGCTCGTATGGCGCCACGATCTCTTCGATTCTGGCGCGAATCCGTTCGTCGTCCGCCTGCAAACCCTCGCGCTGCACGACTTCGCGGACCACTAGCCGGGTTCTCACGCGTTCCCTGACGCGCTGTTCGATGACGTCCCCCAGATTGGCATGCTCAATCGGGACGCCCATCATCTGGGCCGCCCGCTGGCGTTCTTGTTCGAGTTCCTCTTCCACGAGCACGCGTGGCAACACGAACCGGTGCGCCCTCGCCAGGGCGCCCATGACCTGGCGCCGGGTTTCGTTTCGCGCCGCCACCTCGAGTTCGGCCTCCATTCGCTCGAGGACATTCGCGCGAAACTTCGCCAAGGGCCCCGGCGGCACGGCGTCCCCTTCGACCACCGGCTCGTGACCTTGTTCGTCCTCGTCCCGGGAATCCAGCACGTCGCCGCGCGGCATGGCATCTCCCGTCGGCTCGTCACCGTCCCACGGCACGGCCTCGTCAACGACGCCAAACGCCTCAAAGAAGGCTTCATCGAGGTCCGGCACCGACGGCGCTTCGAGCGACTTCAGCACGACTTCGCCAATGGCTTCCAATTCACCTGAAGTTTCGTTGTTATCCCGTTGTACCGTTATTGGAAACGCCCGCGTCTCACCCACCGTCATACCCATCACGGCTGCGTCGAGCTCGGATGCCACCTGCGAACTACCGACAACGAAAGTGAAGTCGGCCTGCGGGTGCCCCAACACTTCGCCATCGACCTTGAGCGAATAGTCGACGACGACCCGGTCATCCGCGCCAACGGGTCGCTCGACGGGGTTCCACTCGGTGCGTTGCTTGCGTAGCGACTCGACCATCTCGTCGATGTCCGTTTCGCCAACCTCGGCGACCGGCTTCCTCACGTGGAGCGTCGACAAGTCGACCAAATCCACCTCCGGAAGCACCTCGAACGTGGCCGTGAACTCGAGGTCCGCGCCAGGGTCCAGGTTCACCAACTCCACGGAAGGCGCACCGACCATGGGAATGTCTTCCTGCCGCACGGCGTCTTCGAGACTGGATTTCACCAAGTCCGACGCCACCTCGTTGCGTAGTGCTTCCCCGAAACGGCGCTCCACCTCGCTGAGGGGTACCTTGCCGCGCCGGAATCCCGGCAGGGACACTTTCTTAGCCGTGCTCCGGACGCGATCCGCGATTTGATCTTCGAACTGCGCCGCCGGAACGGCAATGGTCATCTTGCGGGTGAGTGAACCCGTCGTCTCTACGGATACCTGCATGGTCGATCGTCTGGAAAAGGTGGATCCTCACGGTGCCGATTGGGGTGGATGACGGGGCTTGAACCCGCGACCACCGGATCCACAATCCGGGGCTCTACCAACTGAGCTACACCCACCACTGGACGGCGTCAAGGGCGCGCATTCTACCAACTTCCACCGGCACAAACGCCAAGAACACAACCGCCTTGCGACGGGGCTTCCGTACGCCGCTGGCGCGACCACCGAGACCCAGCGGCGCCGATGCCAACACCGATACGGATTTCGCGCCGGCGAAATCCCAAACGCGACCGCGCAGCGGCCCTGGCAACACCAAGGAACCCAGGCGGATTTCGCGCCGGCGAAATCCAAACGCGACCGCGTAGCGGCCCTGGCAACACCAAGGAACCCAGGCGGATTTCGCGCCGGCGAAATCCAACGCGACCGCGCAGCGGCCCTGGCAACACCAAGGAACCCAGGCGGATTTCGCGCCAGCGAAATCCAAACGCGACCGCGCAGCGGCCCTGGCAACACCAAGGAACCCAGGCGGATTTCGCGCCAGCGAAATCCAAACGCGACCGCGTAGCGGCCCTGGCAACACCAAGGATCCCAGGCGGATTTCGCGCCAGCGAAATCCAAACGCGACCGCACCACAAACCGTTCAGCGACGACAAGCACGATTTCGCGAAGCGAAATCGAAACCGACCGCGCAGCGGTCGGCTGGCGCGCCCGGAAGGACTCGAACCTTCAACCGCCGGCTTAGAAGGCCGATGCTCTGTCCAGTTGAGCTACGGGCGCTTCGACAGGCCAAGCCCATCAGGTAATGCTGGTCGGGGTAGAGAGATTCGAACTCCCGACATCCTGCTCCCAAAGCAGGTGCGCTACCAGACTGCGCCATACCCCGAAACAAGGCGTCGCGATCATACTCGTCGGGGCGGTACGCCATCAACGGCGGCGAAGTGCATGCCGTCGCCATCGTGACTGACGCAAATGGTCTGGCCGGACACGAATCGACCCTCGAGGAGCGCCGCCGACAACGGGTTCTCCAACGCACGCTGGATCGCGCGTTTCAACGGCCGTGCCCCGAACACCGGGTCGTACCCCTGCTCCACCAACGCCGCCAACGCCTGGGGTTCGATCTCGAAGCAGAGATCCTGTTCTTCGAGGCGCGAGCGTAGGCGGGCGAGTTGGATCTCGGCGATCGCCGCCATGTCCTCCTTCTTGAGCGGTGAAAAGACGACGACATCATCGATGCGGTTGATGAACTCGGGTCGAAACTGCCGTTCGACTTCTTCCATGACGGCGGTGCGGATCTCGTCTTCGCGCCCGGCGCTGGTGAGCGACTGAACCCGGGAAGATCCGAGATTCGAGGTCATCACGAGCACGGCATTGCGAAAGTCCACCGTGCGTCCGTGCCCATCCGTGAGGCGGCCGTCGTCCAGAACCTGAAGGAGGATGTTGAAGACGTCGGGGTGTGCCTTCTCGATCTCGTCGAGGAGGATCAGGGAATACGGACGTCGCCGCAGACGCTCCGTCAACTGCCCCCCTTCCTCGTACCCCACGTAGCCCGGCGGCGCACCGATCAACCGCGCCACGGAGTGCTTTTCCATGTATTCCGACATGTCGACGCGAACCATGGCGTCCTCGCTGTCGAACAGGACCTCGGCGAGCGTGCGACAGAGTTCGGTCTTGCCGACTCCCGTGGGCCCGAGGAACAGGAAACTGCCGTTCGGTCGATTTGGATCCGCAAGCCCCGCTCGCGCCCGGCGTACGGCGTTCGCGACCGCCGTCACCGCCTCGTCCTGCGCAACCACGCGGGCGTGCAGGGCGCTTTCGAGCTTGAGAAGCTTGTCGCGTTCGCCTCCGAGCAATTTCGTCACCGGCACCCCCGTCCACTTGGAGACGACCTCCGCGACCTCCGAGTCGGTAACCCGGTTGCGTAGCAGCACGTTCGTACGACCATCGGTCGCGGCCGCATCGGCCAGACGCTTTTCCAGCGCCGGAATGCGCCCGTTCTGCAGTTCCGCCATCTTGGCGAGGTCACCCGCCCGGCGCGCCGCCTCGAACTCCAAGCGTGCCGCATCCAGGGACTCCTTGACCTGCTGGGCATCGCTGACGGTGGCCTTCTCGGCGGTCCAGACCTCCTCCAAGTCCGCGTATTCCCGCTCGAGTTCGCCGATGGTTTCCTCGAGCCCTGCGCGCCTTTGGGTCGACGCATCGTCGGATTCGTCCTTCAAGGCTTCGAGTTCGATCTTGTGCTGGATCAATCGGCGTTCGAGACGATCCATAGGCTCGGGCTTCGAGTCCATCTCGACGCGGATCCGGCTCGCCGCTTCGTCGACCAGATCGATCGCCTTGTCCGGCAGTTGTCGTCCGCTGATGTAGCGATGCGAGAGCCGGGCGGCAGCGACGATGGCCGGATCGGTGATGTCGACGCCGTGGTGCAGTTCGTAGCGCTCCTTCAACCCGCGCAGAATCGCCACCGTGTCCTCGACGCTGGGTTCGTCCACCTGGACCTGTTGGAAACGCCGTTCGAGGGCCGCGTCTTTCTCGATGTGGCGCCGGTATTCGTCGAGGGTGGTGGCACCGACGCAGTGCAGTTCGCCGCGGGCCAGCGCGGGCTTCAGCATGTTGCCGGCATCCATCGATCCCTCGGCCTTGCCGGCGCCGACGACGGTGTGAAGTTCGTCGATGAACAGGATGACGTTGCCTTCCTGCTTACCGAGTTCGGTAAGCACGGCCTTCAAGCGTTCCTCGAATTCGCCCCGGAACTTCGCGCCGGCGATCAATGCGCCCATATCGAGCGACAGGACGCGCTTGTTCTTGAGACCCTCCGGCACCTCGCCGTCGAGAATGCGCTGGGCGAGACCCTCGACGATGGCGGTCTTTCCCACACCGGGTTCGCCGATGAGCACCGGGTTGTTCTTGGTGCGGCGCTGCAGAACTTGGATGGTCCGGCGTATTTCGTCATCGCGACCGATCACGGGATCGAGCTTGCCGGACTCCGCGCGGGCCGTGAGATCCACCGTGTACCGGTCGAGCGCCTCGCGATTTTCTTCGGCATTCGCATCGCGGATGGCTTCGCCACCGCGGGCGGCGTCGATGGCTGCGGCAAACCGACCCCCATCAAACCCCGCCGCCCGCAGAGCCTCTCCAGCACCTCCGGGATGGCCACCGAGTACCCCGAGGACCACCTCGGCGGATATGAACTCGTCGCCCCGACGTTGCGCTTCCCGATCGGCCAGGTTCAGGACCTTGGCGAGATCCGGCGAGATGCTCACCTCGCCCGTGGGGCGAGCAATCCGCGGTAGGTCGTTGATTCGACGGGCCACGTCGGCGTTCAAGGCTGCGGCATCGACGCCCGCGACACCAAGCAGTGCCGCGCTGCCACCATCTTCCAGCAGCGTTGAGAGCAGGTGAAGGGGCTCCACGGTGGCGTGGTCGCGCCCGACGGCGAGCGATTGGGCATCGCCGAGTGCTGATTGCAGACGCGTTGTGATTCGGTCGTTTCGCATCCTCGGTGTGCGGTTCCTGCTGTCGATGCGTACTTAAGTGCGTCCAAACCCGCCCGAGTTCAATGGTTGTTCGCCACACCCGTCGCGAGCCACTCGCACCCCACCGCCGTGGTGCTTGGACTCGATGGATCCGCGCGCCAATAGGGCGATTCCGCACATCGTTGAACCCTAACCGAATCGTCGTCGGTACTGCGCCAGCGGACGGCGCCTGCTAGCCCCGTCGTGACGATATGGCTGCCGCCGTGCCGATATCGGTCGACGACACGGGGATGCGGGTGGCCGAATCGGTTGTCGAATCCGGCGGTGACGATGGCGAATTTCGGCTTCGTCGCGGCCACCAGTACCGACGTCGACGAGGTCGCGCTG
>LXNJ01001101.1_pt1 | contig 16661 bp, 10 predicted proteins | sample 809081 | NCBI WGS metagenome assembly LXNJ01 (sample SAMN04870510, study PRJNA318959) | sponge metagenome | biome: sponge; feature: marine sponge reef; material: water | host: Petrosia ficiformis | place: Greece: Milos, Mediterranean Sea | collected 2013-05-29 | depth 5-7 m
AACGACGTTGCGGTCGGCCTCGTCGAACTGGACGATGCGCGCGCGGATCTCTTGGCCCACCAGCGCTTGCAGTCCTTCCTCACTCCTCTCGCCGGAGCGTGATGCGGGCATGAATGCGCGGACGCCGACATCGACAGAGAGTCCGCCCTTGGTGGTGCCGGTAACCTTGCCTAGCACAGTGCTGCCCGTGTTGAAGGCGGCCTCGAGTTGAAACCAGCTGCTTGGTCGTTGGGTCTGCAGGCTACTCAGCTGCAGGTAACCCTGATGCGACTGGCCGGTAACGATTACCTCTATCGTTTCGCCGATCTCGGGCTGCTCGCCAGACTGCTCGCCGGACTGCTTGTCGGACTGCTTGCTGGGCTCCAACGGAAGGAACGCCTCGGCCTTCTGGCCGATATCGACGAAGACACCGTCATGGCGCTTGCTCACCACCGTGCCGCGAATCAGTTCCTTGGTGGTCTCGGGGGCCTCTGCCGGTTGAGCCGCTGAGGTCTTGACGATTTGGTCATAACCTACATCGTCGGGGATCTCGATGTCGTCGTCATCATCCAAGAAGTCGTCGTCTGTTGGCTCGCCAGGCATAGCTGGCATAGCCGGTGCGCCGGGCTGCTGCGGGCTGGCTGCGGACTTCTCTTGGCGTTCCGGTTGCAGCTCCGCCGGGGCTGTGCCCTCGTCGTCGGCGGCTGGCACGGCTTCGGCCGGGCTGCTCTCGGTTGGTGGCTCCTGCAACGTCGGTGCGGCGCTGTCAGCCGCGGAGTTGGTAGGCAACGCTGGGACGTCCGGGTTCACTCGCTTCTCCAATAACTTTCATTGTTCCACAATCTAGGGCATACAGCATTGTTGCCCGGCGTCTTCGCTCTGCGCACACCGCCGCCACCGTCCCGTCGGACAGCCCACTTGGGCTCGGGTGGTGACGCTTCTGGCGTTCGCTCGAATGCGCGAGCGGTATTTGCTCAAAGCCAAGAATCAAAGGCCGCCCTGCCGGCATAGCTGGCGCGCGGGCCTAACTCAGATTCGATCTCAAGCAGACGGTTGTACTTCGCCACGCGGTCGCTGCGACAAGTGGACCCAGTCTTGATCTGGCCGCCGCCAGAGGCGACTGCCAAGTCCGAGATGGTTGTGTCGGATGTCTCGCCTGAACGGTGCGAAATGATGAACGTGTAGTCGTTGTCGCGTGCCAGTTGAATGCAATCCAGCGTTTCGGTGACAGTGCCGATCTGATTGAGCTTGATCAGGATAGAGTTGCCCAGGCCGTCGGAAATCCCCGCTTGAAAGATCTTGGGATTCGTCACGAACAGGTCGTCGCCAACTAGCTGCAGCCGGTCGCTCAAGCGCTCCGTGCCGGCCTTCCAGCCGGCATGATCAACTTCTGAGAAGCCGTCCTCCAGAGAAATCAGCGGATACTTGGCGGCCCAGTCGGCCCACATCGCGGCCATTTCGTCGGCATTGCGGCGACTGCCGTCGGACTGGTCGAAGACATAGTCTCCGTTGCCGCAAAACTCGCTCGCCGCGGCGTCGAGGCCGATGAAGATCTCATCTCCCGGCTTGTAGCCCGCCTTGCCGATGGCGTCTACCAACAGCTCCATCGGTTCTTCGTTCGAGTTCAGTTCTGGCGCGAAGCCGCCCTCATCGCCTACCGCAGTGCCATAGCCCTTGGACTTGAGGATGCCCTTCAGCGCGTGGAACGTCTCGGTCGCGGCCCGCAGTCCCTCCGAGAACGTGCCGAGCCCGATCGGCAGGATCATGAACTCTTGGATGTCCACGTTGTTGTCAGCGTGTTGGCCGCCGTTCATGATGTTGAACATCGGCACAGGGAGGGTGTAGTGGTCGAGTTCGGCGAGTCGCTGGTAGAGCGGCAGGCCCTGCTCGACGGACATCGCATGGGCTACCGCCATCGACACGCCGAGAATCGCATTCGCGCCCAAGCGGCCCTTGTTGTCGGTGCCGTCTAGGGCGATCAGTTGGGCGTCGACCGCTCTCTGATCCCCGGCTTCAAAGCCCCTCAGGGCTGCGAGGATCTCGCCGTTGACATTGTTCCTGGCATTGAGCACGCCCTTGCCTGAATACCGTCCCTTGTCGCCATCGCGCAGTTCGACTGCCTCGTTGATGCCGGTGGATGCGCCGGATGGGACGCGAGCGGAGCCCTTGGCCCCTGATGCCAGTTCGGCAGCAACTTGGAGCGTGGGGTTGCCTCGGGAGTCCAGTATTTCCAAGGCCTTTAGGCTGGTGATGGCTGACATAGGGTTTCCTCGCGTGGAAAGCAGCCGAGCCGCAGGCGCGGCAGAGCTGGGGCGGTTCCGGACGGCCCGGCCCGGGGCCTCAAATCACAAGCGTAACACGGTGCCCGCCCCGTCCTCTGGTGTTGCGACGCGGCCCTGCCAATACCCCCGTCAGCCCTGGCGGAAAGGCTTCTCGGGCGCTGGCGGGGAGTGACAGACTTGCGGTTGGGGCCGTGCGCTAAGCGCAGCGGCTGCCGGCCGCGTGGCGCCAATCGCGCCTTGATTTGGTCGAACTCGGCGCTCGTCACGCGTCAGAGGTCCCAGCGGGATGACATTCGCCACAATTGGGCTTGCCTGAATCCGTCAGCGAGTCGTTCAGGGCCTCGCGGATTCCGCGGAATCTGGCCCCTGATAAGATCGAGTCGTGGCCTTTGTACCTGTCGAAAAGGCTCTGGAAGAACTGCGCCAAGGTCGAATGATCATCGTCGTCGACGATTCTGATCGTGAGAACGAAGGTGATCTGACCGTTTGTGCCGAACACGCGACGCCCGAGGCGATCAACTTCATGGCCACCTATGGGCGCGGCCTGATCTGCTTGGCATTGACTGAGCAGCGTCTCGACCATCTAGCAATCCCCTTAGTTTCCCAGCGGAACACTTCGATGTTCGGCACCGCCTTCAGCGAGCCGATCGATGCCGCGGAGGGGGTGACCACCGGCATCTCGGCGGCGGACCGGGCGCACACCATCCGGGTGGCCATCGATCCCGCCACCAGGGCGATCGACCTCGCACGCCCCGGCCATGTCCAGACCCTGCGTGCGCGGCGCGGCGGCGTCTTGGTCAGGGCTGGCCAGACCGAGTCTGCCGTGGACCTGGCCCGGCTGGCCGGTCTAGTCCCGGCAGGCGTGATCTGCGAAATCATGAAGGACGACGGCACCATGGCCCGCGTGCCCGACTTGCTTGAGTTTTGCAAGGCGCACGGTCTGAAGATGCTGACCGTGGCGAGTCTGATCCGTTACCGGCTCGAGCACGAGACCTGCGTGCATCGGGTCGGTCGCGGCGTGATCGACACGGAATTCGGCGAGTTCCGAGTCTTTGCCTATGGCACTGACTTGGACGACGAAGTTCATCTGGCACTGGTCAAGGGAGAGGTCGACTCTGTCGATTCCGCATTGGTGCGAATGCACTCCCACGATCTCTTCGGAGACGTCTTCGGATCCAAGGCCAATCCGGGCTACCGGCAAGTCCACGACTCGCTAAGGATGATTTCCGACGAGGGTTGCGGTGCGTTGGTGTACCTTCACCACCGAGCGTTGGGATTTGGTTTGGACGAGGTTCCCGGCGGTGGCCAGATCCGGCCGCATCCCCAACTCGCTCCGGATTCCACAGCTGGGCGCGGCTCGCGATCCCAGTACCGCGTTGGGCTTGGGGCTCAGATCCTCAAAGATCTGGGCTTGCAGCGAATTCGCCTGCTGACCAACAGACCGCGCCGCGTGGCCGGGCTTGAGGGTTTCGGGATCCAGATCGTCGAACAGTTGCCGATCCGTCCCGCTGCCACACGGACTCCAGCTAAAGCCTAGGGCGTCGAGCCGGCACCTGCGAAGCCTTCGGGCAGTCCCCCGGCTTGCATCGCTTGCCTCTCCCGTTCGGCGATCCGCTTGTGCAATTCGCGCTCGCGCTTGGCCTCCCTAGCCTTGCCCAGCCGCTGGTATACGCGCGCCAAACGGTAATGCGGCTTGGACGAGTCGGGATTGAGTTCGACAGCCCGCTCGAGGTGCTTTTCGGCCTCAGCGAAGTCGCGCTGTTTTTCCAGCAGCACGCCCAACTCGAAGTGCGATTCCCAGTACTCGTCGCTCCTCTCGAGTGATTCGCGCAACAGGGACTCGATCTCGGCCATGGCAGCCTCGTCCCTGCTCGCTCCCAGCTTCGCCAGCAGGGCTTGGCCATACAAGAATGGTCCGAAATGGTTCTTTGAGTGTTCACTGTGGAACACCTTCATGCGTCCCACGACTTCGTCCATGCGGTCCGAAGCGTGCTGCAGCAGGCGCCCGAGGAAGGCGTGCGGCTGCTCGAGTCCCGGTGCCAGCTCGGCTGCGCGGAGGAAGTGATCCACGGAGTCTTTGAAGCTGCGTTGACCGTAAGCGGCGATGCCAAGGCCGATTTCCAGAGCGGCGCTTTTGTCGAAGAACTTCCGTCCGGCTTGAAACGCTGCTGTGGCGGCATCGAAGTCTTGCTGCCGCAGGTGGAAATAGCCTAGATCGTAGTGCAGCGATTCCTCGTATGGCCCCTGTTGGACAGCGAGCCGCAAATGTCTCAGTCCGCGCTCGAGATCGGCCGCCATGGTGTACGCTTTGCCAAGGGCGTTGTGCAGAGGCGCTGACTCGCCGTGCTGGAGCGCATCTCGGCCGACCTCGGCCGCACGCTTGGGCATGTCCGCTTGCAGGTACAGCGAAACCGTCCTTAGGTAGGCATCGCGGTTCCGCTCCGACTGGCGAGCAAACTTTTCTTCCCATGCTGCCGCTTCGGCCCAGGCGCCGTAGTTGGTGTGGAACATAGCCAACGCATGCTGGATGACTGGGTCCTCGCCTCCAAGGCGGGCGGCCTCGGCGGCGTACCTCGAAGCCTGCGCATGCAGGTTGAGCATGGAGTAGGTCTGCGCCAGCCCGATCCAGCCTCGAGGCTCGTTAGGATCTTTCTCGACGGCACGCTCGAGAAACTCTTGGGCGGTCGGCAAGTCGCGGGTCTGCAGCGCCATCAATCCGCGCCGGACCAGCGCTTCCGCTGTCGGCCCGTCTTCTTGTGCACTGCCAGCGAACACCCCCAGCGTTAGTGCTGCAGCGGCTAGCCCCAGTCGAATCGGTGCCACTGAATTTCACTATAGAGTTTCTTGCGATCGCATGGTCGGCATTCTGGCAGGCCAAGCGTCCGCTACACTGCATTCGATGACTCGACGCGCCCTTGTGTTACTCGCTGCCTGCCTGGTGGCAATAGGCTGTTCCACCCAATCCACTGCCGAGCGGCCGAATATCCTGTTTGCGATCTGGGACGACGTTTCGTACCCGCATGTCTCTGCGGCTGGCTCCAAGATGGTCAACACGCCAGCCTTCGATCGCGTGGCGGCGGAGGGCACTCTGTTTCGCAACGCGTATGCTCCGGCACCGGGCTGCAGCCCGACCCGCGCTGCATTCCTGACCGGGCGGCATATCTGGATGATCGAACAGGCCGGCACTCACGCGAGTTCGTTTCCAACGACCTACATCTCGTATCAGGACCTGCTCGAAGAGGGCGGCTATGCGATCGGCTACACCGGCAAGCCCTGGGGGCCGGGCCGCTGGGACAAGTCCGGCAGGACGCGGAATCCGGCGGGACCCGCGTTCATGGAGCGGACCCTAGACCCGCCGTACAGCGGGATCAGGGATTGGGACTATGCCGGGAACTTCGAGGACTTCTTCGAGGCCAAGGAGCGCGGACAGCCGTTCAGCTTCTGGGTCGGCGGCAGCGAGGCGCATCGCCGCTTCGAGAAGGGCTCGTGGAAGGCCGCGGGCAAGCGCCTCGAAGATGCGGAGGTGCCGCCGTTCCTGCCCGACACGCCGGAGGTCCGCGAGGACCTGCTGGACTACGCGGTCGAGATCGAATGGTTCGACTCGCAAGTGGGGCGAATCTTGGATTTTCTCGCCGAGCGGGGAGAACTTGACAATACGCTGGTGATCTTCACCGCTGACAACGGGATGGCCTTTCCGCGAGCGAAGGCGAATCTATACGACTACGGCATACACATGCCGCTAGCGGTGCGCTGGGCCGGACCGGGCCGCAGCGGCCGAACGCTCGACGATCTGGTGCAATTCGTGGATCTGACGGCGACGATTCTTGATGTTGCCGGGGTGGCCCATCCGGGGGGAGCCAGCGTTCTGGCCGGGCGGAGCATTCGTGACATATTGGAGTCGCAAGCGGGTGGCATGGTGGATTCGAGCCGGACACGCGCGTTTTCCGGGCGCGAGCGCCACTCGTCGTCGCGCTGGAACAATCTGACCTACCCGCAGCGATCGATGCGGACTCCAGAGCACCTCTACATCCGCAACTTCAAACCGCAGCGCTGGCCAGCCGGTGCGCCGCAGAAATACCGCGCCGACGGAGGTGGCCTAGAAGAGATGCACATGGCGTATCACGATATTGATGCTTCGCCGACGCTGACCCGGTTGATCGAGGGCAGGGAGGAGGAAGGCGTGGGGCGTTATTTGGACTTGGCGGCCGGCAAGCGTCCCGCAGAGGAGTTGTTCGACCTGGCTGCGGATCCCGGGTGCCTTGACAACTTGGCTGACCAGCCCGAGCACGCCGACTTGCTCAAGGCTTTGCGGGAAGAGCTTGACGCCTACTTGGTAGAAACGGGCGATGCGCGAGCCACTGGCAACGGTCGGATCTGGGACGAGTACGTCCGGTATTCTTCGATTCGGCAGTTTCCGAAGCCCCCCGATGCAGGGCCGGACTATTAGCTCAGCCGACCTCGCAGGAGGTAGTTGAGCAGCGAATGAGTGGGATGTTGGCCTCGCGCGAGACCGGGAGCGTCGCGCCTAGACCCAATACAGCAGCCGGATCGCAACCCGCAGGATCGGCCAGAATATCTCTCCGAACACGTACCATGCAAGGACGAGTCCCAAGAAGCCAAAGGTCTGGTCCCGAGTGAGGTCGAACCAGCGTCGCGCCGACTGTTCTGGCACGAACAGTGCGATCACCGTGTTCCCGTCGAGCGGGTGGACTGGCAGCAGGTTAAACGTCATCAGCAAAAGGTTTTGGGTGAACAAAATGCTGACGAACTGGGCGATGGGAGCGTAGTCGCCGCTGCCTTCAATCACAGTGAAGAACGTAATCGAAGCGGGGACACTGAACACGCCCAAGGCAATTCCGACATTGATCGCAATGGCTGCCAGCAGGGTGAGCAGCAGGTTCGCTCCAGGCCCGGCCAGCGCCATCCAGCCCGCCCTGCGCGGGTAGCGATGCTCCCACAACGGGCTATACGGTGCCGACGCCCATCCGAGCATCCAATTGCTGAGGGCGAATGTGATCAGTGGGGCGGCTATGGTGCCAATCGGTTCCCGGCGCACGTGCGGGATCGGGTTTAGGGTGACTTGGCCAGCAACGGCGGCCGTGTCATCTCCGCCCCATGATGCGACCAGCGCGTGGGCGGCTTCGTGGCACGTGAGCGACAGTAGGAATGCCACGTACCACAGGCCCCCGAGGGCCAGCATCTGAGGGTCCATATGAGGCCCAGTTTAGCCAATCGACTGGGCCCGCCAATCAGGCGTGAGATCTGGGTCAGATCCGGCCCACGTTTACCTAGAGCGCCCTGCCTCCTGCAGCCGGCGCAGCTCAGCCAGCAGGTTCGCTCTGACCTGTGGGCGAGCTGTCGCGAGGTTTCTGCGCTCGTTGGGATCCTCGCTCAAGAGGTAGAGTTGGATCTGCTCGTCTTCGTTCGGCCCCAGCACGCTCCCGCGCGGTGTGGAGAAACCCCCGCTGCCGTCCCCCAAGATGAGCTTCCAGTTCCCCCTGCGGATCGCGAATACGCCGCGTTGGCTGTGGTGGACGATTTGCTTCCGTAGATACGATCCCCTGCCGAGTAGCAGCGGCGCCAGGCTGAAACTGTCCTCGCCGGAGTCCTCTGGCATTTCAAATCCAATGATTTCACTGATCGTGGCAAATACATCAGTCAGGCAGATCGTGGGCTCGGAGACGCTTCCTGGCTCGATCTGACCGTCCCAGCGCATCACGAACGGAACACGGTGGCCTGCCTCCCAAGCGTCTGCCTTCAGACCTCGCCACGGCGCGTTGGGCACGTGGGAGTACAGCTCGGTGACTGTCGAGGTGGCACCAAAGCTGCCGATTCCGCTGCGGGCGGGGGAGCCATTGTCCGATGTGAACAGCACGATAGTATTCTGGATCGCGCCCGTGCGTTCGAGAACTGCGACGACCTTGCCCAATATCGAGTCCATCTGGTGCACCCAATCGCCGTAGGGCCCTGCTTCGCTGGAGCCGTGATTGGCTGCATTCGGCACGATCGGAGTGTGCGGCCCGAGCAGCGGAATGTACAGGAAGAATGGCGTGCTCGGGTCGGTTGCTCGTTCTTCAAGCCATTGCACTGCCCGCGCTGTGATCGTCGGCTGTGCCGCCCAGAGATCCCAGCCAGGCAGCATCGGGCCGCTGCGCTGGCCCTTCTGGGCGGGCATGCGATCTGTGGGTGCGCCCAAGACGCGATCGTTTTCGATGAATGCGTACGGCGGGAAATTCGGCACGTCGTCGCCGAAGTAGTAGTCGAAGCCACGGGTGATTGGCCCTTCCTGAACCGGCCTTGAGAAGTCTACCCGTCGTCCGTACGCTTCGTAGTCGCGGCCTACGTTCACGCCCTCCAACTCATCAGACAGATAGCCGCCCTCGCGGCGCGGCCAATCCCAGCCGAGGTGCCACTTGCCGATGCACGCGGTCTGGTATCCCAGCGCCTGCAGAGCCTTTCCGAGGGTCAGGCGATCCTTGTCGATGACCGGCCCGCCCCAGCTGTTGACGATTCCGGTGGGAAGGCGGGATCGCCATGGGTACCGTCCCGTGAGCAAGCCGTAGCGGGAGGGCGTGCAGACCGACGAAGCCGTGTGGGCATCCGTGAAACGCATGCCGTGCCGGGCCAAGGCGTCAATGTGCGGGGTGGGGATCTTGGAGTTTGGATTGTAGACTTGCGGGTCGCCGTACCCCATGTCGTCGGCGAACACGATGACAAGGTTGGGTCTGTCGCTTTGGCAGAGGGCAGGGGCGAGCCACAGGATTGGCAGCGCGAGTCGCAGAAGTTTCATGGAATCGGTGGCACCTTGGCCAGTGTCGCAAACGGACTGGTGCTTCGCCAAGCCGAATCGAGGGTAACTTGACGACTTGGCGGATCAGGCATCTACGGCCGCAATTAACGCTTGGATGTAGCCCACGGTCCAAGCCCGGCCGCGGTGGCACCAATCATCGTCGCCCACCATGCGCGGCACATGATCCGGCAGGATGAATCCTCGAAAGCCAACCTGCTTCAGGGCGCGCATTGTTTCGACCGGATTGCAGTTGCCGTCGCCCAAGAAACACTCCGTGAAGTCTTCGACGGGGCCTTGCACGTCTCGGAAGTGGACGTAGAAGATCTTCCCTCGTTCGCCGAAGTAGCGGATGGCGTCCACCACGCCCTCGCCCGCGCGCATTTCGGACCAGCAACCGTGGCAGAAGTCCAGCCCGTGCAGCGGGCTGCTGAATTCCTCCATGGCGCGGCGGAAGTTCTCGAAGTTCCGGAAGATCCTGCCCACACCCCCGAGCGTTGGTACCGGCGGATCGTCTGGATGCAACGCTAGTCGCAGCCCAACCTCTTCGCAGACCGGTAGGATGCGCTCCATGAACCAGCTGTAGTTCTCCCAGATCTCCTCTTCCGGAAACTCGCGCTCCACAGGCGAGCCCAGCCAAATCGCGTGGCTCTGGCCATCTCCTGGCCTGACCGATTCAGCGGTCTCCAACTTGAACGATGTCGCCTGCGCTCCGCCCCGCACCGGCGTGTTGCGAGCTGTCCGCCAGACGCCTGCCGGCATGAAGGCATAGCCAAGAATCGGGATGCCGGCTCGGGCGACATTCCGGATCGTATAGACCATATTCTGCAACTGTGCCTCACGCCCCTGCTGGCCAAGCATGATGCGGTCGTAGAACTTCCGCGGTACGTTCTCGATTGCGATCAGACGCAGTTGTGCGTCCTTCGCTTGGGCCGCCAGACGCGCGAGATCCTCATACTCCCAGCGTTCTTGGCCGGGAAGCGCAGGTGTGTTGAGCTGGAAGTCGTCGCAGCCGCACTGCTTGATGAATTGCAGCCGAGCAGGCGTGATTTCCTGGAACTGGCCGAGGCCAACGCGCATCGGAAGTTGGTCAACGTCGATCATTGGTTCTCTCACAGGAGAGTGTAAGCCCGAATCGGGTGCCATGGAACTGGCAGAAGGGCTGAGAGGCGTTGGGTGAGCATAGCCCCGGCTCAACCCGAGCCAGATCCCACCTCAGACCGACGAGAGCAACGCCTCGGCTCTAACTTGACTAAGTTTGTCAACCTTACATCGAGACAAGAAGTCCATAATTATGCACTTGGGACAGATAGGGTTTGGTTGGATCATGAGCATATATGAATCCAACCTCCTTTCTCTATAATGACCTCCGAGCTTCTTGCAAGCCTGTCGAGTTCGCGCTTGACGCGCTTTCCGAAAAGGTGCTCGGCAATCTCGGAGTCCGGTCGTTCCACGGTGTTCCTAGGTGGCCTTCGCTTCGTCTCCGGGTGCGGCCGCCACTTGACGGAGGTCCTCAACGGATGGCAGCCTAACAGGCGACGTCGCTTCGCTCAGATGTGATTTTTTTCAGTTCGTGCCGATGATTTTTTCACTCCGTACGGACGATTTTTTTCACTTCGGAATCTGCGATTTTTTTCGCCGGAATACGCATACACCCGCGCTTGACGAAGGGCTTGACGTACTTGGGCGGCATCAGCCGCACGTCGTGCCCCCGGGACCAGCAGTTGCCGTCCCAGGTGATGGGCGCCGCAGCAGGCTTCCATGCCCGATGCGGCACAGTTGCATCGTCGCAGCTACTTCCAGCAGCTTGTCCTTCGAGTACTGGCGGCGCGTGAGCACCTGCCCGCCAGCGCCCAGGCCCACGAAGTGGACCGACGACTTGGCGAGGTCGAAGCCGATGGTGGCGACTTCCCGCAGCATGCTCTTGGGTGCTGATCGCTTGGTGGATGCCATGGTGGTTGTCCTCTCGTGTCTCGAGCGGTGCTCGGAAACCGCTCATACCAGCATCGCCGAAACCGCCGATGCTATCAGAGGGGAGTGGACCACCTCATACCGCCCGGCATCACAGCGTTCTAACGGAATCCAGACGCGGTACCGTGTAACGGTGACCAAGTCACAGATAAAAGCAATCGCCCTGGTACCCGACGAGTTTCACAAGGAATGGAATTACAAACTGGAACCTCAACGAAATTGACAAACCAAATATTGATCGCGGTCCTTACTGTCAATACCCCTTCTTTACAAGCCGCTTGTAGCAATCGACGAATTCTCTCCGAGCGTAAAACTCCAAATATGCCCGCCGAACAGCCCTCAAAAAATCTTCTACCATCTCGTCTCCGGTAGCCCAGACTTCACGGTGTTCTGCATAGTTCTCCATGTCCGCATGAAAATCATTATACTTGAAAAGGCCCTTGAAAGAAAAGTGATCCTTTTCCAATGTCCGAATCGCATGTTTCGCCTCCTCGAGTCGCTGCTTACTATAGTCGCGCCCAAACAACTGCCGCGCATTTTCGACTTTGCAATTCTTAATCACGTCTCCAAGGTTGTCTGATAGTAGGTTGAATTTCATGTACTTGTCTTTGTGTTTAGTCCCCAGTTCTTTCCCCCTCCTCGCCAGTTCCCTAGATTCGTTCACGAGCGCTCGAAACTGCTTGTAAAGCGCGAAGTAGGCGAGATCAAAACCTGCATCACGGGCAAACTCGATGGTTTTCTGTGCAGTCTGATCGTTCTCCTTTGAACCACCTATAATAAAGTACCCCTTGGAAAAAATGCCCGCACCGTTCAAACGTTGCAAAACCTCCTTGATCTCGTCGTTCGTAATACGTCGACCACCTTTTAGAGCGTGCCGCCGCGCGGCGTCTCCACTCTCAACACCGAAAGCAAGCAGCACGCAACCACTGTCCGCCAACCTTTTGGGCCAGCCTCCAAAATGGTTTTCATACTTCAAAAAGTCCTCAAGCCGAAATATCGCGCGCCAACCGAATTCTTCTTGAAAATCTCGCTTTAGTTGAGAAAGGCCATCGAGAAACTTTTCCGTCCACTCCGTCGCCTTTTCGCTATCTTCTTCCACCGCCAGCTGCGGCAGCAGGTTATCATCCACAAACTGAATCCTTTGAATACCTCGCTCCTTTACCAACCAACAAACCTCCTGGACAACATCAGCCGCAGACCGCCGCAACTCACGGTTGCCACCGCGGACAACCGCTTCCGTACAAAAAGTACAGCCCCAGTTACAGCCCCGGGACATAACAATATGTGCTTCCTGAAAGTTGCCATTTCGAGTTCCCGACGGTTCGTAACAATTGCCGTTCGGATCACAAAATAGTCGTCGGTCGATCCACGCCATACTATCCCAGTCACTGTTCTCAAGATAACCGGCGCGAAATCCCCCATTATCCCTCGGTTGGGGACATACGATATTAGGGTGATCATCGCAAGCTTCGGGGTGTTCCACTATCGCCTGCATGGTCAATTCGCCGTCACCCAATACCAGATAGTCCCATTGGAACGTTCGGTCGTCTTTAAACGCGTTCGGGTGCAGGGTCGCCCCGGGTCCACCAATGACAATTTTTGCTTCTAAGTCTCCATAACGCTTCAATTCTGCCACAATCTCACGGGTCGACTCAAAAGTCGACGTCACGACATTGAACCCAACGAAATCGAACTGCTTTGCTACCTTCAATAGCCTATCTAGGTGTTCTGGATACCGATGGCAATCCAACAACTGCACGTCGTGGCCGCGACTCCGCAGGTGCGTTCCGATACTAGCAAGTCCCAGCGGGGGTGTGGAAGTCTCGTGAGCAGCGAACCTATCTTTCCTTGTCAATGGAGGTAGAACCAATAAGATACGACGAAACCGTTTCCGGGCATTCTTTCGTGCCGCTTCCACTTCTGGGTGGACGTCTCCCGCGCTGAAAACGAGGGCCGCAGCATCTGGTACGTCGCTAATCTGCAACCGTGCCCAAAGCGGAACTGGCTCGTCTCGCCCGAAATGCTCCTCCACGTACAGTTCGAGAAACTCGCGTTCGAGCCAATAGAGACGGGGTTGCTCCAATGCAATCGCAACGATTTCCGCCGTTTCCTTCCGTAGTCTAAGACACCCAGCCTTGCCTGGCGAATTCCCAAGACGTTGCTGCCGAAGGTTGACATCCAGCGCCAGCACCAACGCGGCCCACTGAATCGTATCATCCTCGTCCCGAGCCATTGCCTCAAGGTAACTGCCAACTCGCTGCGGCTCCACCTCTGACAAAACGAGCCGGGCAAGCCCTGCCTTATCCCCTCGCCAGTCAACTGCCACTTCACTGCCACGCAAGCGAGGCAAAAACTCCCGCTTTAGTTCCATCTGAAGCGTTGACACCAAGCCGCGCGGCACGCCGTGACTAGGGGCCGTGCGAACGAAAAGGTACGAACAAAGCTCTTGCGGGCCGGACACTAAATTGTCGTTGGCAAAAACCCCGGCGAGACCTTGGGACATAACGCGCTTGCAGCGTTCTTTTTCATTGTCGCAAGTCTCCGAGAATTGCGCTGCTCTTCTTGAGAGGCAACTCACCTGCTGCTGCACAGACGTCGCGGAATCCTCTGGCTGGCTCCACACCAGTCGCGTCGCCCTCACCATAACTCCTTTCGCAGGTTCAGACTCCAAGGTCTTGAGACTCCCTTCCAAAACCTCTAGAGCGAAAGTCGTCAAATTCGCCCGGAACGAGTAAAAGAGCATCTCCTTAAGAAGGAACGAACTACTCGCCACACAACCACGCAGGTCACCAATAAGCCCTTTGACCTCTTCGTCCGACGCCGCTACGGCGTAGACTGCCGCCACATAGCGCCACACAACGTCCACCAAAACGCTCGAGTCACTCATTTCTGAACTCACGAATTCGCTATGGAGCGCCGAGCCCAACTGTGTGATAGTATCAACAATTCCGTTACGGTCATCCCCAGCTTGACGACCAAGTTTCGCAATCGAATTCAGCAACGAACACAACTTCCGCCATTCCAGCTTATCAAAACTCTGCGGCAATTGTCTTAGAATCAAATGGTTATAGAGAAGCGAATCCCTAAGGCACGCCGCGCTAAGAAGCAGGCCCGCCGAACGACGACCTCTCCAAGAGTCGCTTTCAAGAAGGCGGCTCAGTGACTCCTTTCCAATTCGTATCGGATCCATTCGACCGCTGACGACGGCGTTCCTGAGCTCCTTTGCCGAAGCTTGCTCCTTCGTAAACTCTATTTCTATCTCACACCTCGCTCGGTGGATAAGATTGCGGTTACGTATAAGCCCCTGAATTTCGTTTTTATAATGTGCCGCGCCATCTTGGTTTGTTAGGCAGACGAGTTCCGCAGTGCATGTGAACTTCGCTAGGATATCGATGACCTTTGCTACGCCTCCGTAAGACTCTCCCGCGAAGAACAAAATGATCTTCCGGCAGTCCGAGTATTTTTCCAGTTCTTGTTGGATGGTATCTGGTGCTCCCCCTCCCGAGATGTACTTGCCCTCCTGCGTCTTTGCGACGATATGCTGATAGGGCGAGCGTACCAGTAAAGAACGTCGAATTGCCGTAAGAGCTATGTGCCTTTCCGTCACCTTCTGAAACACGTCAGAGTATACGCGCACGCCAGCATCCTTTAGGTGCTGGAGCACCGCGGAGTCGCGGCCAATTTCTGGTAGTTGGCCAAAAATGACAACCCAACCGGGTACGACGCCGGTTGCGAGAGAGTGCTCGCGATAATACTGAGCGACAAATGAAACGTCGAGGTCTTTGATGAACAGTGCGCGACTCCAATCAACCTTCCATTCGTTGACTTCCTTCGCGTCGGGGACGCTGCCAAGTGTCCCGGCCCCCAATCGGGCACTGTAGACCGTATCGTTGAGATCTTCGAAATGCAGCTTCAGCCGATTTTCCGGCTGACGATTATCGACGCCAGACAATTTGCAGAGTGGATTTCTGAGCTGGGCAAGTACATATTGAGGTTGTCGCCCCTCTGTGTCAAAACTCAGAAGTCGTTGCAGATAGTGCACAGAGGCGTAGAAGAGGCGATTGATGCGAATATTCAACTGAGGACGTAGGTTCGGGACGACCTCTATTGTGCGTTCTTTCAGAACGGGCCGGCCTTGGCCCTTGGGGTTTGTGTCGTCACAGCCGTACCATACTTTGGTTGGGTGAAAGGCAGCAATGAGGCGAGCACATCCAGGCTGACTCTCGAAGGCCCTGCATGGTTCAAGTGTCGATAGGAGGATGAGTTTGTCGTGACGCTTTCGTACCAGTTCGCCGGCCGTTCGGAAGAGGTCGATGAATTGAACTCGGCTAGCTTCGTCTTTCAGCCATACGCGGTTTTCATAGCCTTTCATTATGGAATCTAGGACTCTTGCTCCTTCCCCATTGGTCCCGAGGGAGCGACACAGAGTGATAACTTCCGCGTGCGGCTGATCGTGCTTTGTCTTGCGATGCGCCGCGATGAGGTCTCCTTGATCGTTTATCAGCGCTGCTGCAACAAAGGGATCTGGAAATGGGTCAACTTCCGTTTCCGCGCATTTTTCTAGCTCAAAGCCGGCGTACAGGATGAGCTTTTCAAGGAGCTTCCCTTGCAGATCTTGGGAGTTGTCGACATCCCTGAACACCTCCTCAAAGGCATCCCTGAGCAAGTGGTCGTCCTGAAATTCGGTGTCAAATAGAGGCATCTTCATTCACCTCTAATCGCCTAAACCCTAAGGACCCGCGCCACGACGAGTACGTGATGGCCAGCCTATCCATATCCTTGTCCGCGACTTCCCGACCGGTTGGATAGTTGGCTCATGGGTGCGGCTCTCTTGCGTCGGTGGTCCAGAGAGGTTCATTGGGCTGTGCGAGCAGCATGGCAAGAGCTACTTGACCCGTCGAAGGCGGGCTGAGGAGGGCGGCTCGGTGACCGGCGGTGCTATGCCGTCCGCGTAGCGCTGGGCGTGGTTCCGCTTGTATTCGCGGGCTTCGTGGAAGCCCCAGTATGCATCGAAGTCGCCGCTGGTCCGTAGCGCCCGGAGCTTCAACGCAGCCTCGGCGCCGACCAGGCGCCAGCGGGCGGCCAGTCAACTCCATCCGGTCGCGGACCAGGTGCCGGCACGCCCCCTCGATCACGCCGGTGGCGACGGGATAGCCCGCCGCGAGGAAACGGTCATAGTGCAGATACGGCGCGTACTTCAGCAGGTCGTCGACGCACGTATCGATCAGATTGCGGGTGTCACGCGGGAGGCCGGCGACGGTCGCGGCACGTCGCATCGACGCCGCCACCCGGCGAGCCTTGCCTTCGAGAATGTCCCGCACGCGCGTCCACGCCCAGCACGCCAACTCGGGACTCCCTTCGCAATGGAGCACCTGTGCCGCCTTCCAAACGTACTCTACCACATGGATGAAATTCAACCACCACCACCGTGACGGGTGCAGGACATCAATTTGGGATGGATGATATTTAGGGAGTGCGCGTAGCGATCTCTCCCATTCTGTTTGTGTTGCGCGAACCTTGGCTTTAACTTATATTGTTAAAGACAAGGAGGCCCACATGCCAGACTCTCCCAACATCACCTCCCTCGAACAGCAGCGCGAGCACATCCTCAGCCAACTCGCCGCGCTCGGCGACATGCGTCC
>LXNJ01001102.1_pt1 | contig 16652 bp, 6 predicted proteins | sample 809081 | NCBI WGS metagenome assembly LXNJ01 (sample SAMN04870510, study PRJNA318959) | sponge metagenome | biome: sponge; feature: marine sponge reef; material: water | host: Petrosia ficiformis | place: Greece: Milos, Mediterranean Sea | collected 2013-05-29 | depth 5-7 m
CCACAGGATCTGGTATCGTAATCGACTGCCAGTCCACAACTTACGAGGCTGCGTTTTTGGCATCAGCCTTGCATCCAAAGCCCCTGCCAACTCATGTCCACAGGTAAAACCGAAACCCCCGAGCGGGCCAACCGCCCGACACGTCAAACCTCCAAAACGAGGGAGAAGCCATGAATCGCTTCACCAAGTTCACAACGGCTGCGCTTGTCGCGGTCCTGGCCTTCACCGCCTGCGACGAGGGCACTCCACCGCCAGTGGAGCCGCCCGACCCGCCGACTCCCGTGGGAACCATCTCCGGGACGGTGACGATTGAAGGCACGGCCGCGAGCGGCGTTACAGCCACTCTGTCGTCCGGTGCGACCACGACGACGGGGTCAGGTGGCAGCTTCGCCTTCTCGGGCGTGGAAGCCGGGGCCTACACGGTCACCATCAGCGGCTTCCCCGAGGATGCGACGTTCGCCCAGGTGACGCAGTCCGCGACCATCGCGACCGATGGTGAGAACGTGCAACTCAACTTCGCCGGCGAATACATCCGCTCCTCTGCGGTGGTCGGCAACGTGGTTGCGGCCGACGCCATGATGAGCGGCGGCGACGGCCAGCCCGAGACGCTGATCGGCGTGACGGTCACGCTGGGCGGCGAGCACGCCATGGGCGAGACCATGACGACCGACGAGACCGGCGGCTTCGCGTTCACCGGGCTCCGGGCCGGCACCTACTCGGTGACGATCTCGGACTTCCCCGAGGACGTGTCGTTCGAGACGGTGAGCATCGAGGTCGAGGTGGACGTGGGTGATGTCGGCCAGGCCGACTTCACGGGCCACTTCATCCGCACCTCCGCGGTCGAGGGTCAGGTGATCATCGAGGGCGAGGGCCTTGCCGGGGTGACGGTCACCCTGAGCGGCGGTCCGGCCGATGAGAGCTACACCTCGATGACCGACGCCGAAGGCATGTACCGGTTCGAGGAACTGCGCCCCGGCGACTACACGGTCGAGATTACAGACTTCGACCCCCGCGACTACGAGTTCGCGGCCACGTCCCAGGACGTGAGCGTCGATCTCGACGAAACCGGCACGGTGTCGTTCACCGGCGTCCTGCTCCGCACCTCCGGCATCAGCGGCCGGGTGAGCGTCGAGGGCATGGGTCTCGGCGACGTCACGGTCACGCTCTCGGGCGCGGCCGACAACACCACGATGACCGACGCGAGCGGCCAGTACGGCTTCGCGGGTCTGGCGGCGGGCGACTACATGGTCTCGATCGCGGTCGAGAGCGACGCCTATGTGTTCGACGAGACGAGCAAGGCCAGGACGCTCGACGACGACCAGTCGATGATCGTGAACTTCGAGGGCGCGCACGCGCGCACCGCGAGCGTCTCGGGCATGCTGTTCGTCGACGAGGCGATGAAGAACGACACCTACGACGAGGGCGAGGACGCCTTCCCGGGCGCTGCCATGCTGGAGGCGCTGCAGGCGGCCGGTGTGCAGTTGCCGCCGATGCTGCCGGTGCCGATCACCCTGGTGGGCCCGAGCGTCAATGAAATGCGGTCGGGGACCCTGAACCTCGCGACCGGACAGTTCTCCTTCGGAGAGCTGGTTGCGGGCGACTATGAGCTGAGGGTTGGATCCCTCGCGTCGTTGCTGCCCGCACTCCCGCCCGCGGCAGCTGCCGTACTGCGGGACTTCGAATACGGCGGACCGGCGGCGGGCTACGAGCTCGAAGTCGGGGTCGGCGAGGACGAGACGCAGAACATTCCCGTCGACATCACGCACACGACGGCTCACTTCGTCGTGACGCTGAAGTCGGGTGACGCGCGCGGCATGCCGGTTCCCGGCGCCACCGTGTCGCTCTCCTCCGGTGGCAGCGACGTCGGCAGCGGCATGACCGGCGACAAGGGGCTGGCCATGATCCGGTTCGCGCGCGCCGGCACCACCGGCAACACGGTGAACGCGTCGGTCGCGGTTGACGGCTACGAGGTGGACGACGGCATGACGGCCGTGGCGTGGGATCCGAAGAGCCCGCACACTCAGGCAACGAACTCCAACGACATCGTCAACCTGAACGTCAACGTGTCCGTGAGCGGCGCCACGATCACCACCGACTACGGTGGCGGCGACGCGCTTGGCGGCTGGGCGATCAGCGTGATGTCGGGCGAGGACGCGGTCGAAGGTGCGCCGGAGGCGCTGGACGCCGACGGCAACGCGTCATTCATGACGACCGTCGCAAAGGCCGATCTGCCGGTCAGCTACTCCTTCTCCGTCGCCGACGACCAGGACGACAATCTGGACGGCGGTGAGAGCTACGTGGGGACCTCGGTCGACTACATGCACAACGGTCTTTCGCTGGCCCGCGCGATGGATGCCGGTTCGGTCGAAGTGCGGTACACGACCCAGACCCTCAAGGTCTACGCGCACCACGAGCGCGACCAGGTGGAGGGCTACACCGGCAACGTCCTGGGCGGCGACGTCAGAGACGATGGCAAGGTCAGCGTTTCCATCCGCTACATCGACGACAGCGGGCGCTCCCGTGCGTTCGCCTCTGCCGACAAGGTCAAGAGCGGCAGCGCCATGGGCGTGACCACCTTCAGCAATGTGCCGGCCGACAGGCACGTCATCGCTCAGGCGGAGGTTGCGGCAGGCTACAAGCTCCTCGACCCCGACGAGCTCGCGGCGTACACGGCGATGGAAGACAACGGCGTCACCGGTGGTGCCTTCGGTGCGATGGGCGGCTTCAGCCACACGGTGGAGCTCTGCCCGCTGCAGGCCACCAACCCCCAGGACCACGACGAGTGCGCATCGTTCGCCTACGTGAGCACCCACAGCGTGAGCGGTCTGGTCTGGAAGAGGGGCGTCAAGAAGTCCGGAGACGACTTCATGGAAGAGGATCCCGCCTTCGTAGCTGGCCAGACGGTCGGCCTGGATCCGGTCGAAGGCAAGAACCTCGCGGGTGATGCGGAGTCCTACACGACCGCCGCGAATGACAACGACGAGACGCCGCTCGACGAGACCCATCAGTTCAGCTTCACCGGGGTCGCCGCGGGCGTCTACAAGCTCAACGTTCCGAGTGGATGGCGGGCGAAGATGGGCGGTAAGGGCGCGACGGCCGCTGTCGGCGACGCGTTCAACCCGCTCGATGGCGATGTCTCACTCGACGTCACCCCGACGACGAGTACCGTCTACGGTCGTGTCAACGGCGCCGACGGCTTCCCGCTCGACGCCGTGACCGTGACGGTGAACGGCAGGTCGGACGTGACCGACGCGGCCGGCCGCTACATCGTGGACGGCGTCAGCGCCGTCCGGGGCCAGGTCTTCGTGTCGGCCTCCAGGGCCGGCCATCAGGCCGGCAAGCCGGACTCCACGAGCGTCGCCTTCGGCGCCAACTCGGTGACGAGGCATGACTTCGACCTTTCGGCCGTAGGTCAGTACGCCTCGATCAGCGGCACGGTCCGGGCCTCCGGCACCAACGCGCCGGTTGCGGGCGTGGAAATCAGGGTGGACGGCGTCGCCCCGACGAACGCGGCCACGAGCGGTGCGAACAGCGGCAAGCTGGTGACGGGCGCCGACGGCACCTACACGGCGGTCATCGCGGCCAAGGCCATTGGTTCAACTGCCAGCGTGTCCGCGTCGAAAGCCGGCATGACCTTCGTACCCGCGGCGCAGCCGGCTCCGGCCCACGCCGGGGCGGAGATCTCTGGCATCGACTTCACCGGGTTCGCGAACGCGACGATCTTCGGCAGGGTGGTTGCTCCGGCCGGCGGACCCATGAGCGGCGTAGCGATTTCGGCGACGCCGGCAGGCGGCGGCGACGCTGCGGACGCCGACACCACGGGCGTGACGGGAACCTTCTCGCTCAGCGTGCCGTACGGCAGCTACAACATCGCTGCCTCTTCGGAAGGCAACTACACCTTCACGTATCCGAACGGCGTGACGACGGTGAACGTTGCTCCCGGTCAGAGCGTGAACTACGGCGACATCCAGGCAGCATCGCGACCGCCGCAGGACCCGCCGAACGACCCGCCGGCATTCAGCAGTCCCGCAGCGTTCGAGGCGGTCGAAAACCAGAGGTCCGTGGGCACCGTAGTCGCGGCCGATCCGAACGCGGGCGATGGGGCTCCCAGCTACGCCATCAGCGGCGGAGCCGACGCGGCGATGCTGGATATCGACGCGAGTACGGGCGAACTGGTCTTCAACGCCTCTCCGGACTTCGAAGCGCCCGGCGATGTCGACGGTGGGAACGACTACGAGATCGTGGTCGAGGCCACGAGCGGCACCGCCCACAGGATGATGTCCGCCACCCAGGCGATCACCGTCACCGTGACCGACGTCGACGAGCGGATTCCGCAGGTCACGCTGGTTCTCGACCCGGCATCGGTTTCGGAGAACGCCGGCGTGAGCAGAATCACCGCGACGGTTGATCCGGTGTCGGCGACAGCCTTCGACGTAACCGTGTCGGCGGCGGCGGTCACTCCGGCCGTGGACGGGGACTTCATCCTCAGCAACAACGTGACCCTGAGCTTCGCGGCGAACGCGGCGTCGAGCAGGGGTGCGGTGTCGATCACGGCGGTCAACAACAACGATTACGAGGGCGACAAGACCGTCAGGGTCTCTGGAAGCGTGTCCAGCACTGGCGTCACGGCTCCGGCCGATGTCGATCTCACGATCGCAGAGGACGACGAGAAGCCGGCGCCCGAGGCGACGCTGAGCTCGCTGACGCTGAGCGGCGTGGACGCGGCCGATCTGAACTTCGACGCAGCCACGATGACCTACGCCGTCAGCGTAGAGCACGAAGTCGACATGACGACCGTCGAAGCGACGCCGAGCGAGGGGGCCACAGCGGTCATCACACCCGCCGACGCTGACGCAGCGATGGACGGGCACCAGGTCGCACTGGCAGTCGGCGACACCGAAATCGGAGTGGTCGTCACCACGGAGGAAGGGAAGCGGGCGGATTACACGGTGACCGTGACGCGCATGGCGCTGTCGGATGACGTGTCGCTGGCCAAGTTCACCGTGAACGACGGCACCGCCGACGCGGACGTCATGGCCGACGCCAGCGGCGTCTTCGCGCACGGCGTGGGTTACGACGTCATGCAGGTGACGGTATCCGCGATGGCCGGACACGCGGACGCCCAAGGGGCGGAGATCACCAGTCCCGCCGATGCTGACGCCAACACCGCCGGCCACCAGGTCGACCTCGCCGTCGGCGACAACGCGATCGTGGCGACGGTCACGGCCGAGGACGGGTCGACGGGCGAGCACACGCTCACCGTGACGCGTGAGCAGTCGTCGGACGTGTCGCTGGCCAAGTTCACTGTGAACGACGGCACCGCCGACACCGATGTCAATGCCGACGCCAACGGGGTCTTCGCGCACGGCGTGGGTTACGACGTCATGCAGGTGACGGTATCCGCGACGGCCGGACACGCGAGTGCGCAGGGGGCGGAGATCACCAGTCCCGCCGACGCCGACGCGAACACGGCTGGCCACCAGGTCGACCTCGCCGTCGGCGACAACGCGATCGTGGCGACGGTCACGGCTCAGGACGGGTCGACGGGCGAGCACACGCTCACCGTGACACGTACCGCCGCGGCGACGGACGCGGATCTGGCCAAGTTCGTCGTGACCGTCGGTGAGGATGACCCCGTCGACGTCGTGGCCAACGCCGATATGGAATACGAGTTCACCGTGCCGGGCGCCGTCGAGAAGGTGACGGTGGAAGCGGTACCGGCGGGCGCGCCGGCGGCCACGGCGGTGATCACCAGGCCCGCGGACGCCGACGACGAGATGGATGGGCACCAGGTGGACCTGGCTTCCGGCGCCAACTCGATCGAGGCGACGGTCACGGCCCAGGACGGCACCGAGGAGATGTACGAGCTCACGGTGACGCGTACGGAGCCCGGCATCCTCGTCAGCATGGAACAGATCGCGCTCGGCGAAGGCAATTCGGCCACCTACATGGTCGGTCTGGCCACCAAGCCGGATGACCACGTGGTGGTGACCATCGCTGCCGGCACTGATCTGACCGTCAACAGAACCAGCCTCACGTTCGCGCCGGAGAACTGGCAGATCATGCAGGAGGTTGAGGTGACTGCCGACGAGACCAATTCCAACTTCGACAATGCAGTAGGCCTGATCCTGGGCCACACGTCGCAGGAAGGCAGTGCTTCTGATGACGGTGGTGACTATGACATCGCCGAGGCCGTGAACGTCTCGGTGGACGTCACGAACGACGATGCCGAAGGCGCAGCCGTGACGGTCGCTCCGACCGCCCTTACCGTTGATGAGGGCGGGGATAGTGGAGAGTTCACAGTGACCTTGGGTGCGGTACCGTTGAGCGACGTGACGGTTACGGTTGAAGTGCCAACCGATCCCGATCGGACTGGTGACCTCACAGCGTTGCCCGCCAGCTTGACCTTCACGACGGACAACTGGGACGTAGGGCAGATCGTGACTGTGACGGCGACGGACGACGATGTCGATGCAGACAAGGACGACGTGGTCCTGGCGCTTGAGGCTAGCGGCGGCGGCTACGACGACATCGTTGGTGAAGCCGCCGACGACGTTACCGTGACCATCACGGACGACGACGTGGCCGCGGTCGAGGTCATCGGCTTGGAAGGACGGCAGGTCCGCGAAGGCGGATCGCTGGCCTACCGGGTCAAGTTGGGCTCGCAACCGGAGGGTGAGGTGTACATCCAGGTGGAAGCGACCGGCGTGCATTTCGGGAGGTTCACCTTCGACGAGACCAACTGGAGCAGGGCTCAAGCTCTGAGGATCAGTGTGCCCGAGGATGAAGACACGGACGACGAAACCGTGGCGCTCACCTTCACTGTTAGCGGAGCGTATCCTACTGCTACTGCACCGACCGGCGTGCAGTTCTCGGTCAGGGACAACGATGCCGACGCTGGCGGAGTGATCGTCAGCCACACCCAGCTGTCGATCGCCGCAGGCGGGACTGGTCATTACATGTTGAGCCTGACCCAGGCGCCAGCCAGTGGCGAGTCGCTGACGGTCACCGTCGGGAGCACGGGTCAAGTCCAGATCGACCCGTTGACCGTGACATTCGACACGAGTAACTGGAACGCCGGAGAGAGGGTCGATTTGAGCCCACTCGCGCAGGCCACTGGCAGCATTACCGTGACTCATACGGCTGCTGCGAGCACAGGCGGCGATGACGACGATGCGAAATACCGCACCGCGCCGACCGTTGACAGCGTGACCGTGACGATTCCCGAATAATCACCCTTCAACCCCATCGGCCCGGCTGACGCACCGTCAGCCGGGCCGATGGTCGTAGGTGGCGTCACCCCCCGCTCGGGAGTTCCTGGGCGGGGGGTGACGGCTTTTAATCGTCTCGGGGGCGCGGCGAGTGCGCAGGTGGCGGCGATAGCGGCGACGGATTGACGGCTCACAGACGGACCCGTGCGTGGCATGGTTGTTGCCATCTGTTGCCTTCCGCTAGTTTTGGCGGACAGTTGATAAACAAATGACTATTCCACCGCGCATCTTCACCTGACGCGGAGACGAACACGATGATTCTGAATCAGTCCGGCCCACCCGCACGTTCCCTCCTGGCCGCTGCAGTGTTCTGCGCGATCCTGATTCCGTCGCCGGGCGTGGCTGCTCGGGAGCCTTCTCCGGATGGCTGGAGCGACGGATTCCGGTCGGCCGCAGAGGCCGCCACGTCGCGCACGGCCGTCGCGCCCAGGATCACCTTGTTGGCCCGCACGTGGACCGGGACCGCGCAGGAGCGGGTGCGCATCGACATCCGGTTCTCGCAGAGCGTGACCGGCTTCACGCTCGCGGGTATCCAGGTCACTGCCGCCGAGTTCGCGTCCGCCCTGAGCGGCTCGGGCTCGAGCTATTCCGTCACGCTGAATACGCGCCGGGACTACGAGGGTCCGGTGGTCGTCAGCATCCCGACGAACGCGGTGCGCAACGCGTCCGGCGAGGGCAACATCGGGGGGGCGCTCACCTTCGACGTGGACACGCGGCTTCCCGCAGTCCTGGACGCGAGGGTCGACGGCAACGAACTCATCGTCGCGTTCAGCGAGGACCTCGACGAGCGCTTCGTCCCCGCGGTCGGGGACTTTGCCGTGTCGTTCATCCGGAACGGCGCGTACAACATCAGGGCCGTGTCCCGGGTCGAGGTCGTCGCGCGCGAGCTGTTCCTGATCCTGGCCCGCCCGGTCCAGTTCGGCGACGCGGTTGGGCTGTTCTACGACGACACGGGCGCCGGCGCAGTGCGGGACCTGGCGGGTAACCGCGCGTTCGGCTTCACGGAGCTGGCGGTGCGAAACGTCAGCCGCCAGGGGGGCGCCGGGGTCCCCGGTGCGCCGCGCAACCTTACGGCGTTCGCCGAGAGCCCCACGGAGATCCTGCTCGATTGGGACGCCCCGATCGAGGACGGCGGCCGCGCGATCACCGGGTACTGGATCCAGGTATCGGAGGATGGCGGCGCCACGTGGTCGAATCTCGAGCGGGACACCGAGCGGACCGCGACCAGCTACCGGGACACGGGCCTCACCGCAGGCGCGACGCGCCAATACCGCGTGGCCGCGATCAACTTCAACGGAGCGGGGGCCTTCTCGAGCGCCGCCCGCGCAACGACGCGGCACCATGTGCCGAACGCGCCCAGGCGATTGACCGCCAGATCCCGGGGGACGTCGGCCATCGAATTGGACTGGACCGCGCCCATCTCCCGTGGCGGGGCTCCGGTCACCGGCTACCGGATCGAGGCGTCCCGCACCGGAAGTAGCCCTTGGACGCACGAGGCGGACACGAATTCCAGGACCACCGCCTACACGCACCGCGATCTCAGCCCGGGCACCACCCGCCACTACCGCGTCGCGGCGATCAACAGTGCGGGCACGAGCGACTGGTCGAACGTCGCCAGAGCAACGACCGAGGCCGCCGTTCCGGGCGCGCCCACCGACCTCAGGGCGGTTCCGAGCGGCCTGGACGGAAGCAGCCAGCTGGTGCTCGTCTGGACGGATCCGGCTGCGGACGGCGGAGCCGCGATCACCGGCTACCGGATCGAGATGTCGCCCACCGGCGTAGGGCGCTGGACCCCGGTCGCCACCACCCGCGGCGCGGGCACGACCTTCCTGCACACGGGTCTGGCCCCCGGCACGGCCCGGTACTACCGCGTGGCCGCGGTCAACAGAGTGGGCAGAAGCGTTTGGTCGAACGTGGCCCGGGGCGCCACCAACGCGGCGCCGCCCGCCCGGCCGAGCAGCCTGCGCGCGCGGGCGGACGGACCGACGAGCATCACCGTCACCTGGGAGGCACCGACGGCCGACGGCGGCGCACCGGTCGCCGGCTACTCGATCCGCAGGCGCGGGCCTCACGATGGCACGTGGATCATCATTCACCCTGACACGCGTTCGACGGTGAGGACGTTCACGGACACGGGCCTCCGGCCGGCCACGGCCTATCGCTACCAGGTGGCGGCGATCAACCGCGTGGGGGCCGGCGAGTGGTCGTTCGAGACGGCGACCACGACGCACCCCGACGTTCCCTCCGCGCCCTACAGCCTGGGGGCGCAGCCGGTCGGCACGTCGCGCATAGACCTGTCGTGGAGCGCGCCCCGGAACACGGGCGGCGCGCCGGTGCTCGGCTACCGGATCGAGACCTCCGACGACGGGGGCGGCACCTGGCGGATCATCCGGCGCAACACGGGTTCGACGGCGACGACGTTTTCGGACGTGAACCTCCAGCCCGCGACCACGCGCCACTATCGCGTCGCCGCGATCAACACCGCGGGCACCGGGCCGTTCTCGAACGCGGCGCGCGCGACCACGGACGCGACCCTGCCGGGCATGCCCCGCACCCTTGCCGCGAACGCGGCCGGCACCTCGCGGATCGCCCTTTCCTGGCGCGTGCCCACGAACGACGGGGGCGCGCGGGTCACCGGCTACCGGATCGAGGTCTCGGAAGACGGGGGCGCGATCTGGCGGAACCTGGTGGCCAACACGCGCACGACGCGGACTACGTACACGCACAGCGGGCTCGAGCCGGCCACGACGCGCCACTACCGCGTGTCGGCGGTCAACCGGATCGGCGTGGGGCGCGCGTCGGGGGTCGCGAGCGCCACCACCGACGCCACCGTTCCCGACGCCCCCACCGCGCTGGTCGCCACCGCGGTCACGCCCACCCGGATCGACCTGATATGGGTCGCGCCCGCCTACGACGGCGGCGCGCCCATTACCGGCTACCGCATCGAGGTCTCTGAGACCGCCGCCGCCTGGACGGACCTGGTGTCAAACACCGGGTCCGCGGGCACCGCCTTCTCGCACACCGGCCTGCAGCCCGGGAGCGTGCGCCACTACCGAGTCTCGGCGATCAACCGGGCGGGTGCCGGCGGCGCGTCGGCGAGCGCTTCTGCCGCCACGGACGACCCGGTCCAGCGCGCGGGACGTCTGAACATCCGCGTGCTGCCGCACGTGGCCGCGGCGATGACCTCGAGCACGGTCTCGGCGATCGCCCGCCGCGTCGACGCGGTGGCAAACGGAATGGGGATGGAGCGGAGCGTGGAGGTGAACGGTCTGTCGTCGATGGCCGCGAGCCTGTCCGCGCCGGGCGCGGGCGGGGTCGGCCTCGCCCAGGGCGACCAGGCCGGCTTGGCCGCGCTCTTCGGGGGCACCTCGTTCCTGATGCCCTTCGGCAGCCCCGACGCGCCGCAACAGTCCGCCACGGGCCTGCAGATGGCGAGCTGGGGCGCGGGCGAATACCACTACCTGGGCGAACCCGGCGCCAGCGCCGTCGATTGGCACGGCAACATGGTGAGCGCCCACATCGGCGTCGACGCGCGCGTGGGGCCGGACATCCTGGCGGGTGTCGCGGGTTCGTACAACTCGGGCGGCTTCGACTTCACCGACAAGACCGGCGCCAGGCCGGTGGAGGGCACCTACGGCACCACCATGACCAGCGTGAGTCCCTATCTGGCCTGGTTCCCCGGCGCGCGCGGCGCCTCGGTGTGGGGCTCGGCCGGGCTCGGCCGGGGCGACATCGAGGTCGACGACGAGCGCGAGGGGCTCCGCACCAGCCCCGCGAGCATCATGACGGGGGCGGGAGGCGGCAGCTACCAGCTGTTCTCGAGCGGCATCGGCGGCGTGCGCGTCAAGGCCGAAGGCTGGGGTGGTCAGGTCAAGGTCGAGGGCGGCGAGCAGATCGAGGCGGTCACGCTGAACATGCAGCGCGCCAGGCTCGCTCTCGAACTGACGCAGGGCTTCCGCACCGAAACGGGGCACGAGATGGCGTTCGTGCTCGAGGGCGGGATGCGCTACGACAACGGGGACGGCATCAACGGCGCCAGCGCGGAAGTCGGCGGCGGGATGCGCTACACCAACTCCCGCCTGGGGCTGACCGCGGAGGGCCGCGGACGGTTCGTCATCTCGGCGCGCGACGGCTACGAGGAATGGGGCCTCGGCGGCATGTTGATGTTCGATCCCGCGGCCCGGGGCCAGGGGCTGTCGATCCGGGTGGCGCCCTCCTATGGCGACCACAGGAGTGGGGTGAACCAACTGTGGGAGCGCGGGGTGTACGACGCGGTGGGTGGCCACGACCTGGGCATGGGCGCCAACGTGGACGGCGAGCTGGCCTACGGCATCGCCGGCTTCCATGGGACGCCCTACAGCGGCTTCTACCTTGCCGAGACCGGCGTGCGTGCCTTCTCAAGCGGCGTGCGCTACGATCTCGGCGCGGGCGTCGGGCTGCGTTTCGAGGGTACTCGGCGCGAGAGCGGGCTCGGGGGAGCGCGGCACTCGGTGGGTTTCCGCGGAAGGGCCAGGTTCCGGTAGGGGAGGGAGAATCGTCGTGGCAATCGAGCGGCCGGAGTTCCGTGCGTCCGCCCAGGACTGGTACCACCGCAGACGGACCCGGGACCCGTTCCCCTCCACCGCCAATCTACCAGATCGCCGCCGACATGCATGCCGCTGGGTTCCGCTCGCCCCATTCCGCCATGGCCTCGCCCGTTGGAAACGGCGAGATTCACGGGCGCATGGCGCCATGCCCTCGCGAGTTGCGTTGCCAGCCCCTTGTTGTGGCGGTTTCGGGCGTTGCGCGCCAGATTTTGGGGAACGCACCGGAGGCATTGCACATGATCGATCCCGATACTGCGGGGCAGCCGCCAGGTCCGATGGGATGGATGAAGGAGTGGGGACAGTTCATCATGCTGCTGGCGGCGCTTGGAGGCTTCTACGGGTTCATCCGATCCGAAATGAGTGCAATGGAGGGTCGCCTGGGAGACCGGATCGACCGCAACGCTGAACTGATCGGCCGCAACGCTGACGCGATCTCCCGCAACGCTGAGGCGATCTCCCGCAACGCTGAGGCGATCTCTCGAAACGCTGAGGCGATCTCCCGTGTTCGCGAGGACATCGCTCACCTGGAGGGCTACATGCGCGGTCGTCTCGGTGACGAGCCAGGTTAGGCTTATGGACATTCTCGGCCGCTCACTGCGGCATGGGCGGCGGTCGGCCGGGCGTGGCTTCGGCGGCCGCCGGGCGGTGTTCGCGTGTGCGGCGCTGGCCGCGGTCTTCGTGCATGCCGGCGCGCGGGCCGCCGCGCAGGAGGCCGCCTCCGAGGGCGTCGAGTACCGGCTCTACGTGGCCAACGAGTCGTCCGACATCGTGAGCCGGGTGGTGTTCAGGCCCGGCGCCGGCGCGGAGGTGGAGAAGGAGATCCCGGTCGGGATCATGCCCGCCGACAACGACGGGGCGCATGGGCTCACGGTCTCGCCGGACGGGGCGTTCTGGTACCTCACCATCGCCCACGGCACGCCGTACGGGTACGTGTGGAAGTTCGCGACGGGGGTCGACACCCTGGTCGCGCGGGCGGAGCTGGGGCTCTTCCCGGCCACCATGGGGATCACCCCGAACGGCCAGTTCCTGGTGGTGGCCAACTTCAACCTGCACGGCGACATGGTGCCTTCGGACCTGTCGGTGGTCTACACCCCCACCATGACCCAGCTGTCGCGCGTCACCACCTGCCTCATGCCCCACGGCAGCCGGGTGAGCGCCTCCGGCGGGCGCCAGTACTCGGCGTGCATGCACTCCGACCAGCTGGTCGAGTTCGACATGACCACCCTGGAGGTGAGCCGGCGCTTCTCGCTGGCGCCCGGCCGCGAGGGCCCGCTCGATGTGCGCGACCAGGGGATGGGCGGGCATGTGATGGTCATGAGCGGCGCGGGGGCGGAGGCCGGCGGCCCGGCGGGCGCGCCAGGGGCCGCGGGTGCTGTGGGAGCGGGTGCCGGCGCGGGCGCGGCAGGCACCGGGGCGCCCTCCATGCGAGACGACACCAGCATGGGGCGCATGGCGGGCATGGCGGGCGGGTCGGACGCCGTGTGTTCGCCGACCTGGGCCGAGCCGGGCGCGGGCGCGCTCGCAGACCGGGTGGTCTACGTGGCCTGCAACCGCAACGACGAGATCCTCGAGATCGATGCCGGGGACTGGACGGTGCGCCGGCGCTTCCCGACGGGAACCGCGCCCTACAACCTTGACGTCACCGCGGACGGCTCGCTGCTGGTGGCGACCCTGAAGGGCGAGCAGGCCGTCTCGGTGATCTCGCTGGAATCGGGCGAAGTGCTCGCCCGGCTTCCGACCACCCGGCCGATCACCCACGGCGTGGTGACCAGCCCGGACGGACGCTACGCCTTCGTCTCCAACGAGGCCGTCGGCGCGACGCCGGGCACGCTCGACGTCTTCGACCTCGTGGCGCTCGAGCGGGTGGCGAGCGCCGAACTGCGCTACCAGCCCGGCGGGATCGACTTCTGGCGGGCGACGCCGGTCCCGTAAAGCGAAGGAGTTGGCTGGATGAAGCGTCTGGTACCGTTGGGCATCGGGGCGGGGATCCTCATCTTCCTCGGCTACGTGATGTACTCGTCGGTGGCCCCGGCGACCGTCAGCTGCGAGGTCTGCCTGGTCTTCGACGGGGAGGAGGTGTGCCGCATGGGCGCCGGCCCCACCCGTGAAGCCGCGGCCTCGGCCGCCCAGGAGAGCGTCTGCGGGGGCAACGCCATGGGCATGATCATCGCCGAGCGATGCCGGGCGCGCCCGCCGGAGCGGTTGACGTGCTCGTCACCGTGACGGGTGCAGCTGCCGGAGTGGATGATGTCCTCGCCGTAACGGGCGCCGCTGCCCGAGCGGACGACGTGTCCGCCGTGACGGACGCCGCGAACGCACTCCGAAGGCGGGCGACTCTCGGGCCCGCGTGAGCCCACCCGGGATCCCTCCGGGGGCTCTTCCCGCCCTCCTGTCGAGGATCCTGCCCGCCCTTGTTCTGCTGACCTGGACGTCGGCGGCCTCGGCCCAGCAGGACGATCCCGGCGGACGCTGGGAGTTCTTCCTCGAGCAGCGCCGCTCCCCCGGCGTGCCCGGATGGGGCGCGCGGCTCCAGGTCGCCCGTGAGAGCGTCCTCCGGCGCGCGGTTCTTCGCCTTCCGCCCGGCGCCGCCGCCGCGCGCGCGGGGAGCCCGGGTGCCTGGGAGCCGCTCGGACCCGAGATCATCGAGTCCTACACCACCTCCACGGGGCGGGTATCGGCGGTAGTCGTCCATCCCGCGAACATGGACGTGATCTTCGCGGGCGGGGCCCAGGGCGGGGTGTGGCGCACGGAGGACGCCGGAGTTTCCTGGCGGCCGCTCACCGACCAGCAGTGCTCGCTCGCGATGGGCGCGCTGGCCCTCGACCCGGTCGACCCGGACATCGTCTACGCGGGCACCGGGGAGCAGCACTTTTCGGCCGACAGCTACTACGGCTGCGGCGTCCTGCGCTCCTCCGACGGGGGCGAAAGCTGGACCCGGCTGGGCGAGGGCGTCTTCACCGGGCCGATGGGCGGGACAACCATCTCGCGCATCGTGGTCGACTCGGCGACCGCCGGCACGCTGGACGCGACCACGGTCTACGCCGCGACCGAGGGCGGGCTCTTCATCTCGACCGATTCGGGGGGCGGCTGGACGAAGGTGCTCGACGGCGTGGTCACCGATGTGCTCGTGCACGCCGGGGACCGCGAGGTGCTGTTCGCGGCGCTCGCCGAAGGGGAGGAGAAGACGGGCCACGCCACCCTGCACCGGTCCGGCGACGGCGGGCTGACCTGGCGGGAGGTGGATGCGGGGCTCGGGGTCCTGCCCTGGCGCGCGCAGCTGGCGCAGTCGCGCTCCAGTCCGGACATCCTCTATCTCTCGGCCGGGGAGTCCGGGGGCGTGGTGATGGCGCGGAGCTCCGACGGAGGCGATTCCTGGGCCCGGGCGTCCGCCGGGGGCGTCCGCTGCGGGCAGTGCTGGTACAACCAGTCGCTGGGCGTGCACCCCACCGACCCCGACGTGGTGTACTTCGGAGCCGTGCTGCTGTATCGCTCCGTGGACGGCGGGGAGACCTTCTCGACCATCGGCCGCGCGGACATCCACGTCGACCAGCACGTCCTGACCGTGGATGCGCGCGTGCCGGACATGCTGCTGGCGGGCAACGACGGGGGCGTCTACCGGAGCCCGGACCGGGGCGACACCTGGGAGAGCCTCAACACCAACCTCTCCCTGACCCAGTTCTACGCCGGGGTCTCGATTCATCCGCGCGCGGAGGCGATCTTGGTGCTCGCGGGCACCCAGGACAACGGGACCGTCCAGGGGGACGGCGATCTGTCGTGGCTGCAGGTGATGGGCGGGGACGGCGGCTTCACGGCCCTCGACCCGCGTTGTTGACCGCAGGTGGGCGGAAACGCAGTGGCGGGGCGGGACCGGAGGGCCGAGGCGCTCCGACGGCGGCGGGTCCTTCCGGTTCCGCGGCTACGGCATCGACCTCGGCGACGACGCGCTCTTCATTCCTCCGCTGGTGATGGATCCCTTCGACCCGGACGTGCTCTACTTCGGCACCGAGCGGCTGTATCGGACGGTCGACGGCGGCGAGCGCTGGGAGCCCGTCGCGGAGGCCCCCGAGGGGCGGATCTCGGCGATCGCGCCCAGCCGCTCGGACGCGCGCGTGGTCTATTTCGGGACCTCGGAGTCGGATGTCGTGGTGACCCGGGACGGCGGCGGGTCGTGGGGCACGGTCTCGGGACCGCTGCCGATGCGCTACGTGAGCGACATCGCGGTGCATCCGCACGATCCCGCGACCGCTTACGCGGTGTTCTCGGGTTTCGGCACGGGCCACGTGTTCGCGACCCGCGATTACGGGACGTCCTGGAGCGACATCACCGGCGACCTGCCCGATCATCCGGTCAACAGGGTGCTACTCGACCCGTCCGACCTGTCCCGGATCTACATCGGGACGGACTTGGGCGTGTTTTCTTCTCAGGCCGGCGGGAGCTGGGCCCGCGTGGGCGAGGGGTTGCCGATGGTCGCGGTGTTCGACCTGGCGGTGGAGCCGGCCGCGGGCGTCATGGTGGCCGCGACCCACGGCCGGGGCGCGTTCGCGCTGCCGGTGGCCGCGCCGCTGGTGGCGGAGACCCGGGGGGAGAAGCGCGTGGTGGCCGCCCGGGGCGGCGACCCTGTGGACGGCGGCGCGCCGGTTCGCATCTACGGCACCGGGTGGCCGGAGGGGCGGTGGACCGCGGCCGGCGCCCGGGCGGGATGGCTCGAGCTGACGCGCGCGGAGGGCGGCGCCCTCGACTCGATCGCGTGGCGGATCGACCCCGGCGACCTCGCGCCCGGGGAGTACGTGGACAC
>LXNJ01001103.1_pt1 | contig 16645 bp, 11 predicted proteins | sample 809081 | NCBI WGS metagenome assembly LXNJ01 (sample SAMN04870510, study PRJNA318959) | sponge metagenome | biome: sponge; feature: marine sponge reef; material: water | host: Petrosia ficiformis | place: Greece: Milos, Mediterranean Sea | collected 2013-05-29 | depth 5-7 m
GCGCGAGCCGGTCTCAAGGCTGCACGATTGCCATTGGGTGGTCGCCAACGGCGCCGCTTGCGGCCTTGGGGGGCGCGAATCCGTGATGGCGGCCGAGGCGGTGGCCTTCGTGAACTTGGCGAGCGGCGAGCGTGTCGAGCCCGACGAATTCGTGGCGCGGGCCGGCGACCTGGTCGCGATTGCGGGCATTGGCAACCCGGGACGTTTCCAGGCGACCTTGGACGCGATTGGCTTGGACTCGACGCTGCGCGCGTTCCCTGACCACCATGTGTTCGCCGCGGACGATGTGGCGGTCGCTGGTGACGGCCAGGTCGTTGTCACGGAGAAGGATGCAGAACGGCTGAAGGCGTTTGACCCGTCCACGATCAGCCATTGCTGGTATCTCGAGATCGACGTGGGCTTCGCCGAGCCTGTGGACGATTGGCTTACAGAGCTTCTTGCCGAACGCGGCGTCCTCCGCCAAACCGCGACCCGGTAGCGCGACCGGCATGCGCTTCTCGGTCGTCATCCCTGCGCGTTACGCGTCGACGCGCTTGCCCGGCAAGCCGCTCCTGGACATTGGCGGGAAGGCCATGGTGGTGCGCGTCGCGGAACGGGCCCTGGCGTCATCCGCGGCGAACGTCGTGGTTGCCACCGACGACGCCCGCGTGCTCGATATCATGGCGGCAACACACGCCGCCGCGGTGATGACGCGGGACGACCATCCGACGGGCTCGGACCGGGTCATGGAAGTCGTCGAACAGCAGGGCTGGGCCGATGACGACGTCGTCGTCAACGTGCAGGGCGACGAGCCCCTGATCCCGCCGACGGTCATCGACCAGGTGGCGGCACTGCTGAGCGACGGTACGTGCGGGGTCGCGACCTTGAGCGAGCCCATCACGCGTACCGAGGACGTGTTCGACCCGAACATCGTCAAGGTCGTGGCCAACCGCCTTGGCCGTGCGCTCTACTTCTCCCGGGCGCCGATGCCCTGGTGGCGGGACGGGTTTCGCCCGAGTGGCGCGCCGGACATAGCCGGCGTGGGCGTGGGCTGGAAACGCCACATCGGAATCTACGCCTACCGCGTGGCCGCGCTTCGGGAGTTCGTCCATTGGCCACCAAGCCCGTTGGAGGAGATCGAGGCCCTGGAGCAACTGCGCCTGCTCGACCACGGCCGCGACATCGCGGTAGCCGACGCGGCGGAACCGGTGCCGGGCGGCGTTGACACCCCGGCGGACGCCGATCGCGTTCGGGCCGTGGTTGCCGCCGGCGAAGCGGCGGCCTCATGATGCGCGGCGGCGGCGTCAGCCTCCGCTGCCGTGTCAGTCCGCCGCCGGCACGAGCTTGCGCACCCACCCGTCGCCCTTGGTCAACAGGTAGATCTCACCGTCTGCATCGATACCGAGGCGCAGGTCGGCCCGCAGGTCTCCGTGGTAGGTGTTGTCGAACCCGGCGACGTCGAGCAGATCGCGTTCCTCGCCGTCGAAAACGAGTCTGAGCTCCTCGATCAGGGCGGGATTGCCCGGCTCGAGGCCGTCGGTGTCGATAGCGAACAGGCGCCCTACGGTGATGTCGGCGAACACGTACTTGCCCTTGAGCGCGTCGATGGCGTCGCCCTGGTAGACGTAGCCGCTGCCGATCGCGTAGCCCTCGCCGTGGTCGTACTGCGCCACGGGATAGACGAACGGGCCGTCGTCCTCGGGCAGCGGGTAGACTTGGCCGATCCGCATCGCACCGAGGCCGTAGGCGGTGGCGAACGTGCCCTCGCGGATCCGCCAGCCGAAGTTGCCGCCGGCAACGCCGAGGTTGACCTCCTCGACCTGGTCCTGGCCGATGTCGTTGATGTACATGCGCCCGTCCGGTCCCCACGAGAAGTGCTGCGGGTGCCGCAGACCGTACGCCCAGACCTCCGGTACCGCATCGGCGTTGTCGAGGAACGGGTTGTCGCCAGGGATTCCATAGGCACCCTCGCCTTGGCCGCCGAGCGGGTCGATGCGAATGATCGTGCCGAGCAAGGTCGCAGGATTCTGCCCATGCTCATGGGGGTCGTTGGCGCCGCCGCCGTCGCCGAGGCAAGCGTAGAGCATGCCGTAGTCGGGCGAGCCCTCCGCCGCGGTCGGGTTGAAAGCCAACGTGCCGACATTGTGGGTGGGCGAGAACTGCGGCACGCGCAGGAGTTCGCGCATGGTGCCTTCGAAGGCGTCCGCACTGGGGTCGGTCGTGGTCCACTCGCTGATGACGCTTTCCTGGTGGCCGCTGAGGTAGGTCATCAGGGGGTTGCCCGGCACATCGCCAGCGGTCTTTTTCGCGCCGCTGAAGCCGACGTAGAGCTTGCCGAAGCCGGGCTTGCCGGCGCTCGCGAACTCGGGATGGAAAGCGAAGCCCAAGAGGCCGGATTCGTTGGGAAAGGCCACGTTGAAGAACCCGACGTCGCGCGTTCGCAAGTCGAGGTAGGTGCTCACCGAACTGCCGTCGGACGACGCGACGTACAGCAACCCGCGCACGTCGCTGAATACGACCCGACCCGACCCGTCGGGGATCGGCTTCAAGTACTGGAGGCGGGCGTGGGCCTTGTTCGTGCCGACCGGCTGGGCCGGATCGGTGGTCATCGGCGCCCGAACGAAGGGGACCACGGCCACGCGGATGTCGCCCTTGTCGATCGTTGCGGCGATGGGGTCCGCCAAGGGGGTCGGCTCATCGGCGGCGGCGATTGGTGCCAGGGCCAGTAGCGAGAGCGCCACGATTCGATGGGAATTGGAGGTTGAGAACATCGACTTGAGTTTCCTGCTGCCTTACCTGGCCGGCATTCTGGCACACACCTGCCGGCCCAGGCGGCGAGAGACCGATTGCGGCCAGGGACGCCCGCGCACCCTCAGGCGAACGGGTTGTCCATTTCCAGCGAAACGGCGGTGTCGTGGCCGGGCACGCGAATACCCCGCGCGGTGATCTCGAGATCGGTTCCTTCGAGCACCCCTTCGCCGTAGCGGTAGATCGTCTGCGCGTCTCCCCGGGTCGCGGCCGCGTCGTAGTCGAGCGCGGCGGTCCGTACGCGTTCGTTGCGGGCCGCGTGCTTGGCCATCGTGGCCTTGCCGTGGCGAGCGGCCATGATCTCGCGGGCTACGTGGGGTGCGAGCAGGAGCCCCGTAGCGTTGTTGCCGCCAAAACCCTTGGAGTTCACCAGGGCCATGTCGATGGCAGAGGGGTCGACCTCGATATGCTCTGGGGCGATCCGCAAATGGCTGTGGTGGACGTCCTCGGCGGGCTCGTTGATCGTCGCGATCCCGGGGATCCAGCCGTATTGCCAGGTGCCGAGGGCGGAGGTCGTCTGATCGCCCGACGCGGGGGCGAGCGTGTGTCCCAAGTACGCCTTCACGGCGGCGACGTTCCAGCGTTCGATGCCGAACGTCTTGGCCATCTCGTTCAGGATGTGCGACTCGGTGACGCGGTTCTGCGGCGTGCCCGTGCCGTGGGCGTGTACGTAGGACCGTTCCCGGACGGCTTCGTCGCCGAGGATCGCACGCCCGAGGCCGAGGGCCTTGGCGACGGTCACGTAGTTGCCGACGCCGGGGCCCGGGATCGACTTCTTGAAACCGTCGGCGTTGACGAAAACATCGGCCACGGCGCCGTGGATGTCGGCACCGAGTTCGAGCGCGAGCGCATCGTCCGTCAGCACGACGTAGACGCCCGCCTCGGCAAGCGTGAACCCGCAGTTCTGCGCGAACGGCCGACACGCGCGGCGATTGTCCACCGCGTCGCTGCCGTCGATTGCCATGAGATCCTCGTCCTCCGCAAGCGCGCCCATGGTGCGGTAGGCCTCGACGACCTCGGGCAGGATCGGCGCTTCGGCACCCCCGATGACGGCGACCCGGCAGCGTCCGGCGCGGATGTCGTGAACGGCGTTGCGCAGGTTGTAGAGGAACGTCGCGCAGGCGCCGATGACGCCGCCCGTGGCGCCGAAGCTGCCGATCACGTACGCGTTCACGAAGTCGATCGGCATCTCGCATAGGCCAAGTGCGGCCTGCTTCGACGTTGGCCGGCGGCCCATCAACGGCGCCTGCATCATGCCGCCGTTGCTGTTGTTGTCGAGTTGGCCCATCGCGCTGCCGGCGTACGCCGCGAACTGGTCCGGGCCGACGCGCCGACGCAGTTCCTCCCACGGAATCCCTACCGACTGCACCGCGTCGGAGGCGCCGTAGACGGAGAGTTGCAGCCCGCGTGGATGGCTGCGGGCGGCGTACAGGCGGCCTGGTTCGAACCCGGACGGCGCCTGGCCTGCGGACGTCACGCGCGAGACGCGCCGGTCGGGAATGAGCACCGCCGTGCGCCGCGTCGTCACCTCGACGCGGCCGTCCTCGCGCCGTGCCGTCGTCCAGCCGTCCGGCAATTCGTCGGGCACTTCCCGGGCACGCAAGGTGAAGCTCAGCGTGCCGTCGTCGTCCACTGGTGTCAGGTGCGCGGCGCGCTGCCAGCGGATGCGCTCGGGATCGAAACACTCGATGCGGCGGATCAGGGTGTGATCGCGCATATGCTGGCGCAAGGTTTCGTCGCGCGAGTCGCCGTCGACGTTCATGAGGGTCGCGAGGCTGGCGTAGGTGTCGTCCGCCGATGCCTGGTCGATCGCGTCGATCACGGTGCGCCGGTAGGCGTGGTGGAAAGACACCCGACCCGCGGGGTTGACTCCGCCGAATCCTACGATGACCGGTAGCGGCGCGCCCATCCCTTTGCTCCCGCCCGCCCGTCGGCTAGACGCGCTCGAGCGCGATGGCCGTGGCTTCGCCACCGCCGATGCAAAGCGATGCGACGCCGCGTTTGCCGCCGGTGGCTTCGAGGGCATGCACCAAGGTCACGATGAGGCGCGCCCCGGTCGAGCCGATGGGATGGCCCTGGGCGCAGGCGCCGCCGTAGAGGTTCACCTTGTCGGCGTCGAGCCCGAGTTCGTCGATGGCCATCATCGGCACGCAGGCGAACGCCTCGTTGATCTCGAAGACTTCGACATCCTCCTTCGACCAGCCGGCACGGTCGAGTACCTTGGCGATCGCGCCGGCGGGGGCGACCGTGAAGGCCGCCGGATGGATCGAGTGCGTGGCGTGGGCGACGATGCGCGCGAGCGGCTTGGTACCGGCCGCGGCGTTCTCGCCCCCGATGACCAGCGCCGAGGCGCCATCGGAGATCGAACTGGCGTTGGCGGCTGTGATCGTGCCGTCCTTCTTGAACGCTGGCCGGAGACTGGGAATCCGGTCGATCTTGGAGCGTCGCGGCTGCTCGTCCTCGGTGACATCGCCGAACGGGCTGATCTCGGCTTCGAGCGCGCCGCTGTCCATTGCGGCCAGCGCCTTGGTGACCGATCGGATTGCGAAGTCGTCCATGGCGGCACGCGTAAGCTGGTGCTGGTCTGCCGTGTCTTGCGCGAAACTCCCCATGGAGCCGCCCGTCTCGGCATCCTCGAGCCCGTCGGTGAACATCGAGTCTGCAAGTTCGCGGTGCCCCATGCGCAAGCCCGCACGAGCTTTCTGGATCAGGTAGGGCGCATTGGTCATGCTCTCCATGCCGCCGGCAACCACGCACTCGGCGCTGCCGGCCCGGATCAAGTCGGTCGCCAGCATGGCCGCCTTCATGCCGGAGCCGCACACCTTGTTCACCGTCGTCGCCCCGGTTGCGTCGGGAATGCCCGCTTCGCGCATGGCTTGGCGGGCCGGTGCTTGGCGAACGCCTGCACTGACCACGTTGCCCATGAACACCTCGTCGATGGCGTCCGCGTCGACCCCGGCATGCGCGATCGCGGCGCGGATGGCATGTGCGCCGAGTTCGGGGGCCGTGCAGCGTTCAAGCGCACCTTGGAAACTGCCGATAGGCGTGCGCTTGGCACCGAGTACGTAGGCGTGGGTCATAGGGGTGTCCTTGGAGATGGTGGGGCGTTGATCAGGCGCGTTCGTGGAAACGCGGCAACAGTTCCGCGAAGTTACACGGCTTGAAGTCTGCATCCAACTGATTCCGCAGGATTTGATCCCATGCGGTACGGCAGGCGCCCGTGGAGCCCGGCATGGCGAAGATCAGCGTGCCGTTCGCGAGTCCGCCAACGGCGCGCGACTGGATCGTCGAGCTGCCGATCTCGTCGAACGAGATCTGCCGGAACAGTTCGCCGAAGCCGTCGATGGTCTTGTCGAATAGGGGCAGCAGCGCTTCGGGTGTGCTGTCGCGGCCGGTGAAACCCGTGCCGCCCGTGGTCAACACGGCTTGCACGTCGGCGTCGGCAATCCACGCGCTCACGATTGCGCGGATCGCGTAGACGTCGTCGCGGACGATGCGTCGCGCGGCGAGACGGTGCCCGGCGCCTGTCAGTCGTTCGACGAGCAGGTCGCCGGACGTGTCCTCGTCCGGTCCGCGGGTGTCGGAGACGGTCAGGACGGCGATGGCGAGTGACAAGTGGGTCATTTCGGGCGGAACGGCGCGCATATCGCGCCGGCCAAACGGCTATGGATTTCATCCCGCGTTTGTGGAATGGTTCAGTTTGAGCATTATATAGCGCGTTGCCGCAAGGCAGCGCGCGTGCTTCGAGCGCGCGGGGATTTGCGCATGGAACCGATAGATCGCAGCGCCGAGGGTAAGAACTAGGCACGGAACACACCGGCCAAGGACTCTTGCTGATGGAAAAGGCAGCCCCACCCGACGACCTGTTCATGATCGCCGAAACCTATGCTCGGGACACGTCTCTGCTGCCCGACGAGGAGCAGCACTTCGATCCGCCCCTACGCGGCATGGTGCCGGACGAGGAAGTGCGTCGGCAGGCGGAACTGCTCGACAACATGGACATCGACTCGTACATCGAGACCGTGGTCACCGGTGCCGAGGATCCCAAGCGCTTGCCGGCGCCGGATGTGATCCGACGCCTTGGCACACTCGAGAACGAAGACCGCGACGGCCCGTTCTACTCCGCGATCGTCGTGATGGACTTCGACGGCGATGCCAGCAGCGGCATCGTGAAGCGCCGCGTGGGGTTCATCGCCCAAAACCGTGGGGTACGCACCGGCGAGTGGATGCCGGAGCATCACCTGAAGGCGGCGGCGTGCATCGAGGATTTCGCCAATCGGTCCTTGCCGATCGTCAGCCTGATGGACACGCCTGGCGCGGCGGGCGATGAAATTGCCAACAAGAACAACCAGTCCCACAGTATTTCCCGACTCATCGCCGAGATGTCGAACACCGACGTGCCGAATCTCGGCATCGTCTACGGTCTCGGCTACTCGGGTGGCGCGATTCCGCTTGCCGCCAGCAACCTGATCCTGTCGGTGCGCGACGGCGTCTTCAGCACCATCCAGCCGAAGGGCCTCGCCAGCATCGCCCGTCGCCTGAACCTGTCCTGGCAGCAGTGCGCCAAGCAGGTGGGCCTCTCGCCGTATGAGCTCAAGGTCCAGGGCAACATCGACGCTGTCATCGACTACGTACCCGGCGAGGATGTCAGGAACCTGTCCGAGGCGATCGTCTCCGGCATCCAGCACGTCGAGGAGAGCACCAAGCGCTTCGTCGCCGAGAACCCGTACATCCTCGACCACTACAAGCGCAGCCTCCTGCGCTACCTCGATCCCTCCGAGCGCTTGCGCAAGCTGCAGGCGAGCGCCGGCCTCAAACTCACCCGCAACCCCACGGAGTACCTGAACGTTTTCGGGGTCGCCTACCGCTACCTGCGCTACCTGCGCGTGCGTCGGCGGATCAAGGCAACCACCACCGGCGCCTACGGCCGCCTTGCGGAACAGGAACTGCCGCGGGGCGAACTCGATGCGCGTACCGACCGCGAGCGGCGACAGACCTTCTTGAGTTGGCTGCAGGATCCCGACAAGGTGATCTACGACGACACCGTGGCGCGGGCCTGGAAGAACTATGTCGAGAAGAAGGAGGCCGTCAACGCGGCCCGCGGACGCTTCGTCCAGTTCTTCCTCGGCGAGCCGCAGAAGAACTTCGAGGATGCCCGCAGTGGGCTCGTCGCCACCGTGGGCATGTACCTGTACAACCGCTGGAAGATCGACGCGGCGGGGAACTTCCGGGCGTTGCAGGGCTTCACCGAGAACGTGGCCGACGCACGGCACCTGTTCGGTGTCGCGGAACTGGCCGAGCCCCGCGGCTTGATCGCGGCCTTGCGCGGCGATGCGGAACTCGGCCTGGCATTGCGCCAGCGTTTCAGCCACGAGGGCATGAAGCTCTTCGGCGACGTTGGCGACAAGTCGGATGCCTACCTGCGCGAGCAACTCGCGGCGGAACTGAACGTGGCCATGACGGAGGGCGCACTCGCACGCGACCTGCGCTCGGAAACCGCTCTGTCGCCCTCGACGCGGCAAGCGGTGAACGGGCAATCGTCCACGATCGTGGCGAACCGGCTGATCATCGAAGACCGGTTCCCAACAGCCTTCGAGCACGTGCATGCCGGCGGCGAGCCCGCGCTGGCCGACATGACCGTCCTGGACATCGTCCTCCACGACGAACTGCGCGACGACTTCGCGAAGGAATGCGAGAACCTGCTCCTTTTCGATGCCGTCTACGACCACATCGTCGCCAATCTCGCGTCGATCGCCAGGGAGGCGGAATCGAGCCGCGCGCTCTCGCGCGAATCCCTCAAGCGCCTGATCGAGGCGGCATTGGCGCAAGCCGGCAACGGCAGCACCGAGAACGACGCCGCACGGCTGCGCAGCCAGTTCTTCGACTGGTACCAGCGCACCGCCGCCCAGCCGCGGTCGGCGCGCTTCTTCCGCGCCGTCGAGGAGTGGAAGAAGAACGCAAGCTCGCACATCTCGGACACCCTGTTCGTCGTCGTGACCTTCCTTTTCGAACGGCTGCTCGCGTCCTACCTGCAGGCGGAGTGGGACGGTCGCCGCTACGACGGCCGCATCGCACCGCGCAGCATCGGCCGCCGCAAGGACTTCTGGAACCGCCTGATCCAGGCCTACCGCGACCTCCTGATCCGCGACGTGCTGCAGGGCTACAAGCGGCGCAATCTGACCGGGCACGAGGCGTTCATCGAAAGGTTCTTCGACGGTTTCGAGGAACGCGACGCCGATCTCATCAGTTCCGATCCGCACCGGTTTCCGGGCCTGCGCGTGTCCATCGAGAGCGCCATCCAGAAGGGTACGCCGCCGTGCGGCGTGGTCACGGGCATCGGCCGCTTCAAGGACGGCCAGGGCGGTTTGCGCGCCGGCGTGGTGATCTCAAACACCGCCTTCAAGGCCGGCGCCTTCGACATGGCGAGCGCCGAGAAATTCTGCAAGCTCCTCGTGGTCTGCGCCGAGGAGCGTCTACCGGTCATCTGCTTCATCTCCTCGGGGGGCATGCAGACCATGGAAGGTGCCGGGGCGCTGTTCTCCATGGCGGCCATCAATGACCGCCTGACCCGCTTCGTCCGCGACTTCGACCTGCCGGTGATCGTATTCGGCTTCGGCGACTGCACGGGCGGTGCGCAGGCGAGCTTCGTCACCCATCCGCTGGTGCAGACCTGCTACTTCTCCGGTGCCAGCATGCCGTTCGCAGGCCAGATCGTCGTTTCGAGCTACCTGCCGTCGGACTCGCACATCGCCAACTACCTGTCGGGCGTCGACGGGGCCATGCAAGGTTTCGTCAAGCACCCGTTCCTGCCCGACCTCGACGACGACCTGCGGCGCATCGACCCCGACATCCCCGTGCCGACCGAGACGGTCGAGGACGTCGTCAACCGGGTCATGGAAGGCACCCACGATGTCGGGCCGCAGGCCGAGGCGCCCCGCAAAACGGTAAGCGAGAGCGAACTGTTCCGCCCGGTCAAGAAGATGCTCGTTCACGCCCGCGGTTGCACGGCGACCAAGCTGGTGCGCGTCGCCCAGCGTCACGGCGTCTCGGTGGTCCTCGTCCAGTCCGACCCGGACATGGAGTCGGTACCTGCCGACATGCTCAGCGATGCGGACAGCCTGGTCGGCATCGGCGGCAATACGCCGGACGAGAGCTACCTGAATGCCGCCTCGGTGGTCCGCATCGCGGAACTCGAAAACGTCGACGCGCTCCATCCCGGGATCGGCTTCCTGTCGGAGAACGCGCAGTTCGCCGAACTGGTACGCAGCCGCGGGGTCAACTTCGTGGGCCCGCCGGTCTCCAGCATGGAGACCATGGGCAACAAGTCGAACGCCATTACCACCGCGCTGGCGCACGACGTGCCCGTGGTGCCGGGCAGCCACGGAATCCTCACCGACGGCGACCTCGCTGCGGAGTCCGCAGCGGAGATCGGCTATCCCGTGCTCATCAAGGCCGTGCATGGCGGGGGCGGCAAAGGCATCGAGGTGGTGGAGCGTCCCGACGACTTCCATGAAGCCTTCCATCGTGTCTCGGTGGAGGCGCGTGCGGCGTTCGGCAACGGCGACGTCTACCTCGAACGCTACGTCACCTCGCTGCGCCACATCGAGGTGCAGATCCTCCGCGACCGGTACGGCGACACCCAGGTCCTGGGCTTGCGCGATTGCAGCGTCCAGCGCGACAAGCAGAAGGTGATCGAGGAGTCCGGATCCACGATGCTGCCGGACGAACTCGACGCCGATGTCCGCAGGCACGCCGCGGCGCTGGCCGACGCCGTCGACTACGTCGGGGCGGGCACGGTCGAGTTCATCTACGACCTCGACGCGTCCGCCGTCTACTTCATGGAGATGAACACGCGGTTGCAGGTCGAGCACCCGGTCACCGAGTGGGTATCCGGCGTCGACATCGTCGGCGAGCAGTTGCGGATCGCCGCCGGGGAGAGCATCGAGAAGCTGCCCGTCGGCAACGACGGCTACGCGATCGAGGCCCGCGTCAACGCCGAGCGCCTGGTCGAGTCGGCAACTGGCCTGTCCTTCCAGCCGAGCCCGGGCGAGATTCGCGAGTGCGAGTTTCCCGAGGAAGAGGGCGTCGACGTCATCGCGGCGGCCGCCCAGGGCAAGTTCGTCTCGCCTTACTACGACAGCATGATCGCGCAGGTGATCGCGCGGGGTCCGGACCGGGCCGCCACGGCCGCCAAGCTGGCGGACTACCTGGATCGCGTGCGCATCCGCGGCATATCCACCAACGTGGCCTTGGTCAAGCGCATCCTGCGTGACGAGGTGTTCTTGCGCGGCGACTACGACACGGGCTATCTGCCCGAATTCCTCACGCGCCTCGATGCCGGCGAACTCATCGCCGAGATCGCCGAGGCTGCCGGCGACGAGGACGGCGGCATTGGCCTCGACGCCATTGCCATCGAAGACAGCGACGAACTCAAGGTCGTCGCGCCGTCCACCGGCATATTCTACGGCACGCCGTCTCCGACGGAACCACCGTACGTGTCGGTAGGCGACCGGGTCGGCGTCGACACCACGCTGTGCCAATTGGAGGCGTTCAAGATTTTCACGCCGGTGCGGCTTCAGGACTTCAACGCGCCCGACCAGCCGCCGCTCTACGACGCGGGAAGCCAGTTCGAGGTGCGCCGTGTGAACGTCCCCACAGGCCAGCAGGTCAACGCCGGCGATCTTTTGTTCGTTGTTCGACCGTTGAGCGACTGAGCGCCCCAGGGCGTGCGCGGGCGTCCCCGCCCGTATCCCGCGGCAGTTGCGGCCGGAAAACCCGCAGCCGGTCAACCCAGCGCTTTGATCACCCGGTCGATCACACCGTTGGGGTCGCCCGCCCAGCGCGTCACGACGATGAGGTTGTACTCCGGCGCCACGAACACCACGTTCCCGCCGGCCCCGATGGCGGCAAACGCGTCGTCCGACGCGCCTGGCCACGCGTCGCGCGCAGGGTTCAGCCACCACATGAATCCGTAACGAGGATTCAAGTCGCACGGCGTCAGGGCCATGTCGACCCAGTCCCCGGACAGGATCTGCCGATCGCCCCAGCGGCCGCGAGCAAGCATGAGCAGCCCGGCACGAGCGTGATCGAAGGCGCTGATCCACAGCCCGCCGCCCCAATGCGCCCCTCCGGGCACCGAGGCGAGCGTCTTGCCATCGACATCGACGTGGGCATTGCGGTACGGGTGCCACTGCCACATCGCGGTCGCGCCAATGGGGTCCATGACTTCACGGCGCAGCACGTCCGGAAGCGTCTCCTTCCAGACGTGCAACGCCGCGAGGCCAAGTGCGTTCACCCGCACATCGTTGTATTCCCAGAAACGCCCCGGCGCATGCAGCCGCCGTGGCTCGCCCTTGCGCGGCCCTTCGGGCCGTCGCCCCACGGAACGATTGTGGTCCACCGTGTCGGGAATGCCGAACAGCGTGCCCGACCACTCGCTGGTCTGCTGCAAGAGGTGCCGCCACGTGATCTGCCGGTTGTGGTCGCTGGCGAACCAATCTCCCGGGACACGGTGGACCACCGGCTCGTCCACATCCGGAATCAACCCCCGATCCAGCGCCAGGCCCGCGCAGGTCGCGAGGTAGCTCTTGGTGGCGCTGAAGGTCATGTCCACGCGTGTCGGCGTACCCCATGTGCCAGCGACATAGCCGTCCTTCACCACCACGCCGGATGCCTCGCCGCGGGGCTTGGTCGGGCCGATGATCTCGTTGTACGGCGGCGGATCCTCTACCGCGACCATGGCGCTCACGTCCGTCGGCCAGTCGATCTCCGAGGACACGGCGAAGTTGCAGGCGCGGGCGAGGTCGTCGGGGTCGAAACCGAGGACCTCCGGCGACCGGCTATGCCAACCGCCACGGGGTGGGAAGTTCAGGTCGGGCATCGACTCACTCGCGAGCGTCCGCGCTACCGGGAGCGCAGGCGGGCTTCCAGTTCGGCGATCCGCGCTTCGTAGGCCATGCGTTCCAATTCGCGTTGGCGCAACACGTCTTCACGCATTTGCAGTGCTTCGTGGAATGGCGGGATGCGCTCCCCGGTACGCAAGTTGACGATGTGCATCTCTTTGCGGTCGTAGGAGAGCTCCGCCTGCAGGACTTCGCTGCGGAAAGCGCCGGAGATGCTTGGCTGGATCCGACTGTAGACGTCCTGGTCGAGGCGGTAGCCGGCGATGGGGGTCGACAACCGCCCGAGGGGATCGACCTGCCAGAACTCGGTGACGCCGAGGTCTCGGTACAGCGCGGGCTTGACGTCGATGTCGCGACGCCACGTCTTCTCGGACAGTCCTTCGATCGCCAGATCCGGTGGCTTGCCTTCGATCCAGAGCTTGTAGGAGTTCCTGGGGTGCCGGCCGACGCCGAGCGACACGGTGACGTCGGGCTCGACGGCCGCCCGCGGGTTGCCCTCCTCGAAGAGGATCAGCAGGTTCCGTTGCACCATGGCGTCGCCCTGGTCGAACACCAAGGCAGTGGCGGCGTTCCTGAAGTCGCTCAGGACATCGTCATGCGCGGTGCTCTCCGACAACTTGGCGTCCTCGAAGGGATAGCCTTCGTCGTCATAGCCGACCGGCGGTCGCGGTCGGTAGAGCGCTTCGGCGTGAATGACGGACAACGGCAAGGGCGATGCGCCGCGCTCTTTCGTCGGAAGCGTGCGTCCGGTCGGGGAAGTCCTCTGCATGGTCGAAACCTACCATATCGGTTCTCGGGTGGGTGGTCGGGGGGCAGGATGAGCGAACCGGAAATCGGTGCGTTAGGGACATCCGCCCGTCGCAACGTAAGACATCCGCCCGCCGTGGCGGTGGACTTCGACCCTTGGTCCCCGTCGGACTTCCACCCGACGCCCGCGACGGTTCTGGCTAGGCGAATCAGGCGTCGAGCAGGATTAACAGTCTCAGGCGTCTCCGGACCAATCTGGTCCAAAACCGCACGACGCCCCAAGGCCTCGAGGGCCTCGTTGAGCGTTGCGCGCCACCAGTGGTTCGACATGCTCGACGCAGCGACAGCTATGCTTGCGCGAAGAGTCGAGAAAAGCACGTCATATAAATTATGTCAACCCCTTGATTTCCATTGATAAATGTACGGTGAGAGTTCGCGGGTCGGCGTTCAGTGGACCCAGAGGTCGTGCGCGCCTTTGACCACGCATACCGCGCCAAGCGAGAGCACCGCCACGGTCGTGATCCGACGAAACCGGTTGGTATCCAGTCGCTCCAACAGCGCCGTCCCGATACGAGCCCCCATAATCGCGAGAAGGACGATGCCTGCGATCAACCAGGTGCCGATGGGCTCGGCCGCGGCGGTCGCTAGCCGCCCCACGATGACGCCGTAGTACACGATCTTCACCACATGGCCGATGGTTTGCGTGACCGCCTTGGTCGCGACGATCCGTCGGTGATCCGTGTCCGTTCCCAGGTAGAAGGCGTCGAGCAACGGCCCCGAGGCGCCGGCCAGCAACTGCGCCGCGGTGACCGTCGCGCCACAGGCAACGCTCGTCCCGCGGCTCCGGATGTCCAGCCCACGCAGGAACGGCACCAGGCGCGCAAGCCAGGGCGATGCGCCGACCAGGATCAGCACCAACCCCGGCTCAGGCACGAAGGCGACCGACACGAAAACGCCCGTGGCGAGGGCGCCACCAAGCAGATAGGGCGGCAGGACAGTCCACATGACATGTCGTCGTAGGAACCACACCCGGGCGCCGTTGGAAGCGGCCTGGGCGATGCCGTGCACGACCATGGCGGTGGTCACGGGCAAGACGGTGACCAGGATCGCCATCAGGACCATGCCACCGGCCATGCCGAGCACGCCCGACAGCACGGCGGTCGCGAGCACGGCGATGAGTACGATTGATGCCGTCATCCGGCCGTGACACGGTGCGGCGAAGCCGCGCCCGGTACCCGAATCGCACGCGCGGGACAGGTCGCTACGCAGGCGTTGATCGTGGTCCAGCGACTGAGCAGGTCAATCCCTCGTGGTCCTGTGAGGCAATCGGGCCGCGCCTTGGCCACTGCCCAACAGGACGTCAACCTGGATCAGTCGCGCCGACCCCGGCCAGCCGTTCGAAGTCCTTGTCTGCGGATTCGAGCGTGGCGCCGTGACGCCGGGCGCACGCGGCGATGGCGATGTCCGCGGCGGGCACCGTCACGCCGTGCGAGCGCGCACGACGGGCGATTTCGTACGCCTGTGACCAGACCTGCTCGTCCATCGGCAACGTCGGGAGCACCTCGGTGAATCGGCGTAGAACCCGTTGCTCGTGGCCGCCGCGGGCGCCGTTCCACAGCTCCAGTTGCACGATTGGGCACCAACAGGCGGTCCCGGCCGCCAACGCCGCTGCCACGCGTGCCCGGACACTCGGTTCGCCGTCCGGGCGCAATAGGTGAATCCAAGCCGAGGTGTCAATCAGAACCAACGGACTCGCGCCCTCGCCGGCGCAGGTTCAGAAGTTCATCCACCGTCATCATGTCCGGGCAGGTTCCCGCGAAACCAGCGAGGTCCGCCATTCGCCGGCGCCGATTGAAGTCGACGATTGCCGTTACCACGGCCTCCCGCTTGGTCTTAGCCCCGGTAAACCGGATGGCATCTGAAAGTTCCCGGTCTGGAATATCAATCGTTGTCTTCATGGTGCAATCATAGCGGAAGGAGGGTGCTAGAGCGATGGTTTCGAGCATACATGGCGGCGCAGGCGTCAAGCGGCGAACAGGCACGACTTGCCCCCCCGGCACAAGTCGTTACAGTGCGCGTCGAAGACGCCGCACGCCAACGACACCGCATGCCCGCACCGACCGTCGCCATCGTCGACTACGACGCCGGAAACCTGATGAGCGTACGCCGCGCCTGCCGAGAGGTGGGCCTCGATGCCGAGATCTCCAGCGACCCGGCCAGCGTACGCGCAGCCGACCGAATCATCTTCCCGGGCGTCGGTGCCGCGGGCAGTGCCATGCGCAGCTTGCGTTGCAGCGGCGCGGGGGAAGCTTTGGTCGACGCGTACCGGAGCGGCAAGCCGATCCTTGGCATCTGCTTGGGCCTGCAGATCTCGCTCGAGCACTCCGAAGAGAACGACACCCAAACGCTCGGACTGGTGCCCGGTGAAGTACGCCGCTTCCGGCTGAACGACCCGGCACTCAAGGTGCCGCATATGGGCTGGAACGCGGTACGCGTCGTCAAGCCCCACCCCGTGCTGGCCGACATCGCCCCCGACGACGAGTTCTACTTCGTCCACGCCTACCGCCCAGTGCCGACGCGGGCCGAGGACGTGCTCGCCGTTTCCACCTACGAAGGCGAGTTCTGCTCGGCGCTGGGACGCGGCAACTACGTGGCGACGCAGTTCCACCCCGAGAAGAGCGGCCGCGTCGGCTTGCGCCTCCTGGAGCGCTTCGGCGCCTGGGACGGCCATGCTTAGCAAGCGCGTCATCGCCTGCCTGGACGTGCGCGACGGCCACCTGGCGAAGAGCATCAAGTTCGTCAACACCCGCAACATCGGCGACCCCGCGGCCAAGGCGCGGGAGTACTACCTGGACGGCCTCGACGAACTGGTGTTCTACGACATCACCGCGTCGAGCGACCGGCGCAAGATCATCCTCGACGTGGTGGAAGCCGTGGCGAGCCAGGTATTCATCCCGCTGTCGGTGGGAGGCGGCGTGGCGTCGGTCGCCGACGCGACGGACCTGCGCCTGGCCGGCGCGGAGAAGATCAACGTCAATTCGGCCGCCGTGCGCCGGCCTGCCCTGATCGCCGAGTGTGCCGACGCGATCGGCAACCAGAACGTCGTGCTCTCCATGGACATCAGACAGGTCGAGGCGTCAGAGGAGTTGCCATCGGGCTACGAGATCGTCATCGACGGCGGCCGCAAGCCGATGGCCATGGACGCCCTG
>LXNJ01001104.1_pt1 | contig 16627 bp, 13 predicted proteins | sample 809081 | NCBI WGS metagenome assembly LXNJ01 (sample SAMN04870510, study PRJNA318959) | sponge metagenome | biome: sponge; feature: marine sponge reef; material: water | host: Petrosia ficiformis | place: Greece: Milos, Mediterranean Sea | collected 2013-05-29 | depth 5-7 m
GGCGAGCACGCCCATCCCCCTGCGGCCCAGCGCCTCGATCTCCTGCACGACCGGCTCGACGGGGCGGTGGATGCGCTCTGTGCCGCCCGCGACCGCCTCCGGCGCGCGAGCCACGATGGCGACGTCCGCTCCGTGCTCCGCCAGCGCCAGCGCGATCCCGCGCCCGATGCCCTGGCTTCCGCCCGTGACGACGGCGACTCTGCCCGTCAGGTCGAACTTTGGCATACCCACTCTCTCTCCCCCGTCCGGGGAAATCGCCGCAAGGTTACACCAGTCGCCGCGGCGCGAGCGTGATCCTCTCCCTACAAGAGGAGCCTCCCGATCAAGGATGCCAACGTCCCGGGATTCTGGCACTCTTGATCGTCGGTCCACGAGTGAACAGGACAGCCGGTTTGGCACTCTTGGCACTCTTGATCGGGGCGTTTCCAAGGCCGTGGCCTGCTTCCCGCGATCAAGGATGCAAGGGTGCCAAAGAATTCGGAAGTTGGCGCTGGACCCATAGACCATATCTATGGCTGGGCCCCGAGCTATAAGACCTGTCTATGGCTGCTGCGCGCGCGACGGTCATGCAACCAGCGTACGCGGCCAGGGCACGACCGCGGAAGCGGCGCGTGTCACACGCCTCCCGGTCATGCTGAGCGGAGCGCAGCGGAGTCGAAGCATCTCTCAGACGGGGCCTGGTGTATGGGCGCCCCACGAGAGGCGCCCATACACCATCGCACACGTCTACGAACGCCTGAGAAGCCTGTCGTACTCATGGTGATGACCGATCCAGAACCACACGATGTCGCCTCGGTCAAGAATCCCCAGAGCGCGATAGTCGATGCTCACACGCACCGAAAACACCGGGCGCCTCCGGCTTACCCGCTTGAAATCCAGACTGGGGTGGTTGGGATCGGATGCGAAGAGGAGGTAGGACTCTCGGGCCTGGCGTTGCACGTGGTCAGGGAGGTTCCGGTAGGCATCCCAGAAGCGCCTCTGGGTAAACGACCGCACGCTTACAGTTCTTCCGTCTTCAGGGGCAGCGTTCGTCCTGCGCGGTGTTCAGACAGTGCCTCATCGGCCAGGCGCTCCAGAAATCCCTCCGATTCAGAACTGTCGAACAGTTCAGACCATCGCCGCTCCGACTCCAACTCAGCCAGCAGGAAACGCGCGAGCCTGTCTTGCTCCGCTTGCGGGAGCTCTGCGGCCTTCTCGAATGCCTCTTGAAGCAACTGGTTCATTGCCGTTCTCCCCTCGCCGGGGAATCCGTCTACATTATCCCCCTTCATTGTCCATTTGGCATCCGTGTGCCCTATGCACTGTCAGCGGACAGCGCGGCGTGACCGGATGCATAGTACTGAGCAGACGCCCCATGCAGAACCGCCGCCCTACTCCCCGGACCGCGCGCAGTCCTGCAGCCGGCGACGCTGGCGGCCGTTCGCGTCGAAATTGGCGGGTTCGAGCCAGCGTCTGAACCCTCCACGCAAGTGGGGCCACTCGGAGTCGGTGATGGAGAACCAGTCCGTATCCCGGTTCCGCCCCTTGTAGACCGTCCCCTGCCGCCAGGTGCCCTCGAACGTGAAGCCCAGCCGGAGCGCCGCGTTCCGCGATGGTGCGTTCAGCGCGTCGCATTTCCACTCGTAACGCCGGTATCCCAGTGAGAACGCGTACTCCATCATCAGGAACATCGCCTCGGTGCCCGCCCTGCTCCCTTTCAGCGCCGGGCCGAGATGGATGTGGCCCACCTCGATCGTGCCGGAACCGGGCGTGATCCGTAGGTAACTGGCCACACCCGCGGCCTTCCCGGTGTCGTTGTCACGGATGGCGTAGAACAGCGGGTCGTCGCCGAGACAAGCCGCCCGCGCCCACTCCCGGAACGCAGCGACGTCCGCGAAAGGGCCATACGGAAGGTACGTCCAGTCCGGCCCGACCGCCGACAGCGCCTCGAACAGGTCCGGAACGTGCGTGTCGACGTCGAGCGGCTCCACCGTGCAGTACGCCCCCTGCATCCTCCGGCGGGCGGGACGCGAGGGCGGAGTCCAGCCGGGAAGCGGAGGACCGATGGGCTGGCCGAACTCGTTCGTCAGGTTGGACATACGCGGGCTCCGGAGGCACAGGCGGTCTCAGACAGGATACATGCGCCTTCCGCCGCTCGTGGTGGGCCTGTCGAACCATCCCGCGTCTCCCAGTCGTTCCGCGCTGCTTTAGCACGCGCGGAGGCAGGAACCTCGCCTCGTCCCCTGGTGTAGAGGCCGCCCCTCGTGGGGCGCTCTTGCCCGCCCCGCAGAGGCGCCCTACCACGACCGGCGCGGGGGCCCGGTCTTCGCGTCTATCCCGGCTTTCCCCAGCACGTGGACCGCCTTGTCCAGGTCCTCAGGGTGCACCGAGAGCCTGTTCACAACCAACCAACCCTCCCGGTGCGGCGTGTGCTGCTCGAACTCCTCGAACGATGCGATCCCGTGCGGGCGCAGCGACTCGGTTGTGTACAGGACGCGTGCCTCGACGCGAGGACGGAACCCCAGGTCGTGCATGCCGCGCGGCCGCAAGGTTGTGATTCTCAACTGCATGCGGACATTCTCCACGAGCAGCAGGTATGCGCCGCGATACTCGGCTTCGTCGCGTTCGTCCTCGGTGGGCTTGTCCATCTCGAGCACGACGTACCTGGGGCCTGATCGACGCTTGAAGAACCACATGATGTTAGCCCTATGTGTACCACGCCCTCCCGTCCTGTGCATCCTGCGGGACTTCCCCATCGTTCGTGCGGAGCAGGACCTCGTCTTAGGCTTGGTCCCCTTCCCCCTCGATGAATTCCTACCAGTGACTGGTAGAATGCCACGCACTCGGAGCCCCCATGACCCCGGAAGAACAAGCGCGCGAACACATAGACCGGCTACTGACCGATAGCGGCTGGGTCGTTCAGGACTACAAGGCGATCAACCTGTACGCGGGGCTCGGCGTCGCGGTGCGGGAGTTCGTCCTGAAAGAGGGCCATGGCCGCGCGGACTACCTGCTCTACATCAACCGCACGGCGGCCGGAGTGGTGGAGGCGAAGCCCGCCGGGCACACGCTCTCCGGCGTGGAGATACAGACGAACAAGTACAGCGACGGGCTGCCTGACGAGTTGCCGTACTACCGCAAGCCGCTCCCTTATATCTACCAGAGCACGGGAGTGGAGACGCGCTTCACCAACGACTACGACCCGGACCCGCGTAGCAGACCCCTGTTCAGCTTCCACCGGCCCGAAACGATGGCCGAATGGCTGAGTGTAGACCAGCACGACACGCACGATGCGGTCGCGGAGCTCTACGAGCCCCGCGCTCCTTACGTGACCACGTTCCTGGTTGCGATGCAAGACCACATGCCCCCGTTGGAGACTCAGGGGCTCTGGGGAGCGCAGATCGAGGCCATACGCAAGGTGGAGCAGTCCCTTGCCAAGGGAGACGAGCGGCTGCTCGTCCAGATGGCGACGGGCAGCGGCAAGACGCGCATGGCCTGCGCCCTTGCCTACCGCCTCATCAGGTACGCGAGCGCGCGGCGCATACTCTTCCTCGTGGACAGGAGCAACCTGGCGAGGCAGACGCTGCGTGAGTTCCAGGGCTACGACACGCCGGACGACGGGCGGAAGTTCACGGAGATCTACAACGTCCAGCACCTGCACTCGGACCGCATAGACCCGGTCAGCCGCGTCTGCATCTCCACCATCCAGCGCGTCTACTCCATACTCAAGGGCGAGCCGCTGGACGAGGAATGGGAGGAAAGGCCTACGGGCGAGGCCGCGATGCTGCACGGGCCGCAGGCAACGGTCGAGTACAACGTCGGCGTCCCCATCGAAGAGTTCGACATCATCATCACGGATGAGGCGCACCGCTCCATCTACAACCTCTGGCGGCAGGTGCTCGAATACTTCGACGCCCGGCTCATCGGCCTCACCGCCACCCCTTCCAAGCAGACCATCGGCTTCTTCAGGCAGAACCTCGTCATGGAGTACGGCCACGAGCAGGCGGTCGCCGACGGCGTGAACGTCGATTTCGACGTCTACCGCATCAGGACGGAGATCACGGAGGGAGGCAGCAAAGTCGAGGCTGGCTACTTCGTGGACAAGCGCGACCGCGAGACCCGCAAGCTGCGCTGGGAGAAGCTGGACGACGACCTCGACTACGCCGCAAGCGACCTCGACCGGAGCGTCGTCGCCGAGGACCAGATACGCACGGTCATACGGACGTTTCGGGATAGGGCGCTGCCGGAGATGTTCCCGGGGCGCGAGGACATCCCAAAGACGCTCATTTTCGCCAAGGACGACAGTCACGCCGAGGACATCGTGCGCATCGTGCGGGATGAGTTCGGCAAGGGCAACGACTTCTGCGAGAAGATCACGTACAAGACGACGGGCGCGAAGCCGGAAGACCTGCTCCAGGCGTTCCGCAACTCCGTCATGCCGCGCATCGCCGTGACCGTCGACATGATCGCCACCGGCACGGACGTGAAGCCGCTGGAGGTCGTCTTCTTCATGCGGAACGTCCGCAGTCGCCCCTTCTTCGAGCAGATGAAGGGCCGGGGTGTCCGCGTCACGAGAAGCACGGAGTTCCGCGCCGTCACGCCCGGCGCGAAGGAGAACGCCAACAAGGAGCGGTTCGTCATCGTAGACGCGGTCGGCGTCACGGAGCAGGAGCTCAGCGACACGTTCACGCTCAACAAGGAACCTTCCAAGTCGCTTGGGATGCTGATGGACGCGGTCGCGAAGGGGAACCGGCAGCCGGAGACGCTGGCGACTCTCGCCAGCCGCCTCGCCCGCCTGGACAAGCAGCTGACGACGCCCGACCGCGCGCTGATCGAGGAGGCTGCCGGGGGAGTCCCCTTGTCGGCCATCACCGCCGCGCTCGTTGAGGCGTGCGACCCGGACGCTGCGCTGGAGCGGGCGCAGGAGGCAACCGGCCTTCAGGAGCCGCCGCAGGACGCCGTTGACGCCGCCGCACGGCAGTTGCGCGAGGAAGCCGCCAAACCCTTGGCGGCGAAGCCCGCCTTGCGCCAACTGGTGCTCGACATCCGCAGACTGTACGAGCAGACGATAGACACCGTCAGCGCGGACTCGATCATCGAGGCCGGGCCGTCCGCCGAGGCAACTGAGCGGGCGCGGAACACCGTCGCCTCGTTCCGGCAGTTCATCGAGGAGCACAAAGACGAACTCACCGCGCTCCAGATCATCTACGAGCGCCCCTACGCCCGCCCCGTCACGTACGAGGAGTTGCGCGACCTCGCCGACGCCCTCCAGGCGCCGCCGCGCTCCTGGACGACGGAACGCCTGTGGGACGCCTACCGCCGGGTGGAGGAGTCGAAAGTGCGCGGGAGCGTCAAGAGCGCGCTCACGGACATCATCTCGCTCGTCCGGCACGCCACCGGCGAGGACGACGAACTCGCGCCGTTTGCCGACCGCGTCCATGAGAACTTCGAGCGCTGGATGGCGATGCAGGAGATCGTACGCGGCCCGTTTACGGACGAGCAGCGCCGGTGGCTCGAAGCCATCCGCGACCATGTCGCCGGCAACGGCAGCACGACCCTCACCGACTTCGACGCTGCTCCGTTCGTCCAGTGGGGCGGCATCGGGAGAGCAGCGGCAGTGTTCGGCGATAACCTCGCGGCGCTCCTGCAAGACCTCAACGAGGCGTTGGCCGCATGAGCACCCGCCTGCCATCGAGTTGGATGTGGGCCACAATCGGACAGGTATTTGAGGTCAATCCAGCGAGTGCCAGAGACATAGATGACACTTCTCCCGTGTCTTTTCTTCCCATGCCTGCCGTGCAGGCAATGACAGGGCGAATCGACGCTAGCGAAACCAGGCGGTTTGCCGAGGTAAAGAAAGGCTTTACTTCGTTCAGCGAGGGCGACCTGCTCTTCGCCAAGATTACGCCTTCTATGGAGAACGGCAAGGTCGCAGTAGCGAGGAACCTCGTTGGCGGGAGAGGCTTCGGCTCCACGGAGTTTCACGTAGCCAGGCCACTGGCAGGCATGTCAACTGAGTACGTAATGTTTTTCATGCTACAGCAGGAAGTCCGCCATGAAGCCAAAGCAAACATGACCGGCACCGCAGGTCAGCGAAGGGTGCCCACGGATTACTTCTCATCTATCCCCTTCCCCATCCCGCCCCTCGCCGAGCAGGGCCGCATCATCGAAGAGATCGAGAAGCAGTTCACCCGCCTCGACGCCGCAGTCGAGGCGCTGCGAACGGCCCAGGCGAAGCTGAAGCGCTACCGGGCAAGCGTGCTCAACGCCACCGTGACCGGCAGGCTCGTGCCGACGGAAGCCGAGCTCGCCCGCGCCGAGGGCCGCGACTACGAGCACGCGTCCATCCTACTGGAGCGGATCGCCCGCGAGCGCGCCAAGCAGGAGCGTGCCCAGCCTCGCCGGAAGCATCCCGCCCCGACACCCGTGGACACGGCCAACCTGCCGGAGTTGCCGGAGGGCTGGGTGTGGACGACGCTAGATCACTTAGCAACAACGATACGCAATGGATACTCGAAACGACCTCAAGGTTTCACAGGGACTGCAATATTGAGAATTAGCGCAGTAAGGCCCTTGGCAGTAGATTTAAATGACATTCGGTGGGTTGATAACGCAGACAATTTGTCCGATTTTTTGATACACGCTGGCGACCTCCTGTTCACTCGATACAATGGGAATTCGGCATTGGTTGGCGTCTGCGGCGTAGTGCCTACCCTTGAAAGAAATACCCTTCACCCTGACAAGCTTATTCGTGTCAAATTGATGAGTGCTATGACTATACCAAACCTCATAGGAATCGTTGCTAATGCAGGATTTTCAAGGAGGTTCCTGAGTGGTCGAATTCGTACTACAGCAGGCCAGTCGGGGATTTCGGGGACTGACCTAAAGTCGATGCCTATACCTCTACCTCCTACTGCCGAGCAATACCGCATCGTTGCCGAAGTGGAGCAACAGTTGTCAGTCGTCCAGCAGGCAGAAGCAGCTATCGAGACCAACCTCAGACGCGCCGAGCGGCTGCGGCAGGCCATCCTCAAGCGCGCGTTCGAGGGTCGGCTTGTTCCCCAGGACCCCGATGATGAACCTGCCGCCGTGCTACTGGAGCGTATCAAGACGGAGAAGGCGGGTAAAGAGCAGGAGAAGAGGAGGAGGAAGGGAAATCAGAAGCATTTGGTACTCACGAGTGAATAGGCGGGATAGCTATCCACTGACGCTGAGGCACCATGTTGATTCCCCGCTTCATGCATCTCGTAATCAGCATCCTGCCATCGAGACCTGCATCCTTCGCCGCGTCCATGGACTGCTTGACAAACGCTTCCACTACCGGTTCCATGTCTGGATTCTCTATTTGCAATGCTATATTGGTCATACCTCCAATACGGTGATTGATACCAAAGTTTGTATAATCAAACAAGTCACGACTCATTATGATAGTATAGAAAGCAGGATATTCAAGTGACGTGAACTGATTCCATTCGTGCATCTCACACCAATCTTTAGCAGTTGTTGATTTATCATCGCCAAGGGAAGGATGAGCACAGAAACCTTCTTCAATGCCCCAGAGAACCAATCCTGTAGTGTTGTCGGGTTGGTAGTATCGGCAATTTTGACAAGCCGCGCCGCCGCGATAGTCAAATGGCGACCCTGTTTCCGGGAACAGTGTAACTAACCTCCAATGTTTCATGTTACCTACAAACACAGCCCTGTGAGACACACCATCTATAAAGCCTTGCAATGCCAATCGTTTTTCGTTATTCTTGTCCTCCTCTCGGAGCGGCACTGCGTTATCAAAGTCGAATCTGCTGATCTCTCGCCAGTCAGTCCTTTTTCCGTCATCCTTCTCTTGATGGGCGAGTCTGTTTCTCCGGCTCCATTCGACAATGCCGATTGGCGTAGCTATCGCTTCGCTGTCGCAATGCGGGCATACCTCCAGTTCTCCACCTGTAGACAACCACGCATGAATGCCGTCGGGAGCACCTTCACATTTACCGTCGCGTGCTCTTCGTTCGTTTTCGGTCAGGGCGTCGCGGTCGTAGACGCTCATCAGGTTTACGCATTGCTCACACCAACGAGCACCAGACATGAGCCTCTCGGCTACGATCCCGTCTGCATTGCCGCAGAGAGCTCCGCCAATGGGACGAATCTTGTGAACAACGACAGTCATCTGCGAATTCCTCTTGGGCTGTGACTACCTACTGACAACAGTCTACCGCACTGCCTCGAGGACAGAGACCTTGGCGTAGCTCGTCACGATAGCCCCCGTCGCCACTCCGCAACACCCTCTCCCTAACCCTCTCCCCTTGTAGGGAGAAGGGGCCAGACGCCCCGCCCCCACTCTCGCAGCGCGCGCTGCGGGCCGTGCGTTATCCTGACGCTCCTGCGGAGGAGCGCATGACGACGAACGGACAGATAGGGCAGAAGGTGTGGAGCTACTGCAACGTCCTGCGGGACGCGGGGCTCTCCTACGGCGACTACCTGGAGCAGATCACGTACCTCATCTTCCTCAAGATGATGGACGAACGCTCGCAGCCGCCCTACACCCTCCTGCCCGGGTACGAGCCGCCGCCGATACCGCCCGCCTACACCTGGCAGCGCCTCGTCGCCCTGGACGGCGCTGAACTGGAGTCCCACTACCGCGAGACGCTGGAGGCGTTGGGACGGGCGCGGGGAGCGCTGGGCCTCATCTTCCGCAAGGCGCAGAACGAGATACACGACCCCGCGATGCTGCGCCGTCTCGTGGCCGAACTCGTGGGCGCGGAGAACTGGTCCGCAATGACGAGCGACGTGAAGGGCAGCGTCTACGAGGAACTGCTGGAGCGGTACGCTCAGGACGTGAAGGCAGGCGCGGGCCAGTACTTCACGCCCCGCGCGCTCATCGCCGCCATCGTGGACGTGATGCGCCCCGAGCCGGGAATGGACATCTGCGACCCCGCCGCGGGCACCGGCGGCTTCCTCCTCCGCGCCCACGACTACATCGTCGAGAACAATCCCCGCCTCCCCAAGGACCAGCTCGACGCGTTGAAGAACGACGCTCTCTCCGGCTGGGAGATCGTGCAGAAGACGGCGCGGCTCTGCGTGATGAACCTCTACCTCCACGGGATCGGCGGGGACGAGCCGACCATCACGGTGGACGACAGCCTCCGCTCACGCCACGGTGAGTACGAGATGGTGCTCACCAATCCGCCGTTCGGCAGGAAGTCGTCGCTCTCCTACGGGCTGGACGAGGACGCAGCCGACGACGACCTCCTCGTCGAGAGAGAGGACTTCTGGGCCACAACCAAGAACAAGCAGTTGAACTTCGTGCAGCACGTGCGCTCCATCCTCAAGATCAACGGTCGCGCCGCCGTCGTCGTGCCGGACAACGTTCTGTTCGAGGGCGGCGCGGGAGAAGTGATCCGCCGCCGCCTGCTGCACGAGTGCGACGTCCACACGCTGCTGCGGCTTCCAACGGGCATCTTCTACGCGCAGGGCGTCAAGGCGAACGTGCTCTTCTTCGACCGCAAACCCGCGAGCGAAACGCCGTGGACGAAGACGCTCTGGATATACGACCTCCGCACGAACAGGCACTTCACGCTCAAGACCAAGCAGATGGCCCGTGCGGACCTCGACGATTTCATTGCCTGCTACAACCCCGCCAACCGCTTCGAACGGCAGGAGACGGAGCGCTTCCGTCCGTTCTCCTACGACGACATCATCAAGCGCGACAAGGTGAACCTGGACATCACCTGGCTGCGCGACGAGAGCGTCGAGGACGCTGCGTCGCTCCCGGAGCCGGAATTGCTCGCTGAGGAGATCGTGGAGGACCTGCAGACGGCACTGGACCAGTTCGCCGCCATCAGCGCTGATCTGGGTGCGCAACCTGCTCCCTGAGGCGTCGGGATGCTTGTCAGATTGCTGACACCCGCCCCTATCGCGGTCGCGCCGCGATTGCGTACGCTGGTTGCATGACCGTCGTACCGGCAGCACCCATAGACCACGTCTATAGCTCGAGGCCCAGCCATAGATATTGTCTATGGGACCGCCGCCCAACTTTTCAAATCGTTGAGCACCTTGTTCACTTGTTGCCGGAAGCAGGCCGTGGCCTTGTGCAGAGCAACACAAGGTGCTCAAGATGCTCAAATGGAGCGCTCAATCTACTCGTAACGCCGGCAACAAGATGCTCAGATTCCAGGGCCGGTTGCACACCTTGTTCAGGGCTGCGAGGTTCCGCGCTAAGCGCGGGCTGCGCAGGATGGTTCGACGGGCTCACCATGAGCGGAGTTGTTCGTGGGAACGGTGCCCTGCCCCCACGGCGGGGTGCGCGCTGGCCTATACTCCCCCCGGCAGAACGCATGAGCGCAGGAGGACACCATCATGGTCGCGGTTGACCTGGAAACCATCATCGACGCGGACGGACACCTCTTCGAGGACCCGAAGGGCATCAGCGCTCTCATGCCGCCCGGCTACCGCGAACGCGGGCCGTTCGAGCTGAGCAGGCTCTTCCCGCCGCTCGACCATCTCCACTCGGCGGCGCTCGTCCAGCTCCCGCCGGGCTCGTTCGAGCGCTCCGGCACCGACGGCTGGAAGAGCTTCATGGGCGCGGCCGGCATCAGCGCCTCCGTCCTCTACCCCACTTCCGCCCTCGCCTACGGCAAGATCGTCTCCATCGACTGGGCCATCGCCGTCTGCCGCGCCTACAACGACTGGGTCTACGACGCCTACATGCAGAACGACCCGCGGTTCAAGGGCATGGCCCTCATCCCCATGCAGGACCCCGCCGCCGCGGTCGAGGAGCTGCGCCGCGCGGTCGAGGAGCTCGGCTTCGTCGGCGCGATGCTGCCGTCCACCGGCCTGAAGGCCCACGTCGGCTCGCCCGAGTACTGGCCCATCTTCGAGGAGGCGGAGCGCCTCGGCTGCTGCCTGGGCGTCCACGGCGGATGCCACAGCGGCATGGGGCTGGACAACATGAACATCTACCCCGCCGTCCATGGCCTTGGCCACCCGTTCGGCATCATGGTCTCGTTCGCGGGCATCCTCATGAACGGCATCTACGACAAGTTCCCCGGCATCCGCGTCGGCTTCCTGGAGGGCGGCGTCTCCTGGTTCCTCCTCTGCCTCGAACGGCTCGACGAGTCCTGGGCCACCCACATCCCGTTCGACCCGGACGCGAAGTACATCCGGCTGCAGGACGGCGAGTCGATCTTCGACTACACCGTGCGGCAGGTGCGCGAGGGCCGCATCTACGTCGGCTGCGAGGGCGGCGAGTTCTCGCTCCCGTACGCGATCAAGGTCGCGGGGGCGGAGGCGTTCATGTACTCGTCCGACTTCCCGCACGAGGTGAACCGCGAGAGCGTCCGCCACGAGATCGAGGAGGTGCTGGAGGCCGACCTGACCGCCGCGGAGAAGGCGATGGTGCTCCACGAGAACGCGGAGCGCTTCTACGGGTTCCGCGCCCGCGACGTCTCATAGAAGAGCGAGTGCGGAGGGTCGCCCTACAGCGGCAGCTCGTACCAGAACGAGCGCCAGTCGAGCACGAAGCCGAGGCCCTCGTAGACGCGGATGGCGGGCGGGTTCTCGCTGTCGACGGTGATCTCCAGGCCCGGCGAGCCGAGTCCCAGCAGCGCGTCCATGCCGGCGCCCGTCACCGCGCGGCCCAGGCCCTGCCCCTGCCGACCCGGCAGCACGCCCACCATACCGACGATGCCGGGCGCGTCCTCGGCCTCCCGGTGGCACCAGCAGTAGCCGACGAGCGCCCCGCCCTCCTCCAGCAACACGACGGGGTCCGGCCGGAGGTCGGGCAGCTCGAAGATGCGGTAGGCGATCTCCTCCGGCGTGTTGGGCGCGTAGCCCCAGCTGCCGGTGAAGGCCGTGTTCTGCACGTCCGTGACCGCCGGTGCGTCGGCTGGTCCGGCGAGGCGAAGCGTCATGCCGTCCGGCACGGGCGCGTTGGCGGGTTCGACGCCCTCGCGCCGCAGGTGGAGGTGGGTGCGGATGTGCGTCCAGCCACGCTCCACGAGCGCGCTGCGCCGGGCCTCATCGGACTCCGGCACGTCGACCTGCAGTACGCCCAGTCCGGCTGCGCGGGCGCGCTCCGACGTCTCCCGCAGCAGCGCGTCGCCCGCGCCGCCGCCCCGGTGCTGGTTGCTGCCCCGCATCTCCAGCACGCCGCGCCCGACGGCTGGCTCGCGAATGAGGCAGGCGAAGCCCGCGGGCGCGCCGTCGTCGTCGAAGGCGAGTATGCAGTCGCGCTCCGGGTCGATGTTCGGCTGCGCCAGCCAGCGGGCGAGTGCCGCAGTCTCAGCAGACGAGGGCGCGTGACCGAGCCGGAGCGCGGCAAGCGTCTCGAGGTCCGCGGAGGTGTAGGAGCGTATGGTGGGAGGGTTCGGCATGAGCGCGGGGGAACGCGTATCATCTTAGCAGACCCCCACCTGATCCAACGGAGGCGCATGGAAACGATCGACACCCCGGAACGGGCCATGCTCGTGATACCACACCCCGACGACGGCGAGTCCGGCGCGGCAGGCAGCGTCGCCAAGTGGTCGCGCGACGGCTCCCGCATCCTCTACGTCATCTGCACGAACGGCGACAAGGGCTCGTCCGACCCGGAGATGACGAGCGAGCGGCTCGCCGCGATACGCGAGGAGGAGCAGCGCAAGGCGGCTGCGACCGCGGGCGCCGAGGAGGTCGTCTTCCTCGGCTACGGCGACGGCGAGCTTGAGGACACGCGCGAGTTCCGCGGGCGTCTCGTCGAGCAGGTGCGCCGCTGGAAGCCCGACGTGGTGCTGGCGATGGACCCGGTGCGGCTGGAATCGCACGGTCACCACGACCACCGCATCTCCGGCCAGGCGGCGATGGACGCCTGCTTCCCGTATGCCCGCGACCACCTGCACTACCCGGAGCACATCGCGCAGGGGCTGGAGACGCACAAGGTCGGCTCCATCCTCCTCTGGGGATCGGAGAAGCCCGACGTTGTCGTCGACATCGCGGACACCATCGAGACGAAGATGCAGGCGCTCGCCGCGCATGAGAGCCAGCTCTCATCGGACCCCGTGCGCATCGAGGGATTCGTGAAGCGGCGCGCGGAGACCGCCGCCGAACGCGCGGCGGAGCACGGCTACGACCTCACCTACGCGGAGCTCTTCCGGCGCATCAACTTCCGACGCTAGGGACAGAACCGGCAGGTGCTGATACACTCGTACCGGCATATGGACTGGCAGAGCACCTACCGAATCGCCCTCAGCCTCATCGCGCTCCTCGCTTTCGCGGGCGCAGCCTGGTCCATCGTCGCGCCTGAACCCAGCGTCGGCGTCGAGATCATCCGGCCCACGCCCATCGCGGACGCCACCGCATCGCCGGGTGAGTCCGGCGCCGAGACGCCCCCGGCCGGCGGGACGCCGCTCTCAGTGAACCTCAACACCGCCTCGGCGCAGGAGTTGATGGCGCTCCCCGGCATCGGCGAGGTACTCGCCGGGCGCATCATCGCCCACCGCGAGGAGAACGGTCCCTTCCTGCGTGCAGACCAGATCATGGCCGTCTCGGGCATCGGGCCAGGCACCTACGAGAAGTTGCGCGGCCATGTCCGTGTGCGTGAATAACCGCAAGCTTGTCTCGTTGATTATGCTGCGACGCGCCCGTATCCTAACCGCCTGATGATCAGCAGCGATTCTTCCACCGACGCTGTCCCGCGGGTCCCACTCCTGCCGGGCGAATCGATCGAGATGGTGTTTGACTCCCGTAACGGCCTCGTTTCGGAGTCGAACCCTCGTGGCGAAGCGGTCGTAGTGACCAGTGAGCGCGTCGTCCGAAACGGCGTTGCCGAGGGCGGCCGCGTCGTCAGTATGTTCCCTCTCCAGGACCTCTCTGCCGTGGAAATATCGGACAGCGGACGGTCATTCGAGCGGTTGGCACAGGGCATCACGCTGATCTCTGTCGGCCTGGTACTCGGGGGACTGAGCTGGTTCATCCTGGAGATCCAGGTGCTCTCCGTGATCCTGGGCGGACTGCCCGTCCTGGCGGGCATCTACATGCTCACCGGCTGGGCGTTCCCCGACACGGAGGGGGCTCTCAACCTCTACGCGCCAGGCCATGCCATAGCCCTTCCCCTGCGGTCGGCCGTCGCCCGAGAGGGCGTCTACGCGGCGATGCGGCGCATCTACGAACTCCGGTGGGTGGACCCCGCCGTATTGGAAGACGAAAGCGCTGAAGCGGTCATCTCCCTGCCCATCGAAGCCGAGGCGGAGGGAGAGCCCAAGTCGATGGAATCGGAGCTCACCAGGCTCGTTGAGGAGGCCGACGAAGAGGCGGACGAAGAAGAGTCCGCAGCCCAGCCGGCGGAACGACCTCGCTCGAGCTTCTGGGACATCTTCCGGCGGAAGTCGTAGCCCAACCGCCCGCCATCAGTGCTTCGGCTCGATCGTCATGCGGGCCAACGGGCCCGGCCCAACGCTGAGGCTGCCGCCTCTCCCCAACGAAAGACGACCGCCCCGCACCACTATGTGCGCCGCCTGCCCCAGTTTCCGGCCCCCCAACGTCGCGCCGTTGCCCTGTAACGAACGCCACGCGCCCTCCAGTACGCGCGGCAGGAGCGCGGGCGGCAGTGCCCGCAGCACGCTCCTGGGCCACGACACCGACGACACCGAGCGTTCTTCGACGTCCCGCACAGCCTCCGCCGCGAGTTGATCGAGCAGGGCGTCGTCGTCAGCGGCGCGCTCAGCGAAGCCCGCGAGCGCTGCTCGGACGTGCGGGTTGAGCGCAGCGAGCTCTCGCAGCACACGCAGGCGGACGCGGTTGCGGGCGTACCGCAGCGAGCGATTCGTGGCGTCGTGGGCGGGGCGGATGCCGGCCTCCGCGCAGACGGCCTCCGTATCGGCGCGGGTGACGTGCAGCAGGGGACGCAGCAGCGTGAGTGTCCGGCCGTCGACGTTGCGCTCGGAGCACTCACGGATCGCACCCGCGCCGTGCAACCCGGTCCCCCGCGCCAGACGGAGCAGCACCGTCTCCGCCTGGTCGTCCTGCGTATGGGCGGTGAGCACCGCCGCGGCGTTGTATGCGCCAGAGGCCTCAGCGAGGAATCGGTAGCGGGCCTCCCGCGCGCCGGCCTCGTCAGAGGGCGTCTGCCCTGCGCCTGACGTGAACGGCACGCCGAGCGACTCTGCTGTCCGCCGCACGGATGCGCGCTCGCGGCCGTCAGCCGTGGGGCGCAGGCCGTGGGAGAAGTGCGCGGCCACCATGCGCTGCCGCGTCCGAGCCCCGATCTCCGCAGACGCGAGGAGCATCGCCATCGAGTCCGCGCCCCCGGACACGGCGAGCAGCAGCACACCACCGCCAAGCCGCTCGCGATGGCGAGCAAGCGCGCGGCGCATCGCCATCGCCACTCGCCGTGTCGCGTCGCGTGAGCGGTCGGACGTCATTACTCTTCCGGTTCAGGGTCCCGCCTGACACGCACACGTCCGATGCGGACGCCCTGCATCTCCAGCACAGCGAAGTGCAGGGTCCCGAAAGAGACCTCCGCTCCGACCTCCGGTATGCTGCCCAATTGCTCCAGCAGGAAGCCCGCAACCGTCTCATACTCTCCGCTTGGCAGGTCGAGCGACAGCAGCTCGTTGGCCTCAGCGATGGAGAGTCTGCCGTCCAGATAGGCGGTGTACTCGTCCAGGACCTCCACCTGCGGCTCCGCACTCTCCTCGTCTCCCCCTTCCTCCACCCTGCCGACGATGGACTCAACGAGGCGCTTGAAGGTAACGAGGCCCGCCACGCCGCCGTACTCGTCCGCCACCATGACAATGGGGTCGCCGCTGGAGCGCATCTCGTCGAAGAGGTCGTCCAGGCGCTTGGTCTCCGGGACGAAACGGGGAGGACGGGACTCTATCGGGGCCGGGGAGTCCGGCTCGGCGCCGCCTGCCAATTGGCGTACCACGTCCTTCACGCTGACCATGCCGACAACGTCGTCGAGCTGGTCGCGTACGACAGGGAAGCGGGTGTGGTAGTTCCCGCCGTAGAGGTTGAGGAAGTCCCGGATCGTCGCATTCGCCTTGACCGTCACGATCTCCGGACGCGGCGTCATCAGTTCGCTGACGCGCCTGTCTCCGAAGCTCAGCACGCGGCGGATGATGTCCGCCTCGCCCTGCTCCACCGCGCCGGACTCGCTTCCCACATCCACCATCGCCTTGATCTCTTCCTCGGTTACGAGTTGTGCGATGGAACCGCCGCCGAACAGTCCGGCGATGCGCAGGCTGATCCACTGCAGGAAGAAAGAGACTGGCTTCAGCACCCAACTGATGCCCTGGATGACCGGAGCGACGATGATGGAGACGCGCTCCGCGTGCCGGGCCGCCACCGTCTTCGGAATCGTCTCGCCGAAGACGAGCAGCACGACGGTCACGGAAGCGGTGGCGACGATGACGGCGTGGTTATCGTCGTCGATGAGGAGCGCCGCGATGAACGTGGCTATAGCCGCGAGTCCCGTGTTGACGAGATTGTTGCCGAAGAGTATGGGCGGCAGCAGCCGCTCCGGGTGTTCGACCATGCGCTCGACGCGCGCGGCGCCTGCCGCTTTCTCAGCAACGAGGCGCCGGAGGCGTACCCGCTGTACGGAGAGCAGCGCAGCCTCCGAGCCGGAGAAGAATGCCGAAAGTAGAAGGAACACCGCCAGCAGGACCAGGCTGAGGGTGGG
>LXNJ01001105.1_pt1 | contig 16606 bp, 16 predicted proteins | sample 809081 | NCBI WGS metagenome assembly LXNJ01 (sample SAMN04870510, study PRJNA318959) | sponge metagenome | biome: sponge; feature: marine sponge reef; material: water | host: Petrosia ficiformis | place: Greece: Milos, Mediterranean Sea | collected 2013-05-29 | depth 5-7 m
CTCGCGAAACCGACCCCGAACCGGCTTCAGTCAACACCGCGCCCGAATTCGGAGCGACGCCGCCTTGCATTCATGCCGGCGCTCCCTGCAACGGCGTATGCGATAGCGTCCCGCCAGATTGCGCGAAGAGGCAGGGAACGTCGGCGCCAACTCAAGCCCTCCAGACCGAGTCAAGATAGTCCGACCAGTGCCCTGAACTGTTCGAGCACGCGGTCGCGCTCGTATCGACGCGGCAACAGCGACGGCCGCATCGCGTTGACGGGCAGCGGGACCACTTTCGTCAATGCGTCTCGGAAGGCCTCCTCCCAATCGGTGACGGTGACCGCACCCGGTGGCGCTACGGCTGCGACCTCGGCGATGCCTCCTGATTCCGGGGTGGCAATCACCGGTGTCCCGCAAGCCAACGCTTCGAGCGCGGCGTTCGGCAAGCCTTCCCAACGAGAGGGGACAAGCATCGCGTCGGCACCGGCGTAAAACGGCCAGGGCGTCGGGACAAACCCTGCGAAACGAATCCGGTCGTCCGCACCACGCGCCCGCACGCGGTCTTCTAGAACGGCGCGATCAGGGCCATCTCCCAAGAGCCACAGCCGGTCGTCCGCGTTGCCGTCCGCGATCACGTCGATCAGCCGGTCGAACCCCTTCTGACAGGTCAACCGCCCGGCCGCGACGAACCGTCGGCCAGGTCCGGGGTCCCGGCGGGGTGAGTATGTGCGCAAGCACACGCTATCGACAGGGTTCGGCAAGACTGTTGTCCGTTCGGAGGGCACACCGAATCGCTTGCACATTTCGTCCGCCATGGACCGGTGCTGGCACAGCACCAGGTCGGCTGTCGGATAGAGCAGCCGGTAGGCGTAGCGCATCATCGCGGGCGCCTGTGTCCGCCCGCGTCTCAGGCTCAGCGATGGCGTATTTGCTTCTCGGATAATGAGGCGAGTGCCGATCGGCAGCAGCGGCCGCATGGCAAGCAGCGCGAGATTGACGTGCCCAAAGGTGGACAGCACCACGGCCGGACGCGTCGTCCGCAGCCAACGAAGCAGGGTCGGCCACGCGTGGCGAAGACGGGGACGGCCGAGGTCGTGGATATCTACGCCAGTCGACGCCAAGGAACGAAGCGGCCCGCGGGAATCGAGCACCGCTATCGCTGCTCCCTTCGATGCGAAGCTCGAGATCAACGTCATGGCTACACGTTCCGCGCCTCCTCCAGCGAATGACGGCAGAACCAGAGCGATACAGGTCACCGGGTACCTCCATTGTCATTGCGCCCGGCGGATGGTGGCGACGACACGGCTATTTCATCAGCGAGTCGTAGATGGATTGGATCCGCTCCACGTGAACCGTGACGGAATGTGTCGTTAGCGCACAAGCCTTGGCCGCGGAAGTTATGGACTTCGCCAGCCGTGGGTTCGTGTGCAACTTCACCACTGCGTCGGCAAACCCCGGTGCATCGTCCGCCGGAACCAACAGTCCCGTCTCTCCGTGGTGGATGATTTCTCTGTGGCCTCCGTCATCAGCGGCCACTACCGGCGTTCCGCACAGCATCGCTTCTACCAACGTTCTTCCATAGGCCTCCCTCACAGCCGGCGCGATCAGTACGTCACACCCCATCATCCAAGGTTCGATGGGAAATCTGGATCCCATGAGAACACACTGGGATGCGAGTCCATGCTCCGCAATTGCGTCGTTTACCTTGCGGACCAGGTCCTTCCGTTGCACTCCATCGGTGTTACCGAACATGGGAAAGGCAACACGGTCACCGAGTCGATCTCGCAACAACGCCGCTATCTTAACGAATAGAAGAGGTCTCTTTCGCTCAACGAAGTTCGCGACATACCCAACAACCACATTGGTGCGGTCTGTCAATGTCAAGCCAGCGCTCCGAAGCAGCTTTCGTCGACATGCGTTGCGACTATGCAGCAATGGAGGCGGACGGCAGGGATTGGGTACGACCTTTGCTCTGTTCGCTATCCGGGCGGGGAATTCTTTGCGACAATATTCGGAAATTGAAAGTATCGAATCCGCAAAGAAAGATGAATATGTGATGTTTGACTGGCTGGAGTCTCTCAAGTGAAGAACGAATTTGGATAGCGACATTTTACTGACGGGACCCCAGAGAAAATGCATGCGCGCATCATGCGTATGAACGATATCGATTCTCAGACGACGAAGGAATCGAGTCAACCCAGGACTGACCAGTAGTGTCGCCAGGGCGTACCTCCTGAATCGCCCATGAAGTGGATCAGGGATCAAATCCCGCAATTGAACGGTGGCAATGCCCCGGTCTTGCAAATAGGACCACAAGATTCCCTTCTGATGGAGAGCGATAACTGGTTCAAATCGGGACGTGTCGAGTCCCTTGGCAAGCTCTAGTGCTGATATGTGACTGCCGCCAACGCTATCGCCTACAAAGGGAAACAGTACGCGTCTTGCGGTATTGGTAGAAGAAGCCGCATCGACTCTCATAAAGGATTCACCTTTTTCCGGGCGCGGCCATTTTCTGTTCTATTGGACTTGGCGTGGTGGCCGGCAGTAGCGATGGTGTGGAGCGTAAGGCTCATGTCGGGGAGAGGGGTGGGCAAGCGGGGTTCGTGCGGGGGCTTCTTAGTGAACTCGGACGACGGACCGGTAACGACACTAGGCACACGCACAGTCAAACAAAGAGGCGCTCAGAACCTCAGACCAAGTTACAATAATTCTCTGCAAACGCTCATTGGCTTCGGATTTGCCTAACATCCGCAAGAAGTGATCGGAAACATAACGCCACTGCATAGCCAGTTCCACGGTCTCAACTCTGCTGCTAAAGCGCGTCGAGTTACGAAACGGACGAACAAGACCCCTGAAGATTGTTGCAAATCGATGCGAATTGCCTCCATCCACTTCGAACGCATGCGCGTTATTCAGTACACGAACCATAAAATATAAAACATCGAACGGAAACGGACCATCGAAAGTCGAGTCAAAATCAACCAGGAATAACCGACGGTCGCCTTGGCGTAGCAAAAAGTTTCGCAAAGTCGGATCACCATGCACCAGACAGGCCGTCGTTTCATACTCGGCCACAGCGAGCAGGCAACGGCCAATCTCATCCACAAGTGCAGGATCGTCGAGGTCGTCAAGCCGAAGACGGCGCCCCGCAACGAATTCTTCGTTGTATCGATAAAAAGGCCCTTCTCCTTCCAGTGCGTCAACTTTCGGTACCCACGGAAGGCCTGCCAAGCGACGCTTGGCAGCATGGCCATTAAGAAATCTTTCTACAGGACGGCGTCCATGATCGAGCCACGTCACTGAAATAGTACAGTAGCCAGGCCGAACTCGTCGAAGAGCATGTTTGGTACGGTGGCGAATAGGGGAATCATCTTCGACCAGGCACAGTTCCATACCGTTTACCAAGAATGCCTTCGCTAGCTCGCGCCACGATGCGAAGGAAAATGCAGCGACTAGCGCCTTCGGTAGGCAACCGACGCGCAGTGTGACGTCGTTCCCCATATCAATATAGAGATGTTTCCCCATTTGGAGCTAACCTACCTCAGAGCAGACGTGGCAGATTAAAAAATCTGCTAGGACATGGGATGCACCATCAATCTCACCATCGTTACTTATGACACACAGAAGTTTTGGGAAAGATTGAAGAAGACTTGTGCGAATATGTTTATTATATGCAGACCATTGAGCAATGGTGAGTTCATTCTTTCGGGATGCCGACACCTCGAAACTTACCCAAATTTGAATTGCAAACGTTGGTCGCGGCACCAGAAAACGTAGCGCTCGTGCCCACCATGCGACGCGCGGGTGTTGCGCCCTTCCGGATGTCATGTCGTGCAGCATGAAATCATAAAAATAGCGGTCGAGAATCGGTACGCGATCGCAGCCTTTTTCCAGTCGCAGTGATTTTCGCAAGCGGAAACGAGCTATAACGTTGAGTATCAACAAAAAATTAGCATCATAGTTTCTTCGTTCTTTTTGGTCGCTTACTTTCCCCCTCCGAGGCAGCATCAAGAGTTTGTAGAAGAATGTGTCGCGATACAGGGTTCGGAAATGGATTCGATGTATCGGCAAGTCATGATTAGTGACCGTCCTATTCAGTAGGGTGGTTTTTCCGGCGCCATCCACTCCCACCAAGATTCCGAACTTGGGTAGATGCATGGGTGCGAACAGCCGCAAAAGGCGAGCGCGAAGCCCATCGGTGATATAGGAAATTAGTGGCCTACGACGCCGATAGATACCGCGAGCAGAAAGAAGCTCGAGTGCGTGAACGCAGGTTGGTTCCAGATTCTTGTTGGTGAGTTCGGACAGAAGTCCGCTCTCCGAAAACGACGCTCGATAGATTTCAAGCCGTTCACGCACCGCGGATGATTCCAAGCTCTTGCGCTTGGTATAAAGGTGCGTGAGATAAATCATGCTGCCGACTTCCGGCGTGAGCTCAAGAAACGTCTTCCGACGTCCCATATGAGCCTCTAAGTCGGACCAGGAAAGTCCCTGCCAACATGGAAGTCGATCGCGGGGATCGCGCACCTGAAGTTCTCTCCAAAAATCAAGGACAAGGCGCGAGCCAGGTGGGGCCTGCAGCACGCACAACTTCAGGTTGATCGGACTGAACCTGCGTATCACAAACGACAGTCCTGCATGCATACATGCGAGGTATACGATTACCGGGAGCCTCATGAAGGCGTTAGTTGGAACAAGTAGGTCCATGTCGGTACTCCCCTCTGTAGGCGACCGCGTGCGAGGACGTACCTCGCATAGAGGCACGCCGCGATCGACAAGGAGAGCCAGGAGGTCGTCGAACTTGAGTACAGTACTCAAAATTGGCAAGTCCAATTAGCTATTCCGCAATTTACTGGATACGCATGATTAGTTACTGCCCTGACGATTTCCGGAAAGAGACATGTTGAAGGCAGATTCCCACGCAGCGTCCACGGCGTCCCGATCGAATCCCGCAATTTTCGCATGTGCCGCGCCTCCTAATCGAAGTCTAAGCTCCCGACTTCCTATTAGTCGGGTGATGGCGTTTGCCAACTGATTCACATTCCCGGCGGAAACGACAAGCCCGGTCTCTTCGTCAACAACATGCTCCAGTGGACCGGGAGAAGCATCTGAAACAATCGAAGGCAGACCAAAGCTCATTGCCTCCAGAAGTACGTTCGGAGTACCTTCAAACCGGGATGGCAGGACGAAGATTTGGGCATTCTCATAGCAGCGTTCAATATCGGAGGTCCAGGCAATCCACTCTATATGGTTCAGCAAGTCCAGTGCAGTAGCCTGAGCAACAAGAATTCGCTTCTTCGGTCCGTCGCCCACAATTGTAAGTTTCCAATCCGGATTGGTGGCAACCACCAGTGCATAAGCTTGCAGAAGTACGTCTTGAGCCTTCTGATGCGATAACCTACCGACGTTGAGGATGTTCTTGCCTCGATGCGTTTCAGGAACCTTTATGGCCGGTGACTTGACCGGATTCGGAGCAAAGAATAGCTTCTTGGTCGGGACGCAGTTTTGGAGGTGCCTAAGCGCGCCATGGCTATTCGCTGTCACCGCATCAGCGTATCGATACAATTTTCGCCGTAGTGTACTCCACGGCCAATTCAGTGGCTGCTTTTCGGGGTCATTGCGTTCGGACACGACCATGCGAGAATTGAGGCCGATGGATGCCAGAATGGTGAGGACGTTGGTCGTTGAAATGAACGACACGACGATCGGCGAATCTGCACGAACTAGCGCTCTTCGCAATTGAAACAATCGTCGGAGGTTGACGAACAGGGCGAAAAGTATCGATTTTGATTCTTTAACGAGATTCAATGTCATTCGCGTAACGGCCGGATGTAGCGAAAATTTGTCGCTATTCCTGCCCGCCAAGGTAATCACGCACAGTCGAAGTCCTCGGTCCGCCCACGTGTTCGCCAGCGTGGAAAGCACGCGCTGTGCACCTCCGCCGCGAAGGTCGCTAATCACAAACGTCAAATCGTGCGTGCGCGAGTCCCGAGCACTTTCTTTTTGGACCCGATGGGTGGACCCGTTCTGAGAAAATTCTTCGGTTTCGTTTATGTTGAACATTCCTGGATGGTTTGCCGAATTTTCATGCCGCGGCGGTTCGGACCATAGTCACGCAGGAACATTTCGCGACCAGGTGCTGCGATGCGCTCGCGTTCGCCGCGGTCGAGTACGTCGTCGCTGGGGAAATTTCGCGCTTCTGCCGACCCCATGAACAGGATGCTGGGGAGGCTGGCAGCGCCGAGCCGCCTTAGAAGAGACGCCCGCCACGCGCCGTCTCCCCCTTGTTTGTAGTTCACGACGAACGCGGCGAACTCTTGGGTCAAACTGGTTAGTTTGGGCAGCACGGCGGATGCGGGGCGGTGAGTGACGTCGAAGGCGGAGTCCAGTGCTGCTTCAAAGAATCCGTCTTGGCCGTATCGAGTCCGGCCAGTCAACGCGGAGGGGATGCGACTCTTCCAGTTGGGATTGGACCGGTTGCGGACGACACAGAAATTCCGCACCGCCAACTAGCTTTTCTCGGATTCGCGAAGCCGACAAGAATGACTTGATGTGACCGGTTGCACCTCTCTTGCTATATGTCCATGCTCGCAGTTCTCCATTTGGAATCTCGCTATGTGCATGCATCCCTTGTGGATTCGTTCACGACTTGGACGATGGCATCCGCGATTGCGGCGCTGGTGGCGCGTCGTTGGTCGGGGGAGTGCGTATCGTAATTCCCCCAAAGCAGCGATGCGGGGAACTCGAGTGTGCCCGATTGCAAGGCTGCGATGTAGAGTGTCAAGGTTTCGTCGGACGCTGGCGGCAGGGAGAGCGCGGCTTCGATGGCCCATGGAAGGCGGGTAAGCTCTGGCTCGAATATGAACCCCTCCTTGATGGGCAGAAAGGGAGAGTTCCCGACAATCAGCGCCGGTCTGCCCAGGAGAATCGCTTCCCATGCAGCCGTTCCTGTGATCACGGCGGTGATCGCCGCTTTTCGGATGAGGTCGAAGCTGGAATGATCCGGACCCAGGAGCATGACCCGAGGCATACGCGCGATGTGTCGATAGAAGCCGCGAGGACGCAACCCAAGCATTGGTGGATGCTCCTTGACGACGACGTGCATGTGGGCGGGCGCGCTCTTCGCCAAGGCTTCGACCACCGCGAGCTGGTCCGTGTGCCACGGGGATAGCACCATGGTCGAGGCTTCCGGATCGACATGAAGCGGAAAGTAGATGAACTCGCGGGGCAGATCGTTCGACGATGAAAGGAAGGCACGTCCCGCGAACTTGCGCCGCCAAGTGGTTCGAATCTTGAATATCTGTCTCATTACTTCAATTCTTGGCCATTGCCCTTGGCGAAGGATCTTGAGACAGAATTTCAAAAAGTGGACCGATGAGAATGTGGTAACTGCCAATGGGAAGCGGGATCGGGTTGGTGCTCTTTTCCGTAGGACGTACTCTGGTGGACTTGGCGCAGCGCGAAAATTCTTTAGGAATTCATGAGCGGACTTGAGAGCCTCGGGCGTGAGGGGCGAATGTCCGTCTCGAGCCAACTCGAAACGGCGCCCCACGGTTCGCAAGAGACCCGAAATATCGTTGTCGACGACGAAGCCACTGCCGATTCGTGTGTGGGTCAGTCTGCAAAACGGGATGGCGCGTGTCCGGCACATTTCCGCCAGCGCGACCGCAGGTGCACCGGCGACCGCGTAACAGAAAACCACATCGGGTTTGGTTTCACTCAGGACGGTGTCCAGAAAGCGGCATAATCCATTGACATATCGTTGCGGGACGACTGTCGGGTCTTGGGCCGCCTTATGACCGATTTCGTCCGGTCTGGTCAGGCCGCCCCGGACGAATCCCCGTCCAATACGGCGGTCTGCAGTTACAATCCGGCCGAATGCCCCAGGGCCGAGGTCCTTCTCGATTCGTTTCAGTTCGCCGGCCGATGTCCGGGTCGATAGCCAAGTCTCCTCCTCTTTCGCAAGCCGCCAGAATCTCCCGCCCAAGTTGCCCAGCTCCCCGGCGACGCGCTCAAATACTGCGGGCGGACCGGTACAGAGGCCATGGACCGTTCCGCCATTGCAATGGGCCACGAATGCACGTGCAACGTCGCAGCCGAAACCATCGAACTTCGGGGCAAACAGCACGAGGATGTTCATCACGGTTACGGTCGGTCAACCAGTGTTTCGAATGCAGTCTGTCACTTCGGTCAACGGTGGGTGCCCGCCACGCGCATGACCGATGGTTCATCTGCGCCTTCGAGCGTCGCGCAACCATTCTCCAACCGGTAGACAATGTCCGCCGCTTGCCTCATCGCGGGCTGATGTGAAATCGAGAGCACCGTGACCTTACCCGCCAACCGCCTGATCGTGGCGACGATACCTGCCTCCGTCTCTGGGTCCAAGGCGGTTGTGGTCTCGTCCAGGATCAGCAATGCAGGATTGCGGAACAGCGCCCGGGCGATCGCGATGCGCTGTCTCTGGCCGCCGGAGAGTCGTGCGCCCCGCTCACCGACAATCGTATCCAAACCATCCGGCAGCGAGGCCACAAATCCCCAAGCCTCCGCGCTACGTAGGGCGGTCGTGACTGCAGCACGGGAGGCGTCGGACCCTCCGAGCGCGACGTTGGCCATGACCGTGTCGTGGAACAGAAGCGTATCCTGCGGCACATATCCGATTCTGCTGCGCCATGCCTTTGCGTCGATTTCACACATGGGCAGGTCGTCGATCCATACCTCCCCGCGTTGGGGCTGCAACAGCCCGACTACGAGGTCCGCGACGGTCGTCTTTCCAGAACCCGAGGGGCCGACGATGGCGATGAAGGCTCCTGCGGGGAGCGTCATCGAGACTCTATTCAGAACGATGTCGTGGCCGTAGGAAAAGCACACGTCTCGGAGTGAGATCGCCGAGGTGAACCGAGGCATCATGCGGCCGAGGCCGGGCTCGCGCGCCCGTTCGGCGGCCGCAATTGTGGACCTGAGAAAAGCGAATGCTGGTTGGTTGATGACGGCGTTTTGATAGTGATTTTGAAGAAAGCTCACCTTCTGAAGAGTGCGCACGAAGAGCAAGGCGAGAACCAGAAGGCTGTCGACCGGTTGGCCCCAAACCGCGATGAAGACGTACAGGCCTCCGGCAACGGCAACGGCTCGGATGACTTCATGCGACTCCATCAGCGTCTCCCTGCTGATCACGATCGCCCGTTGCGCGCGGTTAAGCCCGCGGATGTCCCCATCAATCAAGGGTTCCGTGTTTGCCTCGAGGCTCATGGCTTTCAACGGCTTCATGCCGTCCAGCGCTTGCAGGACTCGTGTCATGAACGATTTCTGAAGTTCGGTCTGTCTCTTCCCCGCACGGTGGCTCAGGGCGACGAGCCGGTTCAGCACGAACATGCTGAATGCGCCGACGAAGAACGCGACGACCAAAATTTCCCAAGATATGGCGACAGATAGCGCCAGGTAGATGAAGAGCTGGATCGCACCGGACAGAACGCGACAACACGCCAAATAGGCATTGGCAGCGCGCGACGGTTCGATGCCCACTGCGCTCGCCATATCACCGGTCCGTTGGTCTACGAAATGCGCCCAACGCGCATTCAAGAGTGCGTGGATAAAGGCAAGCCGCAGGTCCATGGCGACATGGGCGGCGGAGAATCCCACCTGCGCCATGGCCAGCAGCATCAGCAGCGCCTTCAGGATGAACGCGGTGACGATAAGGATGAGTAGACCAGCTAGAGAAACCTCCAGACCAGCCATGGCGAAGACACGCTCGACGTAAAGGGTCAGGGCGCTGTCCGCGCTCTCGGTATCGATCACCAAGCCGAGCAGCGGCAGCAACGCCGCGATGCCCATTCCCTCCGCCAGTGCCGCGATGGTGATCGAAAAAACCATCAGGGTTCCGCGCACAGGATATGCCGCATAAAAATGCAGGAAGAGCCGGTACGCTTGCTTTACGCTTTCACCGATCTTCATGATCGAACGTTCGGCCTCGTCCGGTTAGCTTGGTGGAACGACGGAAGGCCCTGGTCAGTAGTTTCGGCCGGAAAGAAGCCTTGGTATGCGAAGGCGCAAGGAGTCATTCTTCCCCTGCGGGCATTTGGGCGACAGGCCGAAGGTTTCCTTCTGAATCGAAATCCACGAGAATCTGAGCCGAGGTACGCTCTTCGTCCAGATCAGGAGGCCACGACAACACGGCGCGCCAACCAACATCCCGCTCCGGCGCGGCAAAGGCAATGGTCATGCGTGCTTGCACGTCCGGGATGCCAACGCCACTGGCAGTCATGCACCGGTCTCCGCCGCGTCCTCGATCAGCATCCAATCGATCGGTGTGCCTCGCCGGATAGGCCGAGCGGCACGTCGGCCCAGCACCGCCGACAGATGCTTGGGAGCGAGACCGTGACCGGGCCGAATTATTCTGATGTTGGCCGTCGTAAGCAGCTCCCCTTCGGCGATATCGGCCACCGAAAATAGCGACCGACGAAATACGAGGCTGCCTTCTTCGCTCGCCGTTCGAGAGTAGTTCACTTCCCCGACCGCCGCCCAGGCATCACGAACGTCTGTGACGAGTCTGGTCAGTTCATCCGGTTCGAGAGAGAACGCGCTGTCCGGTCCTCCGTCGACGCGGCGGAGCGTGACGTGCTTCTCCACTGCGGTCGCCCCTAGCGCAACGGCAGCGGTCGCGACGGCCGTTCCGAGGGTATGGTCGGACAAGCCGACCTCCACGCCGAATCGGCGACGCATGTCTCCGATGGTGAGCAGGTTGGCCTCCTCCGGAGCCGTCGGATAGCCGCTGATGCAATGCAGCAACATCAATTGCTCGCATCCGTTGTCGCGGGCCGCCGCAACCGCTTCGTCGATCTCGCGCTCGTCGGCCATGCCGGTCGAGATGATCATTGGCTTTCCGGTTCGCGCTGCCCGCGCGACCAACGGGAGGTGAACCGATTCGAAAGAGGCAATCTTGTATGCAGGAGCACCCAAGTCTTCGAGCAAGTCTACGGCCGTCTCGTCAAAGGGCGTGCTGAAGACTGTCAGCCCCATCTCCTGTCCCTTCGCGAAGAGGGCGGGATGCCAATCCCATGGCGTCGTTGCCATGCCGTAGAGCTCGTACAGCGTGTTGCCATCCCACAGGCCGCCCCTCACCTGGAACTCCGGTCGATTGCAGTCGATGGTCATGGTGTCCGGGGTGTACGTCTGAAGCTTCACCGCATCGGCCCCAGCATCTCGGGCCGCCTCCATGATGGCGAGGGCGCGCTCGATGTCCCCGTTGTGATTGGCCGAAAGCTCTGCTACCACGTAGGGCGGACTGGATGGGCCTATCGCGCGCCCGGCGATCGAAATCGGACTGGGGTTCATCGCACCACCTCTCTCACAACCATGAAGCACTCCGCCGAGTTGAGCCCTGCCGAGGCACCTCGTGTGTGCGCCAGTGCCTTCACGGCCTCGAACGAGCGGGCATGGGGAAACGGGCGCATCTCCACCTCGTAGGCCTCAAGTGCGCGCAGCTTGTTACCCAGATAGGGTTCGATATCGACCCACCGGTGAGGCCGGAATCCCTCACCCGCAGTCTGCCACTCGGTGCTTGACACGGTCTCGAAGGCATAGATGGCGTTCACGGGCGACCCGGGCAGCGGCCGGCATGCAGTTACGACCGCCTGATGCACGATGCGGTGGTCAATGTTGAGGTCGCCCGCGTGGTGGGTATAGACGGTCTGCGGCGCTACTGCCCTTACAATAGCTTCGATGGGCTTGATGATGTCCAGCAAGGGTAGAGAATCAAGACGGTTGTCGGGCAGACCCAACGTGCGGGGTTCGTTTGCCCCGATCACGGAGGCCGCTCTTGAGGCGGCGGCCTGGAGGTTGGCCACGTCCCGCTTTCTGGATTCGGGATTCCTGCGAGCGTCGCGCGACGTGGCCCCCTCGGCGACGATCAGGACGTGAACCGTGTCGCCCCTAGCGGCGTGCGCCGCAAGAGTTCCGCCGCAACCAAGAATCTCGTCATCCGGGTGGGCCGCAACTACGAGCACCGAGTGCATGGTTCAGGTGCCGCTGTCGGCAACAGAGAACGTGACACACGCTTCGACTCGATCGCCTCGGAGCCGTGCATTTCGGAAATCGAGTCGAAAATCACCATACTCCAGGAACGCGCTAGGATATCCTTCGGCGTCCACCATGCGGACAAGGTCGTAGACCGCCCTTGGAGTGCCTGTGCGTGGCAAGCGGCTTTCCTCGGGACGTCGGCGGGCAAAGAACACAGGCGTTCTCGATTGCGGGACAGGTTGTGGCCGTGCGATCACGAGTTCCTTCATCATGTCGAAGACCAGGCTCGCGCAGCGCTCGAATATCTCATGGGCGGCACCCTTTAGGGAGAGCGCACGCTTCATGTAGACGGGGCCCGCGTCGAGTTCCGATTCCATGCGCAATGCGCTGAGCATGGTCTCGGCGTGCCCTCGCAAGATCAGGTTCTGGAGAGGGCTCCCGCCACGCCCGTAGGGAACGTCGGTCATGTGAAAGCAGACGCACTCGGCAATGGTGAGCACGTCATTCGGTACCTTCCAAGACCAGTGGGGGAAGAATACGAAACGCGGTTTGAGTGAACGGATGAGGGCAGCGTCGAGCGAAGCGGGATCCGAGACGAGCAGCCACTGGCCAGGAAAGTAGGGCACGCGCCGCGCGAATTCTTCCACGTTCCAGGGTTTGATCGTTGCGACGATGTAGACCGCCTCCTCGTTCTTGTTCATCGGGGGGATCCATTTCCACCGGAGTCAATTTGGTCATCAGGCCTCAAGATCAGCGTGAACCGCCTCCCACGGTGATGGAAATACGCCGGGTACCTGTCCGGATCAGCTACGCGCAGCAGATCGAACTGCTCGGTGACTGTGCGGTCGGGGTCCAGGCGGCTGTCACATGGCCTGCGCCGCGGGTAGAAACTCGACTCTCCACTCTGTGTGTCTCCTTCCGGCGGGACTGGATCATCGAGAAACCTTCGGCAGAGTTCCACTGTTTTCTCACCTTGGAGCGTCCGCCATTCTTCGTAGGTCTCGTCTCCACGCAGCTCGATGGTGTCTCGATAGATTACCGGCCCGGCGTCGGGTTCCCTGGTGGCGTTGAACAGGCAAATCGGAATTGATGAATGTCCTTCCAGAATCTGCCAAGTCATGGGCGAGAACCCGCGTCCCGTGGGAAGGTCGCTTTCATGCACCACGAGGTTGAAATTATTGCGTTGTAACGCGCGGCTGGGGGCAACGCGAACGCATCCAAGCAGGAAGGCAACGTCACCTTTGGGCAGGTCGTCCGCACGACGGACCAACCGCCCGACTTCGCCATCCCTCTCGATTCCTTCGACCAAGCGTTGGGCGTACGGAAGAATCCAGCTGTCGTTATCGACCAGCACCGACACGCGCCGGGGCTTTTCCCAGGCTGCGTCGGTCATGCGGCATCTCCTCCTTTGTCTTGGCGCTGGCCCTTATTCAGGAGGGCCAACGCCGGTCTGTGGCTCAAGAGTTGCATGACGTCATGCGTCGTGAATGCTGGATTGTGGGGGTACAAAGCTGCGTAGATCTGTCGCACCAGCTCAAGATCCTCGGCTACATCTACAGTCCAGCGAAGATGCGAATGATTGCGCTCTTGGCGGACCTGAAAGACGTGGAAACGGCCGCTGCCCCAGAGATGCGGCATGACGTGTTCGCGCTCCCGGGGACAGGTGGAGTCCCGCCAAGCCCGTTCCAAACAGACGTAGCGGCAGACTTCGACATCCAGCCCATGCTGGAAGGTACGCACACGCGTGTTTGACGTGTAGTCGAATCGGCCCTCAAGGTGGCGCTGTACGACCAAATCGATCACGTGTGCGTCCGCGAGGGGACAGTCGGCCGTCAGTCGCACCAGATGCTCTGGCGCGTGCGGTCTGGCTGCTTGCACGAATCGGTCCAGTACGTCTTCCATTGACCCGCGAAAGCACTCGATAGAGTTGTCCGCGCACAGTCGGGCTACGACATCATCTGACGGCGAAGTGCTGGTGGCGACAACTAGCCTGTCGAAACTTCGCGCTCGGTCCACACGTTCAAGCTGCCGCAGAATCATCGGTTGGCCCAGAATTGGCGCCATGACCTTGCCGGGTAGCCGGGTTGAAGACATGCGTGCCTGTAGTATTGCAAGAATCACTTGATCGCCAGCTATCTTCTAGCATCGTCCCAAGTTGCGCCGCACGGGAAACGCGGAGCGAGGTCGAACGAAACGGGTAGGTCAGCGACCGTCGTATAGCCCCGTCTTCGTAGTCACGGTCGCTTCATCCCACTGCTGGTCCATCTGCTTTCATCAGTTCGGCGGCGACTCTGTGTGCGCCGTTCCCATCGCAGATTGAGGCGGCTGCTTGAGCCATGGCGCGGCATCGAGACGCGTCGGTCCGTAGCGCGGCGAGGCGGGTGGCCAGAGCGTCCACTGTCAATTCGATTGCGTCGCCGGCAATCTCAATCGCGCCGGCCGTGGCGAGATTTCGGGCAATGAGGCGCTGGTTGTCGGCGGTGACGGCGGCGAGCGTCGGCAGGCCGAGACAGCAACGTTCCCACGACGTGGTGCCGCAGGCGCCAACTGCGAAGTCGGCTTCCGTCATGAGGGCCGCCATATTGGAGACCGCCCGATGTATCGTCACGGCAGGCCCCATGAATGCGGTCATTCGGCGAATTTCGTCCAGATTCGGCTCGGACGGCCCGACGATGACGTCGATTGAGAGTGCCGGAGACGTCTCGACTGCGGCTTGAAGTGCGAGCTTGGTGACGCCCGTGGAATCTGTCGCGCCAAAGGAGATCAGAAGCCTTCGTGGCGGCGCCGCATTTGCGCGTCTGGCCAGAGCCCGGTCGCGTTCCGCCCGGAACTGCGGTCGCAGCAGGGCGAACCGGGCGCCAAGCAGGAGCCGGCAGTCCTGCCCGGTCAGGGGACGGTAATCCGACTCTTCCCGGCCGTAGGTCTGATCCATAAGGACATCGACGCAATGTGGTCGATCAGCGAGGTCGTCAATTGCCAATATCGTTCCCGCCCACGGTCGGCACCGGCGTTCGAATGCCGCATCGCGCGCATAGTGATCGACGACCAACAGCTCAGCTCCGCCCGGCCACCGTTCCACGAGAGCGGGAAGCTCGTCCGTCCCGTTTACGACAAGAACATCCGCTACCGACTTGCGAAGTGACGGTACGACACTCAACGCTTCGGCGTTGACGGCAAAGCCGACGCGCCACCCCAACCCAGCGAACGCTGCAGCAAGAGCCAGGCAACGCACCACATGACCGCCGCCGATCTCTTCTGACGCGTCGGCTCGGAACACTATTGCTCGGCGTTCATCGTTCATGTCGGTGGCTTGGACTCCGCACCTGTCCTGCACGGATCAGTCTGTCGTGTGCGACGGCTCTTTCGAAAAAAAATTAGTGGGGCGCCACGGCTACCGCACGGCGGGTGACTCGTCCCTCCGTCCGAAGCGTGGTTGGCGAAGGTACCATGTTCAGAAGTTGAATGCGATGGGTCCGCGCTGACTGACGCGACCGCCGTCCGGCGGGGGCTGCGCCCGGCCGGGCTCAGGCCGCGGTCACGACCTCGGAGGGAACGCTGAGCTTGACCGTCTGCTGCATCAGGTCGAGCAGGACGCACACCCGGTCCTTGGCGATGATCGACTCGACGGTGCAGATGAAGTCGTCGAACAGGGTTCCGTGCAGGGACACCTGCTGTCCGACCCGGATGCGCTCGGAAGCGGGAGGCGGCTTGAGCCCGCCGCCCTCTTCCCGGGCGAGCAAGCCCTCGACCACCCCGTCCGGCACGATTCCGAGCTCGTCGCCGAATCGGACGATGGCTCGGACCCCGCGGGAGTACACGATCGGGCGCCACTGGTCTCGGTCGAGGTCCAGCCGGACGAAGAGGTATCCGGGGAAGAACGGCCGGTCGACCATCTCGCTCCGCCTGGCGTGCCGGCGAAGCACACGGCTGTACGGGCAGTAGCACTCGTAGCCTTGCCGGTTCAGGTTCTGAACGGCCTGGCCCTCCGCATTCGCGTGCGTGGCGACCGCGATCCAGGCCGTGTTCGCTTCGCCCATCGTCCCTACTGCAGGAATGCCGGCACGAGGAAGCGGGACGGGTCGAGCCCGAGCTCTTCCCGGATGCCCTCCAGGTCGTAGCACTCGGCGACGCGGAGCTCGAAGTGGGTACCGATGAGCGCGTCCGCCCGGCGGTTCGGGAACTCTTCGAGCGCGACCGCCACCGAGGGGTGGATCGGGATTCGGGAGCGCCGTTCCCGGGTTGATCTCGGGTCGAGAATGGCGCGGACATTCATCCCGTCGGTGCGCGCGAGGGCCATGTCGGCAAGCTCCACGAGCTCGCTGTCACCGAGCAAGATGATGTTTTCCCAGTTGCTTGCGGCGCAGATCGCGAACAGCGCCTCGTACTGGAGGCGCCCCTTGCGAAAGATGTCGAAGGAGGCGTTCAGGTACTCCGCCGTCAGTCTCGCCTTCTCCGCGAAGCCCACCGGGGTGAGGTAGTAGAGGTAGCGCCGGACGGGGGCCTTCTGGAGCTTGACGAGGCCCTTGGTCACGAAACGCTTCATGTGCCAGTTGACGATCCCGATCGATACCCCGAGGTTGTCCGAGAGCTGGCGCTGCGAGATCGAGGGATT
>LXNJ01001106.1_pt1 | contig 16602 bp, 14 predicted proteins | sample 809081 | NCBI WGS metagenome assembly LXNJ01 (sample SAMN04870510, study PRJNA318959) | sponge metagenome | biome: sponge; feature: marine sponge reef; material: water | host: Petrosia ficiformis | place: Greece: Milos, Mediterranean Sea | collected 2013-05-29 | depth 5-7 m
AGTGGCTACGTGCAAAGCGTAGACCACCTTTCCCAGATTCCCGTATCTGTAAGTGAAGCAGGAACTCCTATTCAGCTTTCTGATGTTGCGGAAATACGGATTGGACCACAGATGCGGCGGGGAATCGCAGAGCTGGACGGTGAAGGTGAGGTAGTTGGTGCAATCGTCGTTATGCGAGCAGGTGAGAACGCTGTTGCAACAATCGATAGGGTCAAGTCACGCATAGCGGATTTGAAAGGCAGCCTACCCGACGGGGTTGAACTCGTACCTACTTACGATCGCTCAAAGTTGATTGAACGAGCGATCGGAACGCTTCAAGTAACCCTTATTGAAGAGTTTTTGGTCGTTGTGCTGGTGTGCGCGGTCTTTCTGTTTCATTTCCGATCCTCCCTAGTTGTCGTGATTAGCCTCCCGGTAGCGATTCTCGGTGCGTTCGTGTTCATGCGACTTCAGAATCTAAACGCCAACATCATGTCACTGGGAGGAATCGCGATCGCGATTGGTGCGATGGTGGATGGTGCGATCGTCATGATTGAGAACACCCACCGCAAGCTCGCCGCCAAATTAGGAGAGACAGGAACACTAACGGCAACGCAGAGATGGGAATTCGTTCGTGAAGCAGCTTCGGAAATCGGAGCGCCAGTGCTTACCTCGCTGTTAATCATCACCTTGAGCTTCTTGCCCGTATTCACACTAGAAGCGCAGGAAGGACGGTTGTTTGCGCCGTTAGCGTTCACCAAAACCTACGCGATGGCGATCGCAGCATTTCTAGCAATAACCCTTGTTCCGGTATTAATGGGCTATCTCATTCAAGGGCGGCTTCGAAAGGTATCCGACAACCCCATCAATGTTGGTTTGATTGCGAGTGTTGCTCCCATCATTAGGCGCATCCTGGATTTCCCACGAACTTCAGTCGTCGTGGGGTTGCTTGTGTTTGTCGGCGCATCGCTACCGATCTTAAAAATCGGTTCGGAATTCATGCCGCCGCTGGATGAAGGCGACTTAATGTATATGCCTACTACATATCCAGGTATATCGATCGACAAAGCACGCGAACTGCTTCAACAAACTGACAAGGTCATCCGCACAATTCCTGAAGTCGAAAACGTCTTCGGCAAGATCGGCCGCGCAGAAACCGCGACCGATCCCGCCCCGCTCACGATGATTGAAACGATGGTGCAACTTCGACCTCGCGATACGTGGCGGGTCGGCGTTACCATGGATTCGCTTCGAGACGAGCTGAATGCAAAGATCGACATTCCAGGACTCAATAACACATGGGTAATGCCGATACGTACGCGCATAGACATGCTCGCAACCGGCATTAAGACACCGATTGGCGTAAAAATTGCAGGACCAAATTTGGACGTGATTCAGTCGATTGGTCAGAGGCTCGAATCGGTGCTAAGCGACATCCCTGGGACGGTTTCGGTGTATTCCGAGCGAGTCCAAGGTGCGAGATACATTAATGTCAATATTGATAGGGATCGTGCCGCGCGTTACGGTCTGAATATCGAGGACATCCAAGAGGTAGTCAGAATAGCGGTTGGGGGCACAAATATTTCCTTCTCGATCGAAGGCTTAGCGCGATACCCAATCAATCTGAGGTATCCACAGAGACTACGCGACTCGGTTGAGAGCCTTAGATCCCTTCCAATCGTGACCGCCCAGGGTGCGCGCATCGCGTTGGTCGACGTTGCAGAAATTGAGATTACGGACGGTCCGCCTGTGATCAAGAGTGAAAACGCGCGTCCTAATGGTTGGCTTTATGTTGATATCGTCGATCGCGACTTGGGTTCTTATGTTGCCGAAGCGAAAAAAGTCGTCGAAGAGAGTGTCGCATTACCCGTTGGTTATTCACTGACATGGTCAGGCCAATATGAGTATCTGATTCGCGCACAACAGCGGCTAATGTTGATTGGTCCAATTACTCTAATGGTAGTCATCTTATTGATTTACTTAAATTTTCGACGTATCCGTGAAGTCTTCATCGTCGTATCAACTGTACCGTTCGCATTAGCAGGTGGGATACTCCTGGTATTCCTACTGGACTACGATCTGTCGGTCGCTGTCGGTGTAGGTTTCATCGCTCTCGCGGGTGTCGCGGCGGAGTTAGGTATCCTGATGCTTACGTATCTGAATCTTCAATTTGAGCAACTAAAGCAACGAGTGGTCACAGAAAACCGTCGGATCACGCGAGAAGATCTCAAAACCGCTGTATTAGCTGGTGCTTCGCAACGCATCAGACCGATCGTGATGACCACTCTCACAATCGTCGTTGGGCTTATGCCAATCATGTTCGGTGCGGGAACTGGTTCAGAAGTCATGCGTCGCATCGCTGCACCGATGTTTGGTGGCATGTTCTTCGCGATGATTATGGTGCTGCTGATCGTCCCCGCGATTTATTACATTTGGCAAACGTACGAGATTCCTTTAATGCGGAACACAGAGCGAGACGAGTCTTGATGGTTCATCTAATGCGTATGCTCAGATAGTCGGAAATCGAGGGGTTGCGAGCGCTAATCGGTCGGTTAACTCATTGATTAACTCATAAACCAATTAATATCAATGAGTTACGTTAGATTTCTCTGCGAATAGGTCCTGATTTGAGAAAGTAACGCTTGTAACACAGACCGCGGCCGGTCAGGCATTGGTGGCGAGTCGACGAAGCGTTTGCTTGCGACCGTGCTCCGTCAGCACTTGCTTTCGAATTCGAATAGCAGCGGGAGTTACTTCGATTAACTCGTCATCATTGATAAATTCAATTGCGCGTTCAAGCGTGAATTTCGTCGGTGGTGTGAGCAATATGTTTTCGTCGCTTCCCGCCGCACGAATATTGGTGAGTTTCTTTTCCTTGGTCGGGTTTACTACAAGGTCGCTAGCCTTGTTGTGAATACCGATCACCATTCCTTCGTACACCACGTCGCCTGGTGCGACAAAAAGTTCGCCGCGTTCCTGCAGTGAAAACAGCGCGTACGCAACTGCATTACCACCGCAGTTTGAAATCAGAGCACCGTTACGACGTGCTGACTCAATGTTCGTTTGCCGTGGTGCGTAGCCTGCGGAACCAAATGACATGATCCCCGTTCCTGAAGTTTCGGTCGCAAACTGTGATCGGAATCCGCTCAATGCACGAGTCGCCACCCTGTAAGTCAATCGGACTCTAGCATGTCCTTCATTAGCCATATCCAGTAATGCCGCGCGACGCTCGCCCATACTTTCCATTACTGTGCCTTGGTATTGTGTTTCGACGCTCAAAGACACGGTTTCAAACGGTTCTTCAAGCACTCCATCCACCTCACGGGTGATGACAGTGGGTCGCGACACTGCAAGTTCGTAGCCTTCTCGCCTCATCGTTTCGATTAACACGGACAGGTGGAGCTCGCCTCGTCCACTTACGTTAAAGACATCGGCTACGTCAGTCCCTTCAACTCGTAGAGCAACGTTATGAGTTGCCTCTGTGAACAGTCGCGAACGTAAATGTCGACTCGTGAGGAATTGACCTTCGTTTCCAGCGAGCGGGGACGTGTTCACGTGGAACGCCATTGTGACGGTTGGTTCATCTACCGTCAAAGCAGGTAGCGCATCTGCGACCCTTGCGTCGCAGATTGTTTCAGATACTTGCAGCTCCTCAATTCCTGTCACACAGACGATATCACCCACTGCTGCTGAATCTAAATCGACGCGATGCAGTCCTCTATTTGCTTGAATAGACATAAGTTTCGCGCGACGAACAGCGCCATCCTTTGAAACAACCTGTACTGGCATTTTCGCTTGGATAGATCCGCGCTGGACTCGACCAATCCCGATTACGCCGACGTATGGGGAGTAGTCGAGTGTACAGACCTGCATTTGAAAAGGTCCGTTCACTACAGGCGGTTCAGGTACTCGGGCTACGATCAAATCCAGCAATGGTCGCATGGAATCTTCAAGATGGTCAGGATCCGTTCCGGATTGGCCTAGCAGTGCGGACGCATAAACGACCGGAAAGTCAAGTTGCTCTTCACTACAGTCTAGCGAGTCAAACAGATCGAATACTTCTTCAACAACTTTTTCTGGGCGAGCACCTACTCGATCCACCTTATTCACAACGACCAACGGATTCAAACCCGCTGCGAACGCTTTTGACGTCACAAATCGTGTCTGGGGCATCGGTCCTTCAACCGCATCAACGAGAAGCAACACGGAGTCAACCATCGATAAGACACGCTCTACTTCTCCGCCGAAGTCAGCGTGACCAGGCGTATCGACAATGTTGATACGGATTCCTTTGTGCTCAACCGCGGTTGTCTTTGACAGGATCGTGATGCCGCGTTCACGTTCAAGATCATTGCTGTCCATTGCTCGTTCGGCGATCTTCTCACGTGCGCCTACCACCGTTTCCTGTAGCAGACGATCCACCAACGTCGTTTTGCCGTGGTCAACGTGCGCAATGATGGCGATGTTGCGGTTCTTCATGAAGTTGCGTGATTTACCACTATTTAAACATAAATATCAATAAGTTATCTCTATTTTCTATCTACTCAAAACCGAAGTCAGAGACTAGGCGAGTGTGGCGAGGGCTTGTTTCAGGCGTTGAGCATTTTCCTTTAGCGATTTCTCGTCTGCAGCCGCGCCGCCGTGGAACCCAAAGTTCATGCCATCGGCAGATGGGATTACGTGGAAGTGAAGATGGAACACGGATTGACCGGCTTCAGAACCATTCAACTGGATTACCCGTATGCCCTTTCCTGGGTATGCATGCTGAGCTGCTCGAGCCACTCGCTTCACCTGCGTGATCACGTGTCGTAGTGCTTCATCGGAAATCTCAAAGATATTACGCGCGCCCTCTTTTGGGATGACCAATGCGTGTCCATCGGCTTTCGGCATGATGTCCATAAACGTAAGCGTATGGTCGGTATCTTCAATAACGTACGCGGGGATTTCGCCGCGCAGTATTCGCGCAAAAATGTTGGCGGGGTCGTAACTCATGGCTGACAGCTTCTTTGCGCGCGGAATTTTAGCGGTCGAATTGCGCGGTCATTTCGGTGCTCGATTCATGCAATGCTTGTTTGTCGAGCGCCAGGTCAAGCATCAGCTGTTCAACCTGATCCACCGCTTGTTGGTATTGCTGTCGATGTACCTCATATTCCGCGAGAGACCGCGCGCGTCTAAAACTCTCGCGTGCCTTTGAGAAACTCTTTAGCGACGTCAGTATTTCGCCTCTCAACCCGAAGAAGCGATGGTCTCGCTTATTCAATTCGAGTGAGCGATCGACGAACCGCAACGCGCTCAATAGGTCGTCGTTCGATACTGCGCGCTGCGCCATCGCAAACTGGTAGTACGGGTTATTGCGTCTATGCCGTTCGATTACAGCCTTCGCACGCTCGAATTCCTTACCGTTCGAATGCTCTAGTATGCCACCAAGTGCGATGGTGTGATAGGGGTCGAGGAAAAGAGCGTGACGGTTTATCAAGAAGGCTTCTTGTGCCATACCGCGACGCGAATAGAACGTTGCTAGGTTTACCCAATGATCTGGATGTCTCGGCGCTAGACGAATAGCCTCCACGATATAAGGAAAAGTAGTGGATTCATCGTTGTTTCGCCAAGCTTCGATTGCGTTGTTTGCGAAGTGCAACGATTTCGCGAATTCATCAGAGACAATCCTGCCGTCAAATTCACTGATGTTACGTCGATTGAAGTCGACCGACACTGAGCGCTTAGCGTTCATTCGACGCGGTAGCGTTATACGAACGCGAATATGCACCTGATGTTCGAGTACGCCGTCATTCACGGTATACATTGGTGGCGCATGCACGAGTTCATAGTGCGCCTGCAAACCTGCTTCACGCGCAAGCGCAATAAACATGTGTGTAAACGATAGGCAGTTCCCGCGTTTTTTCCTGAAGGTGTCTCGCGCACTCTGAGTTAAGCCGGCATCGTAGTAGTTCGTGTAATAACCGTTATCAGCAAGTTTGTTGACTAGTGCTTGAATGCGCCATCGCTTACTCCTTATCGTCGCAATGTCCGACGCGACAAAATTTCGCATTTCCGCATCAATCAAAAGAGGTTGAATCGACGCTACATCCACCGACGTGTCAGATCCAAGAAATGCACGACTTTCGAGAAGATGCAGTGGAGCATCACGCAAAACCACCTCGCTGTGTAAAGGTTGGCACGCTGTGGCTGTGAAGAAGCTGAGAATTACGATGCAGAGCGAGATGTACACATTGGTTTTACGGCGAGTAACCATCGGGTTAGCAGTAGTGTTCAGCACGTTCACGGTATCCCAAAGTGTAGACAAGCAACTACGTGATCTGTTTGATCCTCAGTCGCAACCGTTCGCGTCTGCGGAAGCACTGCCTTCGTGGTCACGTCTGCTTGATCGCATCGCTCAGCAAGCTGAAACGATCCAACAGTGTCTCGACGATGAATCGATGTGCGAAGGTCGGTTGCAGTCGGTACGACACCTTCTCGATAGAGGTAGAGAGCTGGATCGTGAGCAGCAGGTTCGGCTTGTAAATCGATACATTAATCGCTTTTCTCGTTACCGTAAAGACCGTCGTCGCGACGTCAATGTCGGTCAATTTACCGTGCGGGTAGGTCAAGAGTGGTCGACATTGACCGAATTTCTCCAACGGGGCGGCGATTGCGAAGACTACGCGACGTCGAAGTACCAGTTGCTTCGATTGTTCGGTGTACCTGCCGAGGAACTCCGCGTGGTCGTAATCTACGATCGAACCGAGCGTGAGCACCATGCGATTGTCGGTATTGCAAATGTTGAAGGGCAGGTACTCCTTCTTGATACTGACAACCAGATCTATCGCCGGCGACCGCCGATGTATCGATTTGTGTACGCTCTAAATGAGGATCACGTTTGGGACTACGGGGTCGAAGATACTCGATTGAAATCGTCCGTGCGTCGTGCTTTGAAGGAACGCCGTTCAACGGACGACGACACCGATCAAGCGCCTTGAGTTTTTCTACTTCGACTGAGCGGGATCTTGACGCTGACGGTAGGCTTCAAACAACATTGCGTTAGCCGCCATCGCGGCATTTAAAGAATCCGCATATCCGGCGTTGGGTAAGCGGACGATAGTGTCGCTCTGCTCTATCCACGATTCGTTGAGACCGTCTTTCTCGCTTCCGATGACGATCGCACATTTGGCATCCAAGGACGCGTCAAGGTAGCTCTGCGTCGCATGCGGCGAGCAGGACACAATCCGCAGGTCCTTCTTCCCAAGCCACTCGGCAACTCGAGCACTTGAAGCGAGCGCGCTTGGCATAGTGAAGACGGTGCCTAAGCTTGCTCGAATGACGTTCGGATTAAACAAATCGACGACCGGGTCTGAAATCAAGATACCACTGCAACCTGTTGCGTCTGCCGTGCGGAACATACTTCCTAGGTTTCCGGGTTTTTCGACGCCATCAATCACTAAAAACACACCGTTCGTATCGACTTTGAAATCCGCCAGCGCGATACTCCGTTGCTCTGCGATCACCAGTAATCCATCTGGATTTTGCCACTGAGAGAGATTCGAAAAGACACTTGCCGACGTTGCATACGTTGATGCGTCAAGTTGTGCTTTAAGTCTTTTAAGAGTCTCTTCACTTCGTGTGAAGCGAGGCAGCGTATCGCAGTAGATAACGCACCGAACGTCAACACCCGCTTCAAGCGCTCGATCGATCTCACGATGTCCTTCGATGCGGAAGAGGTGAGTTTCGTCTCGAACTCGACGCTTCTTTAACGATCGAGCTTGTTGCAGCACCGGATTGCGCATGTTCTTCAAACGAGCCGCTGCATTAATTGGCTCATCCATGTTCAAAAGACTAAAAACAATTGGTGACAGAGGATGCGCTAGTATGCTTGAACACGCTTCTGACTTCAAACCCCGAGAAACTTACTTGACATGAGCGAAGCAGACTTTGACGAACTGAGCTCGAATTTTGGTCTGCGCGAACGCCGCAGCAACAGCTGGTCTGAACAAGCCCAAAAACTGATGGCGGAGGATGATTTCGACGGCGCGTTTCTGTTTTATTGGATTGCATTCAATGCGCTTTATTCCGATGAGAGAACTATCGAGTACGAGACGGGGGAACGCGACGCGCAGATTCAATTCATCAAGAAGATTCATAAGTTGGATAGAAATCATGGTCGTTTGTACGACATTTTCTGGGCTGAATTCCCAAACACGATAAGAGTACTCCTCAGCAACAGATTCATCTACGGTCGATACTGGCGTGAAATCAGAGAAAGCGAAGAGGAGTCGCACTGGGCCGAACAAATGCGCTCCGCAAGCCAAAGCGCAATGCGGTCACTGAAGACTAAAGGGTCAGCCGCTCGAGGATTGGGAATTGTGTTCGAGCGTCTAAATGTGTTGCGGAATCAACTTGCGCATGGGAGTTCAACGTACGGCGGAAGTCTTAATCGTGAGCAAGTAAAGACCGGTGCGATGTTTATGCACAAGATTGTGCCGATCTTCCAAGAGATTTTTCGAGAAAACCCGGAGACAGACTGGGGTGTACCACCCTATCCGCCGCAGAATCGCTAAAAGCTTTTCTGAGAATGAATGTGGGCGACATGATTCGCGGGTCGTGTCGCCCACATTCTTTGTTACTTCTTGTAGGTGTCCATTTCGCGGAATGGTCCATCGCGCCAATCGACTGCTGAACGGAAACCTAGTTCGCCGACCTTATCCTGCCACGCGTAACTAAATCCAGTCATTTGACCGGCAGCATCAAGATCAGTACTGGTACGAACGGAGGAGTAGATTCCCATATTTTCGTAGAACCGGTTCATATTGAGCTTAAGAATCGCAAGGTGATCTGCTGACATGATCGCAAGGCGGTCAGCAAAGGCAATCGTGCGCTCCTCGAGCTCCTCTTTAGGCCATGCATAGTTGACCATTCCGATCCTTTCAGCTTCTACACCCGAGACGTTTTCGCCGGTGTAATAAAGTTCCTTGGCTTTTCGCATTCCAATAACCAACGGCCAGATAACGCCTGTTCGAGAGGTACCCAAACCGCGTAATCCGGGGTGCCCAAGTTGGGCATCCTCAGCGACACATACAAGGTCCGCCATCATGCACAGCTCACACCCTCCGGCAATCGCGTAGCCATTTACTTGCGCGATTGTGACCTTGGCCATATTCCAAAAGTACATGTGGATGTCGGTAATTTGCTGCATGCCACTACGAATGCCCATGACCAAGCGACGTCCCTTGTCATCAACGCTCTTGAATCTGCGAACGACACCGTCAGCGCCTCGTCCTCCAGATGGTGTAAGGTCATACCCAGATGAAAAAGCCCGTTCTGTACCGCGAACGATGATAACCCGTATCGAATCATCCGCTTCCATCTCATGAAGCACATCGTTGAACTCATAAAGTAGCTCCTGCGACAGCGCGTTCAGTTTCTCGGGTCGATGTAGCTGAATTCGACCCACACGATCGTCGGTACCGACTCGGTCGATAATCAAGTTTTCATAATTGTCGTAATCAGGCAAAACGTCACTCCTGTAATGCTTGAATTCCTGCTCGCGACTTGCGAAAAGCAGGCTGAAGTCGTTCAATTGGCGGGTGCGTATGTTAGTCGTAGCGACTAGCGCCATCATCAGCGAGGAACTATCCCATGCCCAAATCAATCGAAACTAATCGCCGCGAGTTTCTGCGATGGTCCGCAGCTACCGGTATCGCTGGTACTGCCGCCACCGTGGCGCCTGGCGCTTATGCCGCTGATGTAGCACTTCCTTTTACCGTACAGTCCTACCATCGCCTCGGACGTACGGAACTAGAGATATCCGATATTTCGATGGGTACCAGCAACCTACGCACCGGTCAGGAAAATCTTGTTCATTTTGCTCTCGATAAAGGAATCAACTACTTTGACTCTGCGCACGGCTATACGAGAGGTCAATCTGAGACGACGTTGGGTAATGCGCTCAAAGGCATGCGCGAGGACGTGTATATCGTGTCCAAGGCGGTGACCGACGCAGACGAGTCCGTTGACTCGTTAATGGATCGTTTGGAGACCTCACTACGTCGACTGCAAACGGACTATGTTGACGTGTACATGTGTCATGCAGTGAACGAAGTCGAGCGACTCTCGTCTGAAAGCTGGAATGAGTTCATCACACGTGCGAAGGAACAAGGCAAGATCCGATTTAGTGGTGTCTCAGGACACGCTGGTTACCTCGATCGCTGTCTCACCTACACATTTGACCAAGACATGGCCGATGTCATCCTGGTTGCGTACAACTTCGGAGAAGATCCGGCGTTCTATGAAAAGCTCGTAAAGCGCTTCGATATGGTTGCACTTCAACCAAAACTCCCGAGTTTGCTTGAACGCGCAAAGGAACTCGATGTCGGTGTAACGGTGATGAAAACGCTTCGTGGCGCACGTTTGAACGATATGCGAGCCTACGAAACAGCCAACGGAACGTTCGCGCAGGCCGCATTAAGGTGGGTACTCACCAATCAAAATGTGGATGCAGCCGTGATCACGATGTCATCCGAACCGCAAATCGTTGAATTTCTCGGGGCATCGGGGTCCGAGCGCCTTGAGGCCAGCGACTTGCAACTGCTTGATCAATATGCTGCGCTCAACAGCAATACCTACTGTCGTCCGCTCTGTAACGATTGCTATAGTGCGTGTCCGTACAACGTCGAAGTCGGCGAAGTATTGCGCACCCGCATGTACGCTGTCGATTACGGGGATATACCGTTCGCTCGTGACGAGTACGACATGCTCAAAAGTAATGCGAGCGCTTGTGTTAGTTGCGACGGCTCGCCTTGTCGTAATGCATGTACCTACGGATTGAATATTGCTGAGCTCTGTGATTCAACGCACGAATTGCTCGCGTAGTAACACAGATCACCATGCCGAAAGCGCTGCTATATGAGTGTTTCAGTGGCATAGCAGGCGACATGCATCTTGGTGGGATGCTTGATCTGGGTGTGCCCGAGAACCACCTGCTAAGTGAATTGTCGAAACTCGGAATCGATGATGAGTTTCGCGTCAAGGCCAAACAGCAAACGAAGATGGGCATATCTGGAACTCATGTGACGGTTGAGCTCACAAGTCCAGGCTCGCACTCACGCGGTCTACCCGAAATCCAAGACTTACTCAATAAATCTGCGCTCGCACCTGGGGTAAAGAAGCGTGCGTCGGACATGTTCGAGTTGCTCGCTCACGCGGAAGCACAAGTTCACGCGATACCCGTTGAGAAAGTGCACTTCCATGAAGTTGGAGCCGTGGATGCCATCGTCGACATTACTGGTGCCGCTATCTGTCTTGAATATCTTGCCCCGTCGAACGTGTTCTGTAATAACGTAGAACTTGGATCAGGTATGGTTAAGTGCGCACACGGATTGATGCCTGTTCCAACGCCTGCAACTGCCCTGTTGCTTGAAGGTGCTCCGACTACGCGAGGAAATGTAGAGGGAGAAGCGACGACGCCTACAGGCGCGACCATCCTGGCACATACGGTTGACCACTGGTGTCATCCAAGTTCCTTTGTCTCCACCAAAACTGCATATGGTGTCGGGACAAAGGATTTCAGTCGACCGAATGTCGTGCGGCTTTCGCTTGGTGAGGCAAATGTAGCGCTTGAGACGGAGACGAACGTCTGTGTGGAGTGCAATATCGACGACATGACGCCAGAGGCTTATGAGCCGCTAAGCGAACGACTCTTTGCACTTGGTGCCAGAGATGTTTTCTACACCCCAATCGTGATGAAAAAGTCTCGGCCAGGCACAAAACTCTCAGTTCTTGCATCATCTGACCTCAAAGATTGCATCATCCAGTGCATATTGCGAAATTCGACGACGATCGGAGTTCGAGAGTGGCCCGTTGCTAAAACGATGCTTCCACGTCGATCCGAGATCATGACAACGTCGTTAGGCGAAGTTCGTGTGAAGGTCGTCACACTACCTGATGGCTCGATTCGCTGGAAAGCAGAACATGACGACGTCAGCGCGATTGCAACGGAGCAAGACGTGAGTTATCTCGCAGCGAGGGCGGAGATTGATCGGAGTATCGCGTCACAAATGGACAGTAGCGATGGCGATTGACGGGATACTCGAGGCGTTTAAAGCTGGCCGCATCGACCTAGAGGAAGCCAGGACGCAGATTTCGTCGAGCTACTTCGAAGAAATAGAAGGAACCACGATTGACCACGCCCGAGAAACCCGTACAGGTCAAGCTGAAGTGATATTCGCACAATCAAAAACAACGTCCCAGGTGGTCTCTGCGTTCAAACGTATCGCCGACAACGGTAACAATGTCCTGGCAACTCGCGTACATAAAGAAGCCGCGGAGGCCCTAGAACGCGAATTCTCGGCCTTATCGTATTCTGAAACTGCTCGCCTTGCTTCGCTCGTCACTCACAAACCGGCGACGCTACCTACTCCAATTGGGGTCATCACCGCGGGTACGAGCGATTTGGGTGTAGCGGAGGAAGCCGCGCTTACTGCGGAGTTCTATGGGAGTCCCGTACATAGAATTAATGATGTTGGCGTCGCCGGCATCCACCGCCTCTTTGCGCGTCTCGAGGAAATCAAGATGTGTCGTACCTTGGTGGTTGTGGCTGGCATGGAAGGCGCGCTTCCAAGTGTTGTTGGGGGTCTGGTCGATAAACCCGTAATCGCAGTGCCAACATCAGTCGGCTACGGCGCGTCATTCAACGGCTTGGCAGCGCTCCTCGGTATGCTCAATAGTTGCGCGTCAGGCGTGAGTGTGGTAAATATCGACAACGGATTTGGAGCTGGTTTTCAAGCCCATCGCATAAATCAACTATGAATACCATGAACGCGCTCACGGAAGCGCTCGACGCGAAATACGAGTCCATTCGGTCAAGTATTCGGGACATGGAACGGGTTATCGTTGCGTTTTCCGGTGGTGTGGACAGCTCGCTAGTTGCGTACATCGCCAATCAAGAACTTGGTGAAAATGCGCTGGCAGTCACATCCGCGAGTTCAAGCCTAAAGAGAAGTGACCTTCAGCTTACAAAGGATCTTGCGGAGAAATGGGGTCTTCATCACGAGGTGATCATCACTGATGAACTTCAAAAGAGCGCATACAGAGAAAACCCAATAAATCGTTGTTTTCATTGTAAAACTTCGCTTTACACAAGCCTTGAAGGGCTTGCTCAAGAACGCGGCTACGAGATCGTGCTCAACGGTACGAATGTAGACGATCTCGGTGATCACCGACCCGGGTTAATCGCAGCTAAGAACTTTGATGTACGCTCACCGTTATGTGATGCTGGCATGACAAAAGCAGAGATTCGAGTTCTCGCGGCTCATTTGGGTATGGAGAACGCAGAAAAACCTCAAGCAGCATGTCTTTCGAGTCGAGTTCCATATGGATCTCATATCTCAGAATCCATACTGAATCAGATTGAAAGTGCAGAATCAGTGCTTGAGAGATTTGGTCTTCGCCAATTCCGTGTGCGACATCATGACGATGTTGCGCGTCTCGAAATTGATAGATCTGAGATGCAATCGGTGCTAGAACACGCAGACGAAATTCAAGCCGAAATCAAGGCTTGTGGCTATCGATTTGTTGCGATGGAGCTAGGCGGCTTCCGAAGTGGATCGCTTAACGATGGACTAATAAATATCGTCGAAGCTCGCTGATAAATCCAACTATTACGCTCCGCGCAGACTATCTAAACTACCTAAAATCCTCGCCTTTGTCTGATTGGCGCTAGTTCCTATCCATGCCCCGATCGCTAAGGTCGTTGATTGTTAACGCTTAGCGAACGCTTCAACAGCACGTTTCGCCCACGAGGCAAAGTCTTCCATGGCTGGTGGATCGTTCTTTCCGCAGCCGGTATCCAGTTTACGTCGGGTCTCTTTTGGATGCACTCGTACGGTGCGTACGTCGTCCTCTTGCAAGAAGAATTTGCCTGGAGTGCGGCGATCGTATCGGGCGCTTTCGCATTAACGCGTGTCGAGAGTGGATTACTTGGTCCAATTCAAGGATGGCTAACTGATCGCTTTGGTCCAAAAGTCATTCTTGTCGTCGGGAATGTGCTGTTCGGAACGAGCTTCATGTTACTGGCACTCGTCAATTCGGTGTGGAGCTTCTACGCGGTATTCATTCTTATCGCAGTAGGAGGCAGTCTCGGCGGTTTTGCGACCGCGATGGTATCCATCGTACACTGGTTCCGTCGACATCGATCAAAGGCTGTCGCCGGGTCGCAGCTAGGTTTCTCACTCGGCGGTTTAGCCGTCCCCATTCTCACACTCGTTCTACAGTGGGTTGGTTGGCGTTGGACAGCGGTGTTATCAGGAATCTTCATCCTCACTCTCACGCTACCGCTTTCACTAGTCATGCGTCATTCCCCGCGGGAAATCGGTGAACAACCTGATGGGATTGCAATTCGTGAACCCGTACCTCTCGGACAAGCGATAACCCTACTCCGCTTTACAACCGGTGAAGCGTTACGGACTCGATCCTTTTGGTTCCTTGCAATAGGTCACGGCGTGGCGCTATTGACTGTGTCCGCGGTCATGGTCCATCTGTTGCCGCACCTGACCCGGAGTCTCGGATACTCGCTGACATATGCGAGTGCGTTTCTCCCTCTGATGTTCATTTGCCAGGTGGTGGGACAGCTTCTCGGGGGATTACTCGGCGACCGTTTCGACAAACGTCTCTTGTGTACTGTCTGTTTGATACTTCACTCGCTAGCTATGTTTGTTGTCGCATTTGCTGAGAACGCACTCATGGTGATTGTGTTTACCCTGCTTCATGGTTTCGCTTGGGGGATCCGAGCGCCGCTGCTCGTGTCATTACGTGCCGACTACTTTGGTGCACAGATCTTCGGCCGTATCCTTGGTTTCTCTTCAATGATCACCATGATTGGGATGACGATTGGACCTATATTGGTCGGCATCCTATTTGACGAGTACGAGAACTACTGGATTGGATTTACCACAATCGGTGTATTAGCGTTCATCGGTTCAGTGTTCTTCTTTTTGGCAAAACCACCCGAACCTGTCAGTCGGTCGACAGAGTCGGTCTCTACAAAAGTGAGCGAGTGATGAGAGTTATCTCTTGGAACGTAAATGGACTTCGTGCGTGCGTAAAAAAGGGATTTCACGAATTCCTTGAGTCTTGTGGCGCGGACGTGTTGTGTCTTCAGGAAGTACGTGCCCTGCCCGAGCAGCTTGATGAGAAAACGCGAAATCCGGCAGGATGGCACACCGCGTTCTTTCCGGCTGTGCGTAAGGGATATGCTGGAGTTGCGATATATTCACGCGAGAAACCGACGCGCGTCTTGACTCGTCTCCCCGAAGATGAATTTAATGTCGAGGGGCGATTTATCGTGGCGAAATTTGGTCGCCTATCGATTGCATCCGTGTACTACCCTAAAGGTTCAGGAAACGCGCGCGACAACAGTCGAGTGCCTTACAAGCTCGCGTTCTATCAAAGTGCGTACAAAGTACTTGAAAAACTACGTACGTCGGGTCCTACCTTTGTCACGGGTGACTTCAATACGGCACATACCGAGATTGACCTCGCGCGACCTAAGGGAAACATGAAAACTAGCGGATTCCTACCAGAAGAACGGCAGGAATTAACACGCTGGCTGGATAATGGTTGGACAGACGTATTCCGAAAACAGCACCCCAATGAGCCGGGGCACTATACGTGGTGGCGTCAATGGGGAGGCGCTAAAGAGAACAACGTTGGTTGGCGGATCGACTACGTCCTTGCATCAGGGTCCGCAGCTAAAAGCGTCACCAACGCATTCATTTGGCCGCACGTCGACGGAAGTGACCACTGTCCGATTGGTATAGATACCCGGATTCGCTAAGCAATTCCAGGTGAACCAGCTCAAAGCGGCAAACTTAGATTTGCCGCTTTGGTCTGAGGTGGGTTGAGCTTACGCTTTCATCCGACGCGAGCTAGCGCGTTGTGACGAATTACTTTTGCCTCGAGTCACACGTTTTGGCGCCGCCTTCATCGTCACGCTTGTGCTTCTCTTAGCAGATGCCGTAGTGCGAAGGGTCGACCTTGACTTTCCGGTAGACGATCGGCGTTCGACCTTTTTAGGCTTCTTCTGCCAGCGAAGTGCGGGTCCGGTGAAGAACTGCTGTGCACGTTCCTGATCACGCGCTAGTTCTTCGTCGCGTTTCTTCGCTTCTTGATATCCCTTACGAGTTCGTGGGAAATACTCTTGGCAGAGTTTTCCATCAACCGAACGCGCAACGCGATAACTTTGATAGTTTCCCTGTTGGTGCTTGTAGACGCTCATGGGGTCTCCTTGTTAATTGTGTCCATCCATAGACAAACCATGAAGATTGTCAATGCTCATGTGACGTTGTTTCGACCGTCGCCAAATCAGCTTGTTATCGATTTCTGTCACACAAACACGGTTGGATTCTAACAGATACGACCAAAAATTCAAAGAATAGTTAGGAAGCGTTCCTAACACGCTGAATCACAAAGCTATTTATGAGCTTGTTACGGTGATTACAGTGCGTCTTAGGACATACTGAGCAGCATGGGCAAGCGGTGATGTTAGGCGCCTCTTGAGGAGTTTCTAACATAAAGCTTTGAAATAGAAAGCTCAATTTATGGTGACATCGTAGATAACGCGAACTAAACGGGGTA
>LXNJ01001107.1_pt1 | contig 16594 bp, 21 predicted proteins | sample 809081 | NCBI WGS metagenome assembly LXNJ01 (sample SAMN04870510, study PRJNA318959) | sponge metagenome | biome: sponge; feature: marine sponge reef; material: water | host: Petrosia ficiformis | place: Greece: Milos, Mediterranean Sea | collected 2013-05-29 | depth 5-7 m
TGGCTGGCGACGGGCGCTGTCAGCTATCCGGTGCCGGACGACTTCCCACGCGAAGATGCGATCTCGCTGCGCCGCCGCTGATCGCCTGTCAGACCGTCAGGGTCCGGATGATGTATCGGTAGTGTTGTCTAGCGCTGGCTGGAACCGCCACAGGGCTTGCGCCGACGTTCGGGCCGATAGTTGCCGCCGGGCCGCCGCAACATCCTGAGTTCCGCCACAGGCTAGGCTCATCCGCCGGACCGGGAATCGACTCGCGCCAGTTCGATGAAGTCCTGACCTCTGCCCTTACCGGATCGCGGGCCGATCTAATTGGGGCCGTCTGGCTCAGAACTCGCTTCACGGGAACTATGCACGCGGACTAATTGCGTGGCGAGGGTGAAGAGTGGATGTGGCTGCCTCCACTCGGATACTAGGATTACAGTGGCAACGCGCCAAGAACTCTGCCATGGAGCCCGTAGTCCTTCACCTGCCAGATGCAATTGCTCAACGCTTGGCCCGGCTAGCCGAAGTCACTGGGCGTACCAAGACCTTCTATATGATCGAAGCCATCAAGGAGCACTTGGATGATCTTGAGGACCTGTACGTTGCCGAGCAGCGCCTAATCGACATTCGAGCGGGGAAGTCCCAGACCGTGCCGCTTGAAGAAGCGATGAGACGCTATGGCTCGGAAGATTGAGCTTGGCCATGCGGCCATGCGGATGGGTCCATCGTGGCCAGCACAGACGAGTGCCGTGCCATCGTGACTGTCCGTAGCTTGGGGCGCCCGAGTTCGTCTTAGTCGAGGGTGTAGAACTCGTATCGGATCGACCAGCGATCGGCTTGCCCAGGCGCGATCTTCAAGTCGATGAACGGCTCTGGACACAGCGTGGTTCTTGGTGACCAGAACTGAAGCTTGGCCAGCGGCCGGTCGGTGGCGACGCGCACTCCGGCCTTCACCTTGCGGTTCTCGATCGTGAACACGTGATCGTCGGCGGTGGCGCCGTAGCCCTCGAGCATCGTAAAGACGCTTGCACCCGGCGGTATGTGCTTCTCGTACCGTAGCTGCCTTCCTTTGACGCTGACGTAGCTCTCCATCTGGCGGTCCGCCGTCAGTTCGAACGGAAACTCCACCGCGAAGTCCGGCCCGGTGGGCTGGTTGTCGATCACGAAGAAATTGTGGTTGTACACGTTCGTCTCGATCATCTTGCGGCCCGTGTTCTCCAGGGCATGATCGATGACTAGCTCGGGCTGTCCCGGCGTCAGAGTCAGGCGCTTCGTCAAGCGGTACCCGTAGCCAAGGCCTGGCTCGGTAACTTCTTGGGTGAACTCAATCCAGTTCGCCCCTTGCCGGATTGTCCACTCGCCGGGGTCGACGATCTTGTAGCTATGTCGCCAACGGTAGTCGTCTTCATCAGGCTTTTCGACGACGCCTACGCCGATGCGCAGGAAACGGTTCCCGCCATCGTCATAACCTAATCCCTTTTCGGCGGTGCGGTACTCCTCAACCGGTCCCGTGATGCGGTCGTGGAGATAGGGGTCGCTCGATTCCTGCCACTCTCCGAAATACTGGTGGCCGGCGTACTTCAAGCTGTAAATCGCCCCGGACCAATCGAAACGCGTCCCGCGGTAGTATCCGTTTTCGGGGTCTGGCAGGTACACCCGCGCTTCGATCAGTTCATTTGCGAACGGCGCTGAGGGATGTTCGGCGGACTTACCGCCATGGGCGAGCGCGAGAAGGCCAACTGCGAGTGCGAGGAGACGCATCAGCCAAAGCTTAGCCCATCCTAGGGCCTGCAATCGAATTGAGCTCTAAACCGGTCGACCAGCGAACGAAGCGTGTCCTGCGCTTTCTTGCTGTGATAGCAGGACCGCAGCCGAGGTTTCAGCCGATTCTACAAGTCTCAATGAGTTCTACGGCACCGGCGCGGGAGGGAACGAACCAACGCAGTCGGTAATTGCTCGCGGGCGTTGGTATCGGTATCATTCAAGCTTTTTTCGATGAACACCGGATTGGCGGACTATCGACAGCAATGTGCCCACCCGCAGTGCTCGATGATTTGGGACGGGCACGGTTCGAGTGATCGGACCCACGACCTTCTGTATGACGATGTGGCGACCCCGCCTTCGCACTTCGACAAGATCGTGCGCTTCGAGAATCCGGGACACGCTCGACGCCGAATGGACCCGAATCTTAGCCACCAGCTACCTCGATCCTAGTTACGTAGACCTATGAACGATGGCGCTGTTCGATTTCTGTTTCTGAAGCCGTTTCAATAAACAATTCAAGCGCTTCTTGAAGGTTAGCGCGCGCCTCGGTCACCGTTTCCCCTTGGCTGGCCACATCCACTTCGGGGCAGAGTGCTACGTAGCCATCCCCTTCGCTCTCGATGATCGCCGTCAATTCCTTGGACATCTCGCTCTCCTAGCCATTCCGTGCCGCGCTACTAGTACACCATCTCACTTGATCTACCGGATTGGCATAAAGACACTCCAGCTTGAGCCGAGCGTCCAGGGTCCCGAAGCTCTACTTGATCTACTGCCGCGTTTCGGCGTGTAGCGGATTTCGAGCCGTTCCGCCAAGCGCCGAGCCTTCGCCGGCGTGAACGTCGCGTAGAGGGACTCGATCCCGTGCGTGTTCAGATTATCCATGACCAATACGACCCGCTCCGCCTGCCGGTAGCGTGTCTCTAGCATGCCTGCGATCCACAGCGCCCGGTCCCGCCGCGTGCGCCGCTCGCCGGCCTCGACATGGCGCTGACCGCTCAGCAGCTCCACTTCCAGAAAGACCTGCGCGACACCGTTACGGACATATTCGTGCTCGATCCGGGCGGGCTTGCCGGGCTCGACCGGCAGCGGCTCCCGCACCTCGCCGATCAGCTGCTTGTTCGTTTCGTCCATGCACACCACGGGCCGCAGCGGGTCATACGGGCGGCCATACACCTCCAAGACATCTTCCATGCAGGCCACATAGGCCGCGCTGGCCTTGGACGGAATCCTCCAGTACTGCTTCAGGTGAGGCTGCAATTCGTTTTTTTGAGCGTGCGCTGGATCGTCATTAGCGACACCGACTCGGCCCAGCCCAGTTCGACCACCTTATCGGCCAGCAGGCTCAGCGTCCAGCGCTCGCGCCCGTCCGGGGCTACAGAACAGGCCAGCGCCACCAAGCGTGCCTGCAAGGCCGCATCGAAGACGGCCTTGCGCGGCGGTCGCTCGCGCGGCTTGCGTTTCAAGGCGGCTTCCAGCCCCTGCTCAACGAAGCGCCGCTTCAAGCGCTCGAGCGTGCGTGCGGAAACCCCCAGCGCCTCCGAGACGCGCGCTACGGACCAGCCGGGGCCATCCGCTCCACGGTCGCACAGCAACAAGGCCCGGGCGTACAGGAAGCGCTTGCCGGTGGTCTTGGTGGCGGCCCGGGTCAAGGCCGCCAATTGCTTGCGTTCCTCCGACGTGAGTGTGACGCGATAGCGTGGTACTGCCATGAGAACCCCTCATTCGAGTTCCCTTCCAGCGTACGCTATATGCGACAAATTCAGTGATATGTAATGCTAGGGCGAGTGCGGGGGCTTCCTTCGCCCAGATTCGGTTGCCTTCAAGCAGGCAACTCAGGATTCTCTCGAAGTCCTCCGTTCGGTCACGGGTTGCGACGAAATACCGCCACGGCCGCTGATTGAACCAGGAAGCGGCCCGCCGAGCTGCCTCGAAGATAGACAGCTGGTCCGCTTCTGGCACGGGGCGGTTCGAATAGCTGCACGGGCTCCAGCACTTCGAGATCAGTTCGTGGATCGGATGGTCCGGCGAAACGCCCTTAGACATGCCCCGTGTCTGCAAGCGAGACTGTCGCGCGGGACCGGTCAAGGCTTGCTTGGTCAGATTCCGGAACTGCTTCCTCGGCTATACTTGCGGCCGGCCTCGTACACCGCATGAGTTCGTTCGACTATGCCGTGGTTGCCGTCTACCTTCTCGGGGTGGTCTGGATCGGAGGGCGACTGGGGTCCGGCCAGGGATCGCTGAAGGCGTTCTTTCTGGGTGGGCGCACGATCCCTTGGTGGGCCGCGGCCTGTTCCGGGATCGCCACCATGGTCAGCGCGATCGGCTTTATCGGGGGTCCGAGCCAGGCCTTTGCCTCCGACTGGACGTACTTGCAGGCCCGTTTCGCTTGGCCCGTGGCGATCGCAGTGGCCTGCATCCTCTTCATTCCGCTTTTCCACCGGCTGGAAGTCTTCACCGCCTACGAGTACCTCGAGAAGCGGTTCGATCAGAAGACACGGCTCTTGGCCGCGACCGTGTTCATTCTCCTGAAGTGCAGCTACACCGCCGTGGCGATCTATGCTCCAGCTATCGTCGTGTCCCAGATGACCGGCTTGCCCGCTGAATGGGTCTGTCTCGGAATTGGCGGTCTGACGACCCTGTACACCTCGGTCGGTGGGATGCGGGCCGTGATCTGGACTGACACGGCTCAGTTCCTCGTTCTGCTGGCAGGGCTCATCGCGGCTCTCTACTACGTTGTTGTCAGCGTCGACGGTGGCCTCGCGGAAGTCATGACCGAAGCAGGTGCCGCCGGAAAAATGCAATTCCTGGACTGGTCGACGAGCTTCGAAACCGAATTCACGGTATGGGGATGCCTGATCGGGGGTACTTTCTACCTGCTCAGCCAGTACGTCGTGGATCAGGCGGAGTTGCAGCGCTTTCTCACCACGTCATCGGTTCGGGGCAGCCAGCAGGCGCTCGTTTCCACGATGGTGTTCACGTCGCTGTATGGACTCTTCGTGTTCTTTATCGGCAGCGCCCTGTATGTGTACTACACGCAGCAGCCGACCCAGACGGCCTTCGATATGGATCCGGATCGTGTGTTTCCGATGTTTATTCTGGAGCGACTGCCATCCGGATTGCGCGGCCTGCTTCTCGCGGGCATCTTCGCGGCCGCCATGTCGACGGTCAGTTCGATCTTGAACTCGCTCGCGACGGTGGCCGTCAGGGACATGCTCCAACCTCTCGCGCGGTCCGCTGGCTCGGTAAACGTCGCAAGGTGGGCGACTCTGGCCTTCGGCTGCGCGGCGACCGCTCTTTCGCTTCGCGCCGGCTCGTTCGGAACCATTCTGATCGCGCAGGGCAAGATCCGAAATTTCTTCGGAGGGAGCCTCGTCGGTGTGTTCTTGCTTGGCCTCCTTGATCCACGCGCCAACGCCCGTGGAGGGTTCTGGAGCATCGTGGTGTCATTTGCAGCAACTGCTACCCTCGCTATGGCCACCGACGTGTCATGGATGTGGTACGGCGTCTTCTCAGCAGCGGTTGCATACCTCGTCGGGGGTGTTATCAGCCGCTCCGCGGATCCTCCCGACGAGAATCATCTAGATGGCTTGGTCTGGCGGCGCAGGAATGGCTAGCAATCCCCACGGCCGAAACGGGCCGTCCTCATGGGACGTGCGGCTGAGCAAGTACAACCCGCTTCCGCGCATTCTCTGCTTCGACGACTTCGATGAAGGCATGAACGGCTGGTGCGAGCTGGTCGGCAACCATACCGGGGACCTCGACCAGATCCGGCCCATAGCGAAGGATTTCCGGCCTCCTCAACTGAGTAGCTGCACGTTCTTTGACATCGGAACTCACGGCTCCGTGGACGGCACCTATTCGCTGAAGCTGGCCACTCGCCCCCGGCCCAACCATCTGGCAATCGCGATCAAGCGCATGACGTACGCCGCACGAGGGCTCGTGCAATTCGAGACATATGTGACTTTCAAGTCAGAGCTGATTCCCGAGGGCGCACCCTCACCCGCTTGGGATGAAAGCGGTCGCTGGGACGGCAATGCGGCACCGTCCGAGCGCCACTTTGGTGAGTTCACGTTCTCGAACGACATCTGTGTAGGCGAGACAGGGCCTCGCTGCCACGGCGTCGTTCGCTACCGCAATGCGGATCCCGACGGCAATCTGGTGCAGAAGTGGATGTACCCAACCACCGCCGAGCCGACTACCAAAATGGAGCGACAGGGCCTCGTCGCGAACGAACCCAGGCAGGATTTCTTTGCCGTCAGCCCGAAGGACTGGCGCGAGATTCCGGGCGGCCGGCAGCCGCTGTGTTTCAACGAGACCGCCTCCAAGGTCAACTGGCACTACGTCCGCTGGCTTTTTGATCTCCAGTCGCTGCGCACGATGGAGTTCCAGTGCAACGACCTGTGCATGGACCTGCGGGACGTAGCCGTTCCGATGCACAACGAGGAATACCGTGGAATCCCGAATCTGCTCAACCTGTACGTGGCCGTGCGAACCCACGTGAGTGTGCGGAACTTCCTGTATCTGGACTCCGCGCTGGTGTCGGTGGACTGGTAATGCTGCGACGATCCTTCACCGCAGTTCTCGAGAAGGGCTCCACGTTCAGCGGCGAGTTCTGCACCGAACCCTATGAAGCGGGCTGGGCGCGCGAGGCTAGGTGGTTCGTTCGGGTTCTCCGAGCGGATGAGCAAGTGGGCTTGCATCTGGTCCCCCAGATCTCTCCCGATGGGGCCGAATGGTGCGACGAGGGCTCCGGCTCCCTCCGGCTGCAAGGGGTGGGTCTCGCCTCGATGCCGGTCGTGAATTTCGGTTCGTGGCTGAGGCTGCGCGGGACGACGACCGGGCAGAGCGGGTCTGCGACGGTTCTGATCTACTTGGCACTCAAGGAATGACAGGCGCACAGGCGGCATCGATCGCGGCGGAGCGTCACATCGTGGTTCGCCTTGGGATCCGTTCGGTATGAATCTAGGCCTGGCAAGGGCCCACCAATCGGCACCTAGGCCGGTTGCTTGGCCTCGGGGAACCGGGTGCCAGACTCTCCCACACCACCATGAGGCACACGACCTGATGGGCTAGTATAACATATCACTGAATGTGTCGCATAAAGAGTATACTGGAGGAGAACTCGAAAGCGGGGTTCTCATGGCAGTACCACGCTATTGCGTCACACTCACGCCAGAGGAACGCAAGCAATTGACGGCCTTGACCCGGGCCGCCACCAAGACCACCGGCAAGCGCTGCCTGTACGCCCGGGGCTTGTTGCTGTGCAACCTTGGAGCGGGCCGCGACTGACGGCTACGGGACTACCGGTCGAGGAGTTCTCTCCAGTCAGGCCAGAAGGGTTTGCCGAAGACGTTCTTGACGGGCTGGTTTTAGTGGTGGCGAGTATCGAGTTTGCCGCGGCCCTGAGTCTGGCCGATCCGGATCCAGTGCACGATGAGACAGCATGGTTGACGATCAGGGCAGGTTTCGCTGGGGGGTGGCGGGGTCCCTGCACGCGGACCTCGATCCGTCCACTGCCCTCCTCGCCGTTACTCGCGTAGGGCTGCCCGCAGTCCGGGTGCTGGAAGCTGGCTGTTTGTGGCTCGCGCAACTCTCCCGGTACCGCTCGGCCGACTCGCTTTCCCCGGGCCTGCGCGGTATCTTCGGGCTGCCCGCGGGTGGTCGCGCTGCCCGGTGAGGGAAGTATTGTCTAGTATTTTGTGATGTCCATTACTAAGGGACACGCTACGATTCGAGACATGAATCGGCTGTCGGGGAACGAATTTCGATCCGAGTTTCTTGGCCCGTGGCTTACCGAGCTGAACGCATTGCCCTTCGTCCGCGACGCGACTTGCTTTCAGGCGCAGCAATCGCTTGGCCATTTCAGCTTCGATGCCATCGTCCGTATTGAGACCCCTGTTGGGAGCTTCGATTACTTGACCGAGGTCAAGCGGTCCTACTTGGACACTTCGGTTACGCGGGCTGTGCAGGCGGTCGCAGAAGAAGTAGCACGCCAAGGGGAGAAGATGCTCCTGCTTGCGCGGTATCTTCCCTTGCCAACGGCCCGACAGCTCATGGAGGCGGGCGTTGCCTTCGTCGACATGGCTGGAAACATCCATCTCAACCTTGCACCCAACTACCACTGGGCAGTGCTGGGAAACCGCGAGCGAGCCTTCGTCGCCCGCCCGCCGGTCCGGACGCCCTCGACACTACAGGTGTTCTTCGCAATGGCGGCGAGTTCGAAGGCAGAGCGTTGGACGGTCAGGAAACTCGCGGCCCAAGCCGGTGTGAGCAAGAGCAAGGCCGCGAAGACGCTCAGTGATTGCTTGCAGGAGCGCATGATCCACGACGTGGGCAGCCGTTTCCGGATCTCCAACCCGCACCATCTCGCTGACGATCTGTTGTCCGGGTATCGGCAGATCCTGCGGCCGCGGCTGACGATCGGACGCTTCCGCTCGCCACAGCGAACGACAGAGGAGTTTCTGGCACAACTTCGAGAAACAGCTCACTCAGGAGGTTTCCGAGCTGCGCTTTCCGGGGGCCATGCCGCGTATCGGTTGCAGGGGCTTTATGGCGAACGCGGGGTGACCGTGTTTGTGGAGCGCAACTCGGAAGAGCTATGCAAGACGCTCCGTCTGCTGCCAGACAGAGAGGGCCCGATCACACTGCTGAAAAGCTTTGGCGAGGTGCCGTTCTGGCGCAAGATCGACGATCTATACCTCGCCCATCCTTGGCTTGTCTATGCCGAGCTAATGTTCGGGCGTGATCCGCGCTCGCAGAAAGCGGCGGAAGAACTTCGCAAGGAGTTCCTAGCGTCGTGAGTTGGATCACGCGCAATCAGTCCGAAGACCTTGCGGTTCTGCGAAGTCTCGTTGCGGACTTGGGCGCGGAACTCATTGTGGTCGGAGCTACGGCCTTCCGTGCAGCCGGGCGCTGTGCTCGCGAACGGCGGCAGAACAAGGGCACTCGGGAACCGGAACGTGTACCATGAGACTTGGAAGGCGGGCGAGCGATTTGCCCGCCTTGGAGAATCTATCCCAAAAGGGGGGTGTAGCAGTTTTTGGCTGAGATTCACATTTCATCCGACGAGATGCTTGAGTCTGCCCTGCGTCGGTTCAAGCGCAAGGTGCAGCAGGAAGACATCATCAAGGACGTCAAGAGGCACTCATACTACATGAAGCCAGGCGAGAAGAAGCGCCTCAAGCAGGCGCTGGCTCGCAAGCGCCTGCGCAAGCGGTCGCGAACGCCACGCGACTAGTTCGCAGCGCCGTTCCGGGCGGGACGACCCGAGGTACCTTGCGGACGCCTCGGGTCCTCCCGCCCTTTGTGCGTTGGGCGACGGTCATTGCTGCGACACAAGGGGCGCACCGGACGCATCCACCCACGGCACGCTGTGGTCACCGTCGACCGCAAGCGTCTCTGGTGGAGAGTCAATCTGGAAGATCGACCACGGTCCGGGTATGAACGGATAGCGCTCGACCACCGATTCGTCCACCTCGACGCCAAGGCCGGGTTTGTCTGGCATCACAACATGGCCAGCCTCAAGCTGCAGGGGCTCGGTAAGGATCTCGTCCGCTACAGGAAAGGGGTACATGCCGGGCTTGCCGTCATTGGAGTGCAGCGGGTATTCCAGCCATTCAACGACGCTCTCGTCCCAGCAAACTCCCAGTTGGGCTGCTGCGATCACTTCCAAGAGCGTGCCCCAGCTATGGAAGGCGAAACGAATGCCCTGCCGCTCGACGCCTGCGAATACGCGCTGACCCATAGCAAAGCCCCCCTGGCAGCAAACGTCCATTTGCACGAAGTCGACACCGCCGGATTCGATCAAGTCTCGGAACGATTCCTCGTCGGGTTCGTGTTCGCCAGAGGCCACCGCCAGGGGTTGGCTTTCGCTCAGGCGCTTGTAGCCTGCGTGGTCGTCCGGTGGCAAAGGCTCTTCGACCCAATAGGGGTTCAACGGCTCCAAGTCCTTGCACAACTGCTGGATGGTGGCCGGCGAATAGCTGCGGTCCCCCATCCGCCACCATCCGTGGCAGTCCAGCATGATCCCGAAGCCCGGCCCGGTCGCGCTGCGGATCGCACCGGTCGTCCGCAGGTCGCCTTCCGGGCCGGCTGCGGGCCGAAGCTTGTAGGCAGGAAACCCCAGAGCCTGGACGGCTGCGGCTTCGGCTGCGTAGCCTTCGGGAGGCATGTACATGCCAGCCGACCCGTAGCACTTGATGCGATCGCGCTTGGCACCACCGAGCAGCGACGACATGGGCACGCCTTCCGCTTTGGCGGCTGCATCGATCACCGCCACTTCGACCGCGTGGTAGGTCTTTTGCGTCTCGAGGCGAGCCGAGAATCCGTATTCTCGCCACGCTAGGGGATCACGCCCTTCAAGGAATGGTCCGATCGTGCTGTCGATTTCGTGAACGGCGCGCACATGTGCGGGGCCTGGCGCGAAACCCACAATGCCCGTGTCGGTGTGGACCCGGATCAGCATCGCATCGCGCTTGAGAATGGTGCGGAGTCCGCCATAGAAGGCCAGGCGGATGGGTTTCTCGAAGGGGCAGGACATCAGCAGCCCCTCCACTTTGGTGATTCTCACGTCATCTCCTTGAATGCTGGCTTGGCCCGAACAGTTCGGTGGGGGCAGCACGCCGTCGGCAACTTCCATCGTAAGAGTTTGGACTGCCTGCCCTGGGATACGGGTGTATGCTGGGCGCATGCGCCTTCTCTGGGCTCTTCTCGCCAGTACGCTGTGCTTGCCAGCCCAGCCGGCCCCATGCACGGCGTCCGATGAACTCGGGGAGATCTTCGTTGCCGACCAAGGTGACCGCGAGAAAAGCCCGATCGATTGGAGCATCGTGGGCAGGCGGGATCGCGAGCGCCGGGAGCGCGTGGCGGAACTGATCGCCGCTGGGGAGGTGCGCTGTCCGGTGGACCTGTACCGGGCGGCACTGGTCTATCAGCACGGATACTCGCCCAGGCACTACCTGCTGGCCCACATCTTTGCTACGGCCGCGGCGTTTCAGGGGCACGAACCAGCGATCAAGCTCTCGGCTTCGACACTGGACAGATACTTGCGGAGAATCGGGCGCCCGCAGGTCCTCGGCACGCAGCTGGGCAAGCTTCCCGGGGAAGACCGGTGGTCCCCTGAACCATTTGACCGCGAGATGTTGCCCGACTTCGTTCGCCAGCTGTACAACGTGCCAAGCCTAGCCGACTTGGAAGCGCGCCTTGAGCGCATGAACCAAGCCGACCAACCGTAGTTCGCTGCCGGGCATCGCTGCCGGACGTGCGGGCGGCGCGAGTTCAAGCTTGCGCTCGCGCTGCAATTACGCGGTCTATGCCGGCCAGATCAGGAAGGAAGTCCGGACGCTGCCACTGGGATCTGTCGAAGAGCGCCGCGACAGCTTCTCTAGTGCCGAACCCGATCTCTGCCAGCAGCCAGCCCCCGGGCTTGAGGACGCGGCGGGCGTCAGCCACGAGCCGCCGGATCACTCGTAGACCGTCCTCTCCTCCGAAGAGCGCGATGGGCGGCTCGTGTCGGAGCTCGGCTTGCAGGCCCGGGGCATCCCTGAGCGGCACGTAGGGCGGGTTCGACACGAGCACATCGACTTGGCTAGCTCCGATCGCACCGGTCACGTCGCCCAAGAAAAATTGGACGCTAGCGTCGAGTCTTGCCGCGTTGGACTTGGCGACCCTAGCCGCTGCTGGGGAGATGTCGCTTGCTATGACCGTTGCGCCGGGGGCGTGCTTGGCTAGGCTGACAGCGATTGCACCCGATCCCGTGCCAATATCCATCACGAGGTCTCCAGGACATATGCGCTGGAGTGCAGCTTCGACCAAGTGTTCAGTCTCGGGACGCGGGATTAGCACATCGGAATTCACATGGAAATCAAGTCCGTAGAACTCCTGCAGCCCGCGGATGTACTGCGTGGGAACGCCTTCGCACCGCGTCCGAACCGCCTTTTCGTAGCGCTCACCGAGGCTGTGTTCGAGCTCTTCGTCGGAATGCGCTGCCAGCCAGGCTTGATCACGGTTGAGGAGGTCCGCCAATAGCACACGAGCTGTCAGGTCTGGCACGTGCACGTGTCGTGCCCGCAGACGCTGCGCTGCTTGACGCAGTATGGTTGCGATGCTCACCTGAAGATCAGAAACTTGGCTTGCGTGGCAGCTGTACGGTGCGCTCACCGGCCGCATCCGTAGCGAGACTCTCGAACCGAAGAGGCCGCGCGGCGATGCGATCTGGGCGTGTGTCACCAGGGAAGCGCACGCTCACCAATTCTCGGATCCGGCCGGTCACGCGGCAAGGCTCACACCGGGATCAGGAGCACCGCGTTGCGCGCGTCCGGCGGATGAAGCTGAACAAGACGGCTGTCAAGCGTGGCCAAGCATCCGCCCTGCCGCAATGCGACTGATAGCAGAAGGGCGTCTGTGACCTGGCGATACCCCTGCAGCCGGTCAACAATATCCGGATCAAGGTCAACCATCGAATGCTCCAGCGGCCAGAATGAATGGGATCCCGATTGCCGCAGTTTCCGCAGCAAGGAAATGGCGTCGCGGGGCGTCACGGCTTGCCGCACCGCCAACGGATTGCAGCAGACACGGACGAAGCCCGCTTCGCTTACAGGGCACGATGCCCATCCGTTCTGGGCTCCCCACTCTTGGAACCAAAACCGAGCCGCGTGGTGATGAACATGATTCGGCCAAGCCAGCGCAATCAGGACATTGACGTCGAGCAGCGCCCTCACGGCCATTCACCCAGCGCCTTGTAGACATCGTCGCTCGTAATGGGCTTCGCATCACGGGGTACGGTGAATACTGGCAAGCCGTCACTCTCGACAGCTGCAGCCGTTGCACGTTGGCCGCGCCGAGCGAGTTCTGACAGCGCACGGCCAAGACTGAGCCCGTTCTGCTGAGCCAGCGCCCTCGCGATGGCCAGAATGTCGTCATCAATTGTTACCGTGGTGCGCATAGTTGCATCGTACCATCACAGCATCATAACATCACAACACCTGACACGATTGTGGGCCAGCAACCGAAGCGAGCTGGCTCCTTGTTGACGGGGGGCACGTGGTACGCCGCCGACCCGTCCGGAAGGACCGGCAGCGGCCCGTCCTCCAAGTCCTAGCCAAAGACCCTATACGCCGCGAATCCTGTCGAATACGCCAGCGCCAGCATGTAGGCAAACTGAATCGCCGGCCATTTCCAGCCGCCGGTCTCGCGGCGCACGATGGCCACGGTTGACATGCACTGCATCGCAAAGGCGAAGTACATCAGCAGTGCGATAGCCCCACCGAAGGACAGCTCTGCCTGCAGGGCCTCCTGTAGGGCCGGGGAACTCTCATCGGCCTCCATGCCGTAGATCGTTCCCAGCGTGCCGACGATGACCTCGCGAGCCGCCAGCGAGGTGATCAGACCGATGCCGATCTTCCAGTTCAGGCCCAGCGGCTCCACCAGCGGTTCGATGACTTTGCCGATCGAACCCGCCAAACTGTCCCCGATCGGTGGCGGTTCGCCATTCTGGTAGGGCACGCTGGCCAGGAACCACAGCACGATCGTGGTGACGAGGATCACGGTGCCGGCGCGCCGGAGAAAGATCTTCGAGCGGTCGATCAGGCGGTAGGCCAGCGAGCGCACGGTAGGCCAGCGATACGCCGGCAGTTGCAGCACGAATGGCGCGGGCTTGCTCTTGAGCACAGTGGATTTCAGTAGCCAAGCGGTGCCGCAGGCCGCAAAAAACCCTGCCGCGTACAGCCCCAGCAGCACAGCGGCGCGGGTGCCGAGCAGTGGGCCGATCAGAGGGCGCTCGGGTATGAAGGCAGCGATCAGCAACGCGTAGACCGGCAATCGGGCGGAGCAGGTCGTAAGCGGTGCGATCAGCAGTGTCGCCATTCGGTCGCGCTGGTTCTCAATCGTGCGCGCGGCCATCACCGCAGGGATAGCGCAGGCGTAGGACGACAGCAGCGGGATGAAAGAGCGTCCCTCCAGCCCGATTGCTCGCATTGACCTGTCGGCAATGACAGCCGCCCGCGCGAGGTAGCCGGAATCCTCCAAGATCCCGATAAACAAGAACAGGATCAGGATCTGCGGCAGGAATACCACGACCGAGCCGACGCCGCCCCAAACCCCGTCGAGCAACAACCCCTTGAGCATCGAGTCCGGCAGCAAGGCTCCGATCCAGCCGCCAGTCACGCCGATCACGTTCTCAACCCCGTCCATGAGTGGCACGGCCAGCGTGAAGATGCTCTGGAACACCGCGATCACCACGGCAAGGAAGATCAAAGGGCCCCCGGCCGGGTGCAGGAATATACGGTCCAGCCGACGGCCCCAAAGCGAGGGCTCTGGGGCGTGGTAGCTGCCTTGGGTGGCAACTACGTGCGCCCATTTCCGCTCGGCAGGGATGTTGTTGAGCACCGGGAGCTCGACGTTGCGCGGCGGGGCGAGGCTGCCTTGCAAGAACTCCGCGACCTTCTCCATGCCGGTGCCGCGCAGGGCGCTGACTAGGACGACCGGAGCTCCGATCTGCGCGGATACCGCTTCGGCATCGACACTGCCGCCGCGCGCCTCCAGTTCGTCGGACATGTTGAGAGCCACCAGGGTCGGCAGGCCCAGGCTGAGAATTCCGGGCACCATGCGCAGGTGGGCTTGCAGGTTGGTCGAGTCCAATAGCAGGATCGCCGCTGCGGGCCGCGGCAGCGTCTCGCTCTCGCCGCGCAGCACTTCGACACAAACGCGCTCGTCCTCCGAGCGCGGGTGCAGGCCGACAATACCCGGCAAGTCGATCAGGTCGACCTGATCGCCGTTTTCCAAGCGGAGACGGCCCACCCGCTTCTCGACGGTAATGCCGGGATAGTTCGCGACCTTCTGGTGCAGTCCGGTGAGCCGGTTGAAGAAACTGGACTTGCCTACGTTGGGAGGTCCGCAGATGGCAACCGCGCTGTTGGTGCCAGCCACGACGGGGCGAGTCTCGATCTGCGCCTCACTCGCTGTCGGCATCGGGGTTCCTCCCAGCGGCTCTGGGCTGGAGTGTGATCCGGGCCGCGGTTTCCCTGCGCAAGGCGATCTGCGTCCCCTCGACCTGGTAGATGGCCAGGTCGCCCAGCGGCACCACGCGTTGGCACGACACGGAGGATCCCGGGATGAAGCCCAGTTCCATCAGCCTGACACGGTCGGCTTCCTCGAAGGCGAGGTCTTCGATCACAGCTGTGACGCCCGGGCGCAGATGATCAAGGCGTTCCGATTCCGCAGCGGGCATGTGAGGCTCAGTTCCTATCGTAGGCGTAGCGCTCTCGAGCGTTGGAACACTCACGCGCCGGAGTTAGGCCGGCGCTCGAAATTGCGCAGGCGCGCGAGCTTTGCTGGAGAGATCCGCAGGAAGTAACCCAGTATGCATAGTTGATGTCTCCAAGTCACGCGCCACACACCGTGCTCGCGCCAGCGTCGGGCCGACGTCACAGACGCACCCTCGGCGATCTGGACCCTGCCAAGTCGCTTGAGTCGGCGCACCAGATCGAAATCCTCCATCACGGGCAGGTCTGCGAAGCGCCCCACCTGCTCGAATGCATCGCGCGACATGAACAGGGCTTGGTCGCCATAGGGAAGAGCGAAGAGTGCGCAGCGAATGCTCACCATGCGTTCCACCAGGCCGATCCTGCAACCAGAAGCGTCAAGGCTGAATCTGAATGCACCCGCGATGGTGCCGGGCTTGGCCAGGGTTGAACGGACCTGCGCGGCGAAATCTTCGGGCAGTCGCGTGTCTGCATGCAGGAACAGAAGGATCTCGCCCACGGCGCTCGCTGCCCCTAGATTTTGCTGTTTGCCCCGGTTTGCCGGGCCTCTCAAGACATGCGCTCCAAGAGACTCCGCGATTTGCACGGTGGCGTCAGAGCTGCCGCCGTCGACGACGATGATTTCCGTCACATCTGCGCCACCAAGCTGACGAAGTGTCGAGCCAATCTGCTCGGCTTCGTTGAGTACGGGAATGATGATTGAAATGGGGCGGGGCAGGGTGATCTCCGGCATTGCGATCGCCGCATGCGGCCTGGCCGCACGCTTGGGAACGAAATATCTTACTCAGCACGTCCCATAGGCTTGGTCTGAGACACCTGCATCGCTAAGCGCAGGCAGTGAACTGTGCTCGATCTAGGCCATGGTAGCCCTGAACCGAGCTCTTCCACGGCTGCTTAGGCCACTATCTTCGGAGTTTGTAAAATCGAAAACCATTGGCGCTCGGTCTTGGCTGCGTAGATCAAGACGTTGCGCCGGCTGAGAGGTGAATGCATGGCACATAGCAAGAACTCTTTTCGGGGATTTCTTCTTGGCATCCTTTTCTTGCCCTTGGCAGGCACAGTCGCGTTCAACGTCGAGCCGCTCGGTGCTCAGGTCCATGGCGGCGATACGGGAGAGATCTCCGCCCGAGCCGCCGAGCGGATCGGGTCGCGGTCGCCACAGTTTGAAGCGATGGCTCAAGGGCAGGCACCGGGTCGCCTGTTCATTACTTGCTCGGACTCACGCCTGATTCCGGCCGCGATTACGTGGACAGGCGTTGGCGAGCTGTTTGTGATCCGCAACGCGGGCAACATCGTGCCTCCGTACGACACCGACGCCGAGGGAGTGACCGCCACAGTCGAGTACGCCGTTGCGGTGCTCGAGGTGCCGACCATCGTCGTTTGCGGTCATACGCAATGCGGCGCGATGAAGGCCGCGTTGGACCCAACCGGCCTTGATACCGTTCCAAACGTCAGGAATTGGATCAAGTTCGTCGAACCGGCGAGATTGGCGGTCGATGAGCTGCACCCGCGTCTGGCGTCCGATGCTCGGTGGTTAGCGCTTGTTGAGCAGAACGTATTGCAGCAGCTCACGAATCTAAAGACGCATC
>LXNJ01001108.1_pt1 | contig 16593 bp, 13 predicted proteins | sample 809081 | NCBI WGS metagenome assembly LXNJ01 (sample SAMN04870510, study PRJNA318959) | sponge metagenome | biome: sponge; feature: marine sponge reef; material: water | host: Petrosia ficiformis | place: Greece: Milos, Mediterranean Sea | collected 2013-05-29 | depth 5-7 m
GTTGCGTATCTATCACGTTCATCGCAGGTTCGGGTCGCGATCATCGGCGGCGGTCCAGGGAGTGTTGAACTCGCGCTTGCACTTCGCCAACGACTTGGCGCAGCTTGTGAGATCACGATAGTTGCGCGCCCCTCAGAATTGATGAAAGAACACGGGAAGCGCGTTCGTCGCCATATCGCGAGTGCGCTAAACGACCACGATATTCACGTGGAGTGTGATTTCAACGTCGTAGCTGCAGAACGCGACGTAAATGTGAGACAAATAACTCTAAGAAATGATGAGGGAGCGGGGATTACGTGCCACCACGCTCTCAGCGTAACGGGCGTCGGTGCACCCACTTGGTTGCGTGATTCTGGCTTGGATGTCGACGAACACGGTTTCCTGAAAGTGAATCGTTACCTCCAGACTGAAGCAGCGCCGTTTATCTTCGGTGCAGGCGATGCGGTGTCGCTCATCGGACAACTTCGTACGAAATCTGGGGTGTACGCGGTTCGAGAAGGTCCCTTCCTGGCGGAGAATCTTCGTCGCCACTTAACGGGGCAGCAACTGAAGCATTTCCGCGCGCAACGGCGTGCTCTCGCATTAATACGAACCGAACCCGGTCGTGCAACAGCTTCCCGGGGTTGGGTACAGGCTTCGGGTAATTGGTTGTGGCACTATAAGGATTGGATTGATCGCCGATTTATGCGGCGCTTTCAAGAGCTACCCACCATGCCCGAGCAAACATTCCGCTATCGAGGTGAATTGCGGACGGACGCACCGGACGCATCGATGCGCTGCGGCGGGTGCGGCGCGAAGATTGGTGCGGATTTACTCCAGCGAGTGCTACACCGTTTAGATATCCATTCCCCTTCGAGCGTGCATATGGGCGTCGGCGAGGATGCAGCAGTGGTGAATTTTGGGTCGGGTACGCTGGCGATTAGTTGCGACGGATTCCGGACGATGGTTGACGATCCATGGCGATTTGGTCGCATTGCTGCTCATCACGCTCTGAATGATCTCTATGCCATGAACAGTGAACCTACTGTTGCCGTTGCGTTGGTCTCGGTACCTTTGATGTCGGACAACCTGATGGAAGAGGATCTGTTTCAGCTGATGAGCGGCGCGATCAGTGTATTCAATGAATCTGGTGTTTCACTGGTAGGCGGTCACACCGCAGAAGGGGTAGAGCTCTCGGTCGGCTTCACTGTCGTCGGCACGACGGGTTTCAACATCATGGAGAAAGGCATGCTACAGCCAAGCCAATCATTGGTGCTCACCAAACCAATTGGTGTTGGTGCGATTCTCGCAGGTGGTATGGACGGACGGTGCGACGCTCACGCTGTCGAGGCAGCAATCCATGTCATGGATCAGTCCAATGCGGCTGGAGCACAAATCCTTTCGGATTATTCCGTTTCTGCTTGTACCGATGTCACAGGCTTTGGCTTAGGTGGACACCTAAGTGAGATGTTGCGAGCATCGAACGTTAGCGCGACATTGGAATTGGACGCAATCCCAATCTTGCCGCAGGCGTTGCACGCCCTGACTAACGGTATCCAGAGTTCGTTACAGGAGAACAACGAGCAGGTCATTGAGGATTGTGTATACGACTGCTCCTCACTCGATCCTCGACTACGTATGTTGGCTGATCCACAAACCAGCGGAGGTCTACTTGCTGGAGTCAACACGGAATACGCCGAGTCCTGCGTGAATGAACTCCGTGACGTCGGTTACAACAATGCCCGGATCATTGGCTCGATAGATGCGAATGGGGAACCGGTTGGACAAATTAACGTTAAAAGCTAAGGTGTGTTTGGGTTAGTCTCTACGAGTCTTTGAAGTGTGCGGCAATTGCAGGTCGAAAACGGGTCATGTCGACTAAGAACGAGTCGTGACCTTGAATCGAGTCAAGGATTTGGAAGGACACATCGATCCCGGATGATGACATCGTTGTTTTGATCTCAAGCTGTCGTTCAGGTGGGAACAGGAAATCTGACTGCACGCCGAGAATAGTTGCCCGTTCAATACCTAGCCCGTTGAATGCCATCTGAATCGAACCACCATGGTCAGCGGCGTCGAATAAATCCACCGCGCGCGATAGGTATATGTAACAATTCGCATCGAACGCGTCCATGAATGATCTTGCACGTGACGTCAGATACGCTTCAATCTCGAAATCCAAGCCGAAGGGATTATCGTGCGCAAAGGGGACGTTGCCGGTAATGCGTTCCCGGCCGAAACGATCTCGCCATTCTTGTGCCGAACGATAACTGATCATTCCAAGTTTGCGTGCTAAGCGCATGCCTTCCTCAGGTTGTTCGTCGAAAGGGTAATCGCCATTCTTCCACTTTGGATCTTTGCATACCAGCTCTCGTTGAAGTGAACGCAACGCAATGCTGAACGGCTGACTATTTGCGGCGGCAGAGATATTGAGCATCGCGTAGACGGCATCCGGATACATGAGTGCGAAAGCGAGCGCGGACATCCCGCCCATTGATGCGCCGACGACGGAGTGAAGCCGCTCTATCCCAAGATGATCGATGACGCATTTCGCGCCGTGCGCAATATCCTCTAGTGTCAGTACTGGAAACGAAAGTCGGTACGGTGCGCCGGTGTCTGGATTGAGGGATGCCGGACAAGTTGAACCGAAGAAACTGCCTAGTGAACATACACAAATCACGAAGAAACGATTCGTGTCAATGGGTTTTCCTGGGCCGACTACGTCCTCCCACCAACCAGCGGTCGGATCTTCCTGACTAGAAGCGACGTGAGCCGACGCGGAAAGTCCAGTAAGTACCAGGATCGCATTGTCGTTCGCGTGATTTAGTTTGCCGAGTGTTTCATATGCGATCGTTGGACGTGACAACCGTCCATGAAGCATCTGAAACTCGTCGTCGATCGTCAGATAACGACGCGCATCACCCACGAACGAGACTCGTGCTGGTCAAGAAATAACACACGCAGTCCTGAAGTGCGAGTATTGGTGTATGAGTAAACATCGACATGACTATTTCGCGTTTCAGGTATGCACGTCGCTCGCGAAACTCGAAAAATTCGTCGGTTAGGTCAAGGCTGTGAGCTGGGTCTAGTACGCTCACGCGCCAACCAGACGGCAGGCAATTCACAAATGGACTTCCTGCAGCGAGGGTCGAAAAGCTGCTTTCTTTAAGTCTCTCATCGAACTGCGGAAAGTTCTCAAGACTGCCGTTTTCGTGTTCAACTTTAACGATCCCGATGGTTTCGTATGCCTCTAGCTCGTGTTTTGGTGACATGGGAACGCGACGGATCTCATTCAGGCGCGTCAGCAAGTCATATGCGCGTTGAGCACTTTGCAGATCATCGACCGTGCCGGTTTCTACGGTGAGCGATGGACAGTGCGGGGAAATGGCATGAGCCAGGATGTCAAGCGTATGGTGGGTGAAGATCACTCTATTACTGAAGATGGACGCTAACGCAAGAGTCGATTCGTGCTGGTCGGTGATAACCGAATAATGAGGGTTGGGACCAGAATTATTGTGAATATCGATACCGCACCACGGCTGGTATCTTTCAAGTAGATCGTTCAAATCGTCGCGCCAGGGTTGCTGGCGCCAAATTCGATTGAAATCGACTTCGTCCGGCAGATGGCGCATAGCCTGTGCTGCGGCGCGGACGTTGCCGATGAAGAGGACGATTGATGCGTCTGACGTATCGGTAATAAAGCGTCGAACGGCATCCCACCCTGAAGTTTCATTGCCATGTAGCAGCGTACTTACAAAAAATGGCCGTACGCCGTTGCGACGAAGGTCGAATACGGTTGGTCCCGTCAGAAAACGGTGTAAATCGGAAGCTTCTACCTGCAAGAGGCGTTCGTCGAAATCACGACGTACATCGAACTTCAAGTGATTGGCCACTCATGTACTGGCTTTTCAGTAGCTTGATGATCAGCGTATCGACGTGTAAGTGCGGCGAAATCAGGACCGTGCGCGTCAATCCAACGACGTTGCCAATTTGCTCCGGTCTGTTCTGACTCTATACGAGCCACAATCACATCGAGAAATCGATCCACCTCTTCGCGAGGGATGGGGATACCGCACAACGCGTCGCGACTCGCGGGGATTAATTCGCTCAAAAGCAATTCGCGGACATTTACTTTGCGATTTTTTGGCCAATGAAAAGTGGCATTAAGTCCGTCGCGTGCTGCCACGTAGAAGTTCTCCCGAGTTTGTTCGAAGGACAGTTGCTCCGCGATCGGTGGAGTAGCGTCACTGAATGCCCTTAACAATCCAGCAAAAGTTGCCAGATTCGCAATGCAGTCCATGCAAGTTGGACCTGCGGGTACGACTCGATGCTCGATCCTGACGTGCGGTTGACCGTCATAATCAAACCCAATCAGTGGTCGGTTCCACCGCCAGATCGTGCCGTTCTGAAAGCGTAAGTGTGCGAACGTCATAGCGGGGTCCGATTGCACGTAAGGTAGTAGCAGGACGTGATCTCGTTGGTTTTCGTGAAATACTTCGCTCAACGATTCTTGGACATATCCGGAACCGAAACTGACACGATCAAGGTAGCGTCCACCGAGTTGTACCGATTGCTCGAAGAGTGGAATGCGTGTCTCTTCCCAGAGGAACTTACCGAATAGGGTTGGCGAATTTGCGGATAGTGCAACCATCGGAGCACTGGCTACAAGTGCGGCATTGAAGTCGCGAGCTGCACGGTCTGGCTTGCATTGCAGGTGAATCTGGAATGAAGTGGTGGCACTCTCGAGCATCACGTCTGCGTGTTTCATGCTTAACCGATCGTTACCTTCGATTTCGATCTGTAGTGGCTCGCCGTCTCGCAAGGCCATGACTCGATCGTTTAGAGCGTAATACCGCATCATGTCCGACATGTGATCGGAATTGAGGATGCCCGGATTGATGGTCGGAAGAATCCCAACAGTAACCAACCGCACATTCATGTCGTCGGCATTTTGGACGCATTTGTGCCACGTCGTGGTCAATTCGTCAAGAAGACGGGAGAATACCCGTCCAGTGAAAGAGACGGGGCTACCATTGAGCTCTACGTTAAATTCCGCAAGTTCGGGTACAACGAGCGGGTCATTCAATTGGTCTAAGAATTGACGATTGATGCCGGACGGATGACCTTCTTGGTCAATAATGCAAACTTCAAGTTCAAAGCCAAGAATGTCGCCGCGTTGGCTAAATTGGTCGTTCTTGAATAATGTATCAAGATGGCGCGTCTCTTCTTCGAGTCGCGCCCTAAATTGACTGAAATGATCGGCTTCAAAATGCCGTTGATCGATTTCGTCGCCCATGGAATCGCCAATCAACGCAGTGGCGAGTCATTTTAAGAGGGACTGATAACCATGGGTGAGATCCCATCGGGTAGCTGATTGATGTCGTCAGACTGGTATCCAGAGAGACAGTCAACTGAGCGGTGGACATGCGTGAAGAGTTCGGTCAGCCGACGTTCCATCCTTGAATCTGAGCTAGTGCTCACATCGATGGGAATTGAAACGCGTATCGAACGGCGTCTGTTCGAATGGCGTCTCCTTACGCTTGAAGCGGTGGCGACACACGCGCGCATTCAACTGGACCTTTATTACAAAGAGAACAAGCGGCGGCAACGACCCTATACCGTTTATCCAACACTAGGCGTTGGCTACTACGGCGCGCTAGCTTATTTAGCGGTAATCTGGCTCTTTTTTCTAATTGACAACGCGAATTTCATTGGCCGTTCAGGGGTACTCTCCGCGGCCTCAGTTAATGATGGTGCGTGGTGGCTTACAGTTACCGCGCTGACATTGCACGCAAACATAAGTCACATCGTGGCGAATTCGGTAACTGGCGCGTTATTTGGTTATGCCACAGGCCGTTATCTCGGTGATGGATTTGCGTGGTTTTTGATCCTTGTTAGCGGCGCGTTCGGAAATCTGCTTAACGCTTGGGTGCGACCAGATACGTTCTACGCAATCGGTGCCTCGACGGCTTGTTTTGCAGCCGCAGGAGTCCTCTGTGGCTTTACGTGGCGTAAGAGTTTCGTTAAAGGTGCGAGCGCTCGTTTCAACTATATGCCGATCGTTGGTGCGATCGCGTTGTTCGTGTTCATGGGTACAGAGGGTGAGAACACGGATGTGGTCGGACACTTGATGGGGTTAGGCGCAGGACTTGGCGTCGGCGCGATCGTAGGAGGATTTGACGTGCGTCGTTTAGGTAGTTCTGGACAGACGCTTTGTGGTGCTGCGGCAGTTGGTCTATTAGTCATTTCCTGGATTCTCGCACTCTAATCTCTCTTAAATGCGACCGTTGCGCGTGATCCGAGAGACAGGTCATAACTGCTCCGCACGTTTCTTACCTTTATAGTGATGTCATCGGATCGAACCAAAACGCTGTTCTTTGAATTGTTCAGCGGATTACCGCGTCAAGGGCCAGGTAGTGCTACGAGTACACGCCGTGCACTCCAGTGCATACCAGATCTCAGCCCAGAATCGCGGATCCTGGATTTAGGCTGCGGCACGGGTGCTCAGACCTTTGTTTTGTCGGGAAGTACGTCAGCTCACATTGTTGCTGTCGACAACCACGCGCCGTACATCGATGCGCTAGACCAGAAAGTTAGCGAACTGAACATGACAGATCGTATTGAAACTTTAGTCGCGGATATGCGAAACCTTGAGTTTGCGAACGACGCGTTCGAGCTGATTTGGTGCGAAGGCGCGATCTACAACATGGGCGTTGAAACCGCTCTTCGAGAATGGCGTCAGTTTCTAACACAAGACGGTCACATTGCGTTTACAGAGGTCTGCTGGCGACATCATGAACCACCCGAACCATGTAAAGCGTTCTGGGCTAGAGAGTATCAAGACATCCGTGAAGTGAATGCACTTCTAGTAGCCGTTCAGTCATCAGGATACTGCCTAGTTGAGCACTTTCCACTGAATGCCGCCGCTTGGTGGGATGACTACTATCGCCCACTCCAAACTAATATCTCGGAATTTCGCGATCGCTATCGCGACGTACCGGACGCCCAGGAACTTGCGGACCTGTGTCAGCATGAAATCGAGGTCTGGCAGACGTACTCGGATTTCTATGGCTACGAGTTCTGCGTATGCCGGGTCAACTAATTGGTTACACACCTTCGACTGGTGAACGTTAAAGGAGATCGCTAACTGTTTAGCCGATCGGCTCGTGAAAGTAGTAGCACAATCCATCTGGTGCGACAACGAAGAACACCTGCAATTGCTGACCATCACGTTCATCGACGCGCCAATTCACAGTCTCAACACCATTGCTCTCGAGTTCGTCACGTACACTTGCGATGTCGCGTACGAGGATTGCCGCGCCATCAACCGTTGGGTCCTTGCCATTGACGACGAAACCTATCTTGGCGTCGTCTCGCGCCATGATGACCTGAGGCACCGGTTCGCTATTTCGAGCGGCCTCGGCGAGTCCAAAGGCATTGCTATACCAGGCTACGGTCTCGTCAAGATCCTTGACGGGTAGCGTCATCACATCTTCAATGAATGGATATGCTGCTTCAAAGTACGTACTTCCCGACATTTGTGACTCGATGCGAAACTCTCATGAATCATATACGCGTATTTGGAAATTTACGAGATCGCTATATGTGTACTCATGAACACTTTTGTCAACTGCAGAGCGATAGCTAGGCTAGTTGACCTTAGCCGTAGTTGGTTGGTGGCTGGCAACAACATCATCTTGAGAGGAGGTGTGCGCATGCAATTCAACTTCGCGTTCCCCTACGAGCGTCAGTCGTGCCATTTGACCGGCTGCGAGATTTTGTCTCTCTAACGCATCGCGTACGAATCCGATCGATGCTTTCGTGGTTGACGATAGGTACCACTGGATCGTCAGGTGTCGACAGTCCGGGATGTTACGCAGCTTCAAGGTTGTCGCACCGTCGCGGGGACATCCAAGGTAGGCAGCGATCTCGAAAGGTACGCCGACGATACTGTAGCCTCTGAAATACCTCTCTAGCACAGGAAAAGTCCAATACGGCAGCCCTTCGTTACCGTAGCCATGCACGACTTCCGATAGCGGTTTCATATGTTGTGAGGTCTGTGGGGCGACTTGAATCAAGCCGTCGCGCATCTGAAATTTAGGCGTCTGCATGTACGCGCGTACGCTCCACCGCTTGACGTCGAACTGATCGGCGATGTCCTCGATCAACGGTTCTACTTCGGCGACACCGCCTGCGCGCGATATATAGTCGACAATTTCCTCTACGATCCCGCGGTATTCATGTAGACCCCAATCCGCTAGCGCCCATTGCGTGCGACTGATTCGCACAATTTCTGGCATACTCGAAAGTGCCGCAGAAGCGATTTTGTTCGTCAAGCTGCACATTTCTGCTAATTCGGGGCGCGTAGCGGGTCTGCCTAAGGCGAGCAGCGCTGCTTTGAGTTTCGCTTTCCGCGTAACTCGTAGCGTGAACATTCCGAAGATCTCGCGCAATCCACATTGCTGCAGGAACCACCTGAAGTGGCGCCTCAGGGCAAGCCCAGGAATCGTGTCTACGAGTTGCTCGCGATCGATCAGACCACAGGCATCGGCATTCTCCCGAGCGACGGATTTCATTTTTTCCATCGCATCAATCGCATGCTTGCTGATCAACACGCCATTGATGGTTGTATACGCGGCGAAATCAATCAAAGAGTAAATCAGAATACGATGAACCTTTGGACTGGCGTGCGGCGCCGATCGTCGGATTTGCGCTACGACCTGAGAATAGGCATCCACGACGTCAACATTCTCGGCGAGCTCTAAGATCGCGGTTTTACCGGATTCGTTAAAACACGCCTCGATTTTCTGTTCTAGTTCGTTCTGTTTTCGGCGAACTCGCTCGCGCGTCAATCCGAACGCTTTTCCGATGTCTTCGAGGGTTCGAGGTTCTTCAACCCATAATCGTTCGTCTAATATCGATTTTTCAATGGGTCTCAACTCACGTACTAACGTATCCAATTTGTTCGCGATGGAATCTAACATCGGAGAGAAAAAGTGCGTTGAATCAAGGAGTTACTGATAGGTCGTGGCTAACTGAGCTACTGAGACGTTACGGGTGCAGCGAGTTAAGAATTTAGCAGAGCCGGGAGTGACCTTTAGTCATCGAAACTCTCGTCTAATTTCTGCAGTAGGTCAGAAAATTATTATACCTCTTTTAGAGGCGATTGCTACACCAAGTCTATCTTAAGGCTTGGCGGACGTTCGCTTGAATCGTTGGTACGATCTCAGTATCGAACCATGGATTCTTCGCAAACCATCCATTGTTTCTGCCGCTAGGATGCGGTGTGGCGATGACGTCCGAGCCAAGCTTGCCACACTCCTGTACGATGGACGAGAGAGGTTTTCCGGTGCTTGAAGGAAGGTGCCAATCGATCGCGTAGCGACCACATAGCAGCGTGAATCGTGTGTTACTTAGTTCCTTCAATAGCAGTTCTCGCCATGTCTCGGCGCATCGTTTTGGAGGTGGAAGGTCACCTGATTTGCCCGTACCTGGATAGCAAAATGCCATGGGTAACAAGGCGAATTTCTTTGGATCATAGAACTCCTTACGTGTCACTCCTAACCAATACCGCAAGCGGTCTCCGCTCGGATCGTTGAATGGCAATCCGGTCTCGTGAACTCGAATGCCGGGGGCTTGACCCACAATGAGTACACGTGAAGCAAACGAAACCTGCAGGACGGGATTAGGCGCATACGCAAGTTCGTGCGAGCAGAGCGTACATTCGCTGACTTGCTTTTTGAGTATCTCAAGCTTCTGAATTGGAGTGTCCTCGTTTGGAACTATCTATTTGTACTTGTTCGGACGCGTGAGCTGTGCCAAGGATAGATGAAGAGCATCGTGTGGCACTCATATCGGAACGCATATCACACAAATTGAATTGGCATGCTTCCACGATTACACTTGCGCCTCGCACGTGGAAGGTATTTGAAACATGGCGGTTATTGAGCGCCAGCTAATCAAGTTAGAACTCATACAACGCCGAGAGGAAGGTTGTGACATCGCTGAGATCGAGCCAAGAGTGCTGGCGGCGATTGAAGATGAATCGACGGACGATGATGACTTCGTAGATCTTTACGACGAACTCGACGCTTTATCACCTGTGGCGTCGTTCGCGTACGAAGAACCGAGTGAGCTAGAGGCTATTCGTGCCCTTCGACCGGCTGGACCGCGTCGGATGGACGTAGGAGTGTCGGACGACACGATTCGTGATCGAATCTACGGAGGTTGGCTGGGTCGCGCAGCCGGCTGTTCGCTCGGGAAACCCGTCGAGGGTTGGCCTCGAAAACGTATTGATGAATATCTCGCGAATGAGAATGCGTTACCACTCGATGACTACATTCCCTATAACGAGGGTGCGATCAATAAATACTTGAAGCCAAGCACGCGAGGCAATATCGAATTCATGGCTCGCGACGACGATATGGACTATCCGATCCTGGGATTGATTTCACTTGAACGAAATGGCTCTCACCTCACACCGCGTGATATGGCAAACACCTGGTTGAGCTACATGCCTTTCAACTTGCTGTATACAGCGGAAAATGTGGCGTATCGGAATCTCGTGAATCGACGCTGGCCCCCGGAATCGGCACGATGGAGAAATCCGTTCCGTGAGTGGATTGGAGCACAGATCCGCGCGGACATTTTTGGCTACGTCACACCAGGTTGGCCAGAGAAAGCAGCTGAACTCGCATATCAAGATGCGAGCATTTCGCATGTAAAGAACGGTATCTACGGCGAAATGTTCATCGCAGCAATGCTCGCTGCGTCGTTCGTGACTGACGACGTCGAACAGATCATCGAAATCGGTCTATCAGAAATCCCGAAGAACTGTCGGCTTGCGAAGGCGGTACGCGACACGGTCAATTGGTGTCTGGAGACCGGTGATTGGGAACGCGTTTGGGATCAGATTTTCGAAAGTTACGGTCACTACCACGGGGTCCACACCATCAACAATGCCGCGTTGGTTGTCATGGGTCTTATGTTCGGTAAAACTAATTACGAGCAAGGCATTGTGTTGACAGTTCGCGGCGGATGGGACACCGACTGTAACGGCGCAACCGTCGGATCAATCCTCGGGACGAAGATGGGAGCAGAGGAGCTTCCGGATAAGTGGATCGGCGTGCTCAGTGACCGGCTCATGTCGGTCGTTCGAGACTTTAACGACAATCAGATTTCAGATCTCGCGGCTCGCACTTGTCAAATGGCGAAGAAATTCGCAGCTGAGCACGAAGAAGGAGGGGAATCTAAGACTGGCGGTTCTCCCGTGGGCACTTGGAAGATGGATTTCCAGCAGGGAGACTACACCTTGGTCCTAGGGGACGATCTAACCGGTAGCTTGCGATCCGCGAGTTACGGAGAGTCATCGGTTCTCAGAAACGTAAGAGTTACAGACGACAAGATTCGATTCGCATTCACCATGAACAAAGGAGATTCGGAAGTAGAACTCGATTTCGTTGGACAAGTGATCGGGGATCGGCTCGAAGGTCGTTGTCAAAGTGGCGGCTTTGAGTTTCCTCTAAATGGAGTACGGCAATAGCGGAGTAATCACATGTCTGGACGCATCAATCGCGCAATCGCGCTACTAGAACAGGATAAACCTGTTTTCTACTTCGGTGGTCACACGGGTGCTGAATTGACCTTTGACGCAGGTGTCGCGATGGCGGACACGTGGGCAGACTACATCAACATTGGTTTCGAACACGGACCGCTTGATCTACCAGGCATAGATCAATTCATGAAAGGGCTGGCGTCTGTCCGAACACCAACGCCACCGGTCCTAGCAGAATTGCCTTTTGAAGGTAGAAATGCTGAGTTCATTGAATTCAATGCATGGCAAGTTCGACAGCTACTCACGGTCGGCGTGCACGGTTTCCTTCTTTGCCACGCGGAGTGTCCTGAGGCGGTTGACGCATTGATTAAAGCGGTACGTTACACATTTAGAGGCGGCACTCGTGGCGCTGGTGGTCAAGCCGCAGCCGCAGAGATTTGGGGGATTACGCCGAACGAATACCTGGAACTTGCAGACCCATGGCCATTGAATCCTGTCGGGGAACTGTTGATTGGTTTAAAGATCGAGAATCGCCGAGCGCTTGAAAATGCGTACGAGACTACGAGTGTACCTGGTGTTGCGTTTGCCGAGTGGGGTCCAGCCGATATGTCGATGTCACATGGATATCGAGGCTCATTAAACGATATTAGACAACCAGAGATCGAAGCTGCCCGTAATCGCGTCTTCAATGCATGCAAGAAGGCCAATGTCTTTTTTCTTGAAGGCTGCTCAGAGGACGAGCTCGCGCACAAATTGAATTTAGGAACAAGGATTTTCTCGGGCAGCGAGAGACTCAAGCAGTTAGGAATAGAGCTAACTGCTTGAGATAACACATTGATCTCATTGGTATTTATATTAAATGGCGTAGGGTTCACTATCTATAGGTCATTCTCATCCACCTCACATATTCGCTCTTCGGCAACGCGTCCAAAATTGTCGTTGAAGATTGCAAAATCTCGAATTTGACGCAAATGTTTGAAGGTCACTTTAAATTCGTTGTAAGACTTGGATGCGCGTTGCTTAATCTCAGTTGACGGATTTTTCTATGCGAGGGATTCGAATCAAACGTGATGCGTGTTGCAGATGAAATGTGGCTCGCTGTCGCGCGCTTGCATGAACAATTCCGTGATCGAGAAGACTTTACGATTCGCGAGATTTTGATATACGCGCATTCGCGCGATTTCTCTGGCGTTAAACCTCGACGGTCCAGTTTTAAGGTCCGTGTGTACTCGCACTGTGTTGTTTATAACCCCCCAAATCCCAGTCTCTACCAAATGCTCTTTGAGACGAGACGCGGTTTTCGAAGGCTATTCAGACCTTCAGATATTCACCACCCAGATCGCGAAGGCGCGAGAGAGACCTCTATCCGCAGTGAGTTACCTAGAGATTTACATTCCATCGCGGACTGGTACGAACGTGATGTTTTAGCGGCAGGCTCGCCTATAGAACAGGATCCCATTCTGTCACTTCGAGGGGTAGGTAAAGAGATTTGGTCGAATGAAAACGTCGATCAATACGTGACAAACTTGCAGGCGGACAGACGGTGAACGTCAGCCATGGAGTTACTTTGTAGCGTTTCGGAAGCATCTTGACTTCAGTAATGTTTGGTCTCCTCGATCGCTGAGCGGAAGCAGGTGCGAGAGTCGCTCTAACTTAAAATTTCGCCTATGTCTCATATATTTACATCGAAGTTTTTTATTGAGCGAACCAATTAAGTTGGCCGTAAATACCTCAATTAACACGTCTGATACGCCGGTCCTCGTAACGGGTTCATCTGGACACGTTGGTGCGAATCTTGTTCGTAGACTACTCGCCGAAGGTACGAAAGTACGTGTATTGCTCTTGGAGAGTAGCAACAATGAGGCATTGAAAGATCTTGACGTCACTCATGTCTACGCCGACATTCGCGATCTTAGTGCCACACGCAAGGCTCTAGAAGGCTGCCAAGGTGTTTACCACTGCGCTGCCAAAGTGTCGACGATCGACGGCAATAGCGCTCATAAACGCGAAGTGTTCGAGTGCAATGTACTAGGTACCCGCAACGTTTTGCAAGCAGCACGAGATGCTGATGCTGGTCGCGTGGTTGTCACGGGTTCGTTCAGCGCGGTGGGGTACGATCTTGATGATCCTTCTGCGCCAAGCGACGAGACAATGCAGTTCTATCCTATGGAACGCACGATGCCCTACGAACGAAGTAAGGTACTCGTTGAGCACGAATGCTTGCGTGCTGTCGCACAGGGTCAGGATGTCGTAGTAGCTACGTGTTGCGCGGTGGTTGGAGGTGCGGACTACATCCCTTCACGTTTAGGTAGGACCATGTGCGACTACGCGAACGGCAAGCTTCGAGCTTTCGTAGACGGCGGCTTTGCCTTCGTTGCAGCTCGTGACATCGTTGAAGGCCACTTACTCTGTATGAAGCAAGGCCGGACAGGTGAGAAGTACATCTTTGCAAGCGAATACAAGACGATATCGGACATCCTTGACCTGTATGAGGAAGTTACCGGATTGCCGCGTCCAAATCGTCGCATTCCGACTCCGATGATGTATGTGTTTTCTGAGATCGCAAGTTTTTACTTGAGTCGGTTCCATCCTAGTTTCCCACAACGCTTTACGCCCGGCGCGATTCGGTTACTCAAAAAACGGCGACACGCCAATTCCGAGAAAGCGCAGCGCGAACTCGGCTACCAACCGACAACCATTCGAGAAGCCGTGCATGAGGCGTATGCGTTTCACTATGCGCGGAATTCCATACAAAACCCGGAAGCGAAACGACCGCGCGCGATTGGTGAAGATTCACCAGCTGCCGATTTCTCGCCATCGCCTGAACTTGCTTCACCTGGTGATTAACAATGGATAAAGCCCTCACCTTGCCTCCTTCATTCGATGACGCAACACGACTGCGTCAACAAGCGCGTGCTGCCGGCATGGATCCAAATTACTGGTATGCCGTCGAGGAAGTTAAACGAATAAAGCCGGGTACCGTGGTGGAGGTCGTATTCTGGAAACACTCGATCGCGTTGTTCAGGACGTCCGATGGGGATTTCCGCGCCGTCGACAATCGCTGTGCGCACCGTCAAGTAAAGCTCTCGCTTGGTAAAGTCGACGGATGCCATCTCACTTGCGCGTATCACGGCTGGAAATACGATGGTGACGGTCAGATTGTCGAGATTCCACACGAGCTCTTTGGTCGATCGACGCCGCAACTCCGTTTACGTACGTATCCAGCGCGTGTTCGGTATGGCTTGGTTTGGTTGTTCCTTGGCGATCCGAATTTAGCGGATAAACGGCAGATTCCGGATATTCCCGAACTTGAAGGTCCAGACCGGTGGGCATGTGTGCCGATGGTCTTCAATTGGGCTGCGCATCATTCGATGATCATCGACAACGTCAGTGACTTTACGCACGCTCATCTTCATCGGCGCTACAAGCCATTTGAAGAGTCGAAACTCACGCGATGTGAGACGGTTGGCGATGACGTACATGTCGCCTATGACGCGGAAGTCGGACGCGGACCAGTCTCAGGTCGGTTTGTCGATCACGACACCATTGACACAGGTCATATCGAGTTGTGTTATCAGTACCCGTACCAATGGTCAAACACGGACGGTGCGATCAGACACTGGCTCTTTGTTCTGCCAATCAACGAACGCTTGTCGCGAGTGTTCTTCCTGTTTTACTTTCGGTCACTGAAAATCCCCCTAACGCCTATTCGCTTCCCCCGCTTCGCGATGGAATTCGTCATGAAGCTGTCGAATCGCTGGTTGATTGCGCCGTTACTCGATCAGGATCGATTCGCGGTAGAAGCGGAACAGGCCGGTTATGACCGACACTGGGATGCGCCTCCGATTGAGTTGAATCCCGCTGTCAAGGCATTTCAAACTGTGACCGTGCGCAAATGGCGAGACCATCTTGCGAGTGTTGACCCAGCGACGAATATCTCGATAGCGACACGATGAACAATTCGTTCTTTTTGTCGGCTAGTAGTGTGTTTGAAGCTGCCGCAATCTTGCTCGGATTCATCGTGGCATTGTTCGTAGGTTCAAAGTTTCTTCCTGGTCGGCGAGTCGAACTCACTGATGCCGAGGGAGGTACGCGTAGCTTTCGATTGAACGGCGTCGCGTTACTCGTCGTTACGCTGATCCTTGTAGGTGGTGCTCACGCGTTAGGTTGGCTTGACCTCGGTGAAATTCATGCGCGGTTTTTCGCGCTGTTCGTCGTAGCGAACGTATTCGCATTTCTTCTATCTGGTTATTTGTACTGGCGGGGAAAGTCTGTAGAACGCGCCAGCGTGGAGGACTTTTTGCTCGGACGGGACCTAAACCCATTATTCATCGGCATCGATTTGAAGTTCTTTAGCTATCGACCGTCACTCATTGCATTGGCTATATTCAATGTGTCGTTTGCAGTCGTGCAAATTGAGACGTACGGTCACCTAACCCGCGCTATGACGTTGTATCAACTTTTTACGCTCGTCTATGTGTTCAACTACTTTCAGTTCGAATACGGCATGGTGCACACGTGGGACATCGTCAGCGAACGGTTTGGGTTGATGCTAGTTTGGGGGAACTATGTTCTGGTTCCTTTCTTTTACTGCATCGGTGGCTGGTGGTTGGTGCACGCGCAAAATGATCTTTCGGTCGGCGCCACGATCGGTTTAGTCCTACTATTCATAGTAGGGTTTTGGATGTTCCGCGGCGCGAACGAACAGAAACACCGGTTCAAGCAGGAGATTAACGTCAAAATCTGGGGAAAACCGGTTGAGACGCTTGATGGTCGCTTGCTGGTGTCAGGATTTTGGGGGATAGGGCGACACTTGAACTACACAGGTGAAATCTGTGTGTACCTCGCTTTCATTCTGACGATAGGAATGGAATCCTGGATTCCGTATCTATTACCTGCCTGGTTAATTGGATTGTTGCTACATCGGTCGCGTCGTGACGATCGACGATGTCGCGAAAAATACGGTGAACTTTGGGACCGGTATACCGAACGAGTGCGCTTCTCGATGATTCCTTACGTTTACTGATTGACGAAATCGTGGAACTGAATCAACAACCAGA
>LXNJ01001109.1_pt1 | contig 16588 bp, 13 predicted proteins | sample 809081 | NCBI WGS metagenome assembly LXNJ01 (sample SAMN04870510, study PRJNA318959) | sponge metagenome | biome: sponge; feature: marine sponge reef; material: water | host: Petrosia ficiformis | place: Greece: Milos, Mediterranean Sea | collected 2013-05-29 | depth 5-7 m
GCCCTCTCGGGCCGCGGGTGCCGACTGAAGTCGGCGTTCCAAGCCGTTTCGGCGGTGAAGGCGATGTGCCTGGTGCGGTTCCGCGACGCTGCGCGCCGTGCGGTGCGTCCAGGCTGGCACCTGGTGGAGAAACCACCACGACAGAGTGGGTTACGACCCATTGCGGTCCGCCCCGGGCCGTGAGTATGAGAAATCCGGGGTAGACGGCTACGGCGTCCAGGCCTCGGCCCGTTCCAGGAACACCGAGGGGTTGGCCAGCCACTCCGCGTAGCCGATCTCTCGTTCGCCGGTGAGGTAGTCCAGCTTGTCGTCAAGGCAGGCGAGCAGGATTTCCTCGCTCTGGTCGAGCGCGAACCCGCCGTGTTCGACCTCCGTGTCGAGGGCCGTTACGACCAACAAACCGGCCGAAACCTGTTCGACGGCGCGGTTCTCGATCTCGTCGCCCGCCAGCGCGTCCACCTGCCGGTTGAGGAGCGCCAGCAGGTGCTCCGACCGGACCGATTCGGCTCCGAAGAAGACGACCTGCGGATAGCCGGGAGAGGGCGGCGCCAGCTCGCTGCGTCCGGCCAGGTTTTCGGACGACCCGCTTGCCGCGATGCGAAAGGCTTCGCTGCCGTCGGCGACGACGATCCCTTCGGGGGTGGTGACGCTGGTCCCCGCGAGCAGCACGCCGTCCTCGTCGACAAGTCCGACAATCCGCAGGAACCGGGACTCGCCGGTCGTTTCCATGGAAACGCCGACGCGCGCCTCGCTCGTCAGGTCGCTGTATTCGCCGAGTTCGGCGGCGTCCACTCCGCGCACGAGGAGCGAATGCCGGAACGTGACGTGTCCCGACGTGAACAGGGCGGCGGGCGCGCCGGAGGCGTCCCGGATGCGCTCCTCCAGGATGGTGATGCCGCCGCCCACCAGGTCGTAGTCGGGGCCGGCCGGCAACAGCCAGATGCCCGGCCAGACATCGATTCCACGACGGTTGAACGAGAGGCCGGCGCCGTCCATGGCCTCCAGCGCCGTCAGGAGGTCGGCCTCATAACCCAGATGTTCGTTGAACGCCTCCGACCCGGGATCGGAACCGGCGCTGTAACTGATGGGTTCATAGAGGGCGAAGAAGCCGAACTCGAGGACGCGTCCTGCCTCCGCGCAGCGAATGGGGGCCGGGGCGGCCGGCGCGGGAGCGGGCGTGGGCGCCGTCGGCGACGGCGACGTCGGAGGAGCGTCCGCGCCTCCGTCGCAGCCGGCAACGCCGAACGCGAGCAGGAGCGCGGCGGCCGTGGCCCGAGCGCGGGCCCCGGGCCGCTTCATCAGGTTTTCTCCGCCGGCGGGTCCGCGGAGCCGGGAGGAGCGGCGAAGACCCCCTCGAAGACCCGGTTGACGGGCCCCTCCATGAGGGGCGCGTCTCCGGTGCAGTCGATGTGGATGCGGTCGCCGCTCGCCACCCGAACCGGGACGGCCGGGGGCCAATCGAACAAACGATGCGCCAGCGTGACCGCAGCCGTCGCTCCCGTCCCGCAGGCGAGACATTCGGCCTCGACGCCGCGTTCGAAGGTGCGGAGATGAATCTCCCCGTCGCGTTCGTCGAGCGCGATGAAGTTCGCGTTGGCTCCCGCCGGAAAAGCGGGATGGCGCCGGATCGCGCTACCGCGGCGATCCACGTCCACCAGGCTGACGTCCCGGACGACCTCGATGGCGTGTGGGACACCGACTTCGAGCGCGAACAGCTCGGCCTCCCCACCCGGCAGATCGGACAGGTGAAGGCGGCGAATCGGGCCCGGCGGCGCCATCGCCACCCGCACCGTGGCCGCTCCGGCCGCCAGCCGTCCCGGCGGGGGACCGCCCAGGATGTCGGCCCGCAGCACGCCCGCGGGGGTGGCCACTCGCTGCGAGCGCCCGGCGGCTCCGATTTCCCGGGCGAACACCGCGGCACAGCGCGTCCCGTTGCCGCAAAGCTCCCCTTCGCTGCCGTCGGCGTTGAAGTAGCGCATCACGTAGTCGGCGTCCTGCTCCGCCCCGCTGCCCTCGATCAGGATCAGACCGTCGGCGCCGACGCCGATCTTGCGGCGGCACGCCCGCCGGGCGAGCGGAGGCTTCTCCGCTTCCCCGATGGAGCCGTTCCGGTTGTCCAGGACCACGAAGTCGTTCCCGGCGCCGGACATCTTGACGAAGGAAAAGGAGCGGGCCGGCGGGTCGGGGTTCATGGCGATCCACATCCGATCGTGGCCACCGCGCCGTCCTCCGGCCGGGGAACGACGGTTCCGATCCGGACCGCCTCGACGTTCGCTTCGCGGAGCCGGCCGAGGAAGTCATCGGTCTGCGCTTCGGGCACGCCGGCGAGAAAGCCTCCCGCGGTCTGCGGATCGAACAGCAGTTCCAGCCGGGAATGGCGCGAGGCTGCGGGCTCGATGCGGATTGCCTTTGCGATCCTCCGGTTCTGCTCGTGCGCGGTGCTGCGGAGACCCGACCGCAGGAGTTCCTCGGCGCCGGGCAGCGCCGGCAGCGCGGAAACGTCCAGTTCCGCCGACACCCGGCTGGCGCGCAGCATCTCGGCAAGATGATTCATGAGACCGAACCCGGTGACGTCGGTCGCCGCGCAGAGCCCCGCCGCGACCGCGGCGCGGGCCGCCGCCTCGTTGGGACGCACCATCTGGGCGGTGGCCGACTGGAGCCAGGCACCCCGGCCCTGGCCGAGCATCACGCCGCGCAGCACCACTCCGCTTCCCAGCCGCTTGGTGAGATAGAGCCCGTCGCCGCCCTCGAGGCCCTCCAGGGTCAGGAGCCGTTCGCCGATGGGATGACCTTCGACGGAGAACCCGACCGTCAGCTCGGGCCCCACGGTGGTGTGGCCGCCGAGCAGCGAAACCCCGCGGTCGTCGAGCAGCGAGCGGGCGCCCGCCAGCAGTTGGTAGAGCGTTTCCGCTCTTTCCTCGACGGACTGCTCGTCGGGAAGGTTGACGAGGGCCATCGCATAGCGGGGCTGAGCACCGGTAGCGAAGAGATCCGACAGCGCGTTCGCCGCCGCCACCTTCCCGTTCAGCCAGTGGTCCCCGCTGAACGCCTTGAACCAGTCCACACTCGAGACCACGACGTCGCCGCGCGGGGTGGCAAAGGCGGCGGCGTCATCCGACTGCTCGAGCCCGAGCCGCACGCGGCCGTCTCCCCCATCCGGTCCTGCGCCCAGCTCCTCGCGCAACCGGCCGAGCGCGAGATCGAGCGTCGTCTGACCGGCCTTCGCCGCGCAGCCGCCGCAGACCATGGCCTCCATGGCGCTCCGGTCCATCCGCGAGAACTCGTCGGTGGTCCCGCCTCCGTCGTCGAGCACCTGGAACTTCCGCATGAATTTCCGGTCGATCCGGTCCTTCAGGTTCATCACCCAGCGGCCCTCGAAGGATGTTCCCCACTTCGCCCCGAGAGCGTTGCCGTCGCCGAGGTTCAGCAGGGTGAGGAAATCGGGCTGCGGCCGGTAACTCCGGAGCGGACGCCCGGCCACCACCCGCCGCAGGTTGTCGGCGATGAAGGGACCCTGCCGCACCGCATAAACCCCGGCCTTCGGAGTCGCCGGCCAATCCCGGAGCGTCGCGCAGTCCCCCACCGCGAAGATCCGATCGTCGTCCACGGTCTGGAGCGTCGGAAGGGTGAGGACGAAGCCACGCTCGTCGAGCGGCAATCCCGAATCGCGAAAGATGGCCAGGCTCCCGGCCCCCACCGCCCAGATGAGAGAGTCGGCGGCTACGACTTCGCCGCTTTCGAGCCGGACCCGGCCCGCCTCCACCGCGGCGACGGACTCACCCGTGCGAATCGTGATTCCCCGGGCGGCGGCGTTCTGGCGCGCCCGCGCCGCGAGCGAGGGCGGGAACCCGGCGAGGATCTCCGGTAGCGCCTGGAGCAGCGTGATCCGGAGCGCCCGCTCGCCTCCGTTCCCGCGCGCCGCCGCCAGCAGCCGCTCGCGCACCGTGAAGGCCAGCTCGATGCCGCCGGCGCCTCCGCCCGCGACCACCACTTCGAACGGCCGGGCCGCTTCGTGCGCCATAAACGATTCCGAGAGCGTCCCGATCTCCCGGACCAGGCGGGCGATCGGCCGGGTGGCGCGAGCCCGTTCGCGAACGCCGGGGAGATCGAGCCCGGCAACCGTGCTGCCGATGTCGAAGGAGACGAAGTCGTAGGCGAGCGGCGCCTGCCCCTCAAGCCGGACGCGGCGCGCCCGGGGATCCACCCCCACCGCAGGCGCGAGGATGACCTCCGCGCCTGCGAGGCGGGCGAGCGGGACCACGTCGATCTCCAGTTCGGACACCCGGTACTGGCCTGCCACGAACCCCGGGACCATCCCGGAATAGACGGCCACTGGTGTATCCAGCACCACCGTCACCCGGGCCTCGGGCCAGGGACGCATCATCATCCGGCGCAGAACCTGGACGTGGGAATGACCTCCGCCGACCAGGACGACGTGGGGCCGGGGGGCCACGGGTTCACGGATCATCGGCAGGGGCGCAGCCGGCAGAGTATCCGCAGGCGCCGGCGAACCGGCCTCGGCCATACAATCGCGAGCCCGGCCGTCTGCGAAATGCGAGCGGCCTCGGCACGCTTTCCCTCTGCCGGAGGAGACGATCATGAATCACCAACCGACGAAAACGCGGGAACGGATTGGGGGACGCCTGGCCCTCCCGTTCGGAGCCGCGCTCCTCTTCGCACTCGCGGCCGGATGCGGCGGCGGCGGCGAGGAGCCGTTCATGGAGCAGCCCTGTACGGACGACATGGACCTCAATGAGTGTCTGGTCTTCCGTTCTGCCCAGTACGAACTCGATACCGAGCGCGACCACCCACCGCGCGGCGCCCTGGATCCGGACGTGTTCATCGAGCACGAGGCGTCCGGCTTCGCCAAGGTGCTCTGCTCGGCGGTCTTCCTGACCGGCCTCGATTTCGAGGCCGCCCAGCACCAGATCGGAGGCTTCACCTCCCGCTATCGGTATCGCGACCGGCTCCCGGGGCGCGAGATCGACATGGACAATCAGAAGGTCCACATCACCACCGATACCGGCGTCACGCGGACGGCGGTGCTCCACGGCGACCAGGGCTGCGTCACGCTCCCGATTGGGGAGGACGCCCCGTTCTACGAGACCGTCCCCGTCACCTCCACGGTGAACCAGGACGACCCCTGGCCGATGGGGGACGTGCTCCCGGATGAGCCGCTTCCCGAGGACGTGGACGCGGAGAAGCTCGAGGCGGCGGTGGACGCGGCGTTCGAGGAAGGCGCCATGACGCTCGCCTTCGTGGTCCTCCACCGGGGCCGGCTGGTTGCCGAGCGGTATCGCGAAGAAGACGGGATCACCAAGGACACCCCGCTTGAGAGCTGGTCCATGAACAAGAGCCTCTCCGCGACCCTGATGGGATTGCTGATCACCCAGGGGGTCTACACGCTCGACCAGCTCGCTCCGATCGACGCCTGGCACGAGGACCCGAACGACGTGCGCGGCACGATCCGCATCCAGGACATCCTGCAGATGTCCAGCGGACTCCGTTGCCTCAACGCCGGCGATCCGGAGTGGGACGAAGCGACGATGGGCTATCCGGATCACCTCTACCTCTACACCAGCACCGTGGACTCCCACATCTGGGCCACCCAGCGCGCGCCGCAGTGGGCGCCCAACACGGTCGGGCGGTACCGCAACTGCGACCCGGTGCTCACGAACCACATCGTCCGGCTCGGAGTCGAGGGGCGCGACGAGAACTACCACCAGTTCCCCCAAAAGCACCTCTTCGACAAGATCGGCGCCAACCGGTTCGTCGCGGAAGGCGATCCCCACGGCAACTTCCTGCTGAACGGCTACGGCTTCGGGAGCGGGCGGGCCTGGGCGCGGCTCGGGCAGCTTTATCTGGACGGCGGCATGGCCCCCAACGGAGAGCGGGTGCTGTCGGAGGATTTTGTCGAGTTCGCGACCTCGGTGGCGCCCTCCTGGGAGGCTGACGGACGGCCCATCTACGGCGGGCTCATCTGGATCAACAACCCGCCGCGCGGCGGAGAAAAGCGCTTCCCCGCGCTCCCCAACAGCACGTTCAGTTTTGCCGGCGCCGGCGGCCAGAGCACGATCATCGTCCCCGAGCACGAGATGGTGATCGCGCGGCTCGGGCTCTACGAGGGCTCACTCGACGGGAGCGCCAACCGGGCGCTCCAGAGCGCGCTGGCGATGCTCGTCGAGGCGATTCCGAGGAAAATGGAGGCCGCCAACTGATCCAGATCGCCAAGAATGCCATCCGGCTCGCACCGGCGGGCCTCGGCGTTGCTGTGATGATCGGCCCCGGATGTTCCGGGGCCGGCCCCCAGATCCCGGGTGAGGGCGTCGCGGAGGCCCAGAGCGGACCGCCGGCACTCCCGCTCGAACGGCTCTCACTCCCCCCCGGTTTCGAGATCGCGGTCTGGGGCCGGGTTCCCGGCGCACGCTCGCTGACTCGCGGGGAGAACGGGACGATTTTCGTTGGCACCCGCGAGGCATCCGGTGGCGTCTACGCGCTTCGCGACAATGACGGGGACGGCGAAGCCGACGAACTCCATACCCTCGACGAGGACCTGTTCATGCCGAACGGGGTTGCCATGCGGGACGGAGACCTCTACGTGGCCGAGGTGAACCGCATTCTCCGGTTCGACGAGATCGAAGAGCGGCTTGAGGATCCGGGCCAGCCGGTGCTGGTCACCGACGACCTCCCCGACATGCGTCACCATGGCTGGAAGTTCATCGACTTCGGGCCCGACGGGATGCTCTACGTCCCGGTGGGGGCGCCCTGCAACCGCTGCGCCTCCGAGGACCCGCTCTTCGCCTCCATCGCCCGCATGCAACCCGACGGATCCGGGCTCGAGGTCGCCGCCCGGGGCGTGCGGATGTCGGTCGGCTTCGACTGGCACCCCGACACCGGCCAGCTGTGGTTCACCGACAACAACCCCGACTGGCTCGGTGACGACAACCCCCCCGGTGAAATGAACATCCTCACCGAAGCCGGACAGCACTTCGGATACCCCTACTGCCACGCCGGGGATGTGAGCGATCCGTGGTACGGCCGCGATCGTGCGTGCGACGAGTTCGAGCCGCCAACGCAGAAGCTGGGGCCCCACGTCGCCGCGATCGGGATGACCTTCTACCGGGGCGACCAGTTCCCCGAGGAGTACCGCGGGCAGGCGCTCGTCGCCGAGCACGGCTCCTGGAACCGGAGCGAGCGCATCGGCTACCGCCTGACCCTGGTACGCAATGAAAACGGCGTGGCGACGGCTTACGAGGATTTCGTCACCGGCTGGATCGGCGAACCCGACGAGCGGGCCTGGGGCCGACCCGTGGACATCCTCGAGCTGCCCGGCGGGGACATTCTCGTCTCCGACGACCGCGCGGGAGCGATCTACCGGATTTGGTACTCGGGAGACTGATCGGGCTTGCGGCGGTGCTCGGCGCCGCCGCCATCCCGGCGTTCGCACAGGACCGGGACCCCGGCGAATGGCCGCACTACGCGGCGGATCTGTCCTCGACCCGTTACTCCCCGCTGGACCAGATCAACGCCGGAAACGTGGACCAACTGGAGATCGCCTGGCGCTGGACGTCGCAAAACTTCGGACCGCGGCCCGACTTCAACCTGCGCGCCACCCCCCTCATGTTGGACGGGGTGCTCTACGTGACCGCCGGCGCCCGGCGGGCGGCGCTGGCGATCGACGCGGCGACCGGGGAGACACTCTGGATCTACCGCCTCGACGAGGGCAAACGCGGAGAGTCGGCGCCGCGGCAGACCTCCGGACGGGGAGTGGCCTTCTGGAGCGACGGCGAAACGGCGCGGGTGTTCCTGGTCACCCCGGCTTACCGCCTGGTGGCGCTCGACGCCGACACCGGGAGGCTGATCCCGGGCTTCGGCCTGGACGGGATGGTGGACCTGCGCCGCGATCTGGGCCGGGAAGTGGACCTGGAGACCGCCGCCATCGGGTCGGGATCGCCGCCGACCGTGGTGGGGAACGTCGTGGTGGTCGGCGCGGCGCTCGTGAGCGGCGGGGCGCCGCCCTCGCCGGAGAATTCACCCTCCCCGGTGCGTGGTTACGACGTCCGCAGCGGGGAACTGCTCTGGACCTTCCACACGATTCCGCGTGAGGGCGAGTACGGCAACGACACCTGGGAGAACGAGAGCTGGCGCTACACCGGGAACGGCGGCGTCTGGTCCTGGATGAGCGCCGATCCCGAACTCGGGCTGGTCTATCTGCCGACCGAAGCCCCAACCGGGGACTACTACGGGGGTCACCGTCCCGGTGACAATCTGTTCTCCCAAAGCGTCGTGGCGCTGGACGTGGCGACCGGGGAACGGCGCTGGCACTACCAGACGGTCCACCACCCGATCTGGGACTACGACCTTCCCACCGCCCCGGTCCTGCTCGATCTGACGGTGGATGGACAGGAAATCCCTGCGCTCGCCCAGGTCACCAAGCAGGCGTTCACTTTCGTCCTCGACCGCCGCACCGGCGAGCCGGTGTGGCCGATCGAGGAACGTCCGATGCCGGCATCCACGGTGCCGGGCGAAAAGGCGGCACCCACCCAGCCGTTCCCCACCAGGCCGCCGCCCTTCCAGCGCCAGGGCGTGAGCGAAGACGACCTGATCGACCTCACTCCGGAACTCAAGGAGCAAGCGCTCCAGATCGCCCGGTTCTACACCCTCGGCCCGCTCTTCACCCCGCCGACGGTCATGGAACCGCGGGGAAACCGGGGAACGCTGACGGTTCCGGGTGCGCTCGGCGGCGCGAACTGGCCGAGCGTCGCCGCCGACCCCGAGACCGGCGTGGTGTACGTGTCCTCGGGTCTCGACATCAACGTGCTCGGGCTCGAGCACGATCCCGAGCGTTCCACCATGAACTTCGTCCAGGGGCAGCGGCGGGAAATCCGCCTCCCCGAGGGGGGCGGTCCGCAGGGACTGCCGCTGCTGAAGCCGCCGTGGGGACTCATCACCGCGCTCGACCTGAACCGCGGCGAGATCCTCTGGCAGATTCCGAACAGCGACACCCCGGAGTGGGTCCGGGAACACCCGGCGCTTGCGGGGGTCGAGCTGGGCCGGACCGGCCAGGCCGACCGGGGCGGCCTGCTGGTGACCAGGACCCTGCTCTTCGCCGGGGAGGGAAGCGGCATGTTCGCGGCGTTCGGCACCGGCGGCCCCATGTTCCGGGCGCACGACAAGACCACCGGAGAAATCCTCTGGGAGTTCGAACTCCCGGCCAACCAGTCCGGCACGCCGATGAGCTACGAGGCGGACGGGCGTCAGTTCATCGTGGTCGCGGTCGGGGCTCCGAACCACCCGGCGGAGTTCGTGGCGCTCGCGCTGCCGGAGGAGTAGGCGAGGGTTCTCATGCAGACGGTTCTTTCCGGACACCGGGAAACAGCCCACGCGCTCTTGCGCATGGTGGCCGGGTTCGGATTCCTGTGTCACGGGGTGGTGGCGGTCCATTTCCTTCTCGGAGAAGGCACTCCGTACTCGCCGGCATGGCTCTACAACACCGCCGGCGTCGTGGAGTTCGTCACCGGGGCCCTGATCCTGGCCGGATACCGGACCCGACTCGCCGCGTTCCTGGCGTCGGGACAGATGGCCGTCGCCTACTTCTACCGCCACCAGCCGGAGGGACTGCTCCCCATCCAGAATGACGGCGAACTGGCCGCGCTCTACTGCTTCGTGTTCTTGTTCCTCGCCACCGCGGGCCCCGGCAAGTGGAGCATCGAGTCGTGCTGCCCGCCGGGCGGGAAGAAGTCCGCATGACCCGGGAAGAAGCCTGGGCGCACCTGACCACCTGGTGCGAGACCGGTTCGCTCCAGAAGCACGCCCGGGCGGTGGAAGTGGTGATGCGGGCGGCCGCGGGCCGCTACGGCGGTCCGGACGCGGATCCCGAGGTCTGGGGCGTCGCCGGCATGCTGCACGACGCCGACTACGAAAAGTGGCCGGAGGACCACCCGAACCGGATCGTGGCCTGGCTCCGGGAGCGCGGTGAGCCGGAGATCGCGTACGCGATCTCCGGCCACTACACGAAGTGGGGCGTCGAGTGGAAGTCGCCCATGGACAAGGCGCTCCTCGCCTGCGACGAGCTCACCGGGTTCATCGTGGCGTGCTGTCTCGTGCGGCCCGAAGGGATCTCGACCCTGAGCGCCCGCAGCGTCAAGAAGAAACTGAAGGACAAGCGGTTCGCGGCGAAAGTGGAGCGGCACGAATGCCGCTTCGGCGCCGAGCTCCTGGGCGTGGATCTCGGAGAACACATCGATTTCATCGTCAGTGCGCTGAAGCCCCACGCCGAGGAACTCGGAATCACCGGACGCCAACTCCATCCCTGACGGGGGAGTCCAACCCCTTGGCGGCACGCAACTACAGTGCCGCTACAATTGGGCGTCGCGAACGAGCATCATGGCAATCAACCTGACCCACCGGCCCGACCTCGAGAACCGGATCGAGAGACTCGCGTCTCGCCTTGGCATGAACGGGCGGGGGCGCAAGACCGCGGTCATCGAGCGAGCCTTGACGGCGCTTGAGCAGCAAACGCCCCGGATGTCTGCCCAGGAAATCGAGGAGTCGCTAGAGAAATTCGGCCGAGACGCGGACCTCGTCGCTGCTGAATTGGCCAACGATCCGGAACTGGATCACACGAAACCGCTGTCCCAGGCGCTTCAGGACGTGCTCTACGACGAGCACGGCTTGCCGAAGTGATCGTCCTGGACACGTCGGCGATCATCGCGATCCTGCAGCGAGAGCCGGAGGCTCCTATCTTTCGCCGCGCGATCGGGCGCGCCGGAACGGCGCTCGTTTCGGCGGGCACCGCCGTGGAATTGGCAGCGGTGATCTCCGGGCGACCCGGAATCCTTCGCGAAGAGGCGCATTCATTCCTGCGGAGGGCATTCGTGAGGATCGAGCCCCTCACCAAGGACCAGGCCGCGGCGGCCTTCGAGGCATTCCCCCGGTGGGGAAAGGGACACCATCAGGCATCCTTGAACCTCGGAGATATGTTCGCCTACCTGCTGGCGCGCGAACGGGACCTTCCCCTGCTCTTCAAGGGAAACGACTTCGCCCGCACCGATGTGCGGAACGCTCTGGAACAGGAGTGACACAACGAGGTTCGGGAGGCGGGACTGACGATGGATCGCGGCGACGATCGCCGTCGGCATTGCTCTTGGAGGAACTGCGATGACAAAGGAACAACAGGCGGGGGATGGCACCGTCTCCCGACACATGGTGACCGAAGCCATGCTCACGGCTCACTTCGTGGACGCGGCACTCAAGGCCGGGATGGACCGCGACGCGATCAACGCGGCGCTGAAGCGCATCGCGGATGAAAGCGTCGTCTCGGAGTTCTGGGTGAGCGACGAAAACGGGCAGATCGCGTTCACGAACGTCACGGGCGCCGACTTCGCCTTCCCCACGGATCCGTCGGCGGACTCCCAGGCGGCCCCCTTCGCGGCGCTCCTGACCGGCGACGAGACCGTGGTCGTGCAGGACGCGGCCCCTCGCGTACTCGACGGCGCGGTCTTCAAGTACGTCGGCGTTGCCGGGGTGGACCAGACCCGGATCGTCCAGGTGTTCTCCCGACGGCTGCCGTCGCGGGACGACAACCCGTCCTCCACCTCGTCACAGAGGATGGCCGCTCCGGGCTCGCTCCGGAGCAGCGAGAGCGCCATTCGCAGGCGGTTCCGCTTGTCCGCCGCGCGGTCCATCCGGCCATTCGTGGGCTCCTCCCCCTGGGCGCCCCCGGATTCGGCCTCGCAGAGATCGTAGAGACGCCCGCCGGCGGCGCGGTCCAGGGTCTTCGCCGCTTCCGTCTTGCCGGTTCCTGCCCTCCCGCAAAAGAGCACGCGGACGCTCTCAGGTGACGCGATCGCGGCTTCCAGAAAACGGACCCGTCGTCCCGGGCGTCGAGATGGTCGAAGGCCGCGAGCTCCAGCAGGGGTTCCGGCGCGAGCGGTACGAGGCGCTCGCGCAGTTCGCGCTCGCTGGTGACGGGCGGGCTGTAAACCTTCTCGAACCAGCCGCCCACGTAGTCGTCCGGCTCCGCCCCTCCGCGCCCCCACCGGCTGGGGTCCGAAATCCCGACCTCGGTCAGTTTGCGAAGCGCCCCTTCCACACGGGGTCTCGAAACCCCGAGCGAAACGGCGGTCGCCGCAAGATGATCCGACAGGCTCTCCTTCACCGCATCCCAAAGGCCCATTACGGGTGACCGGTGGTCGTCGTAGAGACGCGCGAGCTCAAGCAGCGAACCGCACGTCTCATCGAGGGCGAACCGCGAACGCGGTGGCCTTCGCCTCCGCCGGCGCCCGGGGCAATTCGCGCAGCGTCCGATCGAGTTGCTCGATCGCCCACCCGAGGTACTCGCGTGCCTTCGCGGCCTCGAACATCCGGGCCGAGCTACCCCCGCTCCGGCGGCGGGAAGGCCGGGGAGCATCCTCCTCGGTGTCGTGGAAACCCGCGGCGCGGAAGCCCCAGGTGAGGAAATCGGCATCCATGTCCCGGAGTTCCTCCTCGCTGTCGCCGATCCACCCGATCAGAACCTGCCGGAGATGCTTGTCGCCGGCGGCAGAATTCAAAGCGTGGCGCAAGTAGCCTCTGGTCACAAAACGGTCGTACTTCTTCAACGTCACTCTTCTCCCATTGGAAGAGGGACGCTAAACGCGGCGTGCGCCATTTCCTGTCATCCAGGGGAAGCGAGGGCGCCGCCTTGCCGGGCGATTCAGATGCCGGCCAAACCGCTGCTGGAGCGGATCCGGAGTTGGCGCGCCAACTCACCGCGTACGACGCTGCCTATGCGGCGCGCGCCGAGGTCTTGGGCCAGCCACCTGTGACCGGAAACCGGCGGCTGGCGGCCGTCCCCGGGATCAGCGCCCCGGTTGAGATCCCCTGATCAGAAGCTCGGGCCGAAGAGGACCGCGTTCATGAAGAGGCGGGTGAGTCCGTCCCAGAAGAGGCGGAAGTTGGGATCGTCGAGAAACAAAACCACTCTTCCGGAACCGACCGGTTCGGTGACGAGATAGGGGGTCCCGGCAAGGCGGGCCAGGGAGTCCGGGAAGGCGAAGCCACTGCCGAGAAGCTCATCCGGATCTTCGGGGAAGCGGGCGGCGGCGGCCACCGCCGGGTCCGGCTCGAAGGCGAGGCTCGACCACACCATCACCGGGAAATCCTCCTCGTAGCCGAAGCTGAGGAAACTCTCCGGATTCGGGACGGCGCGGAGAATGGCGCCGGGGATCGCTTCGGCGGGCTGCTCTTCTTCCTGGGCGGCCGGCGGAGGATCGTCGGGACGGCCGCCGTCGGTCATGAAGGCCGACTTGGCCGCGAATCCGGCCTGGAGCCGCGTGCGCGTCCACGAAACCCCATCTCCCGCAAGCCACGCCGTCGCCCCGCGCATGCCGATCAGCACGCCGCCCTCCCGCGTCCACGCTTCCAGGTGTTCGAGCGTGCGCGCGGCGAGGGGGTCGCTCGCCGGGTCGGGATACCCCCCGTCCGGCAGAACGAGAACCCGGTAATCCCGCAGGTCGGTCGCGGCAAGGCGTTCCCAGGAGAGCGCGGTGAACGGGAGACCGAACCTGCGCTCGAAGAGATACCAGGGACTGCCGTAGGCCGAGGGCCGCACCGGACCGCCCATCACCATCGCCACCCGGCCCCCGGCGACCTGGATGAACTGATCCGATCCGAGATGGGGGCCGGACGTGGTCAAGGGATCGTCCACGCCCAGGATGCGGGCCCCGGTGGCGGCCAGTTCGCCGAGGCCCGAACGAAGCGCCCCGGGGTCCGGCGCCTCGGCGATGAACGCCAGGAGCGCGCCGCGGCCGAAACTCTCTCCCTCGACCCCGAAGCCGGCGGTCGCCACCCGGAACGGGACTCCCGCTTCCCGTAGCCACGTCGCGGCGCGCATTGCGTGATCGTCGCCGGCAACAACGAAGGCATAGCCGGCGCCGGGATTCCGAAACTCGCCCGCGGTGGGGGACGGATCCGCGAGCGCGTCTTCCAGGGACACCGGCTCGGCAGCGTCGAGAGAGGGCAGGTCCCCCGAACCCACCGTCCACGCCGCCAGCCGGTAGGTCAGCGGCGCCGACCAGGCGGTGATGTCGTAAAACGCGTCGGCGCTCGTCCAGATGTCCGCGTGCCCGAACGAGGGATCGCCGCGGCGGTCGCGGTGCTCGTCCACGTAGTCCAGAAACTCCTCGCTGAACCGGGCATCCTGCTCCAGGAGCACCTGGAGCAGCCGGCTTTCGGGCTGGGCCCAGGGGACCACCAGGCTCCCCGCGGGCAGCGTGACGTCCGCGGTCGGACCCGTTCCGGGGAACATGGGATGAGCGCCGCGCACCGTGACCTCGGACGCAGTCCGCCACACCTCGATGCCGCCCCGGAGGAGTACGCCGCGCACCGCATCGAGACGCGCGGGGTCGGACGCACCCGACAACAACCAACCACCGGGACGGGCGTCGAAGTCCAGCGCCTCGCGCCGGTAGGCGAGGTAGTCACGCAGTCGCCGCTCCCGGTTTTCGGCGGTCAGGGCGAGCAGACTGCGGTCGGCGATGAGGTGCTGCTCGATGCCATCCCGCAGCGTGTATTCGCCACCCCCCGGACGGGCCATGCGGAGCCCGCGCCACCCGCCCCCGGTCGTCTCGAGAGTGAAGCCAATGGAGCCGGTGAAGTTGGGCAGGGTGTCCCAATAGCCCGGATCGAATTGCCCGAACTCCCACGGCGAATAGGGGAAGCCCTCCGCCGCGAAGTCGCCTGCCATCGCCCGGCCGTACTCGACGAGCCAATCTCGTTGATTGCCGGTGAGCACGGTGTGGAGCGGTTCCGCCATCCAGGGTCCGATAAAGGAATCCGTCTCCCCGTGGTGGTCCACGAAGACCATCGGACGGGTTGCCAGATACAGCCGGACGAGGGCGCGGTTTTCGGGCTGGGTGCTCCAGACCGAGTCCCGGTTCAGGTTGATCTGGTAGTGGTTGTTGTTGGTCGAGAGCCCCCACGGAGCGCGGTGCTCGACGGCGTTGGGGTCGGGGTCGCCGTCCGGCCAGCGCGCCATCGCCTTGAACCAGGCCGCAAAGCGTTCGTGACTGTCGGGGTTGGAAGCCGGGACGATGTAGACCACGAGGTCGTCGAGGAGTTCGTCGTGGCGTCCGGAGAGGAGCTCCCAAGCCATCCAGAGCGCCGCTTCGAAGGCGGCGGACTCGTTGCCGTCGTTCCCGTAGTTCAGGAACGCCCCCGCCGGGGTGCCGGCGATGATCGGCGCGGCCTCCTCATCGGTGAGTCCGCGCGGATCGGCGAGCCGCCGGGTGTCCCGCTGGATGTCCTCCAGACGGGCCAGGTTGGCCGGTGAACTGATCGTCAGCAGGATCAGTTCCCGATGCTCGAAGGTCGCGCCGAAGGTGGAGATGCGGAGACGCGGGGATTCTTCGATCGCGTCGAGGTACCGATAGAGGCCGCCATAGTCGGTGACCGATCCGCCCATCGGGTAGCCGAGAACATCTTCGGGAGAGGGAACCTGGGCAACCCCGGGCGAAGCCGCGGCGAGGAGCCCGATCAGGCCGGAAGCCAGGAGGGAGAGACCAGCGCGCACTTGGTCTCCAAGTCTACGGGGAGCACCCGGCGCGTCCCGCAGTGGGCGCGGAACCCCCCACTGCCCCTGGGTCGCCGCGAGCCGAAAACCGCATATAGTCGCCCGTCCGCCCCGCGCCAGGTTCGAAGCGCGGAACCACATGAGGAGTGAGCCCATGTCAGAAAGAGTTTGGCTGAACCGCAGGATGTTCCTGAAGGGTGCGGGCGCGACCGCGCTTGCCGGCGCGGCGACATCGGGAGCATCGCTGCTCAATCCCATGGCGTCGATGGCGGCGCCGGCGCAGGATGGATCCGGCGGATTCGACTTCGACACGCCGTACGACCGCATCGGGACCGATTGCGCCAAGTGGGACAGCATCATCGAGCGGCACGGCGCGGAGAACATCCAGGTGGCGATGGGAGTCGCCGACATGGACTTCAAGTGCGCCCCGGCGATTACCGAAGCCCTGGCGGAACGCGTCAACCACGAGAACTGGGGCTACCTCAAGATGCCGGAGGACTTCTTCCCGGCGATCGTTGACTGGAACAAGAACCGCCACGGGCTGGAGATCAATCCCGACCTGATGGCGCTTTCGGACGGGGTCCACCCGGCGCTGATCGCGGCGCTCAAGGCGTTGGCGCGGCCCGGCAGCCGAGTGCTGCTCACGACCTCCACCTACAGCGGCTTCTACACCGATCTGCGGGAATCCCACACGCTCGCCGAAGAGAGTCCGCTCATTATCGACAACGGGGTCCACCGGCTGGACTTCGACGACCTCGAGTCGCGGATCTCCCAGGAGACCGACGCGCTGATCCTCTGCAACCCGCAGAATCCGACCGGAAACTGCTGGTCGCCGGAAGACCTGATGCGGCTTGGCCAACTGTGTCTCGAGCGCCGCGTGGTCGTGCTGGCGGACGAGATCCACTGCGATTTCGTCACCAACGGGCAGAAGTACACCCCGTTCGCCAGCCTGCCCGACAAGGACGTCGTAAACAACAGCGTCACTTTCCAATCCGGAAGCAAGACGTTCAGCCTGGCGGCGATGAAGGTCGCCTG
>LXNJ01001110.1_pt1 | contig 16563 bp, 8 predicted proteins | sample 809081 | NCBI WGS metagenome assembly LXNJ01 (sample SAMN04870510, study PRJNA318959) | sponge metagenome | biome: sponge; feature: marine sponge reef; material: water | host: Petrosia ficiformis | place: Greece: Milos, Mediterranean Sea | collected 2013-05-29 | depth 5-7 m
GCCACAGCCTCGCGATGAACCTCGTCCGGGCCATCGGCAAGGCGCAACGTCCGTTGACTCGCCCATGCGCTGGCTAGGAAAGTGTCTTGGCATACGCCCAGTGCGCCGTGCGCCTGTATGGCGCGGTCCAGTACGCGTAGCGCGACGTTCGGTGCGATCACCTTGATCTGTGCGATCTCCTGGCGGGCGACCTTGTTGCCGACCGTGTCCATCATGTACGCGGCCTTGAACACGAGCAGCCGCAGTTGTTCGATCTCCATCCGCGAATCGGCGATGTCCTTGCGCAGCGCTCCGTGCTCGGCCAGCGTCTTGCCAAAGGCAACCCTCTGCTTGGCCCGCCGGCACAGCGCTTCCAGCGCTCGCTCGGCAATGCCGATCGAGCGCATGCAGTGGTGGATGCGGCCCGGCCCCAGCCGCCCCTGCGCGATCTCAAAGCCCCGGCCTTCTCCGAGGAGCATGTTCGATGCCGGCACGCGCACGTTGTCGAAGTGGATCTCGGCGTGCCCGTGTGGCGCATGGTCGTAGCCGTACACGTGCAGGACGCGCTCGATCTTCACTCCGGGCGTGTCCAAGGGCACTAGGATCATGGCCTGCTGTTTGTGCTTGGGGGCGCTGGGATCGGTCTTGCCCATGAAGACCGAGAGCTTGCAACGCCTTTCGCCCGCGCCGGAAGACCACCACTTACGACCGTTGACGACATATTCGTTGCCATCGCGTCGGATCGTGGAGCGGATGTTGGTGGCGTCGCTCGAGGCCACGTCTGGCTCTGTCATGGAGAAGCATGAGCGGATCTCGCCGGCCAGCAGCGGCTTCAGCCAGCGCTCTTTCTGCTCATCCGTGCCGTAGCGCACCAAGACCTCCATGTTGCCGGTGTCCGGCGCCGAGCAGTTGAAGACCTCCGATGCCATCGGAGAACGGCCCATGATCTCGCACAGCGGCGCGTACTCTAGATTGGTCAGGCCGGCGCCGTACTCGCTGCCGGGCAAGAACAGATTCCATAGCCCTTCGGCGCGTGCTTTGGGTTTGAGTTCCTCGAGGATCGGCGGCGGCGCCCAGCGATCGCCTTCCGCGATTTGTTGGCGGAAGAGCGCCTCGTTGGGGTAGATGTGCTCGTCCATGAAGGCGAGCAGGCGCTGGCGTAGATCTTGGACTTTGGGGCTGAAATCGAAATTCATGAGGCTAGCCGTGCGGCGATTGCCATTGTACCCACCGCGCCGTAGTCGCCCCGACGGGCATCAGCCGAACTTACGCTTCTCTGCGGCCCGCACCTCTTGCTCGTTCATGCCGATGTGGTGGGCGATCTCGTGCCAGAGTGTCTCGTAAATTGCCTGCCGGATGTCGCTGCCGGCGGAGCGCTCCAGCGGCCCTTGGAACAGAGTGATCCGGTCGGGCAGTGCCATTTGATAGAACCAGCCGCGCCGCTTGATCGGCACGCCTTCGTACAGGCCGAGCAGGGTGTCGCCGCGCGGCACCTTCGCTTTGGCGAGCTGTTCCTGGCTGGGCTCGTCTTCCACGGCGATCACTAGGTTGGAGAACTCCCTTCGGATCGACTCGGGAATACTCTCCCAAGCATCGTCCACCCATTCTTCGAAGCGTGTCTTGGAATACCGCATGGCGCCGATGCTAGCTCTAGGCCGGACCTGATCTACTCGGCCTCGGCCCAAGCCCGAAACAAGCTCTCGACCGCGTCGCTGCCGTCCAAGCCCTGGTGGATGACGATGCGATAGCGGAAGCGGAGCTTCTCGCCGTGCGCGATCGTGATACTGCCGTCGCGGCTGGCGTCTGCGTGAAAGTCGTGTTCGCCGAATACGTTGGCGGCGAATAGCCCGTAGCCGCGAACGTGCCAGTAGGTCGGATGTTTGGGATTGGCCGGGTGGTCGAAGATGGCGATCCCCTTGGGCTTTCCCGCGATACTGCCGGCATAGTCCACCCACGGCGAACGCTTGCCCCACGTATTGGCCTCGGTCTTAGCGCCGTGTGCGTTTGTGATCGTGCCGGTACGGGCGATCCCCTTCGCCCGGAAGTGCTGCTCTTCGAGTTCGGTCGCGATCCGCACCGCGAACGTGCCCTCCTTGGTATCCCCAAATTTCACCACGTCGCTCTCCGCGGTGAGCACGATGTCGAAGTCCACGACGTTGTTTCCGTCAACCCGACGGAAGGCCATCGTTCGTCGTTCGGATACGAGAGTCTGCCCGTTGAGGTCGTTCCAATCGAAGGTGGCAGAGATGCTGCCGCTGTCGGCGCCGGACTTAACCGAGTCGATCGACCTGTGGGCGATGACGCCCTTCTTCATGCCTCTGTGGCGCTGCTCGGGCTCGTTGGCCCAGAAATCGATAGCGTTCACGTTTCCGTGGCTGAACCACGCGCCGCGGTGATGGCGATGATCGGTCTGCTCGCCCGCGACCTCCTCCATCGGGTAGCCGCGCGTCACGATTGTTCCGTCTGCGGATCGGAGCGGGTGGAGGTACGGCTTGGTCGCCTCGGGTCCGAAGTAAAACGACGTGAAGGGCTCTCCGTCGATCGCCACCTTGATACGGTTGCCGTCTTCGGTCAGGGAGAACGTCTGTGCGAGCAGGGTCGGCAAGCACAGCAGTGGTGCGAGCAGCAGCGCACGTTTCATGACTCCATTGTGGAACACCGCGTGTGTCTCCGGGGCTTGAACCCGCAGGGGAGGGTCCTTCACCAGGCCCGCACCAGATGGTCGATCCTCGCGGTTTCGTGACTTGGCTTCATGGCGACCACGGTGTCAGTCCGCGATTGCCTGATAGACCAGCGCTCGGAGCTTCGCGTGTTCGTCCAGATCCGTGGCCGGGATCAACTGTGTCAAATAAACCACGACAAGCCCTTCTCGCGGGTCGACCCAATAGGTCGAGTGGTAGGCCCCGCCCCATCCAAACTCGCCCATGGTGCCCGGCGCACCCCGCGCGCCCACATCTGTGACTACCGAGAATCCTAGCCCGAAGCCTTGGCCAGGTCTGAAGTCGATCCCGTTTAGGTGGTCGACGGTCATGAGCTCTACGCTCTTGCGGCTCAGCACGCGTCGGCCGTCCAACGTGCCGCCGTTCAGCATCATTTGCAGGAATCGCGCATAGTCGTTCGCTGTGGATACTAGGCCGGCCCCCCCGGAAAAACTCACGCGCGGGCCTGTGACATAGTGCCCCTGTCCTATGCCAAGTCCCGGCTCCGGTGCCCGCTCAAGGCCCGTCTCGGTCGCCGAGTAGACAGTTGCCAGTCGGCCCGCCTTGCTCGGCGGGAGGTAGAAGTGCGTATCTTCCATGCCCAGCGGGTCAAGGATCGCCTTGCGCAGAAAAGCGTCGAGAGATTGGCCGCTGACGCGCTCGACCACTGCGCCTAATATGTCAGTGTTGTAGCCGTACACGAAACGCTCGCCGGGATGCGCGGAGAACGGCAACGAGGCCATCCGAGCGACCGTGTCCCTCACGGCTTCCTCCCGGTGGGCGAAATACCATCCTTGGATGTCGGCCTTGGCCCAGCGATCCTCGGCTATACCGTTGCCATAGTCGATGCCCGCAGTATGCGTGAGCAAATCGCGCAGTGTGATCGGGCGGCGGCTCGGTTTGACCTTGTAGCCACCCTTGTCCTGCTCGATGGCCACGGTCGTTGCCTCGAATTCTGGGAGATACTTGGAGAGGTCGTCGCTGATCAACAGCTTGCCCTGCTCTTGCAGGACCATCACCGCCGCGCTGACCAGCGCTTTGGTTTGAGATGCGATGCGGAAGATGGCGTCCTTCTGCATCGCCTCGCGCGACTCCATGTCGCGCATTCCGAAGGCTTCGTGGTAAACCACTCGGCCATGTCGGGCAACGAGGGCCACCCCTCCAGCCAACTGCCCGTTATCAACGTACCGCTGCAGGGTGGCAGTGAGGCGTTCGAGACGCTCGGAGGAGACCGCTACGGTCTCGGGGACTGTCGGCGCGAGGACCTGCGCGAGGGTCGCTTGGATTCCGCCTAGGGCCGCGACCCAGCAAAGCGTGAGTACAGCGCGGCCCAGCCTGAGATTGAGCATGCCTCATGATATCCGAGGCGCCGGCCAGGCTCTTTGCCGGGGGACGCGACTTCAGGCAATTCACTGGTGACCTGTGCAGGCAAGTCAGACCGTGAGACTCGCGGTCTTCAGCGGACTCTCGCATCCGGGAGTTTCCGGTTTCCATTCCAGCAAAGCTGCACGCCGACGGAATCTTGGACGAGATCCGACCCGCCAGCGGTCTTGGCGTCCGCTGCTCTGATGGCAATCTTGGAGTAACGGCGGGTGCTATGTCGCCACTGCACCGCACGGCGGTCGGCGGGGGACTCTGCACCTTCGCCGCCCGACGAGTCCAACCGACGCGGGGCCAGCTTTCAAGGTGTGTCCAACGTAGAGCGCTATCGCACGCAAGGGAGTGAATCCATCATCCCTCGCGCAGCAACGCCAACAACTCGTCAGCGGACATCTTCCCGGTCATGTCCGCCCCCTCGAGAAGGTTCTCAGCGAGGTCGCGCTTAGCACCGTGCAGGTCTACGATCTTCTCCTCGATGGTGTCGCGCACTACTAGCCGATAGATCGTCACGGGCCGCGTCTGTCCGATGCGGTGCGCCCGGTCCGACGCTTGGTCCTCGACCGCCGGATTCCACCAAGGATCCAAGTGAATCACGTAATCGGCAGCGGTCAAGTTCAGTCCCTGCCCCCCGGCCCGGAGGCTGATCAGGAACAGATCCCCCTGACCGGCTTGGAACGCATCCACCTCTTGTTTGCGGGTCTTGGAAGGGGTGCTTCCGTCAAGGTATCGGTACTCGATGCCTTTCTGGTCAAGGTGCTTCCGTACGATGCGCAGGTGGTCGACAAACTGGCTGAACACCAAGGCCTTGTGGCCGTTGGCGAGCAGATCTTCGACAGTGTAGGCAAAGGCCTCCAGCTTCGATCCAGGAATGCTCGTCTCCGGCATGACCAATTGTGGATGGCAGCATGCCCGCCGTAGCTTCATGATTTGCGCCAATATCTTGACGTGGCTCTTCGCCGCCTCCTCCGGAGACTCGTCTTGGAGAGCCTCCACGGCCCGCAACCGCACTGCCTCGTACAGCGCCCGCTCCTCTTCCTTCATCGCCACCTTGATGGTGATCTCAGTCCTCGCCGGCAACTCCTCCAAGACCGCGGACTTCGTGCGTCGCAAGATGAACGGCTGGATCAGCCGCTTCAGCCGCTGTCGCGCCTCCGCATCTGAGTGCTGGTGGATAGGCGTGCCGAACTTCTGGCTGAAGGAATCGGTGGAGCCCAACAGCCCGGGATTGATGAATTGGAACAGATTCCACAACTCGCCCAAGTGATTCTCCACGGGCGTTCCGGTGGTGATCATCCTGAAGCGGCCGTTCAGTCTCATCGCGGCGCGCGAGCGCATCGTTAAGCGGTTCTTGATCGCTTGTGCCTCGTCCAGCACGACCGTCTCCCACCTCACCTCGGCAAGCAGGTCGACCTCCTGGTGCAGCAGGCCGTAGCTGGAGATGATGAGGTCGAACGGCCGGGCCGCTTGCAGCGTCTTTGCACGATCGCCAGGGCCCAGCATGATCGGCCGCAACGTGGGCGCGAATCGACGCGCCTCATCGATCCAATTGGGGCAAACCGAAGTCGGGGCTACGACCAGCGTCGGGCCCTGGGGAGCACGAGCGACAGCCACAGTCAGCGCCTGCAGCGTCTTGCCAAGTCCCATGTCGTCAGCCAAGCAGGCGCCCGCGCCCCAAGTAGCCAGCCGGGCTGCCCAGCGGTACCCCTCCGCCTGGTACTCGCGGAGGTCTGCTTGGATCGTCGAGGGAAGCTTCGGGTCCAGCGCCAGTGCCTCTTGAAACTGCCGCAGGCGGTTGGACCAAGCCGCGTCGGCGTCCACGGCCCCGGCGTCACCCACCGGCCCTTCCAGAACGTGGGCGCGGGTGGAATGAAAGCGCATGCCCTTTCCGCGGCGGTCCACGTAAGCCGCGAGTTCCTCGACATGGCGGCGAAAGCGGTCGCTTAGAGCGATGAAGTCCTTTTCCCCCAGCCGCACGAAGCGGCCTGAGGCGTTCTCCATGTGATCGAGCAACTCGCGCAGGCTCAGCACCAGTCCGGACTCGAGTTCCAGCTTGCCGTCTATGGTGAACCAATCGCGGCTCTGTCGGATCTTGAGAGAGAAGCGATCAGAAGTGGCCCGATGCAGAACTCGCAGCGTCTCGCCCTTCGGCCAGGCCACCTTCGCAGCATCGCCGAGCCCTTTTAGCTCGTCCACCAGTTCCAAGCACTCGAGCGGATCAGGCAGGGTCCACCCCGAGCGGTCCCATGTGGCCTTTTGCAGCGTCTTGCATGACGCCACCGCCGCTTCATAGCGGCTAGTCTCCTCGGCTAGGTCACGACTGGCCCGCGAGCGCTTGCCCGCGACTGTCGCATACACCACGCTGCCCCCCTCGCCGGGAGTGAAAGCTGGCCCATCGTCAGAGCACGGGCGCACGTACGCCTCCACGCGCAGGCCGCTGTCCAACGGAGTGAGGTGGAATTCGGGCGTTGGATCGGATGCGACTGTTTCGGCGTCGCCGGCAGCGCCCTCGATATCAGAGTGGACCGTTACCAGATCGCTGACCGACAGAATTGCCTTGGCAACCCGATCCTTGGAACGCTCGGGAACGACCAATCCCCCGGCCCCCAGCACGGCGTGGATCTCCCTGTGCCTGTCTTCGAATGAAATGACGCTCAGGCGGTTGCCACCCTCGTCGGTCACCAGCACGCTGCCAACGTCGGGCGGTGCCGGCACGATCTCGACACGAACCTTGCTGCCCGCGCCCGCGACCCTCAGTTGCGGCTCATGGCGCACGATCTCCAACGCTGTCTTCGGGGCGTCGGCACGGAATACCAAGGGGTGCCCAGCCAATGCCTGCAGTGCCTTCGTGTCGTCGATGAAGTGCCCTGCTCTCTCGCCGAATACGCCGTACTGGTCCAAAGAGATCGCCTTGCAGACCTGATTGTCGTGCTCGCTGAGGTAGTCAACTCCATTGCGCTCGAACAGGCGCTTGAGTGCGACTGACCGCCCGGCCGACCAGCGTCCTGTCTTCCCAAGCCTTTGCTCGAATGGCAGGACCTTGGGATGCTGAGGCACCGACAGATCGACGCGCCAGGTGAGGCGCGACTCCCCCGCAGGTGCCCTGCGACCAATCGCCATCCGCTCAGTCATGCGCTCCAAGGCGACCAAGCTCCGCTCCCACGGCTCCTGCTCCACAAGGCCATCCAAGACGGAAACGGTGCCGATCTGCCGGTGGGCCTCGCAGGCGGACGCGACCTGGCTCGCCTCGCCACTCAATCGAGCCAGCAGCGATGAGGCCTCCGCAGCGACCCACGCGTAGCCATGCTCACTGGCCCGCTTGCGCAAATCCGAGATCTGGCGGCGAAACTGGCGAGCGGCCCGGATATCGCCCCAACACAGAGCGGCGTACGCATAAATCTGCTGCACGGGCAGCAATAGCGGCAATCCGTCACGTATGTCGGTCGATTCAAGCGGGCGCCAGGGCTTGCCGTCCACGAAATCAACCACCCTGAGCTGGAGGTCTTTCAGGTGAGGAGACTCCCATTCAGACACCTTCGATGCTTGGAGATATTTCTGGGCGCGGCCGCTCCCGCCGCCCTCCCCGGCCGCCAGCAGGGCGTGTATGTAGAAAGCCGCAAGATCCGTCGGCAAGTCGACGTGCCTCCGCCGGATAGCCTTCTTGAGCGCCTTGATCGATCGTTCATATTCCTCGACCGCGCCACTGTAGTACCCGCGCACACAGCGCTCCCAGCCACGATACATGCTGCCAACCAAGTCGGGCTCGCGAAATCTCAGCGACTCTAGGCGGTCCAGTCGACCGCACAGCAGCTCGTGCACGAAGAGCAGGGCCGTTTCGGTGTCATCGTGTCCTTCATCTCCCGCCACCCCTCTCAGCATCTCCACATGCGTCTCTGCGGGAGCGAGCTGGCCATGCGCGCCGGCGATGATCGGGACCAAGACAGTCCGACGGATCGTTGGATGCCTCGCAGCAAACCAGTCAGCGTCGCGCGGGTCATCGCAGATCTCGATCAGCGCGCCGATGGCCGCCGCTATGTGGTCCCCGTAAGTCCGGCCTTTATCGAGAATCTGCATGAACTTGCCGGGCTCGTTCAAGAAGATCGTCGCCCGCAGGTCCGCAATCAACTCGAATGTATTCCAATAGCCAAATTGATTCCGAACGGAATAGTTGCCAGATCCACCCTGCTCGAAGCGTGCCACAGCCTCGGCAGCCTCCTGCAGGCGGCCGCACCGCTCAGCCTCGCGCGTCACCCAGTCAACGATGCGCGCATCGCAAGCAATCTCGTAATTACGGCGCACTAGCAAGCTTCTGCGCCGGAGGCCGTCGACCAAGCGAGCTCGCTGGGTTTCTGCTGACGGAGATTTGGCGTTCCCTCCGATCTTGGCTGATTCCAGATAGTTGATCGCTGTCGTCTGGTGGACCGGCCGGTAAACGACCGAGAGCAGCTCCAATGCTCGTTTGGACTCGCTGTCGAGTGATTTGTACTTCTCCCACAGGCGAGCCTGTGCTTGGTGCTGCTTTGGATCAATCAATTCTTCTCCTCCCGGCGCGATCCGACTGACTCAAGGTGTCCCCGTTCACCCCATGCTACTCAAACAACGGGGAGTGGTCTCGGCGGGCTCTCGGCGCAGCATCTCACATTAAGAAGAATCACGTTCCAGTCGGCAGCGAAGCGGCTCGATTCCGCAACCGGGCGGTCATCCTGGACAGCCATCCGCCGCTGTAACGAGGTTCGGAAAATATCGTGCTGGATTCGTGCGAAACTCGGACCTCCAGCCACGCTGATCTCCCGCAGTGTCCAGTTCGGTGTGACGCTGTCGGAGAACGGTCGGATAGTGACCCCGGCGCAACCGAGCAGGGTGCTCGACGTGAATGGGTGTCGGGCAGCCCAGTTGGTCAAGGTCGTCGGCACCCAAGTCACAATCACGACTCGGCAGCTGTGAGTGCGACAAGTACAAGAGGAGATCGCTCGAATCGCTCCTGCAGGATGGGCGTTGGTGTCCGAAGAGCTAATCGGGGAACGCCGCGCTGAAGCACGGAATTAGCCGGGGCGGGGCTGTATCTATCGGCTGTCCTCGCAACAATGTTCCAAGATCCGGGTGTTCCGAGCGCATGCAGGGCCATTTCGCTCGCACGATTATCTTGGCGCTGAACCGATCCCGGGTTGCCGCCACGCTCGTCGGCCGCGGACTATTGATCAGCCACTCTGCGGCTCGGCTATCGACGTCGAACTTGACCTCTGCACCTTGCGACGGACCCAACGCGAGAAAGCACAAGCGGTTACGGACTGACGCCGGAGGCATGCGATGGTTAGCTCTGACAAGCAGGCATGCTGTTGTGACGAAGGACTGGGTTTGGGCGGAGGTCGCGTCCACTGGCGGAGCGGAGGTGCGTTTGCTTGTGCCAACTCTGTATCTGCATACAGTCGCGGTTCTGCTTCTAAACGTGACGTGCTCGACTTCCGGGCGATCAATATCGACCAATGGAAATGCCCAATATATAGTCCAAGGCATGTTCTGATGACTGCACTGCTCCTGTCGCAAGCCAAGACCCACCTCGCCAAGCTGTTAGCCGAGGTGGATGAACTCGGCTAACAGGTGGTCATTACACGATCCGGACGTCCAGTAGCAGTGCTGCTTTCCTTGGCCGAGTACGAAGGGCTGCTCGAAACGTTGGAGATTCTAGGTGACCGGAACTTTGCAAAGCTCGAACTCGGCTTGAAGGAGGCGGCTTCGGGAGAGTTGCTGAGCCACGAGGACGTGTGGGATGGCTTGGGCCCTAGTCTATACCGGTAGTGCCGCGCGGGCGATCAGGAAGATTGATCCGGCTGTTCGACGGCGTCTCGAGGCCGCTCTTCAGAAGCTCCGCGAGGAGCCTGACCGTGGCAAGCCGCTCCAACTCTCGCTCTGAGGTCTGCGGTGCTGGCGAACGGGAGACTATCGAATCGTCTATCGCGTAGCCGAAACCCGCATTGAGGTGCTCATGGTGGCGATTGGCCACAGGCGGGATGTTCACAGTAAGCTGCACGCTGCGCTATAGATCGTTCGCGCAGGATAAGGAGACAGCGCGGCATTGCCGGACAACCGCATCACCGCCCTGACTTCCACGACCTCTGCCGCCGTCTTGGTTCCGCCCTTTCAAGAGCCACAGACATCGTGGCTCGGTCGCAGGGGCCGCGCGACAAGCATCTGGGCTGGGCCGCCAGCACATGCGGGGCACGGATTCGGAAATTCGTGTCGAATGATCGGTTTCTTCCGCAGCCGGGGGACCGGCCGGTGCGGTAGGACACTTCCGACGATTGGGCCATACCCCGCCTCCTGCCCGAGCTGCGAAGGCTCAGGCAGCCGGCTCGCGACCCGCTAATTCCAATCCGCCTGAAGCAGGGCGGGGCAGTCTCTGCGACTGCCCCGCCGGGTCGTCTGATCCGCCGGTCTAGAAGCCGTAGCGCAGGCCTAGCTGGAGAATGCGGCCCGAGGCGCCGACAGTCAGGCCCGTGATGTTGCCGAACGCACGGTTCTGGGCGTTGCCCTGCGGAAGTCCGAAATTCGCGCGGTTGGGCAGGTTGATGACCTCCCCGCGGAATTGGAGGCTATGCCCTTCCCAAGGCATGGTGAACGTCTTGATCAACGACAGGTCGGTGCGCAGCGCTCCCGGCCCGATGAATGCATTCCGTCCGACGTTGCCGAACGTGAACCGGGCGGGTCGCCGGAAGGCCGACGTGTTGAAGAACTTTTCGCCCCGCACGTTGTCGCGCCAGGCGCCGTTCTGCTGGTATGCCCCCGTGGCCTCCGCGCGGACGCGTGCAGCTGTCGGGTAGACTTGGCTGGCATTGCCCCAGTACAGGGAGAACGGCGGTCCCGTGCGGGCTTCGATGATAGTTCCGATGGACCAGCCACCCACGATCTGGTTCAGCACAGAGTTGCTGAGGGCTATGGGGCGACCTTGGCCGATTGGAATATCGTACACAAGGCTGCCAATGATCCGATGCGCGATGTGGCTGCCGCCTAGCGACCAAGCCTGGCGGCGATCATACTGGTTCGCGAACGGGACATTGCCCGCCTCGCCGCCCAGCTCGTTGCGTCCCTCAACATTGTCCATCGCCTTTGACCAGGTGTAGTTGGTCTGGAACTGAATCCCGTTCGAGTAGCGCTTCTCGAGCTTGAAGTTCACGCCGTGATACTCCGAATCGCCGAACGTCGGCGAGATCATTACAACGTTCGAGAACTGCGGGAACGGCCGCAGCACTTGGGGTGCGACTCCTTGGCTGTCGACGAGGTCGATCTGCGACGGGTGGATTTGGTTCTGCGTAGCCGAGCCCGGGATGGTCAGCTTGTGGCCGACCGTCGAGAGATAGCCGACTTCGAACAGCATGTCCCCGGGCAATAGGCGCTGGATGTTGAGGTTGTAGGTGATCAGGTATGGATTTGGGCGATTCTCGGGCTGGAAGAACTGCGGCGAGAATCTGGGGCGGTCTCCAATCGCCACGGCTCCGAAGCCCGGAACTAGGTCCGACTCGGTAGGCTCGATGATCGAGGGGAGCCCATCGCGCAGCAGGAACGCGGCGTCCGTCGGTCGCAGCGTTCCGAATGATCCTTGGATCGAGAACCCTGCGTTTGTCACGATCGGGGTGGCTTGGTCGTACTGGCCGGTATAGACGATCGACGCTCCGGCTCGAATGACCCAGTCGTCCGATGCGCGGTAGGAGAGCCCCACCCGCGGTCCGATGTTGTTGTACACGAAATTGTGCGCATACTTGCTGCCGCCCCGAGCGTCGCGCCCTGACCAGGTGATCACTCCCGGGCAGTCGCACGCGGGATTGTTGCCCGCCACGTCGAACGAATTCTGGCGGTTGTCGATCGCCTCGAAGCGCGGCGTGTCGAAGTCCCAGCGCAGGCCCAGATTCAATGACAGCTTGGGGGATACCTTCCAGTCGTCTTGCAGGTACATCCCCATGGCATTTGCTCTGCTCCGAATCAGGAAGGTCTCCGTGCGGCTCCCGCCCGCGACCCATCCGTAGAGGAGTGCGGCGACGGAGTCGGCCGTCGCGTTCTGGTTGAAGTTCATCGAGCCGCCCGCCGAGGACAGGAAGACGTCGTCGTTGATGGACCAACGGAACTCGCCTCCCCACTTCAGCGTGTGCTTGCCGCTCACGTAGGTCCAGTTGGAAACGATGTGGTTGTCGCGAATCGGGAACTGCCGGCGCTCCTGGCCGCCGCCGCGCCCGATGCGCTGGATTCCACCGGCGAGGCCGAATCCCGGGAAGAATTCCGGATTGTTGCCGGTGAAGCCGATCTCTTGTGACAGGCCGAGGCCCTTCGCAGCGATGGTAGGGTGCCATTTCCGCTTGTTCCACGTGAAGCGGTTCTCGGTGACCAACTTGTTCGTGAGATTCGAGATCGTCGTCACGGACCAGTTGAAGTAGTGGTACTGGATGATTCGTTGATTGTTGTGGACCGGTTGCGGCCAGAATTCCTTGAAATCCTCTCTATTGCCGATGGTATGAACGTATCGACCGTACAAGCGGTGTCGCTCGTTCACGGTGTGGTCAACACGCAGCGAAAGCGTGTTGTTGTCATTCACGTTACGGGCGTTGTTCTGGAAGTTCCGGCTCCTCGACGGCCGTCCCGCCACGTTCGGCGTCGGCCAGAACCTCGCGACGGCAGCTCCGACCGGATCCAAGTCTGCTGCGGGGATCATATTGTTTGGAACTGGTTCCATGGTCACTGGATTGAGGATTGTCGTGCCCAAGCCGGAGAAGTCGCCCCGCGTCTCGGCCGGGTTGGGGATGTTCTCGATGCGGGGAGCTGCCGTCCGGATGTTCGTGTATTCCTGGCTGGCGAAGAAGAAGCTCCGGTCCTTGGCGATCGGACCGCCCAAGGCCCAGCCGTACTGGTTTCGGCGGAGGAGCTGCTTGTTTGAGCCCGAGAAGAAGTGTCGCGAGTCCATCGCGTCGTTGCGAACGAACTCGTAGAAAGCTCCGTGTAGGCTGTTGGTCCCGGACTTGGTCGTCATCTGGATGAAGCCGCCTCCCGAGCGCCCCATCTCGGCCTTGTAGTTCGAGACCTCGACATTCATCTCTTCCAGCGCCTCGATCGGCGGGTCGTAATTCAGCGAGGCCACGCCTAGCAGGATGTTCTGCGTCGAGCCGCCGTCCAAGGTCCACATGGCGTTGTTGCTTCGGCCGCCGGCGATTTGGAACTGCGAGCCGTTGCCGCGCTGGACGACAAAGCCGCTGAGGCGGACCAGTTGGGCCGCTCGCCGCCCGAGCAACGGCATGTTCGCGATAGACCGGTTCTGGATCACGCCGCCAACCGAGGAGTTCTCGGTCTTCAGCAGTGGCACGTCGGCTTCCACCGTGACCGATTCCGTGACTTCGCCGAGTTCCATGACCGCGTCAGCCCTGGCCGCCGAAGCGGTGTCGAGGCGGATCCCCTCTCGCGTGTACTGCTTAAAGCCGGCCGTGGTGACGATCAGCTCAAACGTGCCGGGTTTGATGAACGGGATCGTGTAGCTGCCGGCCTCGTTGGTAGCCGTCGTGTACGATTCGCCGGTTTCCATGTTCATGATCACGATCTCGGCGCCGGGAATCACGGCACCGGTTCCGTCGCTGACCGTCCCGGTCAGCGTGGCATTGGTCTGTGCCATGCCGAGGGCTGCGCATATCAGCGCGAGCGCCCCAACCATGACGATTGTGCTTCGATGCATTCTCGAACCTCCTTAGAACCCCATCCGACCCGAGCGGGCCCGGCGACGCCCTCGCAGCGAGCGCTGCCTCGATTGTAAGGGTACCACCGAACTGCGGTTTCCGGAGCAAGAAAGTTCACTCCAAGTGGCGCGTAACAAGTTCATTGGCTGCGCTGCGATCCGCAAAGGGCCAGGATGCTGTGTCAACCCGCCCGGCTGATGGGCAGATTTCACATATGGGTTGACACGGCTGCAAATTTAGGCTAGCCTAAAATAGAGTTTCGAATGGCAAGAATTCAAATCTTGCTGGCGCTAATTTTTCTTTTGGCGCACTCGGCGAACGTTGCGCAGGCGGCCGCGACGCTAGACGGGACGGTGGTCGATCCCTCCGGTGCGGCGGCAGCTGGAGCCAGCGTGTCACTCTGCCACCCAGTGTCCGGCTTCGTACGGGAAGCCACCACCGACGATCAGGGTGCGTTTCGCTTCACGAACATCCCCTTCCAAGGATATGAGTTGCGGGTAGTCCGGTCCGGCTTCCGGTCGGCGAGCCGACATGTGGAACTGCGCTCCAAGCTGCCGTTCAGCGTGGACATCCATTTGGAGCTGCTGGCCCAATTGGAATCGGTTTCCGTTGACGCCGCCGAAAGAATCACGCTTCTGGACCCCGAGGCCAGCGGCACGCGGACCCAGCTCAGCCGTCTGATCATCGAAAAGCTGCCAGTCGGCAGCGCCACTAGGGGCTTGGAATCGGTATTGCTCAGTTTTCCCGGGTTTGCCGCGAACGCCAACGGCTCGATCCATCCGCGAGGTGCCCACAATCAGATGACCTATGTCATCGATGGCATGCCCATCAGCGACCAGTTCTCCGGGCAGTTTGCCACGTCGATCGACCCCAACTTGGTCGAAACGCTGGAACTGTTCACTGGCAACATCCCGCCGGAGTACGGCGCGAAGGTCTCGGGCGTTGCGCGCGTGACGACACGCTCCGGTTTCGATGCTGGCGGCCGCACGTTCGGGCAGTTCGACATGGGGGGCGGGGGATTCGACACGTTGTCGCAGGCCGCACAAGTCGGAGGGACGAGCGGAACGCTCGGCTGGTTCGGTTCGATGTCGAGCGTCAAGACCAATCGCTTTCTCGACTCTCCCTCGCTCGACAACCTCCATAACGGCGGCAATGCCCAGCGCGGATCGCTGCGCTTGGACTGGCACCGTCCCCAGGGCGACCTGTTCCGCGTCACCGCCATGGGCGGACGTTCTTCGTTCCAATTGGCCAACCTGCGCAGCCAGCATGCCAACGGCCAACAGCAGAGGCGGCTTCTGGACGACCAGTCCGTCTCGCTCGGTTACGTGCGGGTGCTGGCACCGCTGGCGACGTTCGACTCGACCACGTCCTTCCGCACAACATCCGCAGGCCTGACGCCCAGCCCGGGCGATTTACCCGTCACGGCTCAACTGGCCCGTTCGCTCTCAACGTTGGCCACCTTCAACCGGTTCAGCTGGCAGAGCGGCCCGCACCAACTCACGTTGGGGCTCGACGGACAGTACTTTCCGGTCTCGGAAAACTTCGTCTTCGGGCTGACGGACCCGCTCGCGAACGTTCCGGGGTCGGCCGGTTATAACCCTAACTTGCTGCCGTTCGATCTGACGCGTGGCGGCTCACGCTTCCGCTTTCGGCAGAGCGATTCCGGTCAGATGCTGACCGCGTTCGTGCGCGACCGCCTGCACTGGCGCAACGTAGTGCTCGACCTCGGCCTCCGGCTGGATCGCTACTCGATGCTCGTGGCGGCCACCGACCTCCAGCCGCGCGTAGGGCTGGCCTACCACGTCGAGTCCACGGGTACGGTGGTGCGGGCTTCCTACAACCGCAACTTCCAGACGCCGCCCAATGAGAACTTGCTTCTGGCCAACTCCCAACAATCCGCCTTGCTGGCGCCGCCGGATGTGCGCAGGAGCCTGAACGGCGGATCGATCCCGATCCAGCCGCAGTACCAGAATGTCTACGAGGCCGGGCTGCAGCAGAGCATCGCGGGCCTCGTGTCCGTAGACGCCGCCTTCTACCACAAGCACTCGACGAATCCGCAAGACAACGACAACTTCCTAGATACGGGCATCATCTTCCCTACCTCGCTGGCATTCTCGCGTGTGAATGGCTTCGATGCGCGGATCGTCTTGCCTGAGAGGCGAGGCGTGTCGGGCTCCCTGAGTGCGACTCACTTCCGCGCGATCGTGACTCCGCCGTTCACCGGCGGACTGTTCCTGGCTAGTTCGAGCATCGACGCATTGTCGGAGGGGCCCTTTGTGATCGACCACGACCAAGCCTTGGGTCTCAGCGGAAGCGTGATCTACCGCCCGCGGAAGCACTGGTGGACGAGCTGGCAGGTGCGCTATGACAGCGGCTTGGTGGCCAATCCTTCCGATCCGGGGGAGGTCGCGGCCGATCCCGACTATTTCGACCAGCTGCCGTATGTCGACTTGTTGGGCGATCCGCCGCGGATCCGGCCGCGGACGATCATTGACGCTGCGTTCGGCTACGAGCACTATCGCGCTGACCGGCGCGTGTGGGAGGTGGCCGTGCAGGTGTCGAACCTGACAAATCGCGTGGCCCTGTACAGCTTCCAGTCTGTGTTTGTCGGCACACGTGTGCTGCAGCCGTTCACCGGTAGCGCGCGGCTGCGCCTGTTTTGGTGATATTGCGATCGTCCGTATGATGGGCTAGCAGGGAAGGCCGCGAAGCCTAGGTCGCAACTGATGGAAGATCACTCGAATCGGCTAGCCGCGCTGCGCGGCCGCGTGCGCGGGCAGCCGCTGTACGTCTCCGCGCTA
>LXNJ01001111.1_pt1 | contig 16560 bp, 15 predicted proteins | sample 809081 | NCBI WGS metagenome assembly LXNJ01 (sample SAMN04870510, study PRJNA318959) | sponge metagenome | biome: sponge; feature: marine sponge reef; material: water | host: Petrosia ficiformis | place: Greece: Milos, Mediterranean Sea | collected 2013-05-29 | depth 5-7 m
GGCGGTGCTCGGCACCCGGACCCGCCAGTTCGGCGGGGGCCAGTTCGGCCTGCCGGCGGTGCTGGTGATCAAGCGCCTGTCCGAGGGCGAGCGCCACGACAAGTCGGCCCTCAACCAGATCCTGCGCGACCACGGCGCCACCACCTGACATGTCCACCGGGGCATTGCCCGCGGGCGACCTGCTGGCGCTCGCGGCCGCGCTGGTGGACGTGCCCTCCGAGAGCTACGCCGAAGGGCCGCTCTCTGATCTGATCGAAGCCGACTTGCGCCGGGCCGGGCACCTCAGCGTGGACAGGGTGGGCGACAACGTCGTGGCCCGCACCCAGCTGGGCAGCGGTCGGCGGATAGTCCTGGCCGGCCACACCGACACCGTGCCGGCGAACAACAACGCGGGGGCCCGCGTCGAGGGCGACATGCTGTGGGGCCTGGGCGCAACCGACATGAAGGGCGGCATCGCCGTCATGCTGACGCTGGCCCGAACGGTTGAGGAGCCGGCTGCGGACGTCACCTACGTGTTCTATGCCCGCGAGGAGGTGGACGCGGCCGACAGCGGCCTGCTGGAACTGGCTGCGGCCCGGCCCGATCTGCTCGATGCCGATGTGGCCCTGCTCGGCGAGCCAACCGCGGGCGCAGTGGAGGCAGGATGCCAGGGCACTATGCGGCTGCGGGTGACGCTGGCGGGGGAGAGGGCCCACACCGCCCGGGCCTGGATGGGCCGCAACGCCATACACCGGCTCGCAGACGTCCTGGCCGCGGTTTCGGACTATGAGGCTCGCCGGCCGGTGGTGGAGGGATGCGAGTACCGCGAGGCGCTGCAGGCGGTGTCGGTGGCCGGTGGGGTGGCGGGCAACGTCGTGCCGGATGCGGCGACACTGACGCTGAATCACCGGTTCGCCCCCGACCGCACCCCCGAGCAGGCCGAGGAGCACGTCCGGTCCTTCCTGAGGGCCGTGCTCGAGCAGAGCGACACCGTCGAGTTGACCGACATTGCCCCGCCGGCCGCTCCCGGTCTCGGCGACCCATTGCTGGCCGCGCTGGTGGAGCGCAGCGGTGCCCCGGTGCGAGCCAAGCTGGGCTGGACCGATGCCGCGTTCTTCGCGGCCCGCGGGGTTCCGGCCTCGAACTTCGGTCCCGGCGATCCCGTGCTGGCCCATACTGCCGGCGAGCGGGTTCACCGCGACGACCTCGTCTCGGTGCACGCGGCCCTCGAGGATCTGCTCGTCAACGGCGCCTGAGCCGGCGCCACGGGCCAGGACTAGTAGCGGCGCATCATGGTGACGACCTTGCCGTAGACGGCCACCTCGTCGGGCCCGAACTCCATCGGCTCCATGTGTTGGTTGGCGGGCTCCAGAACGACCCGCCCGGCGCCGCGCCGCAGCGTCTTGACGGTGGCCTCGTCGCCGGGGATCCCGGCCACGACCACCTCGCCGTCCTCGGCGGTGCTCTGGGCCCGGCACACCACGTAGTCGCCGTCGAGGATTCCGGCATCGATCATGGAGTCGCCCCGCACCCGCAGCATGAACAGGTCGCCCTCGCCGGTGAGGTCGGCCGGCATCGGCACCAGGTCCTCGACGTTCTCGGAGGCGAGCACGCCCGTGCCGGCGGCGACGTCGCCGACGAGGGGCACGTGGCGCACCGGGCGGCGCTCGACGGCCGCGCCGGAGTTCTCGTCGTATCGGACCTCGATGGCCCGGGGACGGGTCGGGTCGACCCGCAGGTAGCCGGCCGAGTCGAGCACATCGAGGTGGGCCTTGACCGAGGCGGGCGACCTCAGACCGACGTTGGCTGCGATCTCCCGGATTGACGGCGGGTAGCCGTGGTCTCGCTGGTGTTGGACGATCATGTCGAGAATCTGGCGGCGGCGGGCGGTGAGCGGCTTGCGGTGGGCCGGCGGCGTCATGTCTGTCTCCGATCTCGGGAGCGGGCTAGGGGTTGTGTGCGAACGTGCGTTCGGTTAGTGTAACGAACACACGTTCGAAGGACACATGTTCGATACAGGAGCATATCCGTACACATGTTTGTGGAACACGCGTTCGATGTCAAGGATCTCGGTGTCACACCCCCGCGGGAGGATGGACCCATGGCGCTAGCACCCGTTCACGTTCTCATCCCTGGCACTCCTGGTGCCGGTGCCGTTCCTCGTGCCGTTCCTGCGGCTGCGGCGAGGGCGGCGCGCTTGCCGGAGTCCGTGTACCGCCGCCGCCGGGCGGTCGCAGCGACGGTGGCGGCCGCCTTGGTCACCCTGGTGCTGGTGGTGGGCCGGCCCGAGCGTGTTCCGGTGGGCGAGGCGAACCCCTGGCCCTCCACGGGCGAGGTCTCGCTGTCTACGGAACTGCCCGGGGTGTACGTAGTGGAACCGGGCGACACGCTGTGGGACATCGCCCGCGCCCTCGCGCCCGGCGAGGATCCCCGTGCCCTGGTCCACGACCTGGCCGGCACCGCCGGCGGAGCCGCGCTGGAGCCCGGCCAGAGGATCGTCATCGACGAGGTCCGTGCCATGGCCTCCGGCAACCCGGCAGGGGGGACGCCCCAGCAGGCCTCTCAGCCGGCCGCGGCCGGGTGAGCCGGCTCCCCGACGTAGCGGATGAACAGGGTGTCGGAGGCTTCGAGCAGATGGTCGACACGCATTCTCTGCGGCACGCTTCGCGTCGATCCGTGCACGATCCTGGTGCTGGCCCCGCCGGCGACCAGCGGCGCGACGGACAGGCAGAGCTCGTCGATCACACCGGCGTCGGCCAGCTGCCCGTTGAAGGACGGGCCTCCCTCGGAGAGGACCACGCCGGCGCCGCGGCGGTCGAGCTCCTCGAGGATCTGAGCAGGCTGGGGCCGCGGCGACGGCAGGCGTACTACCTCGGACACCGCCCCGAGTCGCTCCACGGCCTCGGGCGCCGCCGCGCTCCCGGTGAGGATCACCGCAGCGTCCTCGCCCGGGCGCCGGTCGGCGAACAGCGGGAGGCTCAGATCAAGGTCGAGGCTGGCGGTGACCACCGCCAGGCGGGGCCGCTCGGCGCGCCCCGCGGCCAGCCGGGCCCGACGGGAGGCCGCCCCGGGCCGGGGAAGGCCGTAGCGCTCGGCCCGAACCGTGCCGGCCGCCGCGACGATCCAGTCGGCGCTGGCCCGCACCGCCGAGAAGACCGCCTCGTCGGCGGGGTTGCCGAGTGCTCCGCTGGTGCCGTCGACGGCGATGGCACCGTCGGCGGAGGCGATCATGTTGACCATGAGCCAGGGCCGTCCGGCCGGCTTGGGTCGGGCCAGCGCCGGATAGAGCTCCATCGGGTCGACATCGACGACCGGGCCGGGCAGCAGTCTCCGCACGCCCGCGAAGGTACCGCCTCGACCGCTCGGACCGGGACGGAGGGTTCTCCACGGGCGTGGCAGTCCGGCGGCGGGCGTGGTGACCGTCACCGGCTCCTTGCGGTTCTCTACAGGCCTGGGGCAATCTCTGGACAACCGGGCATCGCCGCGCACAGGAATCCCCAGGGCCCGTCCACAGTATGGAGGCCGGCTCCGTTGCCGGGTGCCATAGGGTCGCGTCGGCGGGTGCGCGGTTGCGCGCCCGGTAGAATCTCTGGAGGGTAATTCTCATGACGATGGCCCCCGAGCAGACCGCTCAGATCTCCGGCAGCCACCCCCTACCCGCGGATCTGGAGGATCCGGCTGGCCGGATCGTGTGGGAGCGCCGCGACGCGCGCCTGCTGGACCATCGCGACGGCTCGGTCGCCTTCGAGCAGCTCGACGTAGAGGTGCCGGCCACCTGGTCGCAGAACGCCACCAACATCCTGGCCCAGAAGTACTTCCGCGGCCCGTTGGGCACGCCCGAGCGGGAGTCGTCGCTGAAGCAGGTCGTGGACCGCGTGGTGGGCGCCATCACCGACTGGGGCGACGCCGACGGCTACTTCGCCGACGAGTCCGAGGCGTCGTCGTTCCGGGCCGAGTTGACGCACCTTCTGTACACGCAGCGAGCCGCCTTCAACTCGCCGGTGTGGTTCAACATCGGCGTGTCCGGGGTGCCCCAGCAGGCCTCGGCATGCTTCATCCTGTCGGTGGACGACACGATGGAGTCGATCCTGGAGTGGTACGCCGAGGAGGGCCGGATCTTCAAGGGCGGTTCCGGCGCGGGGGTGAACCTGTCGCGCATACGGGCCAGCTCGGAGCCCTTGGCCGGCGGCGGCACCGCCTCGGGACCGGTGAGCTTCATGCGGGGAGCGGACGCCTCGGCCGGCACCATCAAGTCGGGCGGCAAGACCCGCAGGGCGGCCAAGATGGTGGTCCTGGACGCCGACCATCCCGACATCACCGACTTCATCTGGTGCAAGGCCCGCGAGGAGCGCAAGTCGAGGGCGCTGGCCGCAGCCGGGTTCGACATGAGTGTCGACGGCGTCGACACGACCTCGGTGCAGTACCAGAACGCCAACAACTCGGTGCGGGTCACCGACGAGTTCATGGATGCGGCCGTCGACGGCCGCGACTGGGACCTGACGGCCCGCACCGACGGCACAGTGCTCACCCGGGTGCCGGCCCGCTTGATCCTGCGCCAGATGGCGGAGGCCGCCTGGGAGTGCGCCGACCCCGGCGTGCAGTTCGCGACGACCATCAATCGCTGGCACACCGCCCCGGTCACCGGCCCGATCACCGCCAGCAACCCGTGCTCGGAGTACGTCCACCTCGACGACAGCGCCTGCAACCTGGCCTCGATCAACCTGCTGAGCTTCCTCGACGACGACGGCCGCTTCGACGTCAACGGCTTCCGCAGGGCGGTGCAGGTCGTGTTCTCGGCCCAGGAGATCCTGGTGGGCCACGCCGACTACCCGACCCAGGCCATCGCCGACACCACCAGGGCGTTCCGCCAGCTCGGACTGGGCTACGCCAACCTCGGAGCGCTGCTGATGGCCATGGGGCTGCCCTACGACTCCGACGAGGGCCGGGCGGTGGCTGCAGCCATCACCGCGCTCATGACCGGCGAGGCCTACCTCACCTCCACCCGCCTGGCGGAGCGCATGGGTCCCTTCGCCGGCTTCCACGCCAACCGCGAGGCCATGCTGCAGGTCCTGGACCAGCACCGCACCGCCACCGCCGCCATCGAGGAGGAACTGGCGCCCCCGGAGATCCTGGAGGCCGCCCAGCTGGCGTGGGACGAGGCCTGCGAGCGCGCCGACCGTCACGGCGTGCGCAACAGCCAGGCGACCGTCCTGGCGCCCACCGGCACCATCGGGTTGCTCATGGACTGCGACACGACCGGCATCGAGCCCGACCTCGGGCTGGTCAAGTCCAAGCGGCTGGTGGGCGGCGGAACCATGGAGATCGTCAACACCACCGTGCCCAGGGCGCTGCGCCGCCTCGGCTACACCGACGAGCAGATCGAACGCGTCACCGACCACATCGCCGAGCACCACAGCGCGGCCGGAGCACCCCTCTATCCCGAGCACCGCGAGGTGTTTGCCTGCTCGCTGGGCGACGATGCCATCAGCACGTCGGGGCACATCGGGATGATGGCCGCGGTCCAGCCGTTCCTGTCGGGGGCCATCTCCAAGACGGTGAACATGCCGGCCGACGCCAGCATCGACGATGTGGAGCAGCTCTTCATCGACTCCTGGCGCCTCGGGCTGAAGTCGGTGGCGATCTACCGCGACTGCTCGAAGGTGTCCCAGCCCCTGACGGTCGGCACCGCCGAGGGCTCGGGCGAGCCGGACGACCCCGCCCGATCGGCCGACACCGAGCCGTCGGCCGGCGAGGCCCCGTCGGAGCCGGTGCGCCGGCGGCTTCCCAAGTCGCGCCGGTCGCGCACGTTCGAGTTCCGGGTGGCCGACTGCAAGGGCTTCGTGACCGTGGGGGAGTACCCCGACGGCCGGCCGGGCGAGATCTTCGTCAAGGTCTCCAAGCAGGGATCCACGCTGGCCGGGATCATGGACGCCTTCGCGATCTCGCTCAGCCACGGCCTGCAGTACGGGGTGCCGCTGTCCGCCTTCGTCGACACGTTCGTCGGCGTGCGCTTCGAGCCCGCCGGCATCACCGACGATCCCGACATCCGCATAGCCACCAGCCTCATGGACTACCTGTTCCGCAAGCTGGCGGTGATGTACCTGACCCGTGAGGAGCGGGCCGCGCTGGGCGTCTACACCACCGGCGAGCGGACCCAGCCGACGCTGCCCGGCGTGGAGGAGCAGGTGGCCGAGACGGCGCAGGGCCACGACCTACCGCCCGATCCGCCCTCGGTCCCGTCGCCGGGCCAGCTGATCGGCCAGCTCGACTTCTCGGCGGCCGCGGCGCCGCCCGAGCCGGCCGCGGCTGACCGCCTCGCGAGCCCGCTGGACGCGCCATTCTGCATGGTCTGCGGCGTCCCGATGCGCCGTGCCGGCTCGTGCTACGTGTGCGCCGACTGCGGCGCCACCAGCGGCTGCAGCTGATCGCTCGCTGGCCTAGCCGTCAGCCTGTTCCGTGGCGTCTGCCGCGGCTCCGGCGGCCAGGGTCTTCTTGTGGCGCAGGTAGTTGCCGACCATCTCCCCGAACGGGGCCGGGTTGTAGATGTCCTCCTCGTAGCTCCACAGCCCGCCTCCCGCGTACTTGAGCAGGGTGAAGTTGTACTCCTGGTGCAGTGAGCCGTCACCGGGGTCGGCCATCCGGTTCCAGACCTTGCACACCACCCAACCCCGCTCCTCGTCGATGATGTACCACTCGATGGGGAAGTGGACCATCTCGTTGTTGGGCCACTGGCTCATGGTGGACTGGATCCAGTTGTAGATGGCCTCGCGCCCGCCCAGGGTGCCGAAATGGTGCTCGATGTAGGTGGCGTCCTCGGTGAACTGGTCGGCCCACTCGCGCCAGTCACCGGATCTGCCGGCTCGCCGGGCCACCTCCTGGTAGCGGGCGAAGGCCTCCTCGATCTCGTCTCGGCTCCAACGGCTCATGGCTGATACTCCTTGCTGGCGGGCGGGTCGTCTGCTTCAGGCTGGGTCACGGGGCAGATCGAAGCGTAGGTGACGGCTCAGGTCCCCCACGAGGTCGACCAGGAAGCAGCGCTCCACGAAGCGCCAGCGACCTTCGATGCGTCTCAGGGTGTCGTGGTAGCGGCCGCTGATGACGGCCTGCATCGGTGAGTCCGGCGCCTGCTGGAGAACGATGTAGACCGAGCGGACCGTGGCGGTGTCGCCGTCGATCTCGATGATCGGGTTGGCGGTGATGTGCCGGGTGCGAGGGGTGCCGTCGCCGTAGGTGATCACCGTGTTGCGGTAGGTGGCCGCGATGGCCTGCGCTCCGGAAGGGCCGTCGGCGTCGTCGCCGTAGCTGAAGGTGCAGTGCTCCATCAGCTCGCCCACCTCGTCGAAGCGACCCCCGTCGACGAGCTCCGCGTAGCGGTACAGCTCGTTGGTGATGGCGGTGGCTTCGTCGGGGCCCATGTCCTGGGACCCTAGAGCGCGTGTAGGCAAATGGAACCTGCTCGCGATGCAGCGCGGTGTTTCCCGCTCTTGTTCGCTGCGCTCACGGGCCGCTCGGGCCACGGCCTCGCGCCGTATGGGCCGCGTTGTCCCGCCTATCCGCTCGGCCTCTTAGTATTCGCTGGGCATGGAGCGCCCATTGTTGCCCTCGCTGCCCGTGCTCTGGCGCGGCGTTCTCGGGTTCGTCGACGACCTGCGCCACGAGTGGTCCCGGGCCCGGGTCGGGGGCCTTGCGGCCGAGATCGCCTTCTTCGGTCTTCTCGGCCTGTTCCCGGCGGTGATCGTGTTCGCGGCCGCGCTCGGCTCGCTCGACGTGGTGATCGGGGCGGGAGCGGCCGCCGACACCGAGGCGTGGCTGCTGGACCGTGTCGTGGAGACGTTCGGCCGCGACAACACGCTGCGGGCCACGGTCGAGGAGCTGTTCGACCGGTCGAACGCGGGCCTGATCACTGCCGGCGTCGTGATCACCGTCTACGCCTCCTCGCGGGGCTTCACCGCGGTCGTCGGCGCCCTGGACGTCACCTACGGCCATGAGCACCGCAGGAACTGGTTCTCGACGCGGGCCGCGGGCTTCGTGCTGACGCTGTTCACGGTGGTCGTGGCTGCGCTGGTGGCCGCCATGGTGGTGGTGGGGCCCCTGCTCGGCGGTGGCGAGGAGATCGCCCAGCGTGTCGGCGCGGGCACCGCCTTCGCCACCGCGTGGGTGTGGTTCCGCTGGCCGGTCGTGTTCGTGGCGGTGGTCTGCTGGGCCGCCTCCCTCTACCACTTCGCGCCCCGCCGACGGACTCCGTGGCGTCGCGATCTGCCCGGCGCGGTCGTGGGCACCATCTGGTGGCTGGTGGTGTCGCTGGGGTTCCGCGTCTACCTCGACGCAGCCTCCAGTGGCATGAACGCAGTGTTCGGCCTCCTCGGCGGGGCGCTGAGCCTGCTCATCTGGCTCTACCTGCTGGCTATGGGGCTGCTCGTCGGGGCGGAGATCAATAGCATCCTCAACGGCCGCCACAACCGGCACACTCCGACAGACGCCGCGGCCCAGGGATAATCTCGTAGCGATGAGCGACTTCCGAGTCGATCTCGACGAGATCACCTTCAACCTGCGCCATGTGGCCGATCTCGAGGGGCTGGCCGCGCTCGACGCCTTCGAGCACGTGGAGTCCGAGACCGTGGACCAGCTCCTTGCCGAGGCGGCCCGGTTCGCGGAGGAGGTGATTGCGCCGCTCAACCGCGTCGGCGACACGGAGGGCTCTCGGCGCCGCGACGACGGCTCGGTGGTGACTCCCACCGGCTTCCGGGACGCCTACCGGTCCTACGTGGAGGCCGGGTGGGGTGCCGTGTCGATGGATCCCGACTACGGCGGCGGCGGCTTCCCCCACCTGGTCGGACTGGCCGTCGAGGAGATGTTCACCACTGCCTGCATGTCATGGTCGTTGTGCCCGCTGCTCACCCAGGGCGCCATCAACATGCTGGGCGCGCACGGAACCGACGAGCAGAAGGCCCTCTACCTGCCGCGGATGGTCGCCGGTGACTGGACCGGCACCATGAACCTCACCGAGCCCCAGGCCGGGTCCGACCTCGGGGCGGTCACCGCCCGGGCCGCGCCCCAGCCCGACGGCTCGTACCGGCTGCACGGAACCAAGATCTTCATCACCTACGGCGAGCACGACCTCGCCGACAACATCGTTCACCTGGTGCTGGCCCGCACGCCCGACGCACCGGCGGGGACCAGGGGGATCAGCTGTTTCCTGGTGCCCAAGCACCTGCCTGCCGCCGACGGGTCGGCCGGCGCCCGCAACGACGTGCGCTGCGTGTCGATCGAGCACAAGCTGGGGATCCATGCCAGTCCCACCTGCGTGATGGCCTACGGCGACGACGACGGCGCGGTGGGGTTCCTCGTCGGCGAGGAGAACGGCGGGATGCGGGCCATGTTCACGATGATGAACCACGCCCGCTTGAGCGTCGGCCTGGAGGGGGTGGCCATCGCCGAGCGGTCCTACCAGCAGGCCCTCGCCTACGCGCACGAGCGCCGCCAGGGCCGCGCCCCCGGAGCGCCCGCCGCCGAGCCGTCGGCGATAATCGACCATCCCGACGTGCGGCGGATGCTGCTGGACATGCGGTCCACCACCAGCGCGATGCGCGGACTCGCCTACCGCAACGCCGAGGCCATCGACCGCGCCTCCCACGGGGCCGACGACGAGCGCCAGGAGGGCTCGGAACGGGCCGCGCTGCTGACGCCGCTCACCAAGGCCTGGGCCACCGATCTGGGATGCGAGCTGGCCAGCGTCGGCCTTCAGGTGCATGGAGGCATGGGCTTCATCGAGGAGACCGGCTCGGCCCAGCACTACCGCGACGCCAGGATCGCTCCCATCTACGAGGGCACCAACGGCATCCAGTCGGCCGACCTGGTCGGGCGCAAGCTGCCCATGCGGGGCGGTGCCGCGGTGCGCGATCACCTCGACGGGATCCGGGCGACCGCCGGAGCTCTCAACGGCATAGCGGGGCTGAAGTCGGTGCGCCAGCACCTCGAGGCCGCGGTCGACGCCACCGGCGAGGCAAGCGAGTGGCTGCTGTCGGCCGAGCCGTTCGATCGGCTCGCCGGCGCCGACGCCTATCTGAAGATGCTGGCCACCACGACCGGAGGTGCCGCCCTGGCCGACGGAGCACTGGCCGCAGACCGGCTCGAGGCCCCCGAGCTGGCCGCTGACAGGGCCGTCTTGGCCCGCTTCTTCGCGGCCAACCGGCTGTCGGCAGTTCCAGGCCTGTTGGCTGCGGTGACCGAGCCCGCCGACGATCTCGTAGCGGCGGCGCCGCGGATCCTGGCAGGCTGAGAGGGAGGCCGAGCGGACCCCGTGGCTGGCATGTCAGCCCTTCTGATCGCTTCGATCCCGAGCCCGCCCCGCAACGGCCTCGCGCTCGGGCCACTGCAGCTGCGGGCCTACGGCGTGATGATCGCGCTGGGCGTGCTGGCCTCGGTGTGGCTGTCGCGGCGGCGCTGGGCGGCGCGGGGCGGCAACCCCGACGAGATCAGCCGGGTGGCCCTCCGGGCCGTGGTCGCGGGACTGGTCGGCGCCCGCCTCTACCACGTGATCACCGACTGGAGGAAGTTCCAGGCCGACGGCTGGCTGGACGCCTTCGCCATCTGGAAGGGCGGCCTGGGCATACCCGGAGGCATGACGGCCGGCATTCTGGTCGGGTTGTGGATGGTCCGGCGCCAGCGCATGAATCGGGGCGAGGCCATCGCCGCGATCGTGCCCTCCCTGCCGCTGGCCCAGGCGATCGGGCGTCTCGGCAACTGGTTCAACCAGGAGTTGTTCGGCGGGCCCACCGACCTGCCCTGGGGTCTCGAGATCGACGAGGCTCACCGCCCGGCGCAGTACCTCGACGTGGAGACCTTCCATCCGACCTTCCTGTACGAGACGGTATGGAACCTCCTGCTCTGCGGCCTGCTGCTGGTCCTCGACCGCCGGCGGCGGCTGCTCGACGTTCCGACGCTGGTCACCGACCCGCGCCGGGTTAGCCGGCCCGGTTCCCTGATGGCCGTCTACGTCGGTGGATACGGGCTCGGGCGGCTCTGGATCGAGGCCGTGCGCATCGATCCTGCCAGCCTGATCCTGGGTGTGCGGGTCAACATATGGATGAGCCTCGTGCTCATCGCGGGCTCGGCCGCCTACCTGGTCTGGCTCCGACGGCGCGCTCCCGGGCCGAGACGTCCCGTCCTGCCGACCTGAGCGCGCTGGCGCCTAGTTGAAGCCTCGCAGGGGAAGGTCCGCGCCGCGCTGGAGCCAGTTGTCGGCCAGGTAGTCGGCGGTGCCGTCGATCAGGTGCATCGTGTACGCGTGGCGGCTGTGGTCCGAGGTGTTGGCTGCGCTCCAGTGCGGCAGCGTCCCGTGCAGCGCGATGAGCGTCCCGGCGGCGGCCTCCAGCGGCACCAGGTCCTCAACCGGGTAGGGGGTGTCGTCGAGGACGTCTGTCACCGTGCCCCGGCGGCGGTCGGACGGATCTGCGAGGCGGAAGCGGGTCTTGACCGGTATCCGGTGGCCGCCCGGCAAGGCCCACATACAGCCGTTGGCCAGGGTGGCGTCCTCGATCGCGAACCACAGGCCGATCACGCTCTGGGGCTCGGTCCAAAGGAAGGTGTGGTCGCAGTGGCAGATGACCTCGCCGCCGATGCCGGGCTGCTTGAAGATGTACATGGACTGGAGCAGTCGGGGCTCGGCCAGGCCCAGGTCGGTGGCGAGAGCACTCATCTCGGGGGCCCTCGAGAAGGCGTCGAAGGTCGGGTCGAGGTCGTGCATGGCGTGGCCGATCTTGTTGACCGCCAGCGGCATCGGCCTGGTCAGGCGTCCGTCGACGACGGCTCCGTCCTCGAAGAACCAGCGCACCGTGTCTCCCGAGCCGAGGAACCATTCATCCTGGGCGTGGCTCTGCTCGGTGGTCGAGAACACGGTGAGGCCGCCGTCCTGCTCCGGGTCGATCCCGGCCAGCATCGAGTTGACATGGGCCTTGAGCGCCTCGCACCGCTCGCTCGGCACGAAGTCGGGCAGCACCAGGAACCCGTCGCGCTCCCAGTCCTGAAGCTGCTCGGCCGTCAGCATCGGTCCTAGGTTTCGCCCTTGCGGTACGGAAGGCCGTCGGCCCGAGGCATCCGCAGCCGCTGGGAGAAGAACACCAGCACCACCAGCACGATGACGAAGGGCAGGATCGAGATCCACCAGTCGGGCACGGTCGTCGACATGAAGTACCAGACGGCCGCGCCCAGCCCGAGCCCGGCGGCCAGCCCGGCGTCGATGCGCTGGCGCCGGCTCAGTGCCCATGCCAGCACCGCGGCCAGGGCGATGGTGTTCACCAGCAACAGGGCGTGTGACGCCGAGCCGTCCAGATCCCGGAGGCCCAACCCGAACGGGTAGCCGAACAGCAGGGCTCCGGCCATGATCCCGCCCGGACGCCAGTTCCCGAATATGAGCGCAGCCAAACCGATGAACCCCCGGCCGTTGGTCTGCCCTTCCAGGTAGATGCCCGATAGTTCCGGGCTGGCGATGAACGCGCCGCCCAGCCCGGCCAGTGCCCCGCTGATCACTACTCCGAGGTACTTGTAGAGGTAGATGTTGATGCCCTGGGTTTCTCCGCCCACGGGGTGCTCGCCGCAGATGCGCAGCCGCAGCCCGAACCGGGTTCGCCAGATCAGCCAGGCGCTGAACGGCACCAGGGCGAAGGAGATCATGGTGGCCAGCGACACCTGGGCCACCAGTCCTCGGGCCATGCCCGTCAAATCCGAGACGAAGAACCAGTCCTTGCCGGTGAACCACCCGAGCACGTCGGGGCTTTCCCAGCCGAACAGGTCGCCTCCCGCCAGGAACGGGAAGGTGAACCTGCCCACCCCAGGGGTTCGGGGAGACTGGGTGATGGATCCGCCGTCGTAGTTGGCGAGGATCTCCGACGACAGGAACCGGGTCACTCCGGGAGCGGTGACATTGATGGCCACCCCCGAGATGATGTGGTCGACGCCGAAGGACACGGTGGCGACGGCATGGATGAGTCCTCCGAGGCCGCCGCCCAGCATGCCGATGAGCAGGCCGGCCCAGCCTCCGTAGTTGATGGCACCCCAGGCGCCGAACCAGGTGCCCAGGATCAGCATCCCCTCCAGTCCGATGTTGACCACACCGGCCCGTTCCGAGAACAGCCCGCCGAGGCCGGCCAGCATGATGGGGACCGCCCAGCGCAGCATGGCCTGCGACGAGGTGACCGCGGTGAGCCGCTCGGTGTCGTCGAAGCCCTGCACCACCGTGAGCACGAGCACGCCGATGGCGGCATAGATCATCCACCGCGCCCATACCGGCAGCCGGCCCAGTGCTGCCATGGCTGCCGTCACCGGTTGCTCGCCTTGTTCCGGCCGGCGGGTCCTGTCACGGGCTTGCCCCCGTGCCACCCCCCGGCCTGGCCCTCGGTGCTTGGCTTCGGCCGGTTGCTCATGATGCTTCCGCCGGGCTGGTGGCCATCGCGGCGGCCGCGGCTGCGGCCTCCTCACGCTCGCGGATCCGGCGCACTACCTCGTAGGCGATCACCGCGGTCAGGATGATGACGCCCTTCATGATCTCGACGATCTCGCGGGATGCGGCGCCGGAGATCTGCAGGATCCCTGACGAGACATCGAGGAAGCCGAAGATCAGGGCGGCCACGGCCACCCCCGCCGGGTGGTTCCGTCCCAGCAGGGCCACCGCGATCCCGGTGAAGCCCAGCAGGCTGATGGGGTTCGACGGGTAGTAGCCGGTGTCCATCAACTCGGTCATCCCGACCAGGCCGGCCACTGCCCCCGACAGCGTCATGGCGATCACCACCATGCGCTTGGGGGAGATGCCGCCCACATGGGAAGCGGTCGGGTTGGCTCCGCTTGACCGCAGGTCGAAGCCGAAGACCGTCCGGTTCAGGATCACGTGGTAGACGATCCCCACCACCAGCGCGACGGTCAGGACGCCGGTGAGCTTCTTGCCCTGCCCCACCTCGCGGGTGAATGCCTCCAGCAGGCCGTTGACATCGGGAAGCAGCCCGCTCTCGGCGATGGGCTCGGTTCCGACCCGGCCCCCGGTGGCCGATATCTCGCCGCCGGCCTGCCACTCCACGATCCACCAGGCCGCCAGACCGGAGATGACAACCGCGTTCAGCATGATCGTGGAGATGACCTCGTTGATTCCCCGGGTCACCTTCAGGACGCCGGCCGCGCCGGAGAAAGCCCCGCCGACGGCCATGGCCACCACGAGGATGAAGGCGACGTGCAGTACGGCCGGAAGCTCCACCTGAGCGCCCAGGTGGGCCGACACGATGAAGGCCAGCAGATACTGGCCCTCCACGCCGATGTTGAACAGGTTCATGCGGAAGCCGATGGCGGCAGCCACGCCCGACAGGTACAGGGGCGTGGCCCGGTTCAGGATGTCCACCTGGGTCTCGAGCTTGCTGGCGTGCTGGACCATGTCGGCGTAGGCCGCCAGCGGGTTGCTGCCCGAGATCAGCAGGACGATCGAGGAGAGCACGACCGCGATCACCACCGCCGCGATGGGCGCGGCCGACGCCAGCATCAGCCGGTGGGTGAGGCGTTCGGTCACGGGGCCCCGGCTTCGAGGGCCGCGCCCGTCATGTAGGCGCCGAGGTCACGGGGAGTGATGTCGTTGGGGTCCAGGCGGGCGACGAGACGGCCCCGCAGCATGACCATGATGGTGTCCGACAGTCCGATCAGTTCGTCGAGGTCCGCGGAGACCAGCAGGGTGGCCAGGCCCTGCGAGCGGGCCTCGCGGATGTCGTCCCAGACCGCGGCCTGGGCCCCCACGTCGATCCCGCGGGTGGGGTGGTTGGCGATCAGCACTGCGGGGTCGGCCACCATCTCCCGTCCCAGGATCAGCTTCTGCTGGTTCCCGCCCGACAGGGCGTGGGCTGACACCTCGATGTTGGGGGTGCGGACGTCGAACTCCTCCTTGATCCGGCTGGCCCGGTCTCTCATGCCCAGCCGGCTCAGCCACGGGCCGCGGGAATAGGGCGCCTCGGTCTGGTGGCCCAGCGCGGCGTTCTCCCAGAGCGTGAACGCCAGGAGCAGCCCGTCCCGGTGGCGGTCCTGGGGCACGTAGCCCAGCCCCATCTCGCGCCGGTGCCGCACCGATACGTGGGTGATGTCGCGGCCCAGCAGCGTGACTGCGCCCTGGTCCGGATCCTGTATCCCGATGATCGCGTTGACCAGCTCGGCTTGGCCGTTGCCCTCGACCCCGGCAATGCCCACGATCTCGCCCCGGTGGACGCTCAGGCTCACGTCGTCCACAGCCGCTCGGTCGCCCTCGCCGGCTACCCGCAGACCCGACAGCTCGAGAGCGACTTCCTCGGTGACGGTGGACTCGCCCGCGTCGGGGACGGGCAATTCCGAGCCGATCATCATCTCGGCCAGGTCGCGCGCGGTCACCTGGTCGGGTTTGACGGTGCCCACGGTGCGGCCCTGGCGCAGCACGGTGATGGTGTCGGCGATCTCGAGGACCTCGTCGAGCTTGTGGTCTATGAACAGGATGGTGGCGCCGCTGGCCTTGAGCTCCCGGATGTTGCGGAACAGCTCGTCGACCTCCTGGGGGACCAGCACGGCGGTCGGCTCGTCCAGGATGAGGATCTTGGCTCCCCGGTAGAGGACCTTGATGATCTCCACCCGCTGCCGTTCCCCGACCTCAAGGCTCTCCACGAGGTCATCGGCGTTGATGTCGAGCCCGTAGGCCCGGCCGACCTCGTCCAGGTGCTCGCGTCCCGCTTCGAAATCGATCCGGCCCAACGATCGCATCGGCTCGGCGCCGAGGATCACGTTCTCGAGCACTGTTAGCTGGTCGGCCAGCATGAAGTGCTGGTGGACCATGCCGATCCCCAGCTCGATGGCCTGGGCCGGCGAGTGCAGTTCCACCTCGTCGCCCTGGATCCTGATGGTTCCCGAGTCGGGGGGCTGCATGCCGTAGAGGATCTTCATCAGGGTCGACTTGCCGGCCCCGTTCTCCCCGCAGATGGCGTGGATCTCGCCCTCGGCCACCTCCAGGTTGATGTCGTCGTTGGCGACGACGCCCGGGAACCGCTTGGTGATGCCTGTCAGTTCGATGGCGGGCGCCACGCAGCCTCCCTCAGAAACGACGACCGGGCCGGACAATAGCCCGGCCCGGTGTCGGTGTTGGATTTGTGCCGGAGCGGCCCGGTACGACGGGCGCTCCGACAGTGGGGTGGTTAGGGTTCGGTCGGCACCGCTATGTCGCCCGACACGATCTGAGCCTTGAAGGCGTCGAGCTGGTCGGCGATGTCGTCCACGAACCCGCCCGACGTGCTGTAGCCGACGCCGTCGACCGAGAGGTCGTAGGTCGTCGGGCCGGGCTGCATGGTGCCGTCGATGACGGAGCGGATCATCTCGAAGATGGACACGTCCACCCGCTTGAGCATCGACGTGAGGATGTAGTCCCGCACTCCGGCGTCAGCGGTGTGGTACTGGTCGGAGTCGACGCCGATGGCCCACACCTTGGACCCGGTGGCGTCGCTCTGCTCCAGGGCGGCCTGGAACAGTCCCGCGCCGGAGCCGCCGGCCGCGTGGTACACGATGTCGGCGCCGTCCTCGTACATGGCCAGCGCGATC